>ERZ856578.832-NODE-832-length-62487-cov-5.190915_pt1 | contig 62487 bp, 60 predicted proteins | sample MGYA00514384_ERZ856578 | MGnify/ENA primary metagenome ERZ856578 (study PRJEB29103, sample SAMN06111958) | human gut metagenome | biome: human gut; feature: ankylosing spondylitis patient; material: healthy_person | host: Homo sapiens | place: China:Hangzhou... | reverse complement strand
TGGCTGGTCAATGGATGGATCTGTCAAGGAGAAAAAGAAATCGATGAGGCACAGATCAAACCGAAAAATATTCGTCTGACAGGAAAGACAGGAAGTGGAAGAACGGCCAGAATGAGAAGCCGCTACAGGGATGTTTTTAAAGAGATCGGGAAAGTTAAAGTAGTTCTTATGATTGGAACAGAACTTCAGTCCTTTGTAGATTATTCCATGCCGGTGCGGGTGATGGACTATGATGCGCTGGAATATAAAGATCAGATCCAGAAAATAGCATCTGAAAGAAAAGTGGAGAATCACGTAAAATCTATAAAACAGAAGGTAGAACTGTCACCGATCAAAAAAGAAGACAGACTGATACCGGTCATTACATTGGTATTGTATATGGGAGAAGAACCATGGGACGCAGCAAAAAATCTGCACGGATTGCTGGATTTTTCCGAAGTCCCGGAAAGATTCAAAACTTATATTCCTGATTATCAGATTCATGTGCTGGATGTGTGTCACACACCCGATGATCGTTTGCTGGAATTCCCAAAAGATATTGCAACCATGTTTCTGACGATCAAATATCGGGATAATTTACCGACTTTAAAGAAAGTGTTGAAAACCATACCGGAGATTGAAAATATCGAAGAAGATACCTATGACGTAATGTGGAACTTCTTGGACAAACGAATGCTGGAACTGAAAGAAAATGTACAAAATGAAGATGGAGGAATCAATATGTGTGGAGCCGTAGATCAGATGATTGCAGAAGGAATGGAGCGCGGACTGGCACAGGGAATGGAGCGTGTTGCACAGGAGAAAGTGTGGGGGATTCGGAATATGATTGAAGTTTGTCAGGAGTTAGGTGGAACTTATGATAATACGCAGTTCCAGGTGGAAATGAGATATCATCTTAGCCAGGAGGAAGCAGGAAAATATATGAAGCAGTATTGGAAGTAAACACAAACCCCTTGTAAAACCAAACTCAATCGTATATAATTTATCTTTAGATTACTGGTGTCTGACATCAGCAGAAGAATGAAATAGTAAGAGGAGATAAGCAATGGGAAAGGTACGTACAAGATTTGCGCCGAGTCCTACAGGACGTATGCATGTAGGAAACTTAAGAACGGCGTTATACGCATATTTGATCGCAAAGCATGAGGGAGGAGATTTCCTTCTTCGTATTGAGGATACTGACCAGGAGCGTCTGGTAGAGGGGGCTGTGGACATCATTTACCGCACACTGAAAGCAACTGGTCTTAAGCATGATGAGGGACCGGACAAAGATGGCGGCGTTGGTCCGTATGTACAGAGTGACCGTGTAAAATCCGGTATCTACATGGAATATGCTAAGAAGCTGATTGAAAAAGGCGAAGCATATTACTGCTTCTGTGATAAAGAACGTCTGGAGAGCCTGAAGCAGGAAGTGGCTGGAAAAGAGATCATGATCTACGACAAGCACTGCCTGCATCTGAGCAAGGAAGAAGTAGAAGAAAAATTAAAAGCAGGTGTTCCGTATGTTATCCGTCAGAACAACCCGCAGACAGGAACTACTACCTTCCACGATGAGATCTACGGAGATATTACCGTCGATAACTCTGAACTGGATGACATGATCCTGATCAAATCTGATGGATATCCGACCTACAATTTTGCAAATGTAGTAGATGACCATCTGATGGGCATCACTCATGTGGTTCGTGGAAACGAATACCTGTCTTCTTCACCGAAATACAATCGTCTGTATGAAGCATTTGGCTGGGAGGTTCCGGTCTATGTACACTGTCCGCTGATTACAGATGAGACTCATAAGAAACTGAGCAAGCGTTGCGGACATTCTTCCTATGAAGATCTGATTGAACAGGGCTTCCTGACTGAGGCAGTTGTGAACTTTGTAGCACTGCTGGGATGGTCACCGGAGGACAATCAGGAAATCATGTCCCTGGAGGAGCTTGTGGAGAAATTTGATTACCGCCATATGAGTAAATCTCCTGCAGTTTTCGATTACGGAAAACTGAAGTGGATGAATGGCGAGTACATTAAGAAGATGGACTTTGATGCATTCTATGAGAGAGCACTTCCGATCATCAAAGAAGTGATCACCAAGGATTATGATCTGAAGAAGATCGCTGCCATGGTGAAGACCCGTATTGAGATCTTCCCGGATATCAAGGAGCTGATTGATTTCTTTGAGGAAGTACCGGAGTACGATGTATCCATGTACACCCACAAGAAGATGAAGACGACTGCAGAGACTTCTCTGGCAGTTTTAAAAGAGGTGCTTTCGCTTCTGAAAGCACAGGAAGATTATAGCAATGACGCATTGTATGCAATGCTGAGTGCATATGTAGCGGAGAAAGGCTATAAGAACGGTTATGTTATGTGGCCGATCCGTACTGCGACTTCCGGTAAACAGATGACTCCGTGCGGAGCAACTGAGATCATGGAAGTGATCGGCAAAGAAGAAAGTATTGCACGTATTGAAAAAGCAATTGATAAATTAAGCGAGTCTTTATGAGTTCTTTTACAAAATCGCAGAGCGAAGCGATCCGTCATGTAGACGGACCGCTGCTCGTTCTTGCCGGCCCGGGATCGGGCAAAACCACCGTTGTGACAAAAAGAGTGCAGTATCTGGTACAGGACTGCAGTATTTCCCCTTCTTCAATTCTGGTCATCACCTTTACGAAGGCAGCTGCTACGGAGATGAAGGAGCGTTTTACACGCCTGATGGAACAGCAGGCACAACCGCCCGGAGGATATGGAAACGTATCGTTTGGTACTTTTCATGCTGTTTTTTTCAATATTTTGAAATTGTCTTATGGGTTTACGGTGGCAAATATCATTACTGAGGAGACCAGACGCCAGTATCTGAAGGAGAGTGTAGACCGGATGAAACTGGAGATCGATGATGAAAATGAATTTCTCACGGGGATTGCCGGAGAGATCAGTCTGATCAAAAATGAACGGGTAGAACTGGAACATTATTTTTCAAAAAACTGTTCGGAAGAGGTGTTCCGAAAGATCTACGAGGGTTACGAAGAACGAAAGAAGCGTGCAAGACTCATTGATTTTGACGATATGCTGGTCTATACATGGGAACTGTTGTCCCAGCGGAAAGATATTCTGTCTGCCTGGCAGAAAAAATATCAGTACATACTGGTGGATGAATTTCAGGATATCAACCGCCTGCAGTATGATATTTTGCGTCTGCTGGCAGAGCCGGAGAACAATCTGTTCATTGTGGGAGATGATGATCAGTCCATCTACCGATTTCGGGGTGCCAGACCGGAGATTATGCTGAATTTTCGGAAGGATTATCCACAATCAGGACAGGTACTGCTGAATGATAATTTTCGCTCTACCACACAGATTGTAGAGGCAGCTGGTCGGGTGATCGCCAGGAATAAGACCCGGTTTCCGAAGAACATCATAGCTCGAGGTGGAGATGGGGCTTTGGTACGGAGCCTGGAATTTCCAGATCAGCAGCAGGAGTGTACTTATATTTTGAGAGAGATTCAGAACTGGCAGGCAAGGGGAGGTTCGCTTCGCCAGGTAGCGGTCATTTATCGCACCAACACCCAGCCAAGGGTCGTGATCCAGAAGCTGATGGAGTATAACCTGCCATTTCGGGTGAGGGATCAGGTTCCCAATCTGTTCCAGCACTGGATCGCCAGAGATCTGTTCTGTTATATGAGACTTGCCATGGGAAGCGGACTTCGTAAGGATCTGCTTCCGGTGCTGAACCGTCCTAAACGGTATCTGAGCCGGGAGTGTCTGAATGATGAGCGGATCTCCTGGGAATATATGCTTAACTTTTATAAGGATAAGCGTTATGTGTGTGACCGAATCGAGAGGCTGCAGTATGATCTGAAGATGATGAGCCGCATGGGTCCTTTTGCAGCCATCAATTATATCCGCCATGTGATTGGATACGAAGAGTATCTGAAAGAGTACGCCGGGTTTCGGCGCATGAATGTGGAGGATCTTCTGGAGGTGCTCTCAGATCTGCAGGAGAGTGCCAGAGAGTATCATACCTATGAAGAATGGTTTATCTATATTGAAAAATATACAGAAGAGATGGAGCAGTTGAAAAAGCGGCAGCAGGAAGTAAAGGATGGTGTCCATCTGACCACTATGCACAGCAGCAAAGGACTGGAATATGAAAAGGTATTTATCCTGGATGCGGCAGAAGGAATAACGCCTTACAAGAAAGCGGTGCTGGAACCGGATCTGGAAGAAGAGCGGCGCATGTTTTATGTGGCTATGACCCGTGCCAAGAAGGAACTGACCATCTGCTGGACCAAGAAGGTAGGAAGCCATGAGAAGAAACCATCCCGGTTTCTGGAAGAGATGCAGGAGGAAGTAAGAAATGACAGAACAATATAAGACCGTCTACGAAGGCGGCGAAGGAGAGATCGTAGAGAAAAAATCCAGGTTTATTGCCACTGTCCGCCCGGTGGAGACAGAGGAAGAGGCTCTTGCATTTATCGAGGAAATGAAGAAAAAATACTGGGATGCCAGACATAACTGCTCTGCTTATGTGCTGGGAGAACGGCAGGAGCTGATGCGATGCAGTGATGATGGAGAGCCATCCCAGACAGCGGGAAAACCTATGATGGATGTGCTGACCGGAGCAGGACTTACGAATGTGGCGGTGGTGGTGACCCGTTATTTTGGAGGAACACTGCTTGGAACAGGCGGACTGGTGCGTGCCTATTCAGCGGCGACCAAAGAAGGATTGGCCAACAGTACGATCATAACAAAATATTGGGGAACGAAGCTTCTGGTAAACACCGATTACAATGATATTGGAAAGCTTCAGTATCTGTTCGGACAGCGGGAGATTCCTATTATGGATGCACAGTATACGGAAAAGGTAAGCTTTGTGGTATTGATTCCCGTGAGCCGGGTGGAAGAGATCAAGAAAGCCGTGACAGAAGCAGTCAGTGGCCGGGCAGGCATGGAAGAAGTGGAACAGCTTTTCTATGCGCTGATCGATGGAGAATATATTTGTTTCTGATATCCTGTGGTAGATCAAGACCGACAGAGAAAAATAAAAGCCGGAAGACCTGTATCTTGCAATGTCTTCCGGCTTTTTCTGACCTGCAAAGCAGATCAGGGAATGACTAGTTCAGTTCATCCTCAGATACTAATTCGTCATACTCCATGGAATCCAGAAGCTCGTCAAAGGCATCAGAAGCAATTTCATACTCTTCATCAGACTCAATGTTCTCAAGCTTCGGCTGACCATTTGTATCTTTGGAATAACGATACAGATATACTTCGCCGTCCTCGTTCTGACCATTCTCATCCAGTGGAAGCAGAGCGATGTATTCTTTGTCTCCTCCGTCGAAGATGCCTACGATGGCACATTCTACGGTGCTGTCATCATCCAGGGTCAGAGTCACGGTAACACCGTCTCCGCCGCAGGAAGCGCAATCACCATTGCATTTGGTTTCATCACAGTTATTGGACATTTGTAAACCCTCATTTCTTTCATAATAAACAGTTCAGGGAAGATCCCTGTACAAAACATATCATTTACAATGTATCAGAAGCCAGATGGTTTTGCAAGAGCTAATCACTGTAGTATGACACAAAATCTATGAGTTAATCACTGTAGTCTGACATAAAATAAAAATTGAGCCGCAGGCACAAAGCCAGCTTGTCTTTGAGATCCACTTCGGTACCTTCATCGGTGGATACAGTCACGACATAATCATCGGAGAAAAAGCCTTCCAGTTCTGCCTTTCCCTCGCCGATTTTATTTCCATCAAAATCCATCAGATAATTGCCCTTTTCGGTGGCCAGATAGTCTCTGGCAATATTTCCTTCTGCATCCAGAAATACGATGTAATAATCCCGCTCCAGTGTATCGCTTTCCAGAAGCTGCTCCTGGGCATATCCTAAGCAGTTGTCATCCATATCGTAATATCCATACGTATTACCGGAATTGACCCCTTCCATGTTGTAGATCCATTTCTCCTTTGGATAAGAGATATAGAACCATGGCTCTCCGCCGGAGGTGATGGTCCATTTGGTGTCGAAGAAGCCTCTTTCTACGATCCGTCCGGCAACTGTACCGTCAGCGATCAGGTCGGAATCGAGGACAATGTCATCCAGGTCACCGGTAACGGTGAGGGTGGAGGCATTATTAAGCAGCTCTCGCTGGTCCGATTCAGCAGCTTTTGGAGTATCTTTTCCGCATCCGATGATTGCAAGCGAGAACGCCAGTATCAGAAAAAGTACTGTTTTTCTGGTAAATGATTTCATCTATTTAGTCATCCTCCTCATCTCTTGCAATCTCTCTTGCCACCATGATCGCCATAGCAGTCATCAGTGGAAGATAATCGGTGTCATAGACGATCATCACAGCATTATCAAAGATCAGATTGTGTATGGTCAGTTCCAGGTCATCCATGATGGCACCCAGCATCCGTCCATTGAGAGTGACTGTGAAGTTGTGTCCGATGGAACCAGCATATTCTCTGAGCTCCAGTCTTCCTTCTGTTACATCCATAGTGAAATGATCCCGGATCAGCTCGAATTTTTTCTCCAGCTTTCCGTAGAGCACATCATTTGCATAGAAGCGATAAGTCGGCAGCATATGAAGAATCTCTTTCTCCACGCGGAATACTTCTCTGTGAGACGGGTCAAAGATACGGAATTTGAGAAGAGGAGCTGTTCCATCGATAGAGTAGACCAGATTACCGTCCTTGTCACACAGATCGAAATGCTGTCCTGTCAGTTTGAAATCTTCTGTAAAGGTGTATACCTCTGATGGTTCAGATTCCGGGATCGGAAGGACTTTACCGGTATTTGCATAAGAAGAGATGCTGTCAAACAAATGCTTCTGAAGCAGGATCACATCCGAGTGATAGCAGACGCTGTCAGCAGTATTATCTGCAAAATTTTCTCTCGGAGGGATCAGTGGTTCTGTTATCCGCTTTTTGATCAGACCTGCCAGATCGGAGTAGCCGAGGTACCCGTTGATACCGGAACTGGTGATCCAGAAATAGAGATAATTTCCATACTTGTCCGGTCCGAAGATCAGAGCAGGCTGCTTCATAGTACAAATATGTCCCAGATAGCCGCTGCCCAGAGGAGTGGATACATTTTTGAAGGCTTCATAGAAATCTTCGATTTTTCTCACGGTGTTACCGAAACTGACCATTTTTACAATGTCAGTAGAGTTATTGTAATCTTCCGGGGTTGCCATCATCCAGATGGCGACTCCGAAGATCAGAATCACCGTTCCTACGGAGATGAGGACGGAACTGTAATAAAATTTGAAGATTAAGCTAAGCCCAAGAACGGAAACAATGGCACCAACCAGCCGATAGAGAATACGTCGCAATTTCATAAGACTCCTCCTTCTCATATGTATTTTATATTATAATCCAAATGATATCATTTTCAAATTTTGTTGTCACTACCCGAAAGAATCATATCTTGACTTTATAGCATTTTTTTATAAAATAAAATCATTCGGAGTTTCCGGATATCGCAGACAAGGATACACAGAGGAGGAAATGAATATGGATATGACATTTTCGAAAAGAGCCACTCAGATCGAGGAAGGTATTTTTTCAATTCTAAATACTAAGAAAGAAGAACTGCTGCAGGCGGGTAGAGAAGTCTATAATTTTTCTGTGGGCACGCCGGATTTTAAAACACCGGAGCATATTATGAAAGCAATGGAAGAGGCCTGCAAGGATCCTGATAATTACAAATATGCCATGGCTGACCGGCCGGAAATGCTGGAAGCTATGAAGAATTTTTATAAAAATCGTTTTGGCGTGGAGCTTGAGACAGATCAGATCATGAGCATGTATGGATCTCAGGAAGGCATGGCACATATTGCCCTTGTCATGTGTGATCCGGGGGATGTGGTACTGGTGCCAAATCCAGGTTACCCGGTGTTCGGCATGGGACCACAGCTCATGGGGGCAAAGGTGGAGACTTATCCGCTCTATGCAGAAAATAATTTCCTGCCGGATTTTGCAGATATTCCGGAGGAGACAGCCAAAGCCGCGAAATTTATGATCATTTCTTATCCGGCCAATCCGGTATGTTCCGTGGCAGATGACAGCTTTTATGAAAAAGCCATTGCATTTGCAAAAAAATATAATGTGATCCTGCTTCATGACAATGCTTATTCCGATATTATCTTTGGCGGAAAAGAGGGAAAATCCTTCCTGTCTTATAAAGGAGCCATGGAAGTGGGTATTGAATTTTATTCTCTGTCCAAGTCTTATAACATGACTGGCATGCGGATCTCTTTTGCGCTTGGTAACAAAGATGTGATCCAGATGTTCCGGAAAGTCCGTTCTCAGATTGATTACGGCATCTTTCTGCCGATCCAGAAGGCCGCAGTGGCAGCACTGACTGGTCCGCAGGACAATGTAAAAGAGCAGTGCCGGATCTATGAAGAGAGAAATTATGCGCTCTGCAGAGGCATGAGCAGTATTGGATGGAAGATCCCGGATGGGCAGGGAACCATGTTCGTATGGGCACCGATCCCGGAGAATTATACCAGTTCAGAGAGATTTACCCTGGATCTGATGGAGAAGACCGGCATGATCGTAACGCCGGGTACTGCCTTTGGCAATCTGGGAGAAGGGTATGTGCGGATTGCATTGGTTCATCCGGTGGAAACCATTGAAAAAGTAGTTCGTATCGTAAAGGAAAGTGGTATTCTGAAAGCATGAGTTTTGTAGATGTATATACTGATTTCATTTTCATAGAGAATCAGCCGGAGCAGGCAGACATGATCTTTCTTCCTGGATCTGCAGAAGGAGCACTGCCAGTGCGGGCGGCACAGCTCTGGAAGGAAGGATATGCGCCATTGGTGCTCCCTTCTGGAAAATATTCCAAGCTGACAGGATATTTTACAGGGCATGGGGATCATGAGACCGAGTGGGATTATTTTCATGAGATCCTGCTAAAGGAAGGAGTGGCTGATCACGCGATCCTTCAGGAAAAGCAGGCAACTTATACTTATGAAAATGCAATTTTCTCCCGCAAATTAACTGATAAACTGGGTCTGGACATTAAAAAGGCGATTCTGGTCTGCCAGGCATATCATGCAAGACGTGCGAGCCTTTATTATCAGGTCTGTTACCCGGAGACTGAGATTCTGGTGTGCCCGGTGATTACCAGGGGCATCAGCCGGGATAACTGGTATCAGCATGAGACAGGTATTGAGACGGTACTGAAAGAAGTAGAACATTGTGGCAGTCAGTTTGGAGAAATCTTCCGGGCGAGACTATAATGCTAGAATTTGTTACGCATAACAACTTTCTGAAGAAAAAGATAGATAGAGTAATATTACACTTTTTGCAAATTCCGACTATAATCATTGACATAAAGAGCAATCCGAAAACGATGTCCGGTTTACCGATATCGCGGAGGCAACAAAAATAATCAATCATTATAAAAGGAGAAGAGCAAAATGAAAATCGTAGTATTGGATGGTTACACTGAAAACCCGGGAGATATCAGCTGGGAGCCGCTGGAAGCACTTGGAGAAGTAACAGTATATGATCGTACATCTTATGAGGAGTCTCCGCTGATCGCTGAGCGTATCGGTGATGCAGAAGTTGTTGTTATCAACAAGACCCCGATCAGCAAAGAGACTATTGACAAATGCCCGAATATCAAGACAATCGCAGTTCTGGCAACTGGTTACAATGTAGTAGATTATGAGTATGCAAAATCCAAAGGAATCCCGGTTCAGAACGTACCGGTATATGGAACTGACAACGTAAGCCAGTTTGCAGTATCCCTTCTGATGGAGGTTTGCTCCCATATCGGACATCACAACGAGTCCGTACATAAAGGAGAGTGGGCTAGCAACGCTGACTGGTGCTACTGGCATTATCCGATGATCGAGGTATCTGGAAAGACTGCAGGTATCATTGGTCTGGGACGTATTGGTGTCAACACCGCTAAGATCCTGAAAGCAATGAATGTAAATGTTATCGCATACGATGCATTCCAGAGCGAGGCTGGAAAACAGGTTGCTACTTATGTAGAGCTTGACGAGCTGCTTGCTAAATCTGACTTTATTTTCCTGCATTGCCCGCTGTTCCCGTCTACTGAGGGAATCATCAACAAAGACAACATCGCTAAGATGAAAGACGGCGTGGTTATCATCAACAACAGCCGTGGACCGCTGGTTGTAGAGCAGGATCTGTATGATGCACTGGAGAGCGGAAAAGTATCTGCAGCAGCAGTTGACGTTGTATCTACAGAGCCGATCAAAGCTGACAATGTTCTGCTGAAAGCGAAAAACTGCATCATCACTCCGCATATTTCCTGGGCAACTCAGGATGCAAGAAAACGTATCATGAACACCACCGCGGAGAATATCAAATCTGTTCTTGATGGTGCACCTGTAAACGTGGTTAACAAATAGTATGAAGATAGTAATTGCGATTGACTCTCTGAAAGGAAGCTTAAGCTCCATGGAAGCGGGACACGCGATCGAACAGGGAATCCGCAATGTTCTGCCGGAGACAAAAGTGCTGGTAAAGCCGCTGGCTGACGGCGGAGAAGGAACAACGGAGGCTCTGGTAGAAGGTCTTGGCGGCGATATGGTACAGGTGCAGGTACATGGGCCGCTGGAGACACCGGTGAATGCTGCTTACGGAGTGATCGGGAAGTCGAATACGGCAATCATGGAGATGGCTGCAGCTGCAGGTATTATCCTGGTTGGCAAAGACAAGCGTCCGTTAGATGCAACCACGTATGGTGTCGGTGAGATGATCCGCGATGCCATTACCAGGGGCTGCAGAGAATTTATTATTGGAATCGGCGGAAGTGCCACCAATGATGGTGGTATCGGAATGCTGACAGCACTGGGATATGAGTTCCAGGATGCTGAAGGAAAACCGGCAGGAATCGGAGCAGGAGCACTTTACAAAGTTGCAAAAATCTGCGATGATAAAGTGATGCCGGAATTAAAAGACTGTCATTTCCGCATTGCATGCGATGTGACCAATCCTCTCTGTGGAGAGAATGGTTCTACTTATATCTATGGTCCGCAGAAGGGTGTGACTGTAGAACTTCGGGATGAGCTTGATCATGCTATGGGTGCTTATGCACAGGTGGTAAAAGCTTACAATGGAACAGATTATGCGAAGACACCAGGTGCCGGTGCAGCCGGAGGACTTGGATTTGCATTCTTAAGTTTCTTAAGCGGAGAGCTTCTTCCAGGTATCGAACTGGTACTGAATGCAGTGGAGATGGATAAAGCAATGGAAGGTGCAGACCTGGTATTTACCGGAGAGGGTCGCCTGGACTATCAGACAGCCATGGGAAAAGCACCGGTGGGCATTGCAAAAATGGCGAAAAAGCACGGTGCAAAGGTGATCGCTCTTGCGGGAGCAGTGATCGAAGGCGCACAGGAGTGCAACGAACAGGGAATTGATGCTTATTTCCCGATTCTCCGCCAGGTAGTGACACTTGACGAGGCCATGGATCCGGCAACGGCAAGAAAAAATATGGTTGAGACTACGGAGCAGGTAATGCGCCTGGTAGCAGCCGTAAAATAAGAAAGAGAAAGAGAGATACACATGACGGATGAAACATTGATCCTTTTGGGAACTGGCAACGCAACGGTAACCAAATGCTTCAACACCTGCTTTGCGATTAAAACCGGAGAGGAATATTTTCTGGTGGATACAGGAGGCGGTAATGGTATCATGACCCAGCTTGAAAAAGCGGGGATTCCTATGGAATCTATTCACGAGATTTTCATGAGCCATGAACATACCGACCATTTACTGGGACTGATCTGGCTGATCAGAATGATCGCAACAAAGATGAAGAAGGGTCAATATGAAGGCAATCTGAACATTTACTGCCATGCTGATCTGAAAGAAATTATCCTGACGATTACCAGACTGACCGTTCAGGCAAAATTTTTTAACATGATCGGAGAACGGATCTTCATTCATCCGGTAGAAGACAACGAAGAGAGAGACATCCTGGGGTATCATGTGACCTTTTTCGATATTCATTCTACAAAGGCAAAGCAGTTCGGCTTCACTATGAACCTGAAAAATGGAAAGAAGTTCACCTTCCTTGGAGATGAGCCCTATCAGGAACATGAAGAAGTCTATGCGAAGGATGCGGACTGGTTATTGCATGAGGCATTTTGCCTGTATGCGGATCGGGACAAGTATAAGCCTTATGAAAAGCATCATACGACGGTAAAGGAAGCCTGTGAGAATGGGGAGAAGCTGGGAGCTAAGAATCTGATCCTCTATCATACAGAGGACAAGAATCTGGCAAACAGACGAGAGCTGTATACAGCAGAAGGAAGCCTTTATTATCACGGCAATCTGATCGTACCGGACGATCTGGAACGGATCGTATTATAAGCCATGTGTATGAGAGGGGAGGTTCTTAGGAACTGTCTCCCTCTTGTGCAGTCTGCCCTTAAAAGACAGAGAAAACATTCGCTTGAAAAAAGCTAAAAATATGGTACTATATAAACGTATTATTTTAGGATAGAAAGGAAATGAATTATGCAGACTTTAGAGTTACAGAAAATTGCAAATGAAGTCCGCAAAGGAATCGTTACCGGTGTACATAGTGCAAAGGCCGGACATCCAGGCGGATCTTTATCTGCAGCAGACATTTTTACCTATCTCTATTTTGAAGAGATGAACATTGACCCGAAGAATCCGACTGATCCGGACAGAGACCGTTTTGTTCTTTCCAAAGGACATACCGCTCCGGGTTATTACAGTGCAATGGCTCAGAGAGGTTATTTTCCGGTTGAGGAGCTTCTGACTCTTCGTCATGTAGGCAGCCGTCTGCAGGGACATCCGTGTATGCAGGATCTTCCGGGTATTGATATGTCTTCAGGATCTCTGGGACAGGGAATCTCCGCAGCAGTTGGTATGGCAATTGCCGGAAAACTGGACAACAAATCTTATCGTGTATATACCCTGCTGGGTGATGGCGAGATTCAGGAAGGTCAGGTATGGGAGGCTTCCATGCTGGCTGCACATCGTCATCTGGACAACCTGGTAGTGATCGTTGACAACAACGGTCTTCAGATCGATGGAAGAATCGAAGATGTGAACTCTCCGTATCCGATCGATAAAAAATTCGAGGCATTTAACTTCCATGTAATCAACGTTGCTGACGGTAATGACATGGATCAGTTAAGAGCTGCTTTTGAGGAAGCTAAGACTGTAAAAGGACAGCCGACTGCTATTATCGCCAAGACTGTAAAAGGCAAAGGCGTATCCTTCATGGAGAACCAGGCATCCTGGCATGGAACTGCTCCGAACGATGAGCAGTATGCAGTAGCAATGGCAGATTTGGAGAAAGTAGGTGAAGCATTATGTCAGAAGTAAAGAAGATCGCAACGAGAGAAAGCTACGGTAACGCTCTGGCAGAGCTTGGCGCACAGAATCCGAATATTGTCGTACTTGATGCAGACCTTGCAGGAGCTACTAAGACTGGTGTTTTCAAAAAAGCATTCCCGGAGCGTCACATTGACTGTGGTATCGCTGAAGGAAATATGATGGGAGTAGCAGCAGGACTTGCTACCTGCGGAAAGATCCCGTTCGCTTCTTCTTTTGCTATGTTCGCAGCAGGAAGAGCATTTGAGCAGGTTCGTAACTCTATCGGATATCCGCACCTGAACGTTAAGATCGGTGCTACTCATGCCGGTATCTCTGTAGGTGAGGATGGAGCTACTCATCAGTGTAACGAGGATATCGCTATTATGCGTACAATTCCGGGAATGACCATTATCTGCCCGGCAGATGATGTGGAAGCAAGAGCTGCTGTAAAAGCTGCTGCTGAGTATGTTGGACCGGTTTATATGAGATTTGGCCGTCTGGCAGTTCCGGTAATCAATGATGAAGCTAATTATAAATTTGAAATTGGTAAAGGAATCACCCTGAAAGAAGGTAAAGATGTAACCATCATCGCTACCGGACTTGAGGTAAATGAAAGCCTTGAGGCTGCTAAGCTTCTTGAGGCTGACGGTATCTCTGCTGAGGTGATCAATATCCATACCATCAAACCGCTTGACAAAGAGCTGGTAGTTGCATCTGCAAAGAAGACTGGCAAAGTTGTAACCGTAGAAGAGCATTCTGTTATCGGTGGACTTGGTGGAGCTGTTGCTGAGGCTCTTTCTGAGGAAGCTCCGACCAAGATGCTTCGTATCGGTATGATGGACAAGTTCGGACAGTCTGGTCCGGCAAAAGCTCTGATCGAGTACTATGGTCTGGATGGAAAGAGCATTTACGAGAAAGTAAAAGCATTTCTGTAAGCTGAAGTTCTGAATCGAAGATAAAAAAAGATCCCGCAGGATTCACTGGAAAGTGAAGATTCTGCGGGATCTTTTTTGCTGTCGAGGAAATTACCGGAACATTATCTGCCCCAGAATTCTTTGATAAGATCCACACGGGAAGTCATGGCAGTCAGCAGTCCGTCCAGAACCGTAATAGCAGCCATGCATTCGACAACCACCACTGCGCGGGGCACGATGATAGGATCGTGGCGGCCATGGATAGAGACTTCAATGTCTTCCCCGGATTTATTGACCGTATGCTGCAGAGTGCTGATGGATGGCGTCGGTTTGAAGGCTGCCCGGAAGATAATGTCGCTTCCGTCACTGATGCCGCCCAGGATACCACCGGCATGGTTGGTTTTCTTGCCGACAGATCCATCTTCCTTCATATAGAAGGCATCGTTGTTCTCACTGCCGCAGCTTCTGGCAGCTAGAAATCCATCACCGATCTCAAAGCCCTTGACTGCGCCGATGGAACAGATGGATTTTGCCAGATTTGCGCTTAATTTATCAAAGCAGGGATCGCCCACACCTGCAGGGACGCCCTTGACCACACATTCCACCACACCGCCGCAGGAATCTTCTTTTGTACGGCAGGCATCCAGATAAGCCATCGCCTGTTCAGCTGCTTCTGCGTCGGGCATATTGACGGCATTGCGTTCCATCTCTGAGAGATCAAAGCGGCTCTCGTTGATCTGTACCGGTCCGATGGAGCGGGTATAAGCAGTGACAGTGATGCCAAGCTCCTGTAAAAGCTTTGCAGCGACCGCACCTGCGGCCACACGGCCAATGGTCTCACGCCCGGAAGAACGACCGCCGCCGGTGTAATCACGAAATCCGTATTTGCAGTCGTAGGTATAGTCTGCGTGTCCGGGACGATAGTAGGATGCAATCTCACTGTAATCCTTGGAACGCTGGGATGTATTTCGGACCATCAAAGAGATAGGGGTACCGGTAGTGCGTCCGTCAAAGACGCCGGACAGAATCTCAACAGTATCATCTTCCTTACGGGGAGTGGTGAAACGGGACTGTCCCGGTTTTCTGCGGTTTAAGTAGACCTGAATATCTTCTTCGGTGAGAGAAAGTCCGGCCGGACAGCCATCGATCACTACACCGATGCCTTTGCCGTGGGATTCACCCCAGGTCGTAATAGAAAAAATATTGCCAAAAGTGGAACCTGCCATAGGTAAAATACTCCTGTTCTGTATATTTGGATTGACTAAATCCAAGTATATAGAATATACTTTCATCTGTAAAGACTAAATGGAGGATGAGGAACTTTGTATAAATTACTGAAAAAAGATGGAGATGCCAAACGAGGGGAATTTCATACCGTACACGGAGTGATCCAGACACCGGTGTTCATGAATGTGGGAACGGCAGCAGCAATTAAGGGGGCAGTGTCTACGGAGGATCTGGAAGAGATCGGAACCCAGGTGGAGCTGTCCAACACCTATCATCTGCATGTAAGACCTGGTGATGAAGTCGTTAAAAAGATGGGAGGACTTCATAAGTTCATGTCATGGAACAAACCAATTCTGACCGATTCCGGTGGATTTCAGGTATTTTCCCTGGCAGGGCTTCGCAAGATCAAGGAAGAAGGAGTATGTTTCAACTCACATATCGATGGAAGAAAGATTTTCATGGGTCCGGAAGAGAGTATGCAGATCCAGTCTAATCTGGCTTCTACCATTGCCATGGCATTTGACGAGTGTCCGCCAAGCCTTGCAGACAGAAAATATGTGCAGGATTCGGTGGACCGTACTGTTCGCTGGCTGAAGCGCTGTAAGACAGAGATGGACCGGCTGAACAGCCTGGAAGACACCATTAATAAGAACCAGCTGCTGTTTGGAATCAATCAGGGTGCAATCTTTGAGGATATCCGCATCGAGCATGCAAAGCAGATTACAGAGATGGATCTGCCTGGATATGCCATCGGCGGACTGGCAGTGGGTGAGAGCCATGAAGAGATGTACCGGATCATTGAAGCGGTGATACCGTATCTGCCGGTAGAAAAACCGACATACCTCATGGGTGTGGGAACACCTGCAAACATTCTGGAAGCAGTGGAACGAGGTGTGGATTTCTTTGACTGTGTATATCCAAGCCGTAACGGACGTCATGGACATGTCTATACCAATCATGGGAAGCTGAATCTGTTTAATGCCAAATACGAGCTGGACGAGGATCCTATCGAGGAAGGCTGTCAGTGCCCGGCCTGCCGTCGTTACAGCAGAGCATATATCCGCCATCTTCTGAAGGCAAAAGAGATGCTTGGCATGCGCTTGTGTGTGCTTCATAATCTGTATTTTTACAATCATATGATGGAGGAGATCCGTGAGGCCATCGAGCAGGGAAGATATCAGGAATATAAGAAGCAGAAACTTGACGGAATGCAAAATATTGTGTAGAATAGACGATAGGTTATTTTTCTAGGAGGAAACAGATATGTTATTAACCGCAACAGGTTCTGCGCAGACAACGGTAATGCTCATTTGGATCGTAGCATTGTTCGCAATCATGTATTTTATGATGTGGAGACCGCAGAAAAAAGAGCAGAAGAGAGTAGCTGCCATGCTTTCAGCAATGGAGGTTGGCGATGTGGTTGTTACCACGAGTGGATTTTATGGTGTACTCATTGATATTACTGATGATGATGTAATCGTAGAGTTCGGAAGCAATCGCAACTGCCGTATTCCAATGAAGAAGTCGGCTATCCAGGAAGTGGAAAAACAAGACTAAGGCAAAGATGCCAAAAGGGGCGGGAGACTACTTCCGCCCCTTTTCTGCAAACTGTCAAGGCCCGTGTAAAAGAGGAGACATGAGATGAATTATAAGATTGGAGTGATTTCCGGTGATGGAATCGGCCCGGAGATCGTAAGAGAAGCCCGCAAGGTATTGGACGCGGTGTGTAAAAAATACGGACATGAGTTCGACTATACTGATCTTCTCCTGGGAGGAGCATCCATTGATGTACATGGTGTGCCGCTGACCGAAGAGACTATAGAACAGGCAAAGAAATGTGATGCAGTTCTGATGGGTTCCATTGGTGGTGATGCAAAGACTTCTCCATGGTATCAGCTGGAGCCGTCCAGACGTCCGGAGGCAGGACTGCTGGGAATCAGAAAAGCTTTGAACCTGTTTGCAAATCTGAGACCGGCTTATCTCTATGATGAGCTTCGCAGTGCATGTCCGCTTCGTGAGGATATCAGTGCAGCCGGATTTGATATGCTGATCATGAGAGAGCTGACCGGAGGACTGTACTTCGGCGCAAGAAAGACAGAAGAAGTAGACGGAGTAAGAACTGCTACCGATACGCTTACATATAATGAAAATGAGATCCGCCGGATCGCAAAGAGAGCTTTTGATATCGCAATGAAGAGAAATAAAAAGGTCTGCAGCGTAGATAAGGCGAATGTACTGGATTCTTCCAGACTGTGGAGACAGGTCGTGGAAGAAGTGGCGAAGGATTACCCGGAGGTAACACTTTCCCATATGTATGTTGACAACTGTGCAATGCAGCTGGTGATGAATCCGGCACAGTTTGATGTGATCCTGACTGAGAACATGTTTGGTGATATTTTATCAGATGAAGCTTCTATGGTGACCGGATCCATCGGAATGTTGTCAAGTGCAAGCCTTAATGAGACAAAATTCGGTCTCTATGAGCCGAGCCACGGATCAGCACCGGATATTGCCGGACAGAATAAGGCTAATCCGATCGCAACCATCCTTTCCGCAGCGATGATGCTTCGTTACTCGCTGGATCTGGATGCGGAGGCAGATGCTGTGGAGGCGGCTGTCCGTCAGGTTCTGAAAGAGGGATATCGCACCGGCGATATTATGGCAGAAGGCTGTAGCCAGGTAGGAACCGTAGAGATGGGTACTCTGATCGCAGAGAGAGTATAAGAAGACAAATATCTGTTCAGAACCATATTCGCAAACATGAGGCTTTGAACAGCAAACACACATTTTATATACAACAGGAGGAATTATCATGAGAAGTGATGCAGTAAAGAAAGGCATGCAGCAGGCACCGCACCGGTCTCTGTTCAATGCACTGGGACTGACAGAAGAAGAGATGAACAGACCGCTGGTCGGAATTGTCAGCTCTTACAATGAGATCGTACCGGGACATATGAACCTGGACAAGATCGTGCAGGCAGTAAAGATGGGAGTTGCAATGGCAGGAGGAACACCGATCATGTTCCCGGCTATCGCCGTATGTGATGGTATCGCTATGGGACATACCGGTATGAAATATTCTCTGGTGACCCGTGATCTGATCGCAGATTCTACAGAGGCTATGGCAATGGCTCACCAGTTCGATGCACTGGTTATGGTGCCGAACTGTGATAAGAATGTACCAGGACTTCTGATGGCAGCAGCCAGAGTCAATGTACCGACCGTATTTGTAAGCGGCGGCCCGATGCTTGCAGGACATGTAAAAGGACAGAAGAGAAGCCTTTCCAGTATGTTCGAGGCAGTTGGTTCCTACGCAGCAGGAACTATGACAGAAGAGGATGTCAAAGAGTTTGAAGCAAAAGTCTGCCCGACCTGCGGATCCTGTTCCGGTATGTACACAGCTAACAGCATGAACTGTCTGACAGAGGTTCTTGGCATGGGACTTCAGGGTAATGGAACCATTCCGGCAGTATATTCCGAGCGTATCAAGCTGGCGAAGAAAGCTGGTATGCAGGTAATGGAGATGCTTCGGAGAGATATCCGCCCAAGAGATATTATGACAAAAGAGGCGTTCCTGAACGCCTTGACTGTAGATATGGCACTGGGATGTTCCACCAACAGTATGCTGCATCTTCCGGCAATCGCTCATGAGGCAGGCGTAGAGCTTGATATGGAACTGGCCAATGAGATCAGTGCCAAGACTCCGAATCTGTGCCATCTGGCACCTGCAGGTCCGACTTATATAGAAGATCTGAATGAGGCAGGCGGTGTCTATGCAGTTATGAACGAACTGAACAAGAAGCATCTGCTGAACCTGGATTGTATGACAGTGACAGGTAAGACAGTTGGTGAAAATATTGAGAAATGCTATAACAAGAATCCGGAGGTTATCCGTCCGGTAGAGAATCCGTACAGCCAGACTGGCGGACTTGCGATCCTGAAAGGAAATCTGGCACCGGACACTGGCGTTGTAAAACGTTCTGCAGTTGCTCCGGAGATGCTGGTACATGAAGGCCCTGCAAGAGTCTTTGATTGTGAGGAAGATGCGATCGCAGCAATCAAAGGCGGCAAGATCGTTGCAGGAGATGTTGTTGTGATCCGTTATGAGGGACCAAAAGGCGGCCCGGGCATGAGAGAGATGCTGAACCCGACTTCCGCAATTGCAGGAATGGGACTGGGATCTTCCGTTGCACTGATCACAGACGGACGTTTCAGTGGAGCAAGCCGTGGAGCTTCCATCGGTCATGTATCACCGGAGGCAGCAGTCGGCGGTCCGATCGCACTGGTAGAAGAGGGCGATATCATCAAGATCAATATTCCGGAAAATTCGCTGAACGTAGATATTTCTGATGAAGAGATGGCAGCAAGACGTGCAAAATGGCAGCCAAGACAGCCAAAAGTGACCACAGGCTATCTGGCTCGTTACGCACATCTGGTAACATCCGGAAATCGTGGAGCAATTCTTGAGATTCAGGACTAGGGGGAGAAAGTTATGGTATTGACTGGAGCGGAAATTGTAGTTGCCTGCTTGAAAGAGCAGGGTGTGGACACGGTGTTCGGATATCCGGGCGGCGCGATCCTGAACATATATGATGCATTATATAAACATGCGGATGAGATCAGACATATTCTGACTTCTCATGAGCAGGGGGCTTCTCATGCGGCAGACGGTTATGCAAGAGCAACCGGTAAAGTGGGCGTATGTATCGCAACCTCCGGTCCTGGTGCCACCAATCTGGTGACCGGTATTGCAACTGCTTATATGGATTCCATTCCACTGGTTGCAATCACCTGTAACGTAGGTACCAGCCTGCTTGGAAAAGACAGTTTCCAGGAGATCGACATTGCCGGCGTGGTTATGCCGATCACCAAGTACAGTTTTATTGTTAAAGACGTCAGAGATCTGGCAAAAGTGATCCGCCGTGCATTCAGCATTGCAAAGAGCGGACGCCCGGGCCCGGTTCTGGTGGATATTACCAAGGATGCGACTGCGAATACTACCGAATATATTCAGCAGGTGCCGGATGTGATCCTTCCGGATACTGCAGCAATCACAGACGAAGATCTGCATACAGCTGCAGAGCTTATCAAAGAAGCAAAGAGACCGATGATCTTTGTGGGCGGTGGTGCGATCGCAGCAGATGCCAGTGAAGAATTACTGGAGTTTGCAGAGAAGATCAATGCGCCGGTATGTGACACTTTGATGGGTAAAGGAGCATTTTCCGGAGAACATCCGCTGTATGCAGGTATGCTGGGTATGCATGGAACCAAATATGCAAACTTTGGTGTAACTCACTGCGATCTTCTGATTGCGATAGGTACCCGTTTCAGTGATCGTGTATTTGGTAATGCGGCAAAATTTGCACAGAATGCCAAGGTGCTGCAGATCGATGTAGATCCGGCTGAGATCGACAAGAATATCAGAACCACAGCCAGTGTGATCGGCGATGTGAAGGAAGTACTGAAGCGCCTCAATCCGATGATCGGTCAGTATGACCACAAAGAGTGGGTAGAGCATATTGAAGAACTGAAGCTGAAATTCCCGCTGAAATACAATCTGGATGGCCTGACAGGACCGTATGTGGTAGAAGAGATCTACCGTGTGACCAAAGGTGATGCGATCATCACCACTGAGGTTGGCCAGCATCAGATGTGGGCAGCACAGTATTATAAATACAGCAAGCCGCGTCAGCTTCTGACTTCTGGTGGACTGGGAACGATGGGATACGGCCTTGGTGCAGCTTTGGGAGCAAAGACTGCAAGACCGGATAAAACGGTCATCAACATTGCAGGTGATGGCTGTTTCCGTATGAATATGAATGAACTTGCAACGGCATCCCGTTACAATATCCCAGTCATTGAGGTTGTCATCAACAATCATGTACTGGGAATGGTACGTCAGTGGCAGACCCTGTTCTACGGCGGAAGATATTCTGCAACCGTATTGAATGATAAAGTGGATTTTGTAAAAGTAGCTGAAGCACTCGGCTGCAAAGGAATCCGCGTAACGAAAAAAGAAGAAGTCGGACCGGCACTGGAAGAAGCAATCGCATATGGTGGACCGGTACTTCTGGATTGCCAGATCGACTGTGATGACAAAGTATTCCCTATGGTACCTGCGGGGGCAGCTATCGAGGATGCGTTTGATGAGGATGATCTGAAGAAAAAAGAGATGTAACAGAGGGGGGAGGGTGCTTGTATAAAGTGCCTTTCCCTTGTTGTCTACATAGACAAGATGAGTAGAGGAGTGTATGAAAATGAGCAGAGTTTACAATTTTTCCGCAGGACCGGCTGTGCTGCCGGAAGAAGTCCTGCAAGAAGTGGCAGCAGAGATGATGGATTATAACGGTACCGGAATGTCCGTTATGGAGATGAGTCATCGATCCAAAGCCTTTGAAGAGATTCTTGAGACAGCGGAGAAAGATTTCCGTGAGCTTCTGAAGATTCCGGATAATTACAAGGTACTGTTTCTGTCAGGTGGAGCTCATCATCAGTTCGCAGCAGTTCCTATGAACCTGATGAAAAACGGAGTGGCAGATTATATCGTGACCGGTCAGTGGGCAAAAAAAGCTTATGCTGAGGCACAGAAATATGGAACTGCCAACAAGATTGCATCCAGTGAGGATCAGACATTCTCCTACATTCCTGATTGTTCAGATCTGCCCATCAGTGAAAATGCAGACTATGTATATATTTGTGAAAATAATACCATTTATGGAACCAAATTTAAGACCCTTCCGAACACCAAAGGAAAAGAGCTGGTAGCAGATGTGTCTTCCTGCTTCCTGTCTGAGCCCATGGATGTGACCAAATATGGTATGTTCTATGGCGGTGTTCAGAAGAACATCGGACCTGCAGGTATGGTGATCGCCGTGATCCGTGAGGATCTGATCCGCGATGATGTACTTCCGGGAACTCCTACCATTATGAAATACAAGACCCAGGCAGATGCCGGCTCTTTATACAATACACCCAACTGTTTCTGCATCTATGTATGTGGTAAAGTGTTCAAATGGCTGAAGAAGATGGGCGGTCTTGAGGTCATGAAGCAGCGCAACGAAGAAAAAGCAGCTCTTCTCTATGATTATCTGGATTCCAGCAGCATGTTCCGAGGAACTGTCCGCAAGGAAGACCGTTCTTTGATGAACGTGCCATTTGTGACCGGAGATAAGGATCTGGATGCAAAATTTGTAAAAGAAGCAACAGCAGCAGGTCTTGTGAATCTGAAAGGACACAGAACCGTAGGCGGTATGCGTGCCAGCATTTACAATGCAATGCCGAAGGAAGGTGTGGAAGCCCTGGTGGCATTTATGAAGAAATTTGAAGAGGAGAACAAATAAAATGTATCAGTATCATTGCCTGAATAATATTGCAGAGGTAGGACTTAAAAAATTTGACGGGAATTATGCACAGACAGACAAGATGGAGGATGCAGACGCAATCCTTGTAAGAAGTGCGGTGATGCATGATATGGAATTCTCCGATAAGCTCTGCGTGATCGGAAGAGCAGGAGCAGGCGTCAATAACATTCCTCTTGGAAAATGCTCTGAGCAGGGAATCGCTGTATTTAATACACCGGGAGCCAATGCGAATGGTGTAAAAGAGCTGGTGATCGCAGGTATGCTGCTGGCAGCCAGAGATATCGTAGGAGGTATGTACTGGGTACGGTCCGAGAGACAGAACGAAGATCTGGAGAAAATGGCTGAGAAAGAGAAGAAGCGGTTCGCAGGAACGGAGCTTCTTGGCAAAAAGCTGGGTGTGATCGGTCTGGGAGCAATCGGTATTCTGGTGGCAAACGCAGCAGCAGCTCTTGGTATGGAAGTGTATGGATATGATCCGTATATTTCTGTAGAGGCCGCATGGAAGCTTTCCAGAGATGTGAAGCACATTACCGATGTAAATGATATTTACAAAGAGTGTGATTATATTACCATCCATGTGCCGCTGATGGACAGCACCAAGGGTATGATCGGAGCAGATGCAATCGCACAGATGAAGCCATCCGTAGTTGTCCTGAACCTGGCAAGAGGTCCGCTGGTAGACCAGAAAGCCATTGTTGAAGCACTGAAGACCAATCGAATCCGCAAATATGTAACGGATTTCCCGAACTCCGATGTGGCATCTCAGAAAAATGCCATCGTGATCCCGCATCTGGGTGCATCTACCGAGGAATCTGAGGATAACTGTGCAGTGATGGCAGTGAAAGAGGTAAGAGATTATCTGGAAAATGGTAATATCCATAACTCTGTAAACTATCCGAACTGTGATATGGGTGTATGCACTTCTGCTATGCGTGTGGCGATCATCCATCGAAATATTCCGAATATGCTGGCAAAATTTACTTCTGCATTTGGTGAGCTTGGTATCAACATTGAGCGTCTGACCAACGTGACCAGAGGTGAATACGGCTATGTAATGGTTGACTTAAGCCATATGGCTGATGATGCAGAGATTGAAAAGCTTCGTGCGATTGAAGGAGTTCTGAAAGTACGGGTGATGAAATAATGGCAGAGATCAGACCATTTTGCTGCGTACATCCGGCGACAGAAGTGGTATCCCAGGTGGCAGCACTTCCTTATGATGTGTATAACAGGGAAGAAGCACGGCAGGCAGTAGAGGGAAAACCACTGTCTTTCTTAAATATTGACCGGCCGGAGACCATGTTTGCTCCGGATCAGGATATGTATGCTCCTGAAGTCTATGAAGCAGCCAGACAGAGACTGGAAGAGCAGAAGCAGGAAGGAATCTATGTAAAAGAAGAACAGCCGGTCTACTATCTCTATGAACTGACCATGGATGGACGTTCGCAGACCGGACTGGTGGCATGTGCATCGATTGATGAGTATGAGAATCATGTGATCAAGAAGCATGAGAATACCAGAGCGGAAAAAGAGGCTGACCGGATCCGACATGTAGATGTGTGCAGTGCACAGACCGGTCCGATCTTTCTGGCATATCGCGCAAAGGATGAGATCCGTGCGCTGGTACAGAACGTAAAGAGCACTCAACCAGAATTTTCCTTTACTTCTGAGGACGGCATCCATCATGCAGGATGGAAGATCGAAGAGCCGGAACTGGTGAAAAAGATCCACACGGCATTCCAGCAGGTGGACAGCATCTATATTGCAGACGGACATCACCGGGCAGCATCTGCGGTAAAGGTAGGACTAAAGCGCAGAGTGGAACATCCTGATTATGATGGAACGGAAGAGTTTAATTATTTTCTGTCGGTTCTGTTCCCGGAAGAGGAACTGATGATCATGGATTACAATCGGGTCGTGAAAGATCTGAACGGTCTGTCGGAGACAGAGTTCCTTACTAAGGTTTCGGAAAAATTTGAGATCCAGAAGCTGGGAGAGATGACGAAGCCTGCGAAAAAGGGTCAGGTGACCATGTACCTTCATGGCAGCTGGTATGGGCTGACAGCAAAGTCCGCCTACATCCATCCAGATCCGGTGGAAGGGCTGGATGTATCATTCCTTCAGCGAGAACTGCTGACTCCTGTTCTGGGGATCGGTGACCCGAGAACCGATAAGCGAATTGATTTTATCGGTGGGATCCGGGGGCTGGAAGAACTGAAGCGAAGAGCAGACAGCGACATGGAAGTAGCATTTGCCATGTATCCAACCTCCATTCAGGAACTGTTTGCAGTAGCAGACGCTGACCTTCTCATGCCGCCGAAATCCACCTGGTTCGAACCGAAGCTTCGGAGCGGACTGTTTATTCATCAGATCGAGCGATAATATAATGAGCGCAAGAGAGCTGGAGCAAGCATGACCTGTTCAGTGCGAGTTGCGAAAAGAAGCTGCCATATGATCGTCAAAAGAATGATCGTATGGCAGCTTTTTTGAATCAAAGAATGGTCATTAACATGGCTTAAATGCAAATACATAATCCCGTGCCTGTCCGGCGGAGAGATACTGCACGTATTTTTTCTGAAGCATATCAGTACAAGACACCTGATCCATGGTTCCACCACACCAGGGCTCAATGCAGAGGAATGGGGCATCCTTTTTGATCGGGGTCCAGAAAGCAACGCTTTCATATCCAGGAAAATCAAACTGGATGCCTTTTTCTGTTCTGGAACTGATCAGTTTTACCGTGCGGGCTTTCAGATTCTCATAGAGAATGGCATCGTTGTCAAACATGGGATACTGAAGGTGCAGGTCCGGAACATTTTCATCCTCGAAGCGGAGCATATAGTCTGTGAACAGTTCACCTTCCTCCATAGGACAGAAGAATGCGGGATGTCCGCCAATCAGGAACGGCATCTCTTTGTCACTCTTATTTTCTACACCGTAAGTAACGACAAGCTTTGCCTGATCCAGACGGAAGGTAACGGTGAAACGGAAATCGTATGGATAGACAGATGTGGTATAGTCATTGGTTCCGGTGGAGAGAATGACATAGTCATCACCTTTTTCGGCAACTTCAAATTCAGCGTCTTTTACAAAGCCGTGGCGCGGAATCTTGTAGTCAACACCATGGATCGTAACGGTTTCCGGAACAGCTCCGATATATGGAAACAGTACCGGAGAAGTCTTTGCCCAGTAGGCCGGATCTTTCTGCCACATATATTCCTTGCCTGCAGCAGTCTTGTAGGAAAGAAGCTCTGCGCCAAGGGTTCGGCAGGTGACAGATGCAAATTCATTTTGAATCGTAATGTTCATGATAATATCCCCCTGTGATTATATTAAGTTCAGTATAACATGGCGGATGAAAAGAGACAACTAAGAAGAAATGTGATATACTAATGCAGTGCGGAAATGCAAAGCATTTTCGAGTTGCTACTGCATTATGATTTACAATCCAAGGAGATAATTATGGAAGCAAGCTGCTGCGAGACCTGCAGAAATTATGTATATGATGAAGATTACGAATACTATGTATGTGATATGGATCTGGATGAAGATGAGATGTATCGCTTTTTAAGCGGTTCCACCGATTCATGCCCTTATTATCAATTGGATAATGAATATTTGATCGTAAGAAAACAGATGTAGATAAGGAGAAGTGGGAAAACTATGCCGTTAGTGACATTGATCATTCCTGTATATAATGCAGAACGGTATCTGCGTCGTTGTCTGGACAGTGTGGCTGCGCAGACATTTACAGATATGGAAGTTTTGCTGATGAATGACGGAAGTACAGATGGAAGCCTTGCCATCTGCAAGGAATATGAGGAAAAGGATCTCAGATTCCATACCATAGATAAGGAAAATTCCGGCGTGTCCAATACCCGGAATATTGCCATGAAGCTGGCGAGAGGCATGTATTTACAGTTTCTGGACAGTGACGACTGGATCACACCGGACGCAACAGAAAGTCTGGTACGTGCGGCAGTGGAGGATGACTGTGATCTGGTGATCGCGGATTTTTACCGGGTAAACGGCAAGCACTACGTGGAGAAAAAGCACATTAAAAAGAAAGATGTGATGAGCAGAGAAGAATTTGCCATGGAGATGGCAGATGATCCTGCGGATTACTATTATGGTGTGATGTGGAACAAGCTGTATCGGCGTTCCATTATAGAGGAACATGAACTCAGGTGTGACGCATCTATGAACTGGTGTGAAGATTTTCTGTTTAATCTGCAATTTATCCGTCATGGACAGAGATTCCGGGCCTTACAGAAGCCAATCTATTATTACATGAAACGAAAAGGCAGCCTGGTGGCAACAGAATCTGTATCTGTGGATGCGGTGAAGCTCAAGTTTGAATTGCTGGAAAAATATAAGGATCTCTATCAGAGTATGGGACTTTATGAAGAACATAAGCTGAAGATCAATTCTTATATTCTGGCTGTGGCAAAAGATGGAGCTGTAGGCCGTATGTATCCACGGAGCAAAAAGCTGTCACCAGACGATGTGATCAAGGAAGCCGATGCACTGGGATATCAACATGTGGAGCATACCTTTGAACCTGTCTTTGATGAGCATTCGAAGGTGTTGATCCTGGGCTCATTTCCATCTGTGAAGTCCCGGGAAGAGGGATTTTATTATGGACACCCGCAGAACCGGTTCTGGCGTCTGTTGGCGAGACTGACAGAGGAAGAGATTCCGGAAACAATAGAAGAGAAGAAGACGTTGTTGCTGAAACATCAGATCGCTATCTGGGATGTGGTACACAGCTGTGATATTGTAGGATCCAGCGACAGCAGTATTAAAAATGTAGTGCCCTGTGAACTGGAAAAGGTACTGTCGTCCAGTCCGATCCGGCAGATCTATGCAAACGGAGGAAAGGCATGGCAGCTGTATCACAGATATTGTGAAAAAGAAACAGGCAGAGAAGCTGTGAAACTGCCTTCTACAAGTCCTGCCAATGCGATCTTTACGCTGGATCGTCTGACAGCGGTCTGGGGAGAAGAATTATTTGGCAAACAAAACACGAAATAAAATAGTCAGCAGTGCTGGCATATTATAGGAGGAAAAGCAGATGACTTATGATGAAGTATTGAAATCCGCAAGAGGAAATATGGGTCCTTACTGTAAAGTCTGTCCGGTCTGTAATGGGGCAGCATGTAAAAATCAGATGCCGGGACCAGGGGCCAAAGGTGTAGGAGATAATGCAGTTCGTAATTATCAGAAATGGCAGGAGATCCGTGTGAACATGGATACCATTCATGAGAATAAGCCGATCGATACTTCTGTTGAGCTCTTTGGACGGACATTCAAGTATCCGTTTTTTGCAGGTCCGGTAGGAGCAATGACACTGCATTACGGAGAGAAATATGACGATCTGGCTTACAACAATCTTCTGGTGGATGCCTGTGCAAAAGGCGGGATTGCTGCATTTACCGGTGATGGAACCAATGCGAAAGTAATGGAAGGAGCTACCGCAGCGATCAAAGCAGCTGGTGGTTTGGGCATCCCAACAGTTAAGCCATGGAATCTGGAGACGATCCGGGAGAAAATGGAGCTGGTAAAAGCATCCGGTTCTTTTGCAGTTGCTATGGATATTGATGGAGCAGGACTTCCGTTTTTGAAGAATCTGACACCTCCGGCGGGCAGCAAGACGGTAGATGAGCTTCGGGATGTGGCAGAGATGGCAGGTGTGCCGTTCATCATCAAGGGTATCATGACCCGCAGAGGAGCACTGAAGGCAAAAGATGCAGGGGCAGCGGCAATCGTCGTATCCAATCATGGAGGACGTGTACTGGATCAGTGCCCGGCAACAGCAGAGGTGCTGGAAGATATCGTGGAAGCAGTCGGCGGACGGATGAAGATCCTGGTAGACGGCGGACTCAGAAGTGGTGTGGATGTATTTAAAGCACTGGCCATGGGAGCTGATGGTGTGCTGCTTGGCCGTCCGTTCGTGACAGCTGTCTATGGAGGTGCGGCAGAAGGCGTACAGTGTTATATTGATAAGATCGGTGGAGAACTGGAAGATACTATGAGAATGTGCGGAGCCAATACGATCAGTGACATTTCCAGAGATATGATCTTCCGGGCGTAACCATATGGCAAATGTTATGTTAAAATCAGTCTGGAGGTATGTGTTTGAAAAAACTGAAACTGCTTGAGAGATTTTCAGCTTTTAATTTTCTGATGTTGTTGGTGGCTGGCGTGATCAATGCGATCGGCGTGACCTTATTTATTGCACCTGTCCAGTTATATGACAGTGGTATCTCCGGAACTTCGATCCTTCTGGGGCAGCTGACACCGGAATGGCTGTCGCTATCTTTTTTTCTGATCGTATTAAATATTCCGCTTCTGCTGTTTGGATTAAAAAGGCAGGGAGTTGTGTTCTCGGTGTATGCTATTTTCACAGTCTGCATTTATTCCTTATCAGCATGGATGATCACGGATGTTCTGCCCATTGATGTGAGTATTGCTTCTCCACTGGCAGGAACGGATCTGTTTTTGTGTGCGTTGTTTGGCGGACTTATTTCTGGTATCGGCAGCGGCCTGGCGATCCGATATGGCGGAGCTATGGATGGAATTGAAGTGGTTGCAGTGGTGTTTGCCAAAAAACTGGGTATCTCGGTCGGAACATTTGTATTGATCTACAATGTATTGCTGTACATAATCTGTGGAATAGTCAGGGGAAGCTGGATCCTGCCGCTGTACTCGATTGTGACCTATGCGGCAGGCTCGAAAACCGTTGATTTCATTGTGGATGGATTGGACAGTGCCAAAGCAGCCATGATCATCACGACCAGACCCGATCAGATCTGTCAGGCAGTTTCAGAAGAATTTGGAACAGGATTGACGATTCTGGATGCTCATGGATATTATTCCAATACCTCCAAAACGGTTCTCTATGTAGTTGTCAACCGATTTCAGATCGTTCGGCTGAAAACCATTGTCAAGGGAATGGATCCTTGTGCTTATATGGCCATCAGCCCTGTGGCAGATCTTCTTCATGGAAGCAAAGAAGAGTAAGATCTACAAAGAAAGGGTGACGTACAAACATGGTATCTATCTGTAAATACAGATCGCCGCTTGGTGATCTTCTGCTGGCTGCGGATGAGGAAGGGCTTACCGGTCTGTGGTTTGTGGGACAGAAATATTATGCAAATGGACTTCCAGATGAGAGCATATGGCAGGAGACGAAGATTCTCACAGAGACAAGGAGATGGCTGGATATATATTTTTCCGGAGAAGAGCCGAAATTCACACCACCTCTTCATCCGGTGGGAACAGCTTTCAGACAGGCTGTGTGGAAGATACTACTGCAGATTCCATACGGACAGACGGTAACATATGGTGAAATCGCACAGCAGCTTGCCGCAGAACAGGGGATTTCCACGATGTCTGCACAGGCTGTCGGAGGGGCGGTTGGACACAATAAAATATCGATTATCATTCCCTGCCATCGAGTTATTGGTGCAGATGGAAGTCTGACTGGATACGCTGGAGGGATCGACAAGAAGATCGCACTGCTTAAGCTGGAAGGTACAGATAAATATGAATCCCTCTGTTCAACGAATATAGGATAAAAAATGCTGTGCAACAGCCATGATCGGCCATTGCGCAGCATTATTTGTTGAGAATTTAGTGATGGAACAGGCGGATTCCGGTGAATGCCATAGCCATATGATATTTATCGCAGCATTCGATCACCAGATCATCTCTGACGCTTCCACCAGGCTGTGCGATATATTTGACACCGCTCTTATGCGCACGTTCAATGTTATCAGCAAACGGGAAGAATGCATCAGAACCGAGCGTTACATCGGTCAGCTGATCCAGCCATGCCCGTTTTTCTTCGCGGGTGAATACATCTGGTTTTACTTTGAAGATCTTTTCCCATGCACCGTCAGCCAGTACATCCATGTACTCTTCGCCGATATAGACATCAATGGCATTGTCACGTTCCGCTCTGCCGATGGTATCAAGGAACTGCAGCCCAAGAACCTTTGGAGACTGGCGAAGGAACCAGTTGTCTGCCTTTTGTCCTGCCAGACGGGTACAGTGTACGCGGGACTGCTGCCCGGCACCGATTCCGATGGCCTGCCCATTTTTGACATAGCAGACGGAGTTGGACTGTGTATATTTCAGGACGATCAAAGCTACTTTCATATCGATCAAAGCCTGCTCTGGAACTTCCTTATTCTGAGTTACAATATTGGAAAGAAGTTCATCGTCAATATTCAGTTCATTGCGGCCCTGTTCAAAGGTGACTCCATAGACCTGCTTTTTCTCGATCGGAGCCGGTACGTAATCCGGATTGATCTGAATGACATTATAATTTCCTTTTTTCTTCTGCTTCAGAAGTTCCAATGCCTCTTCGGTATATCCGGGTGCGATTACACCATCGGATACCTCTCTTTTGATCAGGCGTGCAGTATCCAGGTCGCACACATCAGATAATGCGATAAAATCTCCGAAAGAGGACATACGGTCAGCACCTCTGGCTCTTGCATAAGCACATGCCAGCGGAGAAAGATTTCCCATGTCTTCTACCCAATAGATCTTTGCCAGAGTATCTGTCAGCGGAAGACCAACTGCTGCACCTGCAGGAGATACATGCTTGAAGGAAGTAGCTGCCGGAAGTCCGGTGGCTTTTTTTAATTCTTTAACCAGCTGCCAGCCGTTGAAAGCATCCAGAAAGTTGATGTAGCCGGGTCTGCCGGACAGAACAGTGACAGGCAGATCACTTCCGTCCTCCATATAGATACGGGATGGTTTCTGATTGGGGTTGCAGCCATATTTTAACTGAAGTTCATTCATGCTAAGAGTCCTCCTGTTATTTATTTTTATTTACAATTTTTGTTTTATAAGTTCCATTTTCCAGATTGATGTAGCGGACAAAGAGAGAGACTTTATTATCCTCATTCAGGTTGTTCCACAGAAGATCGGTAAATGCATCCATATCATCACAGACAGATACCAGCTTAGGTTCGCCTTCAAAGCTTGGAAGCGGATCGCCATCATGCATATAGGTATGGATAAAATGTCCCTGACCAGCTTTTGGGTTCTCGTAAGCGAAGGTGTAACGATGGCAGGAATCCGGGTCACCGTCATTGCTCTTTAAAATAGACATGGCATAATTAAAATGAGTTCCTTCAACATGGAGGATACCGGAGATTCTTGGTGTGTAGTTCGGTCCATCCGGCTCGAATTTACGGGAGCGCAGGGACTGCTCAAAGGTCATCTGATGATCCATGCCGTCATAGATGGTGTCGGTCTGGTCGCCATTGGTAACGATGGTTTTGTTGCCAAGTACGCGGACGGGTGCGTAGATGATAAGGCTTGGATCAGACAGCTTGGAAGGATCAAATGCCTGGGTGCGGATGCCTTCACCGTCTTCCACAAAGACACGGTTACGGCTGTTGACACTGCGGCCCATAATGAAATAAGCAGCGACTGCATGTGTTCCATCCGGAGTGAGTCCGAGAACGATTCCGCGGCCCGGATATGCATTGGATGAAAGTTCCTGTTCCAGAGATAAAAGTTTCATAAGTACCTCCTGTAAATAAAAATGGTAAATAAATATAAGAAGACCGCCTGAGTGCATGACGATCCTGCATGCGCCCAGGCGGTCGGCTGTTTAATGTAATGCTGCACTTCCTGTAGGTCGCCCTACCACAGACAGAAGTCTGCTTTCCGCCAGTCGTGCAGTTCCTGAAATCTATATTAGCGGAAAACCTTCCGCTTGGCAAGTGGAAAAATTGCTAAAATTACAAAGCCTGTACAAAACGTAAGAAGGCAGCATGACCTTCTTCCGTCCATTTGTAGACGCCTGCATCCTCCAGTACCTGGACAAAGACCTTGCCGATCTCCTGTTCCAGGATCTGATCGATGGTCTCTTCTGTGATGGAAGTATAGTGCGGCAGGAATTCAGCCACCCATTCTGCATGTTTAGCCAGATCTTCATTCTTGGCAATATCTTTGCCTGTGAGGATATATTCCTTGAGAAGAGCCATTTCCTGTTTCAGACGGGCAGGCAGAACAGCAAGCCCCATAACCTCGATCAGTCCAATGTTTTCTTTTTTGATATGATGAAGCTTCGCATGAGGATGGTAAACACCCAGTGGATGTTCCTCAGTTGTGATATTGTTGCGAAGTGTCAGATCCAGCTCATAGGTGTCATCGACTTTTCGTGCAATAGGAGTGATCGTGTTGTGCGGTTCTCCGTCTGTGTATGCATAGATAAAGGCGTCTTCATCGGTATAGTCACGCCATACTTTCAGGATGTGCTCCGCCAGATCGATCAGTCGTTTTTCATCCTTGTGACGGATACGTAAGACGGACAGCGGCCATTTTACAATACCGGATTCTATATCTTCATAGCCTGGAATCGTCACTGGAATGGCAATCGGTGCTTTTGCCATAGCAAAGGTGTAGTGTCCTCCCTGAAAATGATCATGACTTAAGATGGATCCACCTACGATCGGAAGGTCTGCATTGGAACCCAGAAAATAATGGGGGAACTGTTTCACAAAATCGAACAGCTTGATAAATGCAGCGCGGTCGATCTTCATAGGGACATGCTGACCGTTGAATACGATACAGTGTTCATTATAGTATACATATGGAGAGTACTGGAAGCCCCATTTGCTGTCGTTGATGGTGATGGGGATGATCCGGTGGTTTTCTCTGGCCGGATGATTGAGCCGTCCGGCATAGCCTTCATTTTCCATGCAAAGCTGACATTTGGGATAAGCACTTGCTTTTGCATTTCTGGCAGCGGCAATGGCTTTGGGATCCTTTTCTGGCTTGGACAGATTGATGGTAATGTCGATCTCTCCATAATCACTGGAGATCTTCCATTTCTGATCCTTACATACCCGGTAACGGCGGATGTAGTCGCTGTCCTGAGAGAATTTGTAAAAGAAAGCAGTAGCTGCTTCCGGAGATATCTCGTACTGTTTCCAGAAGTCTGCCTGGACCTGAGCAGGGCGTGGAAGCAGACAGTTCATCAATCGGGTGTCAAAAAGATCCCGGTAAGCGATGCTGTCAGGGATCAATTCCCGTCTGACTGCTTCATCCAGCAGTTCTTTCAGAATCTCTTCCAGAGAAAGGGATGGAATCTGTGATGGTTCTTCATAATCATCTTCATGAAAAATGTCCAGAAGAAGGTTGGTTGTGTAGATTTTTTCACAGGCAGGGGTAAGACCGGTTTCCATACCGTAGTTTACCAGTGCTGCGATTGATTCGGATAATGTCATAGTAGATTACTCCTTTATACAGTCATGGAAAAGGGCTGTCAGCACGACAGCCCTCAATAATTATCAGTCAAGAGAGCGTGCACCGTCTCCAATATCCACTACATAAAACTCTGCAGTGTGACCGGTCTTTTCTTTGTAAGCATCGCCAACAGATTTGATAAACTGGTCGATGGAATCATTTTTTACAATGCTGACAGTACAGCCGCCAAATCCGCCGCCGGTGATACGGGAACCATAGACACCCGGAACTGCCCATGCAAGCTCAGCCAGAATATCGGTCTCTTTGCAGGAAGTCTCATAATCGTCACGCAGAGATACGTGTGATTCGTTGATCAGTTTTCCAAAAGTTACGATGTCATTATTTTTCAGAGCCTCTACTGCGTGGATGGTACGCTGGTTCTCATATACGGCATGCTTTGCACGTTTCCTGCAGACAGGATCTTTGATGGCATCTTTGTGGGCCTCGAATTCAGCTTCTGTCAGATCGCCAAGTGTCTTGATATCTACAACAGTCTGCAGATCCTTCAGAGCAGTTTCACTTTCTCTCCGGCGGTCATTGTAAGCGGAAGATACCAGACTGTGTTTTACCTTGCTATTGGTGATCACGATTCTTGCATCTGGCAGTTTTACCGGTGCATATTCATAGTTCAAGGTGTTGGTATCCAGGAAGATCGCACAATCCTTTTTACCCATGGCAGAAGCAAACTGATCCATGATTCCGCAGTTCATACCATTGAAGTTATTTTCAGAATACTGGCCGATCAGTGCGAGATCGATCATAGAAATGTCAAATCCAAAGGTGTCACGCAGCATCAGTCCGGTCAGTACCTCCAGGGAAGCAGAAGAGGACAGTCCACTGCCGGCTGGGATATCGCCGTAGATCAGAATGTCAGCACCTGCAGTCAGATGATAGCCCCGCTTTTCAAAAGTCCACATCACTCCCTTTGGATAGTTGGTCCAGCCGGCTGCTTCGCTTGGAACCAAGTCGTCGAGAGAGGTGGTGATGATGCCGTTATTTGTAAAGTTCAAAGAATAGAAACGAATCGTGCGGTCCTCGCGTTTGCGGATCACACCATAGGTTCCGATGGTCAGTGCACAGGGAAATACATGCCCTCCATTGTAATCGGTATGTTCGCCGATCAGGTTGACACGACCTGGTGCAAAATAAAGCTTTGGCTCACCGTCATTACCGAAGAGCTCTGTAAATTTTTCTTTTAATTGTGCGAGTGTAAATTCCATAAAACCTTCCCCTTTCTGACGGATGTCCGTTGACATCCTGTATAATATCAATATAATGAGAATCAGAAGATATTTCAATAAATATATTTGCTAAAAAATAAAAGGATATTGAGATTTTATGCGGTTGCAGATCGATCAGAAGCAAAAAGAAGTAAAAGCACATGGAACATATGGATTTCCGGTGCTGGTCAGTCCGGAGCGTCTGTCCTGGTTTGATACGGGAGAGTTCCCCTGGCACTGGCACCCGGAGATCGAGCTGACACTGATTCTGGAGGGTGAGATCCTTTATCAGGTCAATGACAACAGCTGTCTGTTAAAGGCGGGAGAGGGCTTGTTCTGTAATACCAATGTTCTGCATGCAGGACGTCATGGAAACACAGCAGACTGTAGCTATCTGTCAGTCACTTTCCATCCACGACTTCTGTATGGGTACAACAATAGTCTGATGCAGAACAGATATATGGAAGGAATACTGAGAGATCCAGAACTGGCATCTATTCATTTTAAGCCTGAAGTTGACTGGCAGAAAAATGTGCTGGAACAGATCCGTAAGATTCAGAGATTATCTGCAGACAAAGCAGAAGCTTCGGAACTGAAGATACAGATTGCATTGATGGAGATCTGGCTTCTGATCTATGAACATGTGGAGCCGGGAGCAGAGGAGCAGTCAGGACATGACAGGGATACGGAGCGAATCCGGTGTATTATGGCGTATATTCAGGAACATTATGCGGAAAAGATCACGCTGGAAGAATTAGCAGAACAGATCCATCTATGCCGCAGCGAAAGCTGTCGTCTGTTCAAGCGATATATGAATGCATCGATTTTTGACTATTTGCTGGATTATCGTGTAGAGAGAAGTCTTCCGCTTCTGAGGGATGACAGGCTGGATGTGACGCAGATCGCAGGAATGACCGGATTTTCCAATCCAGCGTATTTTGCAAAAATATTCCGGAGAAAGATGGGATGCACTCCGTTTCAGTATCGGAAAAAGCAAAGAGAAGAGATTTTTTGACAAAGAAAAGCTTCCGGAACAGGAGAACTGTATCGGAAGCTTCTTTCATGCCATGTTACAGATAGATTACAGTGTCTTCAGATCTACTTTATTGGTAGCATCTCCGGCACCATCTACAGTGTAGTATGCAGCCTGCTCGGTAGCGTTGATATAGATCTTTACATCAGTAGCTTCAGCACCGCTTGCTTTCACTGCTTTTTTAACAGCAGCTTCCACTTCAGTAACAGAAACACTTAAACCATTCAGCTCTACACAGGTAGATACCTTACAAGCCGGTTTTCTGGTAGTCTTTTTAGCAGTTGTCTTAGCAGCAGCTTTTTCTTCAACTACTTTCTTCTCTTCAGCTTTTACTTCTTTTACTTCTGTAGTTTTCGGTTCTGTAGTTTTTGCAACAGCAGCTTTAGCGGTAGTGACAGCTCTTTTTGGTCTTGCCATTTTTTCAATTCCTCCTCGATAAATAAACACGATGCTATGTATCAGTTCAAGTCTCGATTATTCATGCCGTTTTTTATTATAGGCAGAAAATTCCTATTTGTCAAACAAAATGCTTGACACCCATTTTGGGCTATGCTACATTATATAAGGCTCTTTTCGCATCAAATAAATATGAGCGAAAAATAATCACGCAGACGGATCCGGAGAGTGGTGCCAGAGATGGTTCTTTCTGGAGTGAAAGTCTGACGGAAGAAAACAACCAATGGAGGAAGAAAAAATGAGCGTAATTTCAATGAAACAGTTACTGGAAGCCGGCGTACACTTCGGTCATCAGACCAGAAGATGGAACCCTAAGATGGCAGAGTACATCTACACCGAGAGAAACGGTATCTACATCATCGACCTGCAGAAATCTGTAGGAAAAGTTGATGAGGCTTACAAAGCAGTTGCAGATATCGCTGCTGAAGGTGGAAAGATCCTGTTCGTAGGAACCAAGAAGCAGGCACAGGACGCAATCGCTACCGAGGCTGAGCGTTGCGGTATGTTCTATGTAAATGAGAGATGGCTGGGCGGTATGCTCACCAACTTCAAGACCATCCAGGGAAGAATTGCAAGACTGAAAGCAATCGAGACCATGCAGGAGGATGGAACTTTCGACGTGCTGCCGAAGAAAGAGGTTATCGCACTGAAGAAAGAGATGGAGAAACTGCAGAAGAACCTTGGCGGTATCAAAGAGATGCATGATATCCCGGATGCAATCTTCGTAGTTGACCCGAAGAAAGAGAAAATCTGTGTACAGGAAGCACATACTCTGGGTATTCCGCTGATCGGTATCTGCGATACCAACTGTGATCCGGAAGAGCTTGACTATGTGATCCCGGGTAACGACGATGCAATCCGTGCTGTAAAACTGATCGTTTCCAAGATGGCAGACGCTGTGATCGAGGCAAACCAGGGCGAGGCTGAGGAGTATGCTGAGGACGCTGAGGAGCAGCCGGTAGAGGAGTAATCACAACACCAAACAGGAGGAATCAATCATGGCTATTACAGCAGCAATGGTAAAAGAGTTAAGAGAGATGACTGGTGCAGGTATGATGGACTGCAAGAAAGCACTGGCAGCTACCGAAGGTAATATGGAAGCAGCAGTAGATTTCCTGCGTGAAAAAGGTCTGGCAACCGCACAGAAAAAAGCAAGCCGTATTGCAGCAGAGGGTATCGTAGCTACCGCTCTGTCTGAGGACGGAAAGAAAGCAGTTGCAGTAGAAGTAAATGCTGAGACTGACTTCGTAGCAAAGAATGAGAAATTCCGTACTTATGTAGCAGATGTTGCTGCACAGGCACTGAACACCACCGCAGCTGATATCGATGCATTCATGGCTGAGCCGTGGGCACTGGATACCACCAAGACTGTAAAAGAGGCTCTTGCAGCACAGATCGCAGTAATCGGTGAGAACATGAACATTCGTCGTTTCAAACAGGTTGAGGAGCAGAACGGATTCGTATCTTCTTACATCCATGCAGAAGGTAAGATCGGTGTTCTCGTTGACGTTGAGACCGATGTAGTAAACGATGAGATCAAAGAGATGGCTAAGAACATTGCTATGCAGATCACCGCTATGAAACCGGTATACACCAACGACAGCGAAGTTGATGAAGAGTACAAAGCTCATGAGCTTGAGATCATCAAATCTCAGATCGAGAATGATCCGAAGATGGCTGGAAAGCCGGAGAAAGTTATCAATGGCGCTATCATGGGTCGTCTGAACAAACAGCTCAAAGAGATCTGCCTGCTGGATCAGGTTTATGTAAAAGCAGAAGATGGAAAACAGAGCGTAGCTGCATACGTTGCACAGGTTGCAAAAGCTAACAATGCCAAAGTTGTTGTTAAAGGTTTTGTTCGTTTCGAGACCGGTGAAGGTATGGAAAAGAAAAATGAAGATTTCGCTGCTGAAGTTGCTGCACAGATGGCAGCTGCTAAATAAGCAGAATATTGAAATTATGAAGTCCCTTGTCGGCAGCGATGCTGGCAGGGGATTTTTTATAATCTGTAATGAGATGGCTGACCAGTTCTTGCATCTCACATGAATTATTCAACGATAAAAAAACTGAGTTAATGGAGAGTCAGTCGTGAAGGACTGGCTCTTTTTGTGTTAGAGCGCCATGGACGCTCTAACAGGTGGATATAAGGCTAGTCCTTCATTCGATAGAATTTTCACGCCTATTCGATTACTTATTTAAGAAATACTCAGCAAGTTTTTCATCAGGTTCCTGTGGATGCAGCAGGTCACAGATCTGCTGAACAAATTTCAAAGAAAGTCCCAGATCATCGGCAATCAGTTCAGGCGTCTTGTGTTTGGTAAGAAACAGAAAGCGTATGATGGAGATTTGGATTTATTGTCTGTCCTTTATTGAGCCCCTCAGCAAGGCCCTCAGCAAGGCCAGCCTCCCTGCCTTCACGTTTCCACATAGCTTCTTCTTCCCATCGTTGCATAAACTTCACTCCAATCTCTTCACTGGCTTTTACTTGCCTGACATGGTTATGGATTTTGATGAGATTTCCATTGGTATCGGGGATATCCACATTCAAAGTAGATTGCTCCATATATTCCAGAAATTGAATTAATTCTTCGGATACTTCATTACGGTTGGTTCCGCGGGTATTGAGGAAAATTCTGGTTGCGCCATCTTCCAAAACAAGAGAAGGATTTTCGTCGCAGCGTGCATGAAATGTATAGCAGTATCTGCCTTCGCCAAAGAGATCAAAAGGCGTGATTATGATATTAAACGTATCAATTAGCAACCCACGGACTAGATTTTGGGCAGCCACCTTCACTTCGCCGCGTATGCTGCCCAATCCTTCATCCAATTAGCAACCCGCGGATTAGATTTTGGGCAGCCATTTCCACTGCACCGCGTTTGCTGCCAAACACTTCATCCAATTAGCAACCCGCGGACTAGATTTTGGGCAGCCACCCTCACTTCGCCGCGTATGCTGCCCAACGCTTCATTTAGTGTCTTCAATAGATTACTCCTTTGTTGTATCTGCATTAGCTTTGTGTTGCCTGGGATTTCCAGAAAAATATTCCAAGGGAACATAATCTGACAAACTCTGCATTTTTCATGTGCTATGCTTAAGAAACTTACAGAAGAGAAGGAGAATAGAACATGGAGAATAGATAGGAGAATGCGGAATGAGGAGGAACTTGAAGAGATTGCTGGCACTGGCAATGGTGCTGGCGCTGATACTCTCGGGATTGTGTGACAGCAGGTTCCAGGTGCTGGCGCAGGAAAGTACAGAAGCTGAGACAGAAGTTTTGGAGGAACAGGAATCAGCCGAAGAAGAGCAGAAAGAGGACGAGGCATCGGAGGCGGTAGAAGAGCTGGAAATCGCAGATGTGGTGGAAGAGCCAGAAATCGCAGAAGAATTGGAAGCAACCGGGGAGACTGCTGATTCTGGGCAAGCAGCAGAACCTGACGTAGTGGAAGCTTCTGAAGGAGCTGAAGAGTCAGAGGAAGCAGCTCTGAATGAGGCAGCACAGGCTTCTTCGTCCGAAGAGGTGAAGACAGATGCGAAAACTGATGAGCAGGCAGACACTCAGGCCAGCTCTCCGATGCGAATCGTGCGGCCAGGCGATGCAGTCGTCCACACCTACACTTTTTATGATGAGGACGGAACGACAGAACTTGATCAGCAGATCCTGTCTGTTGGTGAGACTCTGAATGAGCCGGAGACACCGGAAAAGGAACATGCCAGATTTGTCGGATGGTATACGGACGTGACGGAGGGAGAATTGTTCGATGCATTTGGTGAAGAGGGAGAACTGACAGAGAGTATAGATACTGTTCTTTATGCAAGATACGAGACCGTATTCTACGTATATTACATGGATGAGAAACATGAGAAAGTGATCTTCACGCAGACTTACCATGAGGATGGAGAGAAGGTTGTGGTAGCGGATGTTCCGTTTGTCACCAGTGACACAGAAGCCGCCCTGATCGGCTGGTCCACAGACTTGAAGGAAGATCCGGATACTTTTGCTGGAACAAAGGATCTGGCCATCGAAGGCGATGACCTGACGCTTTATCCGGTAGTGGCAAAGGCACACTGGATCACATTTAAGTCTGATGGCGGCAGTGTGACAGAGCCTGTATTTGTGAGAACAGGAGAGACCACCACAAAGCCGGAAGATCCAGTTCGTGCAGGGTATGCATTTGTCGGCTGGTATAAGGATGAAGCGTGCACGAAAGCATTTTCTTTTGGAGGAGAGTTGTCTGCCAATGTAACTCTCTATGCAAAATGGGATGCAGTTCGGGTCAACTACACGGTGCTGTACTGGCAGGAAAATGCAGACGATGACGGATACTCTCTGAAAGAGTCAGAAGTCAGACAGGGATTGACGGGAGCATTGACAGAAGCATCCGCATCAAAAAGCTATAAGGGTTTCAGTGCAAGTACGAGAAAACTGGTCGTTCAGCAGATTATTGCCGGGGATGGCTCCACTGTAGTGCATGTGTATTATGACCGGAATATCTACACAGTGAAATTCATGCGGAATGGAAGGGCAATTGAAGAACTGACCATCACAGCGAAATATGGTGCAAATATCAGCAACCAGTGGCCAAGCCGCAGAAAAGATCTTGACAATACGTATCCAAGTAACTGGAGGATATCAAGGAATGGAGACAAGTATCAGAGCGGTATTGCGACCATGCCGATACCCGGTGATGCAGCTAATCCCAATGTATTCTATTATGTGGATCAGAACGGAAATTATACCATAGAGACACGTTTTTATCTGGAGGGGCTGGATGGTAACTATGTACTGGATCACACAGATTCCTTCCGGTCACGTAGAAGAGACTGGACAACTACCGATAATGACTATTATCCCATCAAAGGATTTACAGTAAGAATGAGTGGTGATCCATCCAGTCCCCGGATCGGGTCTGGAGTGACAAAATTTGACTGGAGAGAAAATATCTACGGCTGGAATTTTTATTATTCCAGAAATTCCTATGCGATCCATTTCTATGATGGAGAAAATGAGCTGACCAGCAAGATCTTCAAGTACCAGGCAGACATCAGTGGAGCTGATTTTACGCCGCAGCCGCCAACAGGCAGGGAAGATTATGTGTTCCAGGGATGGTATGACAATGAATCACTGGAAGGAACCGCCTATTCCTTTGAGGGAAAGACTATGCCGGCTGGAGATTTTCCATTGTATGCCAAATGGACAGAGCCGGTCTATGAGGTAAGTTTTGACCTGAATGGAGCGGATCTTGCTGAACAGGCTGACCCGGATGCTTATGATGGTCAGCAGGTGAAAAAAGGAGAGATTGTTACACGACCGGCAGATCCGGTGCGGGAAGGCTATACCTTTGCCGGATGGACCAGAGCAGATTCTCCCTTCCATTTTGGAACCGGGATCACAGCAGATACGACTCTGAAAGCCAGATGGATCAGCAACAGCCGGTTTACACTGACTTATGATCCGGGAGCAGGTGTCGGCGATCCAGTGAATGATTCCAGATTATATGCAGATGGAGCAAAAGCTTCTCTGTGGGAGTGCCCGAAAGGCTGGCAGGCTCCGCAGGAGCATTACGGTTTTCTGTGTTGGAATAGCAGAGCTGATGGAAATGGAATCTCTTATTACCCATCAGATTCGTTTACGATGCCTGCCGATGATGTGACATTGTACGCACAGTGGGCATTGATCCGGGAGACGACACTCACCTATGTTTACAATTATGAAGGCGCACCAGATCCGACCACGGTTCCAATCGAGACACCAAACGCCCTGTATGCGATTGAGGAAAATAACCCGGAGAGGACAGGATACCGGTTCCTTGGCTGGACGATCGATCAGGCAGGAAATGGAACGCTCTATCAGAAAGGTGACAAGATCCGGGTCGATACGTTGGACGAGGAGACGAACAAGCTCTATGCTCAGTGGGAGATCGAGATTAAGCCGCCTACCGGTCTTGCGACGGAGACGCTGCCATTTGTATGGATGTTGATGCTGGCAGGAATGACAGTTGTTCTGGAATTGACAGAGCGGAAAAAAGACAGATAAAGGGAAAGATAGAGGCATAGCAAGTGGAGGAAAGAAAAAGGCTGATTGCAGAAATACATGCATTTCTTGTAAAAGCGGCGATCATGGCTGTGACCCTGTGGGTGATCTTTGGTGTTGTATTCGGAGTTGTGCCCATGAAGGATCAGTCCATGATGCCGAAGCTGGCAGCCGGAGATCTGTTGTTGTATTACCGTCTGGATCGCACGCCTGGAGACAGAGAAGTAGTGGTGTTTGAAAAAGAAGGCAAGACCTATGTGGGAAGAGTGGTTGCCAGAGGTGGGGATACGGTAGAGATCCGGGAAGATGCATTGCTTCAGATCAACGGAAATGCCATTGTGGAAAATGAGATCTATTATTCGACAGAACCATATGAGGAGGGAATCAAGTATCCTGTCACACTTACTGATGAGGAAGTGTTTATCCTGTGTGATTATCGGGAAGGCGCAAAAGACAGCCGGTATTTCGGACCGGTAACGAAGAAGGAATTAAAGGGAACGGTGATCACGGCAATTCGAAGATCAGGGATCTAGGGAGAATTGAGTGCACCGGCATCAGTAACAGGAAAGAGAGGATCATTGAGAATGAAAAGAGGAAATATTTCCAGAAAAGTGGCAGCTTCTGTGATGACGGGAGCAATGATGGTATCCATGGCAGGTATGAGTGTATGTGCAGCGCCGATCGTTGGTGATGGCGATCATGCTATAGAAGCAGTGCCTGTTCAGAAGACAGTGGCTACGGATGGACATACTTACGCACCGGATACATCCTTTAGCTTCCGAGTGGCAAATGGCGGAGAAGGAACCTTTGAGGGCAATGTGGTCAGTGCCGGTGTGACAGGCGGACTGGCAGCAGATGAGAATGCCGTATTTACACCGTCGGGAACAACTCCTTTGGCTTCTTATACAGCGCATGGAAGTCTGGCAGTTGATGGCAGTGTATTTACCTCTCCGGGAGTATACCATTATCTGGTAACAGAGGTATCTGGTGATTATGAAGGGATGGACTATGATAACAGCACCTATGATGTATATCTATATGTGTACAATTCCGATAACGGACTCTATGTGGGCAATGCAGTCTCAGTGAAAAATGGAAACAAAGCTGATCTTGCATTTACCAATGATTATGGAGCCGGAGAGGATAATGACAGTACCCATGATATCATCGTGACCAAAGAGGTTACCGGAACTATGGGAAATAAAGCAAGCCAGGAATTTCAGTTTGCCGTGTCTGTGGATGGCGGAGAAGGTGAATGGTATCAGGTGTTGGTAAAAGAGACAGCTGATGCAGCCGCAGTTGAATATCATGTAGTGAGCGGTGCACAGGCAACCAGCTATTCCATCAAACATGGCGGTTCCATTCAGGTTCTTGGGCTCAGTGAGTCTGACCAGTACAGTATCATTGAGGACGATTACAGCAGTCTTGGATATACAACAACCAATAAGAGCAATATTGGAACGCTGACTGCAGATGGAACAACGATTACAGTAACCAACCATAAAGATGCAGCTTCTCCGACGGGTTTGGTAACTACTGTTGTACCATATGCGCTGATGCTTGGCATGGCTGGTTCTCTTGGCGCATTATTCCTCCGCAAAAAACAGCGTCCGGAAGAATAATTATTGCAGATCACACTCAGACTGGTAAGGCTGGGAGACAGATTGTTAAGTATTCTGGCAGGTTTTCTGATTCTGGTCATGTTTCTCTATGGCGGTTATTCCCTGTGGGATACCGCCAGAATCTATGGAAATGCGGCTGTGGGAGAAGAGCTTCTGAAATATAAACCCACTTCGGAGACGGAGGGAGAACATCTTTCGCTGCAGGAACTGGCTTTAATCAATCCAGATACCCGGGGATGGCTGACGATCCCGGATACGCATATTGATTATCCGGTGCTCCAGGGGAATGATGATATGGAATACATCAATAAAGATGTGTTTGGTGAGTTCTCTCTGTCGGGATCCTTATTCCTGTCCTGTCGTAACAGTTCTGATTTTTCCGATGGATACAGCCTGATTTATGGACACCATATGGATCATGGAGGAATGTTCGGAGATGTGGTGGAATATATGGATACATCGTATTTTGAAAAACATATGGAAGGCTGGCTGTATCTTTCGGATGCAACCTATCAGATCGAAATGTTTGCCTGTGTGGAGACCGATGCATATGACAACATGATCTATGGATGCGGATCTGATACAGATCTGAATAAACTGCTTTCTTATATTGAAGAACATGCAGTTGTTTATAAGAATATGACAACAGATAGACCGGCGCAGGTGATCGGCCTGTCCACCTGTGCAGATGCAAGGACCAATGGCCGTGTGATCGTGTTCGGACGGTTGGAGAAAATAAGTTGAACACAAGAAGGAGGTAGATATGATGAGGATGCAAATGATGCGGAAGCTTCGGTGCCTGGCATGGTTTCCTTGCCTGCTTGCATTCCTTTTGCTGCCGGGAGCTGTACATGCGAAGGAATATGCATGTGATGTGACCATACCGGCAACAGTGCAGGTGAGCGGAGATAAGATTCCGTCAGGGGAAGTCTATGAAGTGGTTATGGAAGCCATCACCAAAGATGCACCTGTAGCGGAGAACATGACACAGAAGGTGCTGAATAGTGGAACGGTTTCCTTTGGACAGATCCATTATACAGTACCAGGAGACCATCAGTATAAGATCTATCAGAAAAGCGGAAGCACTGACCGGTTCACCTATGATAAGACGGTCTATACAGTGACCGTCCGGGTGCAAAATGATGCGGAAGGCGGCCTTACAGCAGAGTTGTGGGCAGTCAAGGAAGGAACCACGATGAAAAACGATGCGGTTCAGTTCCAGAACCATTACGATGCACCGGGAAACAACGGGGGTGGAAGCAGTCATCATCATAGAACAGAAGAAACCGTGACATATACAACGGTAATCCAGCAGCCACCGGCTGCAATTGGGGCACCGCGTACCGGAGATGTTCAGCAACCGCTTCTGTGGGGTGCACTGATCCTGCTTACTTTGAGTGGAAGTATGATAATTGTTGGAAAAATGAAAAAATATTATTGTTAAATAAGGACAGCTTTTCATGCCATTAAGCAGCATGAGAAGCTGTTTTGATTTTGATAATTGAATAAAGGCTTTACGCTATGGTATAATACCGTTCAAAAGATAGTTTAGAGCAAGGAGACAACACATTGACATTAGAGGAGATCAGACAGGAAGTTCAGAATGCAAGTCTGGTGCTTGTGGGGCTTGGTGAAGAACTGACCGGAGATATGGCGGCATTTTACCAGGAGCTAAAAGGACTGCTGGAACATAAGGACTATTTTATTGTAACACTGAAGGACAGAGAAGGACTGGAAGCAGCAGGGCTTGCACCGGAGCAGATCACTGCGCCGCTTGTGGATCCAGAGGGACATGAAAGCTGGGAGAAATATCTTCACTGGCTGTCATTCACCTTGAACCAGAAGCTCTGTGTACTGGAACTGGGCGTTGGATTCGCACATCCACAGCTTGTGCGTTTTCCCTTTGAGAAGACGGCTTATTTTAATAAAAAATCAAGATATATCAGAGTCAGCGGAAAATTTCCACAGCTTTCAGAGGAGATCGCTGACAGAGGAACATCTGTGAAGGAAGATCCGGTAAAATTATTTACCGCTAATTAGACACACAAGAGGAGGCAGCTTATGATTGGAATTATCGACTACGATGCAGGCAATATCCGCAGTGTGGAAAAGGCCATGAAGTATTTAGGGCAGGATGTCTGCATCACAAGAGACAGAGACACCCTTCTTCAGGCAGACAAAGTGATCCTGCCGGGAGTGGGATCGTTTGGAGATGCTATGAACCATCTTCAGGAATACGGACTGGTAGAGGTGATCCATGAGCTGACAGAACTGGAGAAACCATTTCTTGGAATCTGTCTGGGGCTGCAGCTTTTATTTGAACGAAGCGAAGAAAGTCCGGGGGTGGAAGGCCTGGGAATCCTCAAAGGCGAGATTCTGAAGATCCCGGAGACAGAAGGGCTGAAGATTCCGCATATGGGATGGAATTCCCTGACGTTTCAGAATCAGGGCAGATTATTCAAAGGTCTGGAAGAGCATCCGTATGTTTATTTTGTACACTCCTATTATCTGAAAGCGGAAGAGGAGAGCATCGTAAAAGCAACGACGCAGTATGGAGTTACGATCCATGCGTCTGTGGAGAAGGGCAATGTATTTGCCTGCCAGTTCCATCCGGAGAAGAGTTCCCGGGCGGGACTTCAGATGCTGAAAAATTTTGCCGAACTGTAAGGAGGAGTTCCCAGATGTTTACAAAGAGAATCATTCCCTGTCTGGATGTCAATAACGGACGTGTGGTAAAGGGTGTTAATTTTGTTAATTTAAGAGATGCAGGAGACCCGGTGGCGGTAGCGGCAGCTTATGACAAGGCAGGCGCCGATGAAGTAGTATTTCTGGATATTACTGCTTCCTCTGATGCAAGAAATACCGTTGTGGATATGGTGCGCCGGGTGGCAGAGACAGTATTTATTCCGTTTACTGTAGGCGGTGGTATCCGCACAGTCGAGGACTTTAAAGTGCTGTTAAGAGAAGGTGCGGACAAGATTTCAGTCAACTCTGCAGCCATCATGCGGCCGGAACTGATCAGCGAGGCAGCAGATAAGTTTGGAAGCCAGTGTGTAGTTGCAGCTATTGATGCCAAACGTCGTGCAGACGGCAGTGGCTGGAATATTTACAAAAATGGCGGACGGGTTGATATGGGGATAGATGCAGTGGAATGGGCCATGAAGGTCTGTGAGCTTGGAGCAGGAGAGATCCTTCTGACCAGTATGGACTGTGATGGAACCAAAGCAGGCTATGATATAGAACTGACAAGAACCATTGCAGAGAATGTGTCAGTTCCGGTCATTGCCTCCGGTGGGGCTGGAACACTGGAACATTTTAGAGAAGCACTGACTGATGGAAAAGCAGATGCAGCTCTGGCAGCATCCTTGTTCCATTACAAGGAACTGGAAATCCGTCAGGTGAAAGAATATCTCCGCGATAACGGGATCCCGGTACGTTTATAGAAAGAATCACAAGAGAAAAGAGGAACTGACATGGGAGCAATATCCAATGACTGGCTGGAGCCTTTAAGCCCGGAATTTAAAAAGCCCTATTATGCGAGATTATATAAGACAGTGAAGGAAGAGTACAGCACTCATGAGGTCTTCCCGCCTGCCAATGATATTTTCAATGCCTTTGATTTTACGCCGCTGTCCCAGGTGAAGGTGGTGATCTTAGGTCAGGATCCTTATCATAATAATGGTCAGGCTCATGGACTTTGCTTTTCTGTGAAGCCGGATGTGGAGATTCCGCCATCGCTTGTCAATATTTATAAGGAGCTGCACGATGACTGCGGCTGCTATATTCCCAATAACGGTTATCTGGAAAAATGGGCAAGAGAAGGAGTTATGCTTCTGAACACGGTATTGACTGTCCGTGCTCATCAGGCCAATTCCCACAGAGGTATCGGCTGGGAAGAATTTACCGATGCGGCTATCCGTGTGCTCAATGAGCAGGACAGACCTATGGTATTTATGCTCTGGGGAAGACCGGCACAGATGAAGAGATCCATGTTGAACAACCCGAAACATCTGATTCTGGAAGCGCCCCATCCCAGTCCACTGTCTGCGTACCGCGGTTTCTTTGGATGCAAGCATTTCAGTAAGGCGAATGAATTCCTGAAAGAACATGGTATGGAGCCTATTGACTGGCAAATTGAGAATCAATAACAAAAAGGAATAGATTTAGTATTGATATTTTTTTAACGCTATGTTATTTTATTAACAATGAGTTGCCCGGTCACTCGGGCAATTTTTTTAAGGTAATTTGTTAAAAAAATAACAAAAATGTCTTACTTGAAAGGAGTATCTATGAGCAGAAAGATTACCATCATTGGAGCAGGAAGTGTAGGATCTACGATTGCATATTCTCTGTCCCAGGAAGAACTGGCATCCCAGATCGTTATGATCGACATCAACAAGGACAAAGCAGAGGGCGAGGTTATGGATATTGAACAGGGAACCTGTTTCCGTGAGCCTATCTCAATCATCGCCGGTGATTATCCAGATGCCAAGGATTCTGACATTGTGATCATTACTTCCGGAATCGCAAGAAAGCCAGGACAGACCCGTATTGATCTGGCACAGACGAATGTTAATATCTTAAAGAGCATTACCCCTCAGATTGTTAAAGAAGCACCCAATGCATTATATGTGATCGTAAGTAATCCGGTGGATATCATGACTTATGTATTTACGAAGATCTCCGGTCTGCCTGAGCGTCAGATCATCGGTTCTGGTACGATCCTGGATACAGCAAGACTTCGCTGCGGATTATCTGAAAAGCTTCAGGTGGCACAGAAAAATATTCATGCTTATGTATTTGGTGAGCATGGCGATACTTCTTTCATTCCATGGACAGGTGTCTATGTTTCCGGTATCCATGTGGATGAGTATGTAAATGTGGCGCAGCATATGGGCAAAGACGTAAAGCCTATCGATAAAGACGAGATGATCGAGTATGTACGGAAATCCGGCGGTATCGTGATCGCGAAGAAGGGAGCTACCTTCTATGCCGTATCCAGATCCGTATGTCAGCTCTGCAAGACCCTGCTGGCATCTTCAGAGACCGTTGTGACGGTATCTTCCATGATGCATGGCGAGTATGGTGTGGAAGACGTATGTTTAAGTACACTGACGCTGGTTGGACCGAAGGGTATCAGCGGTAAGATTCCTATGAGAATGAACAAAGAAGAGACAAAGCAACTTCAGGCCAGTGCAGAAGCACTGAAATCTGTGATCGCACAGATCAACCTGTAAAATTATTTTTACGAGACAAAGAAAGGATCATCAGGCTATGAAATACAGTTATTATCCGGGCTGTACTCTGAAGAACAAAGCCAGAGATCTTGACGCTTATGCAAGAGCTTCTGCGGAGGCTCTTGGATTTGAGATGGAAGAGATCGAAGACTGGCAGTGCTGCGGCGGTGTATATCCGCTGGGCAGCGATGAGATCGCAACCAAGCTTGCATCCATCCGTGCACTTCAGGCTGCCAAAGAAAAAGGACAGGAACTGATCACCGTCTGTTCCGCCTGCCATCATGTGTTGAAGAGAGTCAACGATGATATGAAGCATGTGGAGGATATTCAGACCAGAGCCAACAACTATCTGAAGCTGGAAGAGCCCTACAAGGGAGAGACCAATGTGCTCCACTATCTGGAAGTACTCCGTGACCGGGTCGGATTCGATGCGATCAAAGAAAAAGTGACCTATCCGCTGACAGGCAAAAAAATAGGTGCTTATTATGGATGTCTGCTGCTCCGTCCTGGAAAAGTTCTGGAATTTGACAATCCGGAAAATCCGAAGATCATGGAAGATTTTATCCGGGCACTGGGAGCAGAGCCGGTCATTTATCCATATCGGAATGAGTGCTGCGGCGGTTACATTTCATTGAAAGAAAAAGACATGGCAAAGAACATGTGCAACAAGATCGTGGAAAGTGCGGAAGGATTTGGAGCAGACATGCTGATCACCGCCTGTCCCCTTTGCATGTATAACCTGAATAAAAATACTGCAGGAGATCTTCCGATTTATTATTTCACAGAGCTTCTGGCAGAAGCCCTTGGTGTGAAAGAGGAGGTAGACAACGCATGAATACAGTAAGCTCACAGGCTGAAAAGATCAAGGAGATCAGCGGTGTGAATCCGCTGAAATGTATGAAATGCGGAAAATGCTCGGCGTCCTGTCCGGCATTTGACGAGATGGATATCAAACCGCATCAGTTTGTCTCCTATGTGCAGAATGAAAATATTGAAGCACTGGTACAATCGAAATCTCTGTGGAAATGTCTCTCCTGCTTCGCGTGTGTAGAGCGTTGTCCGAGAGATGTGAAACCAGGAAAACTGATCGATGCAGCAAGACAGCTGGTGATTCGTCAGCGTGGACAGAACTATCTGACCGCAGATGAGATCCCGGAACTGCTGGATGAAGAACTGCCGCAGCAGCTTCTTGTCAGTGCGTTCAGAAGATACAGGAGGTGACCCGATGCAGAGAATCGGAGTATTTGTCTGTCATTGCGGCAGTAATATCGCTGCAACGGTAGATGTGAAAAAAGTAGTGGAAATGGTTCAGCAGGAGCCAGGTGTGGTTCATGCAGAGGACTATCAGTATATGTGCTCAGAAGCTGGTCAGGCAAAGATCGCTGCAGCTATCAAAGAAAAGCATCTGACAGGAATGGTTGTCTGTTCCTGCTCACCCCGTATGCATGAGACCACCTTCAGAAATGCAGCAAAGAAGGCGGGCTTAAACCCGTATATGGTAGAGATTGCCAATATCCGTGAGCATTGTTCCTGGATCCATAAGGATATGGAAGAGGCAACCAAGAAGGCAGTGATCCTGGCGCGTGCTGCCATTGCAAAAGTCAATTTGAATGCACCGCTGACACCGGGAGAGAGTCAGGTCACTAAGAGAGCTCTGGTCATCGGAGGCGGTATCGCCGGTATTCAGACAGCACTGGACATTGCAGATGCTGGATATGAAGTGGATATTGTGGAGAAGACGCCAAGTATCGGAGGAAGAATGTCACAGCTTGACAAGACATTCCCGACACTGGACTGTTCTGCATGTATTCTCACTCCGAAGATGGTAGATGCAGCATCCAATGAAAAGATCACGATCTATACATATAGTGAAGTAGAAAAAGTCAGTGGATTTGTTGGTGATTTTACAGTAGATATCCGTAAAAAAGCAAGAAGCGTGGATATGGACAAGTGTACTGGATGTGGTGTCTGTCAGGAAAAGTGTCCGTCCAAGAAAATCCCGAGTGAATTTAACAGAGGTCTGGGAAACCGTACAGCGATCTACACTCCATTTGCACAGGCAATTCCCAATGTACCGGTTATTGATCGCGAAAACTGTATCAAATTTAAAACCGGAAAATGTGGTGTATGTTCAAAAGTATGTCAGGCCGGAGCTATTGACTATGACCAGCAGGATGAGATCATTACACAGAAATATGGAGCAATCGTAGTTGCTACTGGTTTTGATGTGATCAAGCTTGACAATTATGATGAATATGCATACAGCCAGAGTAAAGACGTCATTACCTCTCTGGAACTTGAGCGTATTATGAATGCGGCAGGACCGACCAAAGGACATCTGGAGCGTCTGTCCGATGGAAAAGCACCAAAAGAGATGGTATTCATCCAGTGTGTTGGAAGCCGTTGTGCGGATGACAGAGGAAAGAGCTACTGTTCCAAGATCTGTTGTATGTACACCGCCAAGCATGCTATGTTGATCCGTGATAAATACCCGGATGTAAATGTGACGGTATTTTATATTGATGTGCGTACACCTGGTAAGAACTTTGATGAGTTCTACAGAAGAGCCGTAGAACAGTATGGTGTGAATTACATCAAAGGACAGGTAGGCAAAGTGATCCCGCAGCCGGATGGAAAGCTTCTGGTGCAGGGCGTGGACCTGCTGGACAATAAGCAGATTAAAAAAGAAGCCGACATGGTGGTTCTGGCAGCCGCCATAGAGCCTAATCCGGATGTAAGAAAGATCGCAACCATGCTGACTGCCAGCATTGATACCAATAATTTCCTGACAGAAGCCCATGCAAAGCTTCGTCCGGTAGAGTCACCGACTGCAGGAATCTTCCTGTCCGGTGTATGTCAGGGACCAAAGGATATTCCTGAGACCGTTGCACAGGCAGGTGCCGCAGCAGTCAAAGTTATCGGATTGCTTGCAAAAGATAAGCTGACTACCAATCCGTGTACCGCACAGTCAGATGAGCTGTTGTGTAATGGATGTTCGACCTGTGCAAATGTATGTCCTTATGGAGCTATTTCCTATGAGGATCATCAGGTCAACGATCATGGTATCCGTGAGACCAGAAGAGTGGCAGTGGTAAATGGAGCACTTTGTCAGGGCTGTGGTGCATGTACGGTTGCATGTCCGTCCGGAGCCATGGATCTGAAGGGATTCTCCAACAGACAGATTATCGCGGAGGTAGATGCAATATGTCGATAGAAAACAACGAAACAACATTCAGACCTAAGATCGTTGCTTTCTGCTGTAACTGGTGCAGTTATGCAGGAGCTGATCTGGCAGGAAGCAGCAGACTTTCCTATCCGGCAGATGTGAAGATCATCCGCGTTCCCTGTTCCTGCCGTGTAAATCCGATGTTTATTCTCCGTGCTTTCGAAAAAGGAGCAGACGGAGTGATCCTGTGCGGCTGTCATCCAGGAGACTGTCATTATTCAACTGGTAACTTCTATGCAAGACGCCGTATGACATTACTGTTTTCCATGCTGGATTTCATCGGAGTGGAAAATGGCCGTACCCGTGTAGAATGGGTATCTGCAGCAGAGGGTGTAAAATTCTCACAGACTATGAATGAATTTGTAGAGAAGATCACATCTCTTGGCAGAAATGTGAGATTGGAGGATTTACGATGCAGGAACTGATAAAGAGGGCAAAAGAGCTGCTTGCTGATGGAACCGTGGCAAGAGTGCTTGGCTGGAAAGCCGGAGATATGCCCTGGAATCCGGAACCGGCATATTTTGAGACCGAAGAAAGTCTGAAAGAGTTTGTATACGACGGATTCTGCGGAGCGAATTTAAGTAAATATATGATCGAGGCTTCTAAACTGGATGGAAAGACACTGGTCTGCCTGAAGCCGTGCGATACCTATAGTTTTAACCAGTTGATAAAAGAACACAGAGTAGATCGTGAAAAAGCATATATTATTGGTGTGGGCTGCAGAGGTAAGCTTGATATCGAAAAGATCCGCGAGACAGGCATCAAGGGTATCACAGATATCAAAGGTGCCCAGATTGAAAATGAGGCAGACACACTGACGGTGGAAACCCTGTATGGAGAGAAGACAGTAGAATATAAGGATGCCATGTTATCCCGCTGCCATGTGTGCAAAGGAAAAGAGCACAAGATCTATGATGAACTGATCGGTGAGTCCCAAGAGACCAAGGATGCAGACCGTTTTGCAGAGGTAGAGATGATCGAGGCCATGAGCCCGGAAGAGAGATTTGCATTTTTCCAGAAAGAACTGAGCAAATGTATCCGCTGCAATGCATGCCGAAATGTCTGCCCGGCCTGCAGCTGCAGAAAATGTGTGTTTGACAGCACAAAATTTGACAGTGCTCAGAAAGCAAACAGTGATTCTTTTGAAGAAAAGATGTTTCACATTATCCGTGCCTTCCATGTAGCAGGCCGGTGTACAGATTGTGGAGAGTGCAGCCGTGTCTGTCCGCAGGGAATTCCGCTGCACCTGTTCAATCGGAAATTTATCAAAGATATTGATCAGTTTTACGGCGAATACCAGGCCGGTGAAGATACCGACAGCAAAGGCCCGCTGACGAACTATACATTTGATGATGTGGAACCCAGCATTGTGGGAGAAAGGGGATAATGGATGTACAAGATTAAAAAAGAAGATCTGACGGCATTATTCCGTGCCATTGCCGCAGAGCAGGAACTGTATGTGCCGGTGAAAACCGCTGGAAAAGTAAATTTTGGCCCCTGGTCCGAGGATGCCGAGGTAGATATTGATACATTAAAAAGCGTAAAGTCTCCGAAAGATGTTTTCTTCCCCCAGAGTGAAAATCTCTATACTTGTGAACGGGAAGGACGCAAGCTCAAAGTCGAGCCGGAAGCGTTAAAAGAGCAGAAATTTACCGTATTTGGCATGAGAGCCTGTGATGTACAGGGTGTGAAGGTGCTGGATCAGGTGTTTTTAGCAGATCCGGTGGACAGCTTTTATGCAGCAAGAAGAGAGCATGGAACCATGGTGGCGATTGCCTGTCATGAGCCGGAGGAAAGCTGTTTTTGCAAGGTATTTGGTATTGACTGTGCAGAACCGGCTGCAGATGTGGCAGCCTGGTTTGCAGGAGAAGAACTGTACTGGAAAGCCCTGACTGAGAAGGGACAGACATTGACGGAAATTCTGTCAGGACTTTTGACGGATGCAGATGCAGAAGACGAGAAGAAGCTTTCTGAAGAACAGACAGCGATCCGTGCGATCGTAGAGAAGCTTCCATACAGCCATCTCTCTTTGGAAGGCTGGGATGGAAATGCAACAGAGACGAGATTCGATTCTCCGCTGTGGGAGGAGCTTTACAAACCTTGTCTGGCTTGTGGTACCTGCACTTTTGTATGTCCGACCTGTCAGTGCTATGATATCAAAGATTATGATACAGGACATGGCGTGAAACGGTTCCGCTGCTGGGACTCCTGTATGTATTCAGATTTCACCATGATGGCACACGGCAACAACCGTACCAGCCAGATGCAGAGATTCCGTCAGCGTTTTATGCACAAGCTGGTGTATTTCCCGGCAAACAATAAGGGAATGTATTCCTGCGTTGGCTGTGGCCGCTGCGTGGAAAAATGTCCGTCTGCCCTGAATATTGTAAAAGTGATCAAAGCATTTGAAAAAAAAGGGGGAGAAAAGGCATGAGCGAATGTACCTGTCATAAAAACTATACAGAAGATGTGCTGATCCCTCAGGTTGGAGTGATCACAGATATCCGTCAGGAGACACCGGATGTAAAGACGTTCCGGGTCAATGCTCCGGAGGGTGGAAAATTATTTGAACATATGCCTGGACAGTGTGCCATGCTGTGTGTACCGGGAGTCAGTGAAGGAATGTTTTCTATTACTTCTTCACCAACCAATAAAGAATATCAGGAGTTTAGTATCAAGAAATGCGGAAGTCTGACAGAGACGCTGCACAGTCTGGAAGTAGGCGATGAGATCACCGTCCGCGGACCCTATGGAAACCATTTTCCAGTGAAGGATAAGCTGAAAGGTAAAAATCTGCTGTTTATCGCCGGAGGTATCGGACTTGCACCACTTCGTTCTGTAATCAATTATGTGCTGGACAACCGGGCAGATTACGGAACCGTTGATATTTTATATGGATCCCGTTCCGCAGATGATCTGGTACAGTTAAAAGAGATCCAGGAAGTCTGGATGAAGGCAGAAAATGTCAATGTATATCTGACTATTGACCGGGAACAGGAAGGCTGGGACGGTCATGTGGGATTTGTTCCGACCTATTTAAAAGAGATTGGATTTGACACGGATAAGACCGCTCTGGTATGTGGACCGCCTATTATGATCAAGTTTGTACTTGCAGGTCTGGAAGAACTTGGATTTTCAAGAGATCAGGTCTATACCACATTGGAGCTTCGTATGAAGTGCGGTGTTGGTAAATGTGGACGCTGCAATATTGGAACCAAATATGTGTGCAAAGACGGCCCGGTATTCCGTTGTGATGAGTTGGATGAGATGCCTGCGGAGTACTAGAGAAAGGATGACGAAAATGGAAAATATGGTAAATGTCTATTTCTTCGGTAAGAAATACAGTGTTCCTGCAGATCTGACCATCATGACTGCTATGGAATATGCCGGATATACATTAAAGAGAGGATGTGGCTGCCGCCACGGTTTCTGTGGTGCCTGTGCAACCATTTACAGAATCAAGGGAAAGAATGAGCTGAAGACTTGTCTGGCCTGTCAGACGCAGGTACAGGAAGGCATGTATGTGGCAAGCATTCCGTTCTTCCCGACAGATAAACGAACCTATGATATCAATGATCTGAAGCCGGGTCAGCAGGTGATGATGGAACTTTATCCGGAGATCTACAGCTGTATTGGTTGTAATGCCTGTACCAAAGCCTGTACCCAGAGTCTTAATGTCATGCAGTATATTGCTTATGCACAGAGAGGAGAACTGGAGAAATGTGCAGAAGAGTCCTTTGACTGCGTAAGCTGCGGATGCTGTTCTGTTCGTTGTCCGGCAGAGATCTCTCATTCGATGGTAGGACTGCTGGCAAGACGTCTGACTGGTAAATACATTGCTCCGGAAGCAAAGCATCTGACCAAACGGGTGGAAGAGATCCATGAAGGTGCTTATGATGATCTGATCGAGCAGATCATGCACAAGCCGATCACGGAGATGCAGGAGCTTTATAACAACAGAGAGATTGAGAAATAGGGAGGGCATGAAAAATGTATGCACCATATCCAGAAAATATGATGGAGTCGGTCAAAAAGGTAGAAGCTACAAGAGCAGAGCGTATGGCAACAGAGCCCAGACGTCTGACCGCAGATGAAAAGGATGCTCTTCTGAAAGAGTTCCATCCGGATTATAATCCAGATGCATTTGCCCAGATCAAGGTGGGACCGAACAAAGGACAGAAGGCACCGCTGGAGCTGGCAGAGATGTTGCATTCCACCAGCCGTCTGCTCCATGAGAAGATCGACCTTACAAAAATTGATTATGATGTGGATGTGCTTGTGATCGGCGGCGGCGGAGCAGGTTCTTCCTGTGCCATTGAGGCGCACAACGCCGGAGCAGACGTTATGATCGTAACCAAGCTTAGAATCGGTGATGCCAATACAATGATGGCAGAGGGAGGAATCCAGGCAGCAGATAAGGAGAATGATTCTCCAGTACAGCACTATCTGGATTGCTTCGGCGGCGGACATTTCGCTGCAAAACCAGAGCTTGTAAAGAGACTGGTTATGGAAGCCCCGGATGCGATCAAATGGCTCAATGAACTGGGTGTTGAGTTTGATAAAGAGACAGATGGAACCATGATCACCACTCACGGTGGCGGAACTTCCAGAAAGAGAATGCACGCAGCAAAGGATTATTCTGGATCTGAGATCATGCGTACCATCAGGGATGAAGTTCTGAATCTGGGAATTCCGGTGGTTGAGTTCACCTCTGCTGTAGAGCTTCTGAAAGATGAAAAAGGTCAGGTTGCAGGAGCCGTTCTCCAGAATATGGAGACCGGTGATTATATGGTGGCAAGAGCCAAAACAGTTGTGATCGCAACCGGCGGTGCAGGAAGAATGCATTACCAGGGATTCCCGACCTCTAACCACTATGGAGCAACAGCAGATGGACTTGTGTTAGGATACCGTGCTGGCGCAGCACTGCTGTATCAGGATTCTATCCAGTATCACCCGACAGGAGCTGTATATCCTTCTCAGATCCTTGGTGCGCTGGTAACAGAAAAAGTACGTTCTGTCGGTGCTCAGCTGGTCAATGCTGAGGGTGAAGCTTATATTCATCCGCTGGAGACCCGTGATGTCAACGCTTCCGGCGTCATCCGTGAGTGCAGAGAAGGCCGCGGTGTAGAAGTTCCGGGCGGACTCAAAGGTGTATGGCTGGATACTCCGATGATCGAGATCCTCGGAGGCGAAGGAACCATTGAAAAACGGATTCCGGCAATGTTCCGTATGTACATGAACTATGGCATTGACATGAGAAAAGTTCCGATCGTGATCTATCCGACCCTTCACTACCAGAATGGAGGACTTGAGATCAATGGAGATGGATTTACCAAAGAGATCCCGAACCTTTTAGTTGCAGGAGAAGCAGCAGGCGGAATCCATGGAACCAACCGGCTGATGGGTAATTCCCTGCTGGATGTGATCGTATTTGGACGTAATGCCGGCAAAAAGGCTGCAGCAAAATGCAAGGATGTTGAGCTTGGCAAGCTGAATCTGGATCATATTTATCATTATGAAGATGAACTGGAGCAAGCAGATATTCATACAGGAAAAATGTCGCCGATGCTTCTGCCGAATTATGCAAGACATGAGCAGCGATAATTGATAAAACTGGACGGACAGACACAGGAAGATTTTGCACCCTATGTCTGTCCGTGTTACAATAGACAAAAAGTTCCATAAGAGGAGGTTTATCATGATACGTGAAGTAAATGTCAGTCAGCTCACGGATGTGGTCGAGAGACTGTGCATCGAGGCAAATGAGCATCTTCCGTCCGATGTGAAATGTGCTATTGAGCATTGCCGTGCCTGCGAGGATGGGGAGATCGCCCAGGGGGTACTCGATAATATCATTGAAAATTATAAAATTGCGGATGCAGAGAATGTACCGATCTGTCAGGATACAGGTATGGCCTGTGTGTTCCTGGAGATCGGACAGGATGTACATCTGACAGGCGGAGATCTTGCAGAAGCAATTGATGAAGGTGTACGCAGAGGTTATGATAAAGGATATTTACGAAAATCCGTAGTAAAAGATCCAGTTCGCAGAGGCAATACAGGGGATAATACTCCGGCAATGCTCTATACAGAGATCGTGCCTGGTGACAAGATCAAAGTGACTGTAGGACCGAAAGGCTTTGGCAGCGAAAATATGAGCATGATCCGTATGTTCAAGCCTTCAGCAGGACTTCAGGGAATCAAGGACTTTATCCTGGAAGTCGTAGAGACCGCAGGCCCGAATCCCTGCCCGCCTATGGTGGTTGGCGTTGGCATTGGAGGAACCTTTGATAAATGTGCGCTGCTGGCTAAGAAAGCTTTGATGCGTCCGCTGGATTCTGAAAATCCGGATCCGTTCTATGCAGATCTGGAAAAAGAGATGCTGGAGAAGATCAATAAGCTTGGTATCGGACCGCAGGGATTTGGAGGAAAGACCACAGCAATCGGACTGAATATCGAGACTTTACCGACCCATATTGCAGGCATGCCTTGTGCAGTCAATATCAACTGTCATGTGACACGCCATAAGACGGAGGTGATTTAGATGGCAGCAAGAAAGATTACATTACCATTGACCGAAGAACTGGCAAAGACTCTGCATGCAGGGGACAGTGTTCTCCTGACCGGCACCATCTATACGTCCCGTGATGCTGGACATAAGAGAATGTGTGAAGCATTGGCAAGAGGCGAGAAGCTTCCTTTTGATCCTGCGGATGCAACGATTTATTATGTAGGACCGACACCGGCGAAACCAGGACAGGTCATCGGAAGTGCAGGACCGACCACCAGCGGACGTATGGATGCGTATGCACCAACCATGATGTCTGTAGGTGCCCGTGGTATGATCGGAAAAGGAGCAAGACTTCCGGAAGTAGTGGATGCTATGAAAAAATACAGTGGTGTGTACTTCGGAGCGATCGGCGGAGCAGGAGCACTGCTTGCAAAATGTATCAAGAAATGTGAACTGATCGCATATGAGGATCTGGGTGCAGAAGCTCTCAGAAAATTGTACGTAGAAGATATGCCGTTAGTAGTTATTATTGACAGTGAGGGTAACAACCTTTATGATGATGGAAGAAAAGCGTATCTAAAGGAGCATCAAAATTAATCATCATGAAAAGTTTTTACAAGTTATCAAAAAAGCAGCAGATGTCAGAGGCATTTATCAATAATGCATTTCTGGCATTATCTGGCGGTTTTCAGGATGCATATACCTATAACACCAGAAATGAAGTCTTTTCCAATGCACAGACTGGAAACGTGGTCCTTATGAGTCAGAACCTGATGACCGGAAACTGGCAGAAGGGACTTCGATATCTGGTGCCCCTTCTGGCTTTTGCAGGAGGTGTACTAGTAGCTGAGAGAATCGCAGAACGGTTCCGTTATGCAAAAAAACTCCATTGGAGACAGAGCATCTTGTTGATGGAGATCCTGATCCTGTTTCTCGTAGGATTCATGCCGACAGAGATGAATATGGGAGCAACTGCACTGGTATCCTTTGCATGTGCCATGCAGGTACAGGCATTTCGTAAAGTGGATGGATATGCCTATGCAAGCACCATGTGTATTGGCAATCTGAGAAGCGGAATGGCAGCATTATCCGCTTTCATGAGGAATCATAAAAAGCAGCAGCTGGAGCAGGTGGGACATTATTTTGGTGTGATCTTCCTCTTTGCTGTTGGTGCCGGAATTGGTGGAAATCTCTCCATTCATTATGGTGTGCCGGTGATCTGGGGATCTTGCATCCTGCTGCTTATCAGTTTCTGCCTCATGTTTGCGGAGCAGATTGAATAGGTGAGAAGCCCGGGAGCACATGAAGATATGTAATCTTTGAGAAGCCCAGGAAGCGCATACATATAAGGCTCGTATGAAGTGTATCGGAGCATAGTCAACAAAAGAGTCCTCACAATGAGTATATCTTAGCAGATATTCTCCTTGTGAGGACTTTTTGCTGCCTATGTCCGCTCCAATTCATAGCAGCACTCTTATATGTAAGCACTCCCTGGGCTTCTTCGAGGTTACATATGTAGGTGTGCTCCTGGGCTTTTTCGAGGTTGTATATGTATGTGCTTCTCGGGTTTTATTTGGCGGCATCCATTTCTTTGAAGATTCCGTTCATGACGAAAGCTGCAAGGAAGAAGGTGCAGAGGTCGGCGATGGGCTGGGAGATCTGGATTCCCAGAAGACCGAGGATGGGTGTCAGGATCAGCAGTGCCGGGATCAGGAAGAGTCCCTGGCGGCCGATGGAGACCAGTGTGGCACGGATGCCGTAGCCGATAGACTGGGGCATCATATTTCCCATAATGATCACGCCCTGTAATGGAAGTGTCACAAGCTGCAATCTTAAAGCCAATGTACCGATGAGGATAACATCAGGATCGCCTTTTCGGAACAGTTCTATGATGTGTCCGGAGAAAGCAAAACCAGTAACGCAGAAAACCAGCAGGATTGCTGTGCTGACTTTGATACAGAACCAGCAGGCTTCTTTGACGCGGACAAACATCTTCGCACCAAAGCAATAGCTGCAGACAGGCTGGAATCCCTGACCGAATCCAATGATCGCTGAGTTGATAAACATCATAAAACGGCTGACGATAGACATGGCAGCGATCGCCGCGTCTCCGTAAGGATGAGCCATTACATTCATGATGATGGTTGCAACGCTGGCGATCCCCTGACGGCCAAGGGATGGAATACCGCCGTAGATCACATTTTTGTAGATACTTAAGGTTGGACGAAAATTCTTCGGATGGATTGTGATACATTCCTTTTTTGTATTGCACATAAAAAGTAGAATGCAGAAACTGATCACCTGCGACAGAGCAGTCGCCAATGCTGCACCGGAAGTTCCAAGTCCCAGACTGAAGATAAAGATAGGATCCAGGATTATATTCAGGATTCCTCCGGTAGTGATACCAACCATGGCAAACAGAGCTTTTCCTTGAAACCGAAGCAGATTATTCATAATAAATGAAGTGACCATAAATGGTGCGGCCAGGAAAATATAACGTGCATAGTCCTGGGCAAAAGGAGCAATGGTCTCTGTGGCACCAAGGAAAAATACTATATTTCTAAGACTCAGATTTCCCAGAACTGCAATCAGCAGTCCGATGATCAATCCCGTAAAAAATGCAACAGAAGCCACCTGTTCGGCAAGCTGCCGCTTTCCGGCACCGATGGAACGGGCAATATAATTGCCGCTTCCCATACCGACCATGAAGGACAGTGCCTGAATGATCGCCATGGCAGAAAATACGATGCCGATGGCACCAGAAGCACTTGTACCAAGCTGACTTACAAAAAAGGTATCAGCCATATTATAAATAGATGTGACCAGCATGCTGATAATGGTTGGCACAGCCAGCTTCGGAATGATTCGATTGACTGGTGCATTTGCTATCTCATAATACTGATCGTGAACAGTTGTTGTATCAGACATAGGTGTACACCTCATTTCTCTTGATGTGTTGTGTTGTAACAGAGGCAAGTATAGCATATTTTGGATAGGTGGGTAAGAGACGATTTGTACAAAA
>ERZ856578.823-NODE-823-length-62923-cov-22.110476_pt1 | contig 62923 bp, 59 predicted proteins | sample MGYA00514384_ERZ856578 | MGnify/ENA primary metagenome ERZ856578 (study PRJEB29103, sample SAMN06111958) | human gut metagenome | biome: human gut; feature: ankylosing spondylitis patient; material: healthy_person | host: Homo sapiens | place: China:Hangzhou... | reverse complement strand
TGTGCAATTACTTAGTTGAGATATTTAATCGATACTCATGTACTAATGCTTTCTTCATCGCTTCACACCTTTATATAGATTATCAATTTCTTTCTTTGGTACATAAACAAAGTTACCTATCTGTCTGGTAGGAATGGAATACTTGCGTATATGAAGGTAAACAGTGCTTTCATTCACAAGAAACTTTTCTGTGATTTCGCCAATAGTATAACAGTCCTTTGGCTCCAGACTATACAGCTTGGCAATAGGCTTTGGCTTTGTGAGAGTTTTCTTTCGGAGAGGATAGAGTTTCATCAATTCTTCTTTTGATAGTAAAGTCTGCCTTTCTCCGGCATTCACACTTGGGATTGTACCCTTACGAATTAAACGATAAAGAGTTTCCTTGCTTATGCCAAACAAAGCGTATGCTTCAGGAACTGTGATATACTCTTTGGACTTGGGTATCTTCTTAACCACTTCGTCCAACCTTTGCAATCTCTGTTCTTCATCCTTACGCCTTTTCCACGCAATCTTGGAACATTTGGGAGTGCAATACCACGATTCAATGGTTTTAGCTACAAAGGTTTCTCCACAAACCTTGCATTGACGTGTTATTTCAAATTTTGCTGCTGGCATAACCTACATTTTACTTATATTCTTCATTCTCAATACCGCTGTTTTTATAGGTGTCACATTATCTACTTTTAAGTGTCGGTACAATTATGGTACAAATATATAATAAAAATCCGAATAACAAGCAAAGTCAAGGAAAAGTGATATAAAAAGAAATAGGGCATAACTCATTGAGTTACACCCTGCATTCCTATTTTTAGTTATCGTTGTTTATCGCAACTTACTTGACTTCCTCAAAGTCAGCATCCTGCACATTATCACCATGCTTGCTATTATCCTGAGCACCGCCAGCTTGTCCGGCATTCATATCAGGACCAGCCTGGGCACCACCTTGTGCACCGCTTTGTGCATACATCTCAGCGCTCGCAGCCTGGAACGCAGTGTTCAATTCTGCCATTGCAGTATCTACCGCAGCCAAATCCTGTGCTTTGTGAGCGTCTTTCAGTTTCTGCAAAGCAGACTCAATCGGAGCTTTCTTTTCAGCCGGCAGCTTGTCGCCTAATTCCTTCAACTGATTTTCAGTAGTGAAAATCATTGAGTCAGCCTGGTTCAGCTTGTCAATCTTCTCGCGTTCTTTCTTATCAGCTTCTGCATTAGCTTCAGCCTCAGCCTTCATTCTGTCAATCTCGTCTTTGCTCAAACCGCTGGAAGCCTCGATACGGATAGCTTGTTCCTTACCGGTAGCCTTATCCTTGGCAGATACCTTCAAGATACCGTTAGCGTCGATGTCAAACGTTACCTCAATCTGAGGAACACCACGACGAGCCGGAGCAATACCTGTCAGATTGAACTGACCGATGGATTTGTTCTGCGCAGCCATCGGACGTTCACCCTGCAATACGTGGATGGTAACTTCCGTCTGGTTGTCGGCAGCTGTAGAGAAAGTTTCGCTCTTCTTGCACGGAATAGTAGTGTTAGCGTCAATCAACTTCGTCATTACACCACCCAGAGTTTCAATACCCATAGACAGCGGAGTAACATCCAGCAATACTACACCCTTGATTTCATCCGTCAATACAGCACCCTGCACAGCAGCACCCACTGCTACTACTTCATCCGGGTTCACACCTTTGGAAGGAGCCTTGCCGAAGAAATCTTCAACCAACTTCTGTACAGCCGGAATACGGGAAGAACCACCTACGAGGATTACTTCGTCGATATCAGCATTATTCAAACCGGCATCAGACATAGCCTTCTTACAGGGTTCCAGACAAGCTTGAATCAGACTATGAGCCAGAGCTTCAAACTTAGCACGAGTCAAAGTCTTAACCAAGTGCTTGGGCACACCACCTACCGGCATGATGTACGGCAAGTTGATTTCAGTGCTTGTAGAAGAAGACAATTCAATCTTAGCCTTTTCAGCAGCTTCTTTCAGACGTTGCATAGCCATCGGATCCTGAGTCAGGTCGGCACCTTCGTCATTCTTGAATTCATCTACCAACCAAGTGATAATTACCTGGTCAAAGTCGTCACCACCCAAGTGAGTATCACCGTTTGTTGACAATACTTCGAATACACCGCCACCGAATTCAAGGATAGAGATATCGAATGTACCACCACCAAGGTCGAATACGGCAACCTTCATATCTTTGTTCGCTTTGTCGATACCGTAAGCCAATGCAGCGGCTGTCGGTTCGTTCACGATACGTTTCACTTCCAGACCGGCAATCTGACCGGCTTCTTTGGTAGCCTGACGCTGAGAATCGGAGAAGTAAGCCGGAACGGTGATGACAGCTTCCGTAACTTCCTGTCCTAAATAGTCCTCAGCAGTCTTCTTCATTTTCTGAAGAATCATGGCTGAAATTTCCTGCGGAGTATACAGACGGCCGTCTATATCCACACGCGGCATATTGTTGTCACCCTTTACAACCTTGTAAGGCATACGGGCAATTTCTTTTTGTACCTGATCCCATGTTTCGCCCATGAAACGTTTGATTGAGAACACGGTTCTGGTCGGGTTCGTGATAGCCTGACGTTTTGCAGGGTCACCCACCTTACGCTCGCCGCCATCTACGAATGCTACGATAGACGGAGTAGTGCGTTTTCCTTCACTGTTTGCAATTACTACAGGTTCGTTTCCTTCGAATACAGAAACGCAAGAGTTTGTAGTTCCTAAGTCAATACCAATAATTTTTCCCATGATCTTTAATATTTTATTTGTTATTATTCAAGTTTCATCTCGTCTGCCTCAGCAGCAGACGCCAATAGAAAGACAAACGTCGTGCCAAATTGTTCAGAAGGGTTGTAATTTTATTGCTTGGCAGAAAGGCTGTCAGTTTGGCAGAATTCTTCCATACTTTTCTGTCGAAAATTACCATATGTTAATCTCCGTCCTGCGCAAAAACACTACTTTTGCAGGCGAAAACAGGAATAGCCTGTATCTCGTAACTAACATATTATGGAAAGAGACAATATTGATTTTAAAAACATGGACATCGCGGCATTGTTCCGCAAATTATTACTTCCCACTGTACTGGGCATGATATTTTCTGCCCTATTCGTCATTACAGACGGGATATTCGTAGGAAAAGGTATCGGCAGCGACGCACTTGCAGCAGTAAATATAGTAGCACCGTTATGGTTATTCTCCACCGGTGTCGGGTTGATGTTTGGTGTAGGGGCATCCGTTGTGGCATCTATCCATCTATCTCACGGAAAGGTAAAGGCTGCCCGCATCAATATCACACAGTCCATAGTCATATCCTCACTATTACTGATAACCACCTCTACCCTATTCTGTTTCTTTGCCCCTCAGGTGGTGCACTTATTGGGTGGTTCGGAACGATTGACTCCATTGGCAGTGGAATATATGTTATGGTTTGTTCCGTTCTCGGTATTTACCGCCTTGCTCAATTCAGGTATGTTCTTCCTGCGTCTGGACGGTTCGCCTAATTTTGCCATGATGTGCAACGTAGTGGCTGCCGTGCTGAACATCATCCTTGATTACCTGTTCATCTTCCCCTTTGGCTGGGGAATGTTCGGTGCTGCCATTGCCAGTGCCGTCGGCACTACGGTCGGCGCACTGATGATAATCATTTATCTCTCCCGCCGCAAATGTTCTCTGCGCTTCTACCCTGTGAAGTTGAGCCACAAAAGTATGCAACTGACCCGCCGTAACATAGGTTATATGTGCCGTCTGGGTTCCTCCGCATTCCTGTGCGAAGTAGCTATTGCCTGTATGATGTTTGTCGGCAACATCGTGTTCATCCATTATCTGAAGGAAGAAGGGGTGGCAGCGTTCAGTATAGCCTGTTACTTCTTTCCTATTATATTTATGGTGTACAATGCCATTGCCCAATCCGCACAGCCCATCATCAGCTACAATCACGGACTGCACAAGGACACCCGCGTCCGCCGTGCCTACCTGCTGGCACTGAAAACTGCCATTGGTTGCGGTGCAGCTTTTGCACTGATAACCATATTGTTCAGTCCTGAGATTGTCTCCATGTTCATTGACCGCAGTTATCCGGCTTACGAAATAGCCAGTGAAGGCCTTCCCCTGTATGCCACCGGATTTATTTTCTTTGCAGTCAACATTGTTTCCATCGGCTATTTCCAGAGTGTGGAGCGGGCACGTTATGCCACTATCATCACCCTGTTGCGCGGTTTTGTCTTGCTGACGGCTTGTTTCTTCGGGCTTCCTTTACTCCTCGGCAATTCGGGTATCTGGCTGGCAACTCCGTTGGCTGAATTACTGACCACTCTCTTCATACTCATTATTTATATAAGGGCAAAAAGGAAGCGCGAAAAAAATATAGTATCTTTGCAACATGGAAACAATGATAAAGAAATTCTGCCAAAGATACAGACTCCCGGAAGAAAGCCTGCGTGAACTTTTGTCACACATGACAGAATATCACTTCAGTAAGGGGGAAACGATTGTACAAGAAGGAGAACGCAATACTAATTTTTATATTCTAAAGAAAGGTATCTGGCGTTCTTACTACATGATGGATGGAACCGAAAGCTCTCTCTGGTTTGCCGGAACAGGCGAGATAGCCTTTTGCTCATGGGGATACGTCAACAATGAAGTTTCTTTGGTCAATGTTGAATCCGTGAATGAAAGCGCCGCCTACTGCATTGCCAAATCCGCTCTGGAGGAACTTTTCAATAAATCCATCGGATTAGCCAATTTCGGCAGGAAAGTTTTTGAACAGGAAATCCTGCTCATTGACGGTTACACAGTGGCATACGGCACTCCCAGCGCCAAAGAACGCTACCTGACTTTAATGGAAGAAAACCCGGAACTATTGCAAGATGTCCCACTGAAACATCTTGCATCGTATCTATATATCACGCCACAATCTTTGAGCAGAATACGGGCAGGTCTGAAAAGAAGGAAATAATTCGCTAACGGACGCCTCAAATTTTCTGTCATTTCAGTTATGAATATGTTTCAACTTCTGATTCGCATGATTAGTTTGCACGTCTAAGTGTAACCAACTTCCAGCGATGCCTGAATTAATTCTCTTCGCTCCATCAATTAAGTTTCTTCATTGCAAGAAATAAGTAAGACGTTTATAGGCAGCCAATGGGTTGGTTATAAGCGCCCAATAAGTCGGCTATAAACAGCCCATTGGCTGGTTATAAGCAGCCTACTATTTTGATGCATGAAAAAGAATTAATTATTGCGCTGTAGGAAGTTAATTGATGCACAGCTTGAAGTTAGTTATTCCTAATCAGAACAATCGCATCAAAAGTTTGCTTCATTTCTTTTCCATTTTTATGCGGCATTTGTATCAAATATCAGCCAAACGATACCAATGTTAACAAAGCATCATGCAGACCAAATACAGCTTTATTGTATTACCTTTGTGACCATAAACAAAAAACAGCGTCCAATGGACATAAATCAGATTATCGATAACATAGGTATCCTCCCGGAAGCATCGAAAAATGCATTGAAGGAGATTATTACCGAAGTCACTTACCCCAAAGGACACATACTGTTCAGGGCGGATAAGGTGGAGACCAAAGTATACTTCATCAAGCGAGGGATTGTGCGTGCCTACACCGAGATGGCAGATAACGAAATCACTTTTTGGTTTGGACGCGAAGGGGATACGATAGTTTCAATGAAAAGCTATGTGAACGGGCAGAAAGGCTATGAGAATATAGAGCTTCTGGAAGAGTGCGAATTGTATGAAGTGAAGAAACAAGCCTTGCATGAACTCTTCGGTAAAGACATACACATAGCTAACTGGGGAAGGGAATTTGCAGAACAGGAACTGCTCAAAACCGAAGAGCGGTTCATCAGCAGACAGCTTAAAACGTCTATGGAGCGTTACAGGGAACTGATGAATAACAATCCCGGCCTTCTGCAAAGAGTACAGTTAGGTTATATTGCTTCATTCCTCGGCATTACACAAGTCAGCCTAAGCCGCATCCGGGCAAAGTTCCGGTAAAATCACTTTTTATCATTTGTTAAACCAGAAGTCAGATCAATTCATGACCTTTGTACCCAAAAACAAAAGTTATGAGTTGGATATATTTAGTTGTTGCCGGACTGTTTGAAGTGGCATTTACATCGTGCATAGGCAAAGTGAAAGAGACAACCGGAAGCGAGATGTACTGGTGGCTTACAGGCTTCCTGGTTTCTATGAGTATCAGTATGTTTTTGTTGATAAAAGCAACGCAAACCTTACCCATCGGCACGGCCTACGCAGTATGGACGGGAATAGGTGCAGTGGGAACCGTATTGGCGGGTATATTGATATTCAAAGAGCCTGCCACTGTATGGAGACTGGTCTTTATCATGACACTGATCGGCTCTATCATCGGACTGAAAGTCGTGTCCCATTAAAGCAAAAACAGGGTGTCAATGTTTGGATTGACACCCTGTTTTTTTATCTTCTGATTATCTGAATTATTTCTTCACCAACACCATTACCAGCGTATTGCCCGCATCGTAAAGGCCGATGCCTCCGCCTGCCAGTTTACCGAAAGATTTCACCTCATTCAAGGCTTTCATCACACGGCCTTCTACTTCCATATCCGGACAAGCCATCATGGTGCTTACAAGTTGCGGGAAAGAGATAGCGGATGAATTTTCATTATCTGCAACAAACCCGCCGTTGATAAGATTACAACCGGCATTGCCGTGTATTCTCTTTTCACTGAGATTGAATTCAATAAACGGTTGCTTTTCCATTCCTTCGGGTATAGCCTGACCACCGGCTTCGGAAATCATCCACTTACCACTCAAGTCTGATAGTTTCACTGTAGAAGCTTTCTTTTGTAATACAATAATAGGACGATTGGACGAACCGCACAGGGCTATGTTCTCCTTGCCCAACTTCTTATACTTCTTCACCTGTCCTAAAGCAGACAATACGTTTTGTTCCAATGTCATGTCCGGACAAGCCATACGGGTACTTGCCATGCCTCCAAGATCAATCGTGCCGGGCTTAGCGTTCACATCGAACGACCCCATCATACGGTTGCAACCACTGTTACCGAACACTTTTCCGGTAGTCGTATCAAAACCGATAAAGGGAAATTCCTGGTTAGGAGCGGGAACTACGGCAGCGCCGTTGATTTCTATGATATTCCATTCACCACTGATGGAAGACAGCGCCGCAGCATCTTTGGATGAGCGACAAGATGACAAAGCTACTAAAGCTCCTGCCATACAGAGAGAAACAAATACTTTTTTCATCGTTATTCGTTGTTTAAGTTAATTTTCGCGGGGCAAATATAGTGCAAACTGAGCGTATAAACAAATTTATTTGCATTATGCTGAAGTGAAGCCTATACTTGCTAAAGTAAATATATATATAAAAAATAACCCATAATGTGGGTAGTTTGTTTGAAGGCAGATGCTTTTTTCAGAAAGTATTTAGCAGGATTTTAATGTTTATCTGCGAATTAAATCCTATATTTGCTCACCAAAAATAAATGATAATTTAGCAGCTTTGCCGCTAAAAATTGACAATTAACAATTGACAATTGACAATTACCATTCGGAACGATTGTTTAAGCACAATATAGCGCAGCCTAATTGTTAATTGTCAATTGTCAATTTTTAGCGGGCATCCGCCCGCTAAATTATCATTTATAACAATGTGAATTCAAATTTAACAATGTAATCAAAAGAAATGGGTAAAGTTCTTATTATCGGTGCAGGCGGTGTAGGTACCGTTGTTGCGCACAAAGTGGCTCAAAATCCGGATGTATTCACAGACATCATGATTGCCAGCCGCACAAAGTCCAAATGCGACGCTATCGTAAAAGCAATCGGTAACCCCAATATCCAGACCGCACAGGTGGATGCCGACAATGTGGACGAACTGGTAGCTCTCTTCAATAGCTTCAAACCCGAAATCGTCATAAACGTAGCACTCCCCTATCAAGACCTCACCATCATGGAAGCTTGTCTGAAAAGTGGGGTCAACTATCTGGATACAGCCAACTACGAACCGAAAGATGTGGCTCACTTTGAATACAGTTGGCAGTGGGCATACAAGAAACGTTTCGAAGATGCCGGACTGACGGCTATCCTCGGTTGCGGTTTCGACCCGGGTGTGAGCGGCATTTATACCGCTTACGCCGCCAAACATTATTTCGACGAAATGCAATATCTGGACATCGTAGATTGTAACGCCGGCAATCACCACAAGGCATTTGCCACCAACTTCAATCCGGAAATCAACATCCGTGAAATTACCCAGAACGGTCGTTTCTACGAAAACGGCGAATGGGTAACTACCAAACCACTGGAAATTCACAAGGATCTGACCTATCCGAACATCGGACCGCGCGATTCTTATCTGTTATATCACGAAGAACTGGAATCTTTGGTGAAGAATTTCCCCACCATCAAGCGTGCACGTTTCTGGATGACGTTTGGTCAGGAATATCTGACTCACCTGCGTGTAATCCAAAACATCGGCATGGCACGTATTGATGAAGTGGATTATAACGGAGTGAAGATTGTTCCGCTGCAATTCCTGAAAGCCGTGTTGCCTAACCCGCAAGACTTGGGTGAAAACTACGAGGGAGAAACCTCCATCGGTTGCCGTATCCGTGGTCTGAAAGATGGAAAAGAACGTACTTACTACGTCTACAACAATTGCAGCCACCAGGAAGCTTATAAAGAAACGGGGATGCAAGGCGTAAGCTACACAACGGGCGTTCCCGCCATGATAGGTGCCATGATGTTCATTAAAGGCTTGTGGAAGAAACCGGGTGTATGGAATGTGGAAGAGTTCAACCCGGACCCATTCATGGAACAACTGAACAAACAGGGATTGCCTTGGCACGAAGTGTTTGACGGAGATTTGGAAGTATAAATGTAAATGAAGAATTAAGTATGAAGAATTACCTTCGGCGTACTTTCATTGCGCAGCCTAATTCTTCATACTTAGTTCTTCATTCTTAATTTAATAGACTATGCAAGTTGGAGATAAAGCGCCCGAAGTATTGGGCATCAACGAGAAAGGCGAAGAAATCCGCCTCAGCGATTATAAAGGAAAGAAAATAGTTCTTTATTTCTATCCTAAAGATATGACCTCAGGCTGCACGGCACAAGCCTGCAACCTACGCGATAACTATTCGGAACTGCGCAAAGCCGGCTACGAAGTGATCGGTGTAAGCGTGGACAATGAAAAATCGCATCAGAAATTTATAGAGAAAAACGAACTGCCCTTCACCCTCATTGCAGACACGGACAAGAGACTCGTGGAACAATTCGGAGTATGGGGAGAAAAAAGTATGTACGGACGCAAGTATATGGGAACTTTCCGCACCACCTTTATCATTAATGAGGAAGGAGTGATAGAGCGTATCATCACACCCAAAGAAGTGAAAACCAAGGATCACGCCGCACAGATATTATAGAAAATAAAAGAAATTAGTTAACGAGTTGACAAGAAGACAGAAGGTTCATGCCTTGTCAACTGATATCTGGCCAACTCGTCAACCCTAAATTATAAAAAGCAATATGGCAAAGAAAGACGAACTTATTTTTGAAAATGAAAATGGCAGCAAGATGGCGCCCAGCGAAAAGTTGAAAGCCTTGCAAGTTGCCATGGACAAGATAGAAAAGAGCTTTGGCAAGGGTTCTATCATGAAAATGGGCGACGGCATCGTCGAACAAGTAGAAGTAATTCCCACTGGCTCTATCGGACTGAACGTAGCACTTGGTGTCGGCGGCTATCCACGTGGACGTATCATCGAGATTTACGGTCCGGAGTCATCCGGTAAAACCACTCTGGCCATCCACGCCATTGCTGAAGCGCAAAAGGCTGGTGGTATCGCTGCATTCATTGATGCAGAACATGCTTTCGACCGTTTCTACGCTGCCAAACTGGGTGTGGATGTAGATAATCTCTTTATTTCCCAGCCGGACAACGGTGAACAAGCATTGGAAATTGCAGAACAGTTGATTCGCTCCTCAGCTATCGATATCATCGTCATCGACTCTGTAGCCGCCTTAACGCCAAAAGCAGAAATAGAAGGCGATATGGGCGAGAACAAGGTAGGTTTGCAAGCCCGGCTTATGTCACAGGCGCTGCGTAAACTGACCGGTACTGTCAGCAAGACACGCACCACTTGCATCTTCATCAACCAATTGCGTGAGAAGATTGGCGTCATGTTCGGCAACCCCGAAACAACGACCGGTGGTAATGCACTGAAATTCTATGCATCCGTACGTATCGATATCCGCGGAAGCCAAGCTATAAAAAATGGTGAGGAAGTTCTTGGCAAACAAACCAAAGTAAAGGTTGTAAAGAATAAAGTGGCTCCTCCTTTCCGTCGCGCTGAATTCGACATCATGTTCGGTGAAGGCATCTCGCGTGCCGGTGAAATCATCGACTTGGGTGCAGAATTGGGTATCATCAAGAAAAGCGGCTCTTGGTTCAGCTACAACGACACTAAGATTGCCCAGGGACGTGATGCAGCCAAACAGGTCATCCTCGATAATCCGGAACTGGCAGAGGAGCTGGAAGGATTGATTTTCGAAGCATTAAAGAAAGACAAGTAATCTCTTATAATAAAGGGGGAACCGGAACCGGTTCCCCCTTTTTCAACAAACTATTTACACCTATCAGCCAGATGTCCTATTCCAGGTTTTCCAAACGCTCTTCCAGCATCTCCATGCTTTTCTCAAAACGTTTCCAGGTATCGGCATCCATCTGTTTCTTCAGATATTCGCTATCCTTTAGTTTACTTAAGTCTTTCAAACTTTTCAATCCTTTTAAACTTTCCAGGCTCTTCAAGCTTTCCAGACTTTTCAGTCCTTCCAATCCTTGCAAGCCCTCCAATCCTTTCAAACTATCCCATATATTGGCATCAGCCAAGTCTAAATTACCATCAATACGATATACGTTGCCACCTTCATTCATACCGGTATTCTGATACATCATAATGTTCTGAATATCTTTCAGCGTCATCTCTCCCTCCAGATAAACAAACTTCAAAGTGGCTGCACCATCAATTATCATAATCAGTTCCTTCACCTTATCTCCTTTTCTATTAATATAGAATTCAGAACTGGATACGGTTCCTTTCTGCTTCATCAGCAATTCATATTTTGAAGACTGCACCAGCGAACGTAGGTCTTTACGCATGTCTTTCTTGATATTACTGTCCATTGTAGAAAGGATCTGTACACAATCCAACTTGCCGGATACCTTTCCGATATAAATATCCTTCGTGAAAAGATTAGGGTTCATTTCGATCATTGCCTTCGAGATATAAACCGAAGATACCCCTTTCATATCATTATAAGTATTGAATATGTTTTTCTGCGCCTGGCAGAGCAGGGGTAGCAGCAGCAACGCACCTGCCAATAAAATTTTGTTGAGTTTCATAACCGTTTATCTTTGTATTTCTTTTTTTACTTCCTGATTCACTTTTTTCATATCCACCTGTGTCTCTTTTATCTGGGCAATACCCTGGTTCAGATTGGTGGAAACTTCCAATAACGTTGCCTGCAACACGCGATAGGCTTCTTCCGGGTCGGAGAATGTATCCTGCGGTGTAGGCGGACACACATCATTTTCCAACCTGTCGACTCCATATCCGATACCGATGAGCAACAATACGGTAGCGGCAATGCCTCCAATCCAGCGCCAGTTGCGTTTAGCATTGTTAGGACGGAAGAAGCGCTGTTCTTCTTCGGCCTTTTCATCAATCAGCAGGCTTAGTTTATCCCCCAACCCCGCAGGAACTTCCACATCTCTATCCGCAGCTTGATAAAGGCTAAGAAAAATCTCTTTATCCTTCAGCAGATGTTCAGGTACTTCCGTTGTTCTGAAATAATCTCTCAACGCCTCTTCCTGGCTCTCGGTAGTGTTCCCCTCGTAAAACTCGGCGAGCAGCCTTTCAATTTCCTCGACTTTCATAGTTATTCCATTTATTAAATTCCTCACGTATCTTTTTCCTTGCCCGGGACAGCAGTACACGGACATTCGTAGAGTTCAATCCGGTCACTTGTTCTATCTCTTCGTAAGAACAGCCTTTGACGTCCCGCAGATTCACAATCCGTTGTTGCTGTTCGGGCAAGTGGGCAATGATATCTTTCACTTGTCTCGCTTCGTCACGTATCTCCAGATTATCTGTCTGAGAAACGTCCTGCACGGCAGTCAGTTCTACCGATTGTCTGGACAAAACGTACTTTCCCGAACGAAGCAAGTCAAAGCACATATTCTTCACCAAAGTGACACTGAACGCTTCCGGATTGCTGATAACCGTCAGTCCTTCCCGCTTATCCCATAGCTTCAGATAAGCTTCCTGCACCAGGTCTTCCGCATCAGCCGCATTCTCCAGTAGCCGATAGGCCACGCAGTACAGCTTGCGGTGATAGGGCAGAAACTCATTTTTAAAACTCTCAGCATCCATGGGCTTTTCTATATCTCAATCCTGTTTACTTGTTGTATCTATTGGTTAGACGTGGCGGATTGGAATTTTGTTACAAAGAAAAGAAAAAAAATCGCTCCTACCAGTCTTATGACTTATAGGAGCGAAACACTTTTACCCGAAATGCAAATAGCTTTTTTCGGATCACACATATTAAATCAGATTATGCCAATGCAGGCACTAGATATTTAGTCAGCAGATAGCCGCCGCCTACCAGCCAGATATAGAGAAGGAAAGCTAAAACAAACGGTTTGGCACCTGCTTGCTTAAACTTATCAATGCTAGTATCGGTTCCCAGTGCCGTCATAGCCATTGTCAGCATAAAGGTATCGATGTATTCAATCGCACCATTCAAAGGAATGTCCTTCACTGTTTCTGCACCAGTCAAGTATTGAAGGAGGGAGTTCAGACAAATAATTCCAATGAAACCAAAAGCAAACCAGGGAATGGCTATTTTGCTCTTTACCGGTCTACCTTCGGCATCTACACGCTTACGACCGGCCAAAGCGAAACTCATGATAACCAATACAGGAGCCAGCATCATCACACGTATCATTTTCGTGATAGTCGCGGGTCCGGCAATGCCCAAAGCATCTGTAGGATCCATTGCATTACCTGCACCTGCCACATGGGCTACTTCATGCAGGGTACTTCCTGTATAGATGGCAACTCCCATATCACTCAGTCCGTCGAGCAGTCCGGCACGATACATGATGGGATATAAAAACATAGAAATCGTACCGAATATAACTACTGTGGATACAGCAATAGCCGTCTTATGTCCTTCACACTTCACCACCGGCTCAGCACCCAGTACGGCTGCCGCCCCGCAAATGGCACTACCGGTAGAAGTCATCAACGCAGTATCTTTATCAATCTTCAATAACCTGCCCAACCAAATACCTAAAAATATGGTGCCTGCAACCACAATTGTATCAATTACGACTGCGGGAAGCCCTACTTCTGCCACTTGCGTTAGTGTCAGACGGAAACCGTACAACACGATACCCGCACGCAACACTTGTTTGGTACAGAACTTAATACCCGGCACCCATGTCTCTGGTAAGCGATTACGCAGACTATTGGCGTATATCATACCCAAAATGATACCAACAATGAGTGGACTGAATGACAGACTTTTTACGAAAGGAATCTCAGCAATATAAAAAGCTGAGAAAGAGAATAAGGCAATCAGCAAAATACCATGCAAAGTGTTGCCTCTGTTTCCGCGACTAAACATATGATTTAAATTTAGTATTAATAATGTTTGTTTTTTAATTGGCGCAAAGGTAAGCCATTCACATTATCCATCCTATTTAAATCTAATTATACATTATAACCGAAAGTAATAATTGCCATCACAATTTCCGGTTATGGTGCATGGCAAACTGTATAAAAGCCTGTACCAACCCACTCTCCTGCCCTTGTTGATGGACAAAACAGAAGTCACGGAGCATAGACATAGCTTTAATTTCTACGACGCGGAAAGTACCGGCAGCCAGTTCCTTACAGATAGAGCGGATGGAAATGATTCCCATGCAGTCTGTGTTTTCAAGAAAGAGCTTGATACTTTCCGTACTGCCGAGATACATCAGCACATGAAGTGAAGAAAGCTTGATATTGTGCTGTAATAAAGCCCGTTCGATGACATCAAGGGTACCGGAACCACGTTCACGGAGCACAAGAGGAATATTCAGTAGTTCCTCAGGAGCTATTTCATCAGCAATGAACAGCTTACTTTTGGTACGTACAACAGCAACCAGTTCATCTTCCAGAAAAGTAGTATACTTTAAATTAGGGAGACGGAAAACGCCCTCCACCAGTCCCAAGTCTATACGATGCTCCTGCAAAGCAACCTCTACCTCACGTGAATTACCATTCATTAATGAGAGATTCACCTGTGGAAATTTTTTAATGAAACTGGCTAGTAAAGGAGGCAGGACGTACTGGGCAATAGTTGTACTGGCTCCCAGACGCAATTCTCCCATATATTCATTGTTCAGCAGATGCATTTCATACTCCAGCCGTTTATAATCTTCCAGAATCCGGTCGCAGTGCTCAAGCAGTAACTTCCCTGCTTCTGTTAAACTGATTTTGCTGCCTTGCCTGTCAAACAAACGTGCTTGATAGGTACTCTCCAGCTCTTGTATATGTTTTGTAATGGCAGGCTGGCTGACAAACAACTCTTGCGAAGCCTTCGTAAAACTCAGGTTCTTCGCTACGGAACGGAAGACTTTTAAACGAAAATCGGACACGGTGTTAGCGATTAAGTGTTAGTGATAAGTGATTAATAACGGAATTATTCCAGTTCCTCAGCCTTAATACCCAAGGCCCTCATCATGGAGTATCCCAACAAATCCCACTTACATGTAAGGGGGCGCGCCGGCTCATCCATATTGAAGAGGAAAACTTCTTTAGCTTTTTCCGGAGTGACGTCCCGCAAGTTTTCATCTAAAACTTCCATGAGCTTGGCACCGTAATCTTCAATAAACGGAACCAGCATCAGACGTTTTACATCAGCTGAGTTTAGCGCTATAGTCAGCAAATCGAGATAGAGATTCGCGCGAGAGACAAGTCCTTCGGAAGTTACAGAAGTGAAAGTCAATTCACCTAACTGATTAGTGAATCCCACGCCGTTCAAGTCCTTTTTCAGGTCGGAGGGGTCACAATGAAGTAATGCGCTTGCCTGTCCGTCATAGACAAAAAGAACTTCTATATGATTATTCTTATCGCGAATTCCAGCATCTAACGCAAGGTAGGAAGTCCACTCCTCCACATAAATATCCTGCAACGAACGCCCCAACTGTAATTCAAAGTATCTCTTCAAATCCTTAACCACGTCATTGAAGTATGCTACATCCACTAATATCACATTCTCCGCGAGCTTTATACTATCTGTCATAACATCTCTGTTTTTATGTTTAAGCGATAAAGATACAATAATACTTTTAGCCATACACACGATTTATTTAAAATTTGCACATTACTATATATTACGCCCTGCAATATTTATAAATGCAGCTACCAACACTCCCATGTAGGTATTACCAACATCCCCATGTAAGCATTACCAACATCTCCATGTAAGCATCACCAACACCCCCATGTAAGTATCACCAATATCCTCATATAGGTAAGTGTATTCTTTAAAGATAACCCCGCTATTATTAAGACAGATGACACTTCAGATTATGCGGAAACATTCACTGTCCTGCATAATGGAGTTCCGATAAAAGGTAACTTTACGCATTCCGACAAAACAAAGCCATTTTGTCATCATTTTCTACAAACAATCTGTAATTTTGTCAGAAACAGGCCATTGGCAAATCTTTTGCGCCCCATTAGGTGTTATTGAAAATGAAAAATAGAAAGGAGACATAAGATATGAATTTCAACAATTTTACCATTAAATCGCAAGAGGCGGTGCAAGAAGCGCTGAACCTGGCCAAGAGTCGCGGACAGCAAGCCATTGAACCGGTTCATGTGATGCAGGGAGTGATGAAGATAGGCGAAAACGTCACTAATTTCATCTTCCAGAAGCTGGGCATGAACGGACAACAGGTTGCGCTCGTGCTTGACAAACAAACGGATTCCCTGCCCAAAGTTTCGGGTGGAGAGCCTTATTTAAGCCGCGAAACGAACGATGTGTTTCAGAAAGCGACTCAGTATTCCAAAGAAATGGGTGACGAGTTCGTTTCACTGGAACACCTGTTACTGGCATTGCTGACAGTAAAGAGCACTGTTTCCACCATCCTGAAAGATGCGGGAATGACGGAGCGCGAACTCCGCAACGCCATCACCGAACTGCGTAAAGGCGAAAAGGTGACTTCACAATCCAGCGAAGACACTTATCAGTCGTTGGAGAAGTACGCCATCAACCTGAACGAGGCTGCCCGAAGCGGTAAGCTCGACCCGGTCATCGGTCGTGACGAGGAAATCCGCCGCGTGCTGCAAATCCTGAGTCGCCGTACCAAGAACAATCCTATATTAATAGGTGAACCGGGTACCGGTAAGACTGCCATCGTTGAGGGACTTGCCCATCGTATCCTGCGCGGTGATGTTCCGGAAAACCTGAAGAACAAGCAAGTATATTCACTGGATATGGGTGCGTTGGTGGCCGGTGCAAAATACAAAGGCGAATTCGAAGAACGTCTGAAAGCCGTCATCAATGAAGTGAAGAAATCGGAAGGGGACATTATCCTCTTTATCGATGAAATCCACACTCTGGTGGGTGCCGGAAAGGGCGAAGGTGCTATGGATGCCGCCAACATTCTGAAGCCTGCACTGGCTCGTGGCGAACTGAGAAGCATCGGTGCCACCACCCTCGACGAGTATCAGAAGTATTTCGAAAAAGACAAGGCACTGGAACGTCGTTTCCAGATTGTATATGTGAATGAACCGGATACCCTGAGCACCATCTCCATCCTACGCGGTCTGAAGGAACGTTACGAGAACCACCATCACGTACGGATTAAAGATGACGCCATCATTGCCGCCGTAGAGTTGAGCAACCGCTACATCACAGACCGTTTCTTGCCGGACAAGGCCATCGACCTGATGGACGAAGCCGCCGCCAAGTTACGTATGGAAGTAGATTCCGTTCCGGAAGAACTCGATGAGATTTCACGTAAAATCAAACAACTGGAGATTGAGCGCGAAGCCATCAAGCGCGAAAATGACAAGCCGAAACTAGAACATATCGGTAAAGAACTTGCCGAACTGAAAGAACAGGAGAAATCTTACAAGGCAAAATGGCAAAGCGAAAAGACGCTGGTCAATAAAATACAGCAGAACAAGGTTGAAATCGAAAACCTAAAGTTCGAAGCCGACAAAGCAGAACGCGAAGGCGACTACGGTAAGGTAGCCGAAATCCGTTACGGCAAGTTACAGGCTTTGAATCAGGAGATTGAAGATACCCAAAAAGAGCTTCATGCCATGCAGGGTGACAAAGCCATGATTAAGGAAGAAGTAGATGCTGAGGACATTGCAGACGTAGTATCCCGCTGGACAGGTATCCCTGTAAGCAAGATGTTGCAAAGCGAAAAGGATAAATTACTGCATCTGGAAGACGAGCTTCACCAGCGTGTCATCGGACAAGACGAAGCCATTCAGGCTGTGGCTGATGCCGTCAGACGCAGCCGTGCGGGATTGCAAGATCCCAAACGACCAATCGGTTCGTTCATCTTCCTCGGTACTACCGGTGTAGGTAAAACGGAACTAGCCAAGGCTCTTGCCGAATTTCTTTTCGACGACGAAAGTATGATGACTCGTATCGACATGAGCGAATATCAGGAGAAGCACAGCGTATCACGTCTGGTCGGAGCACCTCCGGGCTACGTAGGCTATGATGAAGGCGGTCAGCTGACCGAAGCTATCCGGCGGAAACCTTACTCTGTCGTGCTGTTCGATGAAATAGAGAAAGCCCACCCGGATGTGTTCAACATCCTGTTGCAAGTATTGGACGACGGACGCTTGACGGACAATAAGGGGCGCGTGGTAAACTTCAAGAACACCATCATCATCATGACTTCCAACATGGGAAGCGCCTACATTCAGAGTCAGATGGAGAAGCTGAACAGTGCCAACAAGGAACAGGTGATTGAAGAAACGAAGAAAGAAGTGATGAATATGCTGAAGAAAACAATTCGTCCGGAATTTCTGAACCGTATTGACGAAACAATTATGTTCCTGCCGCTGAATGAAAGCGAGATTAAACAGATTGTGGTACTCCAGATAAAGAGTGTACAGAAGATGCTTGCCCAGAATGGCGTGGAATTGGTATTAACGGATGGAGCCATAGAGTTCCTGACAAAAGTAGGGTATGATCCGGAATTCGGTGCCCGTCCTGTGAAACGAGCTATCCAGCATTACTTGCTGAATGACCTGTCAAAGAAGTTATTGGCGCAAGAAGTAGACCGAAGCAGGCCTATTACAGTAGATGCCAGCGGCGAAGGGCTGGTATTCAGAAACTAAGTAAAAAAGGGAACGGATTTAAAAAAGGCTGTCTTGCCATTGAAATACAAGACAGCCTTTTTCTTATTCTATAACGAGCTGCTTAACAACCGGTACGGACAGTGCATGTGTCACAACCAACACATATTCTCCTGCACACGGCAAATCAAACGAAGAACTCTCCTCTTGCGCCTGCTTTACCTCAACCACCTTTCCCCGAATATGATACAAACAAAGTGTAGCATTCGGCAACACTCCGTCCACATATATCTTCCCGGCGGCTTTATCCACCTTCACTGTTACGCTCTTATGCTCTTCCATCTTAACAATACGCAGCCTCAAGTCCCCCAAAAGGCAGTAAATTCATATAAAAAGCGTGGGAACTGCTGTTATTATTGCACCTGGGGCTCTGGACTGCCACTATTCAAATAATATACAACAACCCACGCTCCGTACTATACATTCGAATATGCATATACAACAGAGCATGAGCGTTTGTTGTCTATTATCCTTGAATAGCGTGAAATTGTCCAGATTTCAAGTACAAGATAATATTAAACGCTTTTATACATAATTATCCTTCAATCTTTGTGAGAGAGGTCACTACCTACTCTGCATTTCAGGATGGCAACAAAGGTATAAAAAAAGTAGCCAAAACTAAAGCTACGGCATAAAAAAAACGCAGATTGCCCGGGGATGCCCCGGATAATCTGCGTCTTCTGCTAAAAGAACTGTTTATTTTAAATTTATTCTTCTGTCTTCGCTTTTGTGGTTTCTTCCGCCTCAGCAGCCTCTTCGAAATCTGTAATTCCGCAAGACACCAACAGGTTATACCAGGAAATAAGCTTCTTGATATCTGCGACGTATACCCGGTCGCGATCAAATGTCGGCAATACTGCTTCCAGATAAGAACGAAGTTCGTCCGCAGTGGCTTTCTTCAAGTCTATCACTACAGCCGCACCGTTTTCCTTCTTTTTCATGGCAGCCAGCACATCTTTCAAAGGTACATCGTCCGTATCGGTATACATGGCGATATCACCCAAAGAGATTATTTTTTCGTTACCATAAGCGGGGAAACGTTTCTTGTCTGTGAGAGACTCAACAATCAACATATTTCTACCTTGTGAAATAAGCTTATACAGCCCCGGTTTTCCGGAGATAGACAAAATAGTCTTCAACATAGTATGTTCTATTTTTTATTAGTAATATTTTATTTTTTCGGTGGGCAAAGATAGTGCAAACCGAGAGTAAAAGCAAATTTATTTGTTTATACCGGGATGCAGCCTATTTTCGCTTAAGCAAAAGTAATCAATATTTTTAGATAGAGAAGTTATAACGCCCAAAACCTGTGGAATTAATGGAGTTTCACCGTCGTTTACAATTACAAAATCGGCCTTGCCGCGCTTCTCCTCATCGCTCATCTGGCTACGGACACGACGTTCCACCAATTCCCGCGGAACTGCGTCACGCTGCATGGCACGCGCAATGCGCACCTCTTCGGGGGCGTAAACCATCACCACAGCATCTACTTCACCGGCAAAGCCCGCCTCAATCAGAATAGCAGATTCCATCCCCACTATCGGACAAGCGGTATGTTGCTCCACCCACCGGTGAAAATCATCCCGCACCCGCGGATGGATGATGCCGTTTACAGTACGAATATGTTCGGGATTGCCAAAAATATAGGAAGCGAGCAAAGGTTTATTCAGTTCTCCGCCGGCATACACTTCTTCTCCCAGCAAGCCAATCAGTTCCCGACGAATCTGAGTATCCGAAACCGTCAGCCGCTTTGACTCGACATCCGAAATGTAAACGGGAACACCCATCACTTCCAGTAAACGGGACACAACACTTTTCCCGCTGCCGATGCCACCGGTTATACCTATTTTAATTGTCATATTCGGGAGTTACCTGCTCAATAAGAAAGTCTACCTGTTCGGGATTGATACGTATTTGATTCACACCTTTCGGCACTGACTTCAGCTTCACGGCATACTTGTCCGAACCCAGCTTCAGAAGTTCTTCATAAGAAACATTGATATGGAAATCACTCGCTGATATCTGACGGAAATGACTCAAACCAACCTGAAAGGTAACATTTACTTTGGATGGAAACGCACGAAGCACTTTGCCTGCCGGGAAGTTAACTCCCCGCAAAGGTACTTCCACCGTCTTTTCGGTGTAGATATCTACCGGAAAGAGCATTTCCACCGAAGCCGGAACGAACTTTACCCCTTTCCGGGTGAGCAGAGGTATTTGCCGCTTCAACGTATCGGAAACATCCTCAAATTTCACTTTCTGCGTATAAGCAGCTGTTATGGTATCTAAAGCTCCTTCGGGCGCATAAGCCAACACGGAGTCCGGTTTACAAATCGTATCGGAGATATAATACTGGCGTCCTGCACTCACTGTTCCCTGAAACCTCACCGGAACCAATTTAGAAGCTCCGGTAGAATAGATATATTCCAATGTATCGGGTTTCACGGAAAGTAACTTTGTAGATACATTCAGCTGACTGAGCAATCTCTTCTCGAACTGCGAAGAATAAACACGCACGTGATTGTCATCATTACCTTTATAATCAGAAAAATCGAGAGTGATAGGAAAAAAACTTTTCCCAAGCATGTAGTTGAGTAATACCGTGCCTTTGTCTTTCACCCGGATGTGCAACTCGGAAGAAGGCTCGGAAGTTATCACCACATTGTTAGGGACACCTTTCAGACGCACAGGAATGGAGAATTCCGTTTCATAATCGTTGTTCAATGTCTGAAGTAGCCAAAAACCGCTGGCGATAAAAAAGAAAAATAAAAAAATTAAGAACTCTCTACTCTTATCACTGAGCAGAAAGTCCTTAACTTTTCTCGCTGTTATCAGATATATGCGTTTTATGTTCCTACGATTAATCATAGGCTCACTTATTCAAAATTATTTAGCAGCCTGATTACTGTTAGCATCAGCAGCTGCGGCGAATATAGAATTCTTATCTATTCTAATCTTAACGTTAGAGGCGATTTCAAGCACGATATCGTTGTCATTAATCTCTTTGATAACGCCATGAATACCACCGGCAGTAATCACTTTCTGATTTACCTGAAGTGATTTACGGAAGTTTGCAATTTCTTTCTGCTTCTTGTTTTGCGGGCGAATCATGAAGAAATACATGATAGCAAACATGGCAATCAGAACAATCCACATCATGCTACCACCACCAGGTGCTGCGGCAGGAGCTTGCAAGAATACGGTCATTAAATTCATAAATTATTCGTTTTTAGTTTTTAATACTCAACAAAGGTATCAGTTTTTCGCCAACTTACCTTCTTTTTTTAATTGATTAACTATTCCGTCCAAAGTACCGTTTACGAAACTTCCGCTCTTTATCGTACTATAGACCTTAGCTATTTCAACATACTCATTTAACGAAACACTCACCGGAATGTTCGGGAAACTTAGAATTTCGGCCAATGCACACTGCATAATCACCACGTCCATAAAAGCAACGCGATCCAAATCCCAGTTACGCGTATTCTCACTGATCAGATGACGATAATAATCGCTGTTCAATATAGCGCGGCGGAACAGGCGACGGGCAAACTCCTGGTCTTCCTCATCCTTGAATTCAGGCAGTAAGGCCTGGTTAGCTCCATTCTTTTCCTCAAAGCGTTTGATTGTCTTCAGAACGAAAGTATCTACTATTTCTTTGTCATCATTCCAGTAAAGGCTCTGGTCTTCAAGCAAAGTATCCAGTTCCTCATTATTGAAAATGAAAGATTTATAGAGCTTTCTCCACAATTCGCGGTCGGCTTCATAAGATTTATCAGACGAAGCCATATATTCCTTATATATATCGGAAACTATAATCTTCTCATACAAGCCCTTGACGAAGTCTTCGTCATTTGCCCACGAACGCTTCTGGTTGGCGGCAAAATCCAGCAACTGTTTATTCACCTCCAGTTGCGAAACGAACTTGTTTTCTACGAATTTCATGTTAGGATACAACTCTTCTGCGGTCGGGGCTAACTTGGCCTTTGCCGCATCAATGCGTTTTTGTGCGTAAGTCGTCAGAGCCACCATCAACATCAGCAGATAATTATAAAGGTCATACGCTTTGGAAAGACTAAAGAATAATTCTTTCTCCGCTGAGTCTAAATTTTTACTGCCGTTCTGATAATAAGCATATACAATCTGTATAATCTTAAGACGAATAAGAACTCTGTTAATCATAAGTCTATTTAATCAATACTGTTTTTAACGAAATGCAAAAGTAGGTATTTTTAATGAGTTTACGCAAATAAATCACATTTTTTAATGCAGAAGTTCATTATCCGGGCATTTTCTTTTGACAGTTTAAAAAAAATCGTCAATTTTGGAGCCAATAACAACAAGAGACCTATAAATATGGAAGACTTAAAGAAGAAAAACAGTGCGGACATGAATGATAAGGAGATTGTATTCTCCAAATCCATTAAGGCAGGTAAACGAATCTACTATCTGGATGTAAAGAAGAATAGGAAAGATGAAATGTTTCTCGCTATCACCGAAAGCAAGAAAGTGGTGAACGGTGAGGGTGAAGACGCGCAGGTGAGTTTTGAGAAACATAAGATTTTCTTATATAGAGAAGATTTTGATAAGTTCATGAATGGCCTGAACGAAGCTATCAGTTTCATCAACCAAAAAGAAATGATGGAAGTTATCAGCAATATGAACGCAGAAGCAGATGCAAATGCAGAAGCAGATAAAGAAGCAGTATTCAACATGATAGCCGAAATGAATGAAAAAGAAATGGATTTAGACGGGGAAATCAAAATAGATATTGATTTTGAGGAACCAACTCTTTGATAATTCAAAAAGAAGCTGTACTTTTGCACCGCTTTTTTGCAACATTGTGTGGTTAACCCCACATCGTGCGATGGTGAATTAAGCAACAAACAACTTAATTTAGAGTAACACAAAAAATTTAAGAAAATGAGATCAATTGAAGTAAAAGGTACTGCAAGAACTATTGCAGAACGTTCTTCGGAACAAGCAAGAGCTTTGAAAGCTATTCGTAAAGACAACGGTGTACCCTGCGTACTCTACGGAGGAAGTGAAAACATTCATTTCACTGTGCCCGCTGATGGCCTGCGCAACTTGGTTTACACTCCGCATATCTATGTGGTTGACCTGGTTATCGATGGCAAGAAGATAAACGCTATCATGAAAGATATCCAATTCCACCCGGTAAAAGATACTATCCTGCACGTTGACTTCTACCAGATTGACGAGTCTAAACCTATCGTAATGGAAGTTCCCGTACAGATGGAAGGCTTGGCAGAAGGTGTGAAAGCCGGTGGTAAACTAGTATTGCAGACACGTAAACTGAAAGTGAAAGCTTTATATAATGTTATTCCTGAAAAACTGATAGTAAACGTTGCTCACCTCGGACTGGGTAAAACAGTTAAGGTTGGCGAATTGAGCTATGAAGGTCTGGAATTGATGAATGCTAAAGAAGCTGTCGTATGCGCCGTTAAGCTGACTCGTGCTGCAAGAGGTGCTGCCGCTGCTGGCAACTAATTCGCTCTTTCGTAAGAAAACAGCATATTCCGGAACGCGGATTAACGCAGATGACGCAGATTTCACTAATCCGCGGAAAGCTGCGATAATCCGCGTTCTTTGTATAGTAATTACAAAAAAATGAAATATTTAATTGTTGGATTAGGAAATATAGGTCCTGAATATCACGAAACCCGCCATAATATAGGTTTCATGGTGGCAGATGCATTGGCAAAAGACGCAGGCGCTACTTTTACTGATGGTCGTTACGGTTTTACCACTACGCTATCTGTCAAAGGACGTCAACTGTTATTGCTGAAACCTTCTACATTCATGAATCTCAGCGGAAACGCTGTGCGCTACTGGATGCAAAAAGAAAACATTCCTTTGGAAAATGTGTTAATAATAGTAGATGATCTCGCTTTGCCATTCGGCACGTTGCGCCTGAAAGGAAAAGGCAGTGACGCCGGACACAATGGACTGAAACACATTGCCGCCATTCTGGGTACCCAGAACTATGCAAGACTCCGTTTCGGTATCGGCAACGAATTTCCACGGGGCGGACAGATAGATTATGTGTTGGGACATTTCACCGAAGAGGACTGGAAGACTATGGATGAACGCCTGAAAACAGCAGGAGAAATAATCAAAAGTTTCTGTCTGGCAGGCATTGATATTACTATGAACCAATTTAATAAGAAGTAGTGAGGTTTAGTAGTAAGTAGTAAAAAAAACAATATGAGTGAAGCAAGAATAGATAAATGGATGTGGGCCGTGCGCATTTTCAAAACACGCACTATTGCTGCTGAAGCGTGTAAAAAAGGGCGTATCAGCATCAACGGAGCATTGGCCAAAGCTGCCCGAACCGTAAAACCGGGAGATGTGATACAGGTACGTAAACCACCCATCACTTACTCTTTCAAGGTACTGCAAGCCATCGAAAAACGCGTGGGTGCAAAACTTGTTTCAGAGATGATGGAGAATGTAACGACTCCCGACCAATATGAATTATTGGAAATGAGCCATATCAGCGGTTTCATAGACCGAGCCAAAGGTGCCGGTCGCCCTACCAAGAAAGACCGACGGAATTTGGAAGAGTTTACTACTCCCGAATTCATGGACGACTTTGATTTTGAATTTGACTTTGAAGAAGAATAACTATCACATTACCACATTATATTATTATGAGCGAAAAGAAGATAAAATGGGGATTTATTGGTTGCGGAGAAGTGACCAAATATAAAAGTGGTCCCGCCTTCCAGAAAGTGGAAGGCTCGGAAGTGATCGCTGTCATGAGCCGTGACGGTGCCAAAGCTAAAGCTTACGCTAAGGAAAGAGGTATTCCGAAATGGTATGATGATGCCCAAGAATTAGTTGACGATGAAGAGGTGAATGCTATCTACATTGCCACTCCTCCATCTTCACACGCTACTTATGCCGTCATGGCAATGAAAGCCGGTAAGCCTGTTTATATAGAAAAGCCTATGGCGGTAACCTATGAAGAATGTTGCCGTATCAACCGCATTTCAAACGAAACCGGCGTTCCATGCTTTGTGGCCTACTACCGCCGCTATCTACCTTATTTCCTGAAAGTAAAGGAATTGATAGAGAATGGTATGATTGGCAATGTTATCAATGTACAAATTCGGTTTGCCCAGCCTCCACGGGACTTGGATTATAACAAAGAAAACCTTCCGTGGCGTGTACAACCCGATATTGCAGGCGGCGGCTATTTCTACGATTTAGCTCCTCACCAAATTGATTTATTGCAAGATATGTTCGGTTGCATCCTCGAAGCCAGCGGATATAAGAGCAACCGCGGCAGACTCTACTCTGCCGAAGACACTTTAAGCGCATGTTTCCAGTTCGACAGTGGATTGGTAGGTAGTGGTTCCTGGTGCTTCGTAGCACATGACTCTGCCCGCGAAGACCGTATTGAAGTTATCGGAGACAAAGGAATGATCTGTTTCTCCGTATTTACTTACGATCCAATCGCATTGCATACGGAAAAAGGAAGAGAAGAAATCCCGGTAGCTAATCCGGAACATGTACAACAACCGCTCATTCAAGCCGTTGTCGACCATCTTTTAGGCAAATCCATCTGCACCTGTGACGGAGCAAGCGCTACGTTGACAAACTGGGCGATGGATAAGATACTTAATAAAATATGATGAATTGAAAAATAAAAAAATAAGCTGCGCTATAACCGCGCAGCTTATTTTTTTATTTTTCAATTCATCAAAGGTTCTTCTTCACCGCCTCAATCAATTCCTGATATTCAGCATCCGTCAAGTATACTTTTCCCGGATTCATCTGGAAGGTACCACCATAATCAGGGCCATCCACATACTTCGGAGCAAGATGGAAGTGAAGGTGCGACAATTTATCGGAATATGCACCATAATTAATCTTCTCCGGATTAAACGCCTTTTGCATGGCACGAGTCACACGGGCAACATCTTCCATAAAAGCATTACGGTCTTCATCACTCAATTCATTCAAATCATTCGTGTGGTCTTTGTAAGCCACAAGGCAACGCCCCCTGTATGTTTGTTCCTTAAATAAAAACACACGGGATACACTCAATTCTGCAAACTCAATCATCAGATTGTGCAATGTCTCATTATTCTGACAATACAGACATTCTTTCGGATCACTTTTCATGATATTCTTGGTTTATTATTTATGTTTACGGAGCAAAGATAAACTTTCTATCCTTATTCCATGTCGACATTCTCATTCTTTTGTCCGACTAATTTATACACATCAGCATTTTCTCCTACCACCCAAACAATATCATCTTCCATAAACGGCTCATGCGAATCGGGTGCATGCAAAGCTTCTTCTCCCCTCTCAACGCCTACAATCAAGCAATGATATTGCTCGCGAATACCGGACTCACGCATTGTCTTACCCAGAAATACTGAATGGGCATCCACACGGAACTGGCGCAAAATCATTTCACTCTTTTCAACGACATCAGTTTCTAAAGCCGCAGCCTTTTCCATCTCCGCACCAAACTGATTCAACTCTTCATCGGTAGCTATGACCTGTATCTTATCTTCCGGGAAAAGCCGCACGGAAGCCCCTGGTATATTAATCCTTTTCCTGCCACGAAGAATAGACACAACGTGTACGCCATATTGTTTACCAAAATTAAGTTCGGCAAGCGTCTTTCCCGCCCAAGCCGACTCACCAGGTACCACAAAATCCGTTAAGTGCAAATCACGGGATAACAGACGTCCCGCATATTCGGGTTTCTTTTCACCCAGATATTCGGCACGCATATCCCGATAGCGCAGGTTCTGAAAAAATTTCCGCTCTATCATGATAGATTGCTTCTTCAGCTGGCGGGACAGAATCATCATCGTAACCACCAAAGCCGCCACCCCAAGCAACAGACCGACAGATATTTTAAATAAGCCCGCTATCACGAACATTACAAATGAAACAGCAATCAAGATACGTATGACAATCGTTGCAACCAATGGCGCACGATTGCCACGACTATCATTCCACAGAGTTACAAACTCCACAGAATGGTTCTTTTTTATCATGATGGCCCGCAAGAAAGGAGCTATAAATAAGATAGTAACTACTGCCGCCAACAATTTTCCCCAGATACCGGGCAAATTTTCCTGAAATAACGGAACCAGAAAACGAAAAGACAATGCAATGACGGCTATACTGACAATGGAGTAGATAAGTGTGATTCTTGTCAGGGCAAAGATAAATTTCTTCCATAGACTCTCATGATTCATAGGCTGCGAACCGGAAGCATATCTTGTCAGGAAGGCCATCCATCTATCAGGTAAATGCTTGTCTACAAAATCAGAAGCCGGCTCGGCAAAACGGATCATATAAGGAGTCAGAAAAGTAGTAATGACCGAAACCGCCACCACGATAGGATACAGAAAATCGCTCGTCACATGAAGGGACACGCCAAGCGATGCGATGATAAAGGCGAACTCACCTATCTGCGTCAGACTGAAACCGCATTGCATAGCCGTCTTCAACGGTTGCCCTGACAACAACACTCCCAACGTACCAAATAAAGATTGTCCCAGGATGACCGCCAGCGTAATCACAATAATAGGAAGCGCATACTCCACAATCATAGCAGGATCTACCATCATACCAACCGAAACAAAAAACACCGCACCAAAAAGATCTTTCACCGGCTTTACCAGTCGCTCGATACTCTCCGCTTCCACCGTTTCGGCAAGAATGGAGCCCATAATAAATGCCCCGAAGGCCGCAGAAAAACCAGTACGGGCCGCCATAACAACCATACCGAAACACAAACCAAGCGAAACTATGAGCAAAGTTTCTTCACTCATCAGCTTACGGCAACGCTTCAACAATTCGGGTATCAGGTAGATGCCGACAACAAACCAAAGTATCAGGAAAAAGAGCAACTTCCCAATGCTCTCCAGCATTTCCGTCCCCTCAAAATTATGCCTCACCGCCATAGTGGACAGCATCACCATCAAGACAATAGCAAGAATGTCTTCGAGTATCAGCACACTGAGCACCAATCCGGTAAACTGTTTCTTGCGCATTCCCAAATCATCAAATGCTTTATAAATGATAGTGGTAGAAGACATGGCAATCATACCCCCCAGGAAGATACTATCCATGCGTTGCCAGCCAAAGCCTGTTCCGACAGCGATTCCGAGAAGAATCATGCAGAAAATAATGGTACAGGCAGCAATGATAGCCGCTCCACCCACTTTGACTATTTTTTTAAAGCTAAATTCCAGTCCTAACGCAAACAGAAGAAAAATCACACCGATATCCGCCCACGTCTGTATATTCGCCGTATCCATTACCGAAGGTGTATATGGCATATGAGGACTAGCCAGGAAACCGGCTACGACATATCCCAACACCAATGGCTGTTTCAGTTTCTTGAACAATAGCGTCATGACTCCAGCGCAAATCAGTATCAGAGCCAAATCGTTTATCAAAGTAGCTAAATGTGACATATTATTTGTCCTTTCGTGTTTTTGCTGACAAAAATAGTAATTTTTACAGCACAAAGAATCACAAATTCACAAACTTTTTTTCTTCCAATATTGTTGAACTAACAATCAATCATTTAAGGTATATTATTATGGAAGAAAAGAAAGAAGCCCGTGAAGAACGGAACAGAGAAAAGTTGGCTAATGCCGACTGGGTTATGGCGGAATTTTATGCGAGCTGGTGTCCTCATTGTAAGCGCATGCAGCCTATTGTAGAAGAATTCAAGAAATCAATGGAAGGAGTTCTTGAAGTGGTACAAGTGGATATTGACCAGGAAAGCGCTCTTGCCGATTTTTATACAATCGAAATGTATCCTACATTTATATTATTGAGAAAAGGCGAGCAACTTTGGAGGCAATCCGGAGAGTTACCCCTGGAAAGACTGGAAAAAGCGGTGAAGGAGTTCAAATCCTGATTGAAGACAGTATTCTTGATTGGCGCGCTATTTTGTGCATAAAATACAAAAGAGGAATGATTCACTACAATTTTCTTCAAAGTCACCGAAGTTTGGCAAGATTCTATTGAAGTATTATTGCTTTATCTCCTTTCTTCTTTGCCTTCATACACACAGTTTATCACACTCGTAATCAACATAATAGGGTTGACTACAGTTGTGGTTTACGTGCTTCACGACTGTGGTTTGCATGCTTCACAATTGTGAAGCACGCAAACCACAGCTGTAAACACTAATATAACATTGTCTACCAACAGAATAAACATACGAAGTTAATCTTATAAAGATAAGCTATTGACATTTACATTCCCTACACCAAGACAGTGAAAGTGGGCGGCAAATGGAATGCAACATTAAAGAAATCTATCGAAATGCAGCGTATTTTCCATCATTTTGAAGAGAATATGCAGAAAAATAAGGGGTGGTAAAATGGCACATTTATGCAGTAAACAGACATTAACTCGAAGAGAAGCAACACAATAGCTTCTTTTCAGGCCGGTGTAGGCAACTTTACCTACACCCTGTTTTAATTTACTTCCACCACCGTTCTACATCCGATGAATAGGGGGATACAGAGTGAGGGTGTAAGCGTGTAGGTAAAAGTATGCGTAAACTACATGTAGGGATTTTGCTCTGCTTGGACATACACCTACCTACAACTTATTACTCAAATAATCCGTCAGGCTATCTTCTCGTTCCAACCCGAACTTCTTTCGCAAACGATAACGAATGGTCTCGACACCACGAACGGAAATATTCAACAGAGGGGCAATCTCTTTAGTAGAAAGGTTCATCTTCAAATAAGCACACATCATGCGCTCATTGTTAGAAAGGTCGGGATGCTGAGCATGGAGACGCTTCATGAAGTTGTTATGAATCAGATCAAACTGCTCCTCTATACGCTTCAGAACCTCATCGCTCTGAATATTGGAATCAATTTTGCCGTTTATCACCAAAAGGAGCTGCTTACCTTCACGAGCCCCCTCTCCTTTCAGCGAAGAAGCCACCTTAAATATTTCCGATTTAATCTCTGTCAGCATCTCATTTTTACGCACAAAGTTTATCATGAGGTTCGCCATTTCCTGACTCTTATGCTGGAGATCATATTCCAGTTTTTCTTTTTCCAATTGCATAATCTGCTTCTCACGGCGGGATTTTTCAGCTTCAAATTCTTTCTCCATTTCATGCAATTCTTTGTCCTTCTCTACAACCGCCTGTTCTTTCTTCCGTCTCACACGAACATCATCCCAACGGTAGACATACCATAATCCCAAAAACGCGATGACAAAATAACAAATATAAGCAGGAATGCTGCGATACCATGGCGGAAGAATCCGAAAGGAAAGTTCATCTGACGAAGTGGTGCCGTCCGGATAAATCACTTTTACTTCAAAAGTATAATCTCCCTCAGAAAGATTACTGTACTCCTTGGTACGTACGGTAGTATAATCCGACCAGGGACCTCCGTTCAGGCGATACTGAAAACGAACATCATCACCGCCCAAAGCTATAAAAGAAAGGCTATAATCAAAGCGGACAGAATTGGAAGTATAGTCAATAGCGAGAGAGGGTTTCTTTCCGAGAAAATTGGCCGTAAACACCAACGAATCCTTGGGATAGGTAAGATGCATATTCCGGATATAGACAGTATGAGTCAAGTCTTGCCGATGCTTCACCGCCGGAAGAGTGAATAAAGCAAAACCTTCTTCACTCGGAATCACTATAAGAGAATCCGAAAGAGGAACAATCGCTTCATAAGGAGGCACAAGCTCCAGCAAAGACGTACGAATAGGATTTATACTGGTATTAGCTCCCCTTTTATAAGTCCCCAAATTGGCGATACAGATTTCATGCGGACTCAGACTGATGAGATGGTCATGATATTCCAACAGGCGGGTATAAGGTACAGCTCCATTCAACAGATTGTTCAGATCATTGCAGGGCTCCATCATATCTTTATGAATATTATATTTATAGATTCCCTGCGGAGTAGCAAAATAGACACGACCTTCTATCTTGGCAACATGTATGTCGCGTTCCACCGGAAACCCTTCTGCCATACCATAAGATTTCATACTGACCTGCCGGGTTAAATCTTCACTCAACTCAATACGCATAAGTGTACCGGAATTATAAACCCATAAGACTCTGGCGGATTCCTGCTCGAACAAACGGCACGAATCCATAAATCCATCGACCTTGCAAAGCACACTCCACTCTCCCGCTTTCTTCTCCAAAAGGTAAATGCCATTATAAACCCCGACAAACATACGGTCGGGATGTCCCACAACCTCTTGACAATACCAAGCACCCGTTATATCCGTTATACGGCGCATACTTGTACCTTTTATCTGAAAAATACCACGGTCGTGAAGACAAAAGAGCTCGTCGCCAATCTTACAAAGGTTCCAGACCTGACCGCTGGATTGAGGTATAGGATGAATATCAGGCAAATCGCCGTTCAACTTTACCGGATAGGAAGTATAATAAAGTCCGCGATTGGTGCCCAAATAGAGGTAACCGCCTTCTACGGCAGCCGTATAGCCTGTACCGTAAGAATAGGGATATGAGTACAGATTGGTAAAAGGAGAACTTAGAGAAACATAGTCCACTCCACTATCCAACCCTGCCCACAAATTCCCCTGACTATCAAAAGCAACAGAAAGCACAGTATTATTGCGCAATCCGTTATTCTCGTTGAAGTATTTCAAACCCATGGTAGCACAATCTATCAATAGCAGCCCCTTATGAATAGTTCCCAAAGCAATCTTATCATCCTGGGCAGCTACACAAAAGACCTCGTTCTCCCGCATGAAGTCTTCAGCACCGGTGGTAAAAGGTACGGTAGTGCGCCCGTTGCAATAAAACAAGCCATCGTATGCCGTAACAATTATAACGCCTCCGCCTTTATGGGGAATAATGCCGCGAATACGATTAGAGGCCAGCGAATCAGCCCCTTGTAGAGGAAAAAAAGTATTTCCGACCAATACCCATACCCCACGGTCGGTTCCTATATAAAGAATACCATTCACCATATTGGAGCAGTCTATTTTGGCATCCATCTCAATAGTGGCATATTTTCCGTTCAGGTATTTCACCACGCGGTCGTCTCCTTGCACATAAAGAATATTATCCGCTTCGTGAATCCCCCACACATTGCCAAGAAGACGGGAAGCATCGCCAAGCGAATCGGACATGCAATGATAAACCAACTCACCATCATCCAACGGTTCATAATAACCAAATTCATTAATACCCCCTGCATAGATTCTTTTCTGAGTAGTGGACGCCAATACAGAACGCACATCTGAAAAGTTATTCATCGGAAACACCGTCCAGACATTTCCGTCAAACTGTACCATGCCGTTCTTATTTGCAAAATAAACCCAATGGTCATCATAAGGGGCTATCTGCCAGGTTTGCGTACCTTTACCATAAAGACTCTTATCGAAGTTGACAATGAAACTATTCCAACCGGCAAAGACTTTGCCAAAAGGTATCAAAAATAGAAATATAAGGACCCAATATGAAGAGTAAGGTTGTATCCGTATCATATATATTAGATTTTAAGAAACAAAGCTATTACTTTTTTCGTAAAAAGCAATAAAAAAAGAGATACATTCTTTGTCAGAACATATCTCCTTTCTTGAGCCTCTTGTCGGATTCGAACCAACGACCCCGAGATTACAAATCACGTGCTCTGGCCAGCTGAGCTAAAGAGGCGGGTGGGTAAGCTTACTATATCGCGCCGCTACAACCAACTACCTTTGCTGCGATCAAGCCCTGGAGGATTCGAAGGGAGCTGGCCGTATAGGACTTACCCGTATTTTCGTTTGCGGGTGCAAAGGTAGGCATTTTTATTAAACTTGCAATAGTTTGCCCAAACTTTTTTCAACTTTAACAAGAATACAAAGGTTACAAACAATATTATTTATACCTTTGCGCCCATATTCCTAATGAAAGATGACAGAAAACAGAGGTTACTTACAACGATATGCCATGCTATTCGGCACTTACCTGGGGGGATTTTGGATTTTGAAGTTCATTCTGTTCCCTTTGGGGTTAACTGTACCATTCTTACTTTTCCTTTTCGGAGGGCTGACCCTATGCGTGCCTTTCATGGCATACTATTATGTACGCATGTATCGCAACCATGTATGTGGCGGTACTATCAGTTTCCTCCACGCGTGGATTTTCACCGTATTCATGTATATGTTTGCCGCATTGCTCACGTCCGTGGCACATTACATTTATTTCCGTTTCATAGATCAAGGTTTCATACTGAACACATACGAAAGTTTACTGAATAACTTTGAAGCAAACATCCTGCCGGGAATGGAAATATATATCGAACAGTTGAAAGATGCTTTGAGCGTGATGCGTTCATTGTCTCCGATAGAAATCACTATGCAATTGATGTCCCAGAATGTTTTCTACGGATCGTTGCTTGCCATTCCTACTGCTTTGTTTGCCATGAAGCGGCCACCGGCTGACCACATAGGCGGAAGATAAGGTAATAGAGTGGTAAAATGATAAAATGGTGATTAAAAGTAATTTCAATCGTAAATCGTTAACGTACCTATGCGATAAAGATTAAGTAATATGTCATGACCATAGGGAATAAATCGTAAATAAGAAAGATGGATATTTCAGTTGTCGTTCCTTTGTATAATGAAGAAGAGTCTCTTCCGGAACTGTATGCATGGATTGAACGGGTGATGAAAGCTAACGGTTTTTCATACGAAGTAATCTTCGTGAATGACGGCAGTACCGACCGTTCCTGGCAGATTATCGAAGAACTAAGCCGGAAGTCGGATACAGTGCATGGCATCAAGTTCCGTCGCAACTATGGGAAGTCACCGGCATTATTTTGTGGTTTTGAAAAGGCACAGGGAGATGTAGTCATCACAATGGATGCAGATTTGCAGGACAGTCCTGACGAAATCCCCGAACTATACCGAATGATTACAGAAGATGGTTACGACCTGGTGTCCGGTTGGAAAATGAAGCGATATGACCCGATTTCGAAAACCATTCCTACGAAATTATTCAATGCAACCGCCCGGAAGGTATCCGGAATAAAGAACCTGCACGATTTCAATTGCGGACTGAAAGCCTACAGAAAAGACGTGGTAAAGAACATCGAAGTATATGGTGAAATGCACCGCTATATCCCCTACCTCGCCAAGAATGCAGGTTTCAATAAAATCGGAGAAAAAGTAGTCCAACATCAGGCACGTAAATTCGGGAAGACGAAATTCGGTGGACTGAATCGTTTCTTCAATGGATATCTGGACTTGATTTCACTTTGGTTCCTGTCAGCTTTCGGAGTGAAACCGATGCACTTCTTCGGGCTCTTGGGTTCATTGATGTTTGTCTTTGGTTTTATCTCGGTAGTCATTGTGGGAGTTATGAAGCTGTATCATATGCACAACGGAATGCCCTACCGCCTGGTTACGGACTCCCCCTACTTCTACTTGTCGCTGACCGCCATGATTATCGGAACACAATTGTTCCTTGCAGGCTTTCTCGGCGAACTAATCTCGCGCAACGCTCCCGAACGAAACAAATATCAAATAGAAAAAACAATATAAGGCCATGAGAAAATTAGTAAAACTGGTATTGCTTTGTCTGATTGCTTATCCCATTGCCAGCATCGTCTCTTCGTGTTCGGAAGAAGAAGATTGCTCTATGAATGCACGCCCGATGATGCAATGCTATCTCTATACCATAGATAGGGAAAACAACAATAGGGTGCTGAATGATACGCTCGATTCGCTGACCATTACGGCTCTGGAAACAGACTCCATTATTCTTAATAACGAGAAAAGAGTGCATGGATTGTCATTGCCGTTGCGCTATACGGCCGACTCTACCGTACTAGTATTCCATTATAGCAAAGATCCCAAGATTAAAAAAGATACAATCATCATCCGTCAGAAAAACACCCCCTATTTCCTTTCGATGGATTGCGGCTATCAAATGAAGCAGAGTATCACAGGCAGAGAATATAGCCGCCACATTCTTGACTCCATATACATTCAATCAAAAGAAGCAAGCATCAATGGAACGGAAAATCTTAAGCTCTTTTATCGCAATTAGCCTGGTGCTTTATTTGCTGACGGGACTTCCGGCACAAGCGCAGAATAGCAACCAGCCCCCCGCTTCCAATCCGCCAAAGGAGCAAAAGAAGGATACGGATGCAGAGGCTTTCCCGCTATACAACGGTGTAACCGTCAGTGTAGACTTATGGGGTATTGGAAGCAAAGTTCTCGGAGGGGATTTTCTCAGTTCGGAAGTGGCCGTCGATGTTAATCTAAAGAACCGCTTCTTCCCGATAGTGGAACTCGGATATGGTGGAACCGACGCATGGAATGACAATGGCACACACTACAAAAGCAGTGCGCCTTATTTTCGCATCGGAGTGAATTACAATGCTCTTTATAAAAAGAAATTCGATAATTTTCTGTTTGTCGGTTTGCGCTACGCTATGAGTAGTTTCAAGTATGACGTTGAGGCCCTTTCCGTAGACGACCCCGTTTATGGTGGAGCTATCGGGAATCCCAACCAAATGGATGACATCTGGGGCGGTAGCGTTCCTTTCAATCATAAGTTGAAAGGGTCGATGCAATGGTTTGAATTCTGCGTGGGTATCCGTGCACATATCTGGAAGCAATTCTATATGGGTTGGGGATTACGTTTTAAATTCCGCACCAGTTCATCTACGGGAGAATATGGCGACCCGTGGTATGTACCGGGATTCGGCAAATATGGCTCAAACACGATGGGCGTAACTTATACAATCACTTATAAACTACCATTCTAAAAACTTATGACCGGATTAGAGATTTGGCTTCTTGCCCTGGGCCTCGCAATGGATTGCTTTGCCATATCCATTGCCAGTGGTATCCTTCTAAAACGTACGCTATGGCGGCCCATGCTGACCATGGCGTTTTTCTTTGGATTGTTTCAAGCTATCATGCCACTTCTCGGGTGGATAGGTGCCAGCACGTTCAGTCACCTAATAGAGAGTCTGGACCACTGGATTGCTTTCGCTATCCTCGCCTTCTTAGGCGGACGCATGGTCAGGGAATCTTTCAAAGATGAAGATTGTAAAAAAGAATACGACCCGAAAAGCCTGAAAGTAGTATTGGCACTGGCCATAGCAACCAGTATTGACGCATTGGCCATTGGAGTATCATTCGCATTCCTGGGTATACGGGATTTTTCGGAGATACTATCGCCCGTTTCTATCATTGGATTCGTATCTTTCGCTATGTCCCTTATAGGATTGATGTTTGGTATTCGTTTCGGTTGCGGTATCGCACGTAAACTACGCGCAGAGCTTTGGGGAGGTATCATCCTGATTATTATCGGAACCAAAATATTAATAGAACATTTGTTTTTCAGTTAAACCCCACCTTATGGAAAAAAAAGTACAGAGAAACTTCTTATGGATTGCCCTGCTCATACTGGGAACAATCTGGATACTTGCACGCCACAACCGTACAGAACCTTACACCACCGTGAACGGACTGATATTCGGTACGGTTTATAAAATCACTTATCAATATGATGGCGACCTGAAAGCTGAGATAGACGACGAGTTGAAGCGTTTTGACGGTTCGTTGTCTCCTTTCAATGACACGGCCACCATCACCCGGATTAATCGCAACGAAGACATAGTGCCGGACACGTTCTTCACCAATGTATTCAACCGTAGTATGGAGATTTCCAAAGAGACGGATGGTGCATTCGATATTACGGTTGCTCCGTTAGCAAATGCCTGGGGTTTCGGCTTCAAGAAAAGGGCATTCCCCGACTCGGCCATGATAGATAGCTTGTTGGAAATCACCGGATATACCAAAGTAGCTTTATCCGAAAAAGGGAAAGTAGTGAAACAAGACGCTCGTATGATGCTTTCGTGTAGTGCCGTCGCCAAAGGGTATGCGGTGGATGTCATCGCACAATTCCTTGCAAAGAAGGGCATTAAGAACTTCATGGTGGACATAGGCGGAGAGATTGTGGCACGTGGAGAGAACCCGAAGAAAAGCTCGTGGAGAATTGGTATCAATAAGCCCGTAGATGACTCATTATCCATCAATCAGGAATTGCAAACGGTGCTGAATGTGAGCGATGTGGGCATTGCCACTTCGGGCAATTATCGTAATTTCTATTACAAGGACGGAAAGAAATATGCACACACCATAGACCCGAGAACGGGGTATCCTGTGCAACACAACATCTTATCCGCTACCGTAGTGGCCAAAGATTGCATGAGTGCCGACGCTTATGCCACCGCATTCATGGTAATGGGGCTGGAAGAAGCGGAACGCTTTGCCAATGCACACCCAGACATTGATGCTTGCTTCATCTATACAGATGAGAAAGGAGAACTCCAAATCTATTATACGAAGGGGATGGAAAGGTTTATAGAAAGAAAATGATAATTTAGACTAATAATCACTTTATAAAAACACCGTTGAAATGAAAGGGCTTTATACTATTTTGCTTTTAATTGTCTCTAATATCTTTATGACTTTCGCATGGTACGGTCATCTGAAGTTACAAGATATGAAAGTGATCACAAACTGGCCGCTTTATGCCATAATCCTCTTTTCATGGAGTATCGCTCTTGCGGAATATTTTTGCCTGGTTCCCGCCAATCGCATTGGTTTTATTGGTAATGGCGGACCTTTCTCACTGATACAACTAAAGATTATTCAGGAGGTGATTACGCTTATCATTTTCACCGTTTTTACTACTATCCTTTTTAAAGGTGAAAGCTTGCATTGGAACCACTTTGCGGCATTTGTTTGCTTGGTGCTGGCGGTGTATTTTGTGTTCTATAAATGATGATTTAGCGGGCGGATGCCCGCTAAATCATCATTTTCTTAGGCAAAAGTTCTTCCTGAACATTAGTCATACTCCCCCAAAGACTATAACGGGCTTCTGGGTTCATCTCTTCCAATTGATGCAAAACCTCTTTCATGTCGCTACGATGAGATTGCGCTTCATACGGACAATTCTTCACTTGTTTGCGATATCCCCTGATTTGCGCCAGTTCCACTAAATCAGCCTCATGCACCAGACACATCGGACGGATAATCGTCATATCAAATTTCTTCATAACCAAGCGGGGAGGCATGGAGCTGAATGCTCCCTGAAAAGTGATATTCATCAATAAAGTCTCCAATATATCATCCATGTGATGCCCTAATGCTATTTTATTACATCCTTGTTCTTTGGCTACCGTGAATAATGCCTTCCGCCGATTCCATGAACAGAGGAAACAAGGAGACTTACGGGTATCTGTACTTGCATCGAATTCCGTCTCATACAACACAAAAGGTACCCCCCACGACTCTACATATTCACGCAGATATGCCAAATCACTCTGATAAGGGATATTCTTCATAACCACATGCACGGCAACTACCGAAAAACCGGGCTTATAGATGCGAGCACGTCTCGCCAACAACTCTACCAACGCCAAAGAATCTTTGCCGCCGGAAAGTCCGATAAGAATCTTGTCACCGTCCTCTATCAGACCATATTCCACCAGTCCTTTGCTAAACCGCTTTTCAATGCGGCGAATGGTTTTCTCTTCTTCGGTAAATTGCGCCATGATGATTTTAGCTTTTGTTGCTTGTACTCCTTGTTACTCGTAGCTTTTTGCGGTGCAAAAGTAAGAGAAAAGAACGATTTAAGGAAGAATTAACAAAATTGAATAACGGAATTCAGCATTATTCCCGATTAATTTGTATTTTTGAACATTAGAATTTGTAAGTTGGATAACTAGCATGAAAAAGAGATATATTTCATTCCTTCTATTTTGCCTTGTATTAGCCGGTGCATCAGCACAGACATTAGAACAAGCAAAAGCCTTCTACAAAAAAGGGCAATATGAGAAAGCCAAACCCGTTTTCAAGAAATTCGTCAAAACACAACCTGCAAACGGAAACTATAACTTGTGGTATGGTGTGTGTTGCCTGGAAACAAGAGAGCCTGATGTGGCCGTAAAATATCTGGAGACGGCCGTAAAAAAACGTATTCCGAGCGGCCAGTTATATCTGGCGCGCACCTATAATGACTTATACCGCTTCGAAGATGCCATCAAATGCTATGAGGAGTATATCAGTGACCTGAGCAAAAGAAAAAGACCGACCGCAGAAGCTGAAAAACTTCTGGAAAAAAGTAAAGCAAATTTCCGCATGCTGAAAGGTATCGAAGAAGTTTGTATTATTGATAGTACCGTAGTAGACAAAGAACGTTTTCTGGAAGCTTATAAGATTAGTCCCGAGTCAGGTAAACTATTCACATATAACGACTTTTTCCAAAATAAGGAAGAAATGGAAGCCACCGTATATGAAACAGAACTTGGCACCAAGATTTATTACGGTGAACGTCAATCCGACGGTAAACTTAGCATCCTTTCCCGCAACAAGATGCAAGGCGAATGGGGAAAAGGTAGTTTGCTACCCAGCAGCATCAACGATTCCATCAATGCCAATTACCCGTATGTGCTGACCGACGGCGCAACCATCTATTATGCGGCCGATGGCGAAAACTCAATCGGAGGATACGACATATTCGTTACCCGCTACAATACGAATACCAATACCTATCTGACCCCGGAAAACGTAGGAATGCCGTTCAACTCCCCCTACAACGACTATATGTTCGTTATTGACGAATTCAACAACCTCGGATGGTTTGCTTCCGACCGTTATCAACCGGAAGGCAAAGTCTGCATCTATGTATTCATCCCCAACTCTTCCAAACGAGTGTACAATTACGAAGGAATGGACAAGAAAAAGGCCGTCCGACTTGCCCAAATTCATTCACTGAAGGATTCTTGGGTAGATCAAAATGTCGTATCCGATGCGAAACGCCGCCTACAAGCCGCAATAAATGAAAAGCCACAAGCCGAACGGGCACACGACTTCGAATTTGTCATTGACGACCATACCACGTATTATCAATGGAGTGATTTCAAATCACCTCAAGCCAAGAATCTATTCAGCAAATACCGCCAACTGGAAAAAAGTTACAGGCAACAACTGAATAAACTGGAAGAGCAACGTTCGTGGTACTCGCGCGCCAAAGATAATGATAAAGCCAAACTGGCCCCTGCCATACTTGATCTGGAAAAGCAGATGCGGCAATTGTCGGACGAAGTGGAACGCGCCGCCATCAAAGTGCGCAACACCGAAAAACAAACTTTAAAACCCTAATAATTATGGACATACTCATCATCATCGTACTCATCATTGCGGCGGTCGTCCTGTTCCTGGTAGAACTGTTCGTCATCCCGGGCATCAGCGTAGCCGGATTCCTGGCAGGTGGTTGCATCATCTTTGCCAACTACTACGCTTTCACCTATCTGGGCACCACAGGCGGGTTCATCACGCTCGGCATATCGGCAATAGCCTGCATAGGTTCGCTGGTCCTGTTCATGCGCTCCAAAACGCTGGACAAGATTGCGCTAAAAAAGAACATCACATCCAAAGTAGACCGTACGGCCGAAGACCAAGTGAAAGTCGGTGACACGGGAGTAGCTTTCACACGTCTGGCATTGATTGGAAACGCTGAATTTAACGGCAACATTGTGGAAGTGAAATCCATGGACGGTTTTCTGAACGAAAAGACCCCTATCATCGTAAGCCGCATCACAGACGGTGTGATTATGGTAGAAAAGATAAAAGATTAGTATTCACACTTAAATATCGTATAAATCATGAACGTAGACTCTATGTACTTAACTGCCTTTCTTGTGATAGGAGGCATTATCTTCATCGTACTGTTCTTCCACTATGTTCCTTTCTTCCTATGGTTGTCCGCCAAAGTTTCGGGAGTCAGGATTTCATTGGTGCAATTGTTTCTAATGCGTATTCGTAACGTGCCCCCCTACATCATCGTGCCGGGCATGATTGAAGCGCACAAAGCCGGACTGAGCAACATCACCCGCGACGAGCTGGAGGCTCACTACCTTGCCGGCGGACACGTGGAAAGAGTGGTTCATGCATTGGTTTCCGCCTCCAAAGCGAACATCGAATTGTCCTTCCAGATGGCCACCGCCATCGACCTTGCCGGACGTGACGTGTTCGAAGCGGTTCAGATGTCGGTAAACCCGAAGGTGATTGACACTCCTCCCGTGACGGCCGTGGCTAAGGATGGTATCCAGTTGATAGCAAAGGCTCGTGTGACGGTGCGCGCCAATATCCGCCAGTTGGTGGGTGGTGCCGGTGAAGACACTATTCTGGCACGTGTGGGCGAAGGTATCGTATCTTCCATCGGTTCGTCCGAGAATCATAAGTCGGTATTGGAAAATCCGGATTCAATCTCTAAATTGGTGCTCCGCAAAGGGTTGGATGCCGGTACGGCTTTCGAAATCTTGTCCATTGATATTGCTGATATCGACATAGGTAAGAACATCGGTGCGGCATTGCAGATTGACCAGGCAAATGCGGATAAGAACATTGCCCAAGCCAAGGCTGAGGAACGTCGCGCAATGGCCGTGGCCAGCGAGCAGGAAATGAAGGCGAAAGCTCAGGAAGCCCGTGCAAAAGTGATTGAGGCAGAAGCAGAAGTGCCTAAGGCTATGGCAGAAGCATTCCGTAGCGGTAATTTGGGTATCATGGATTATTATCGGATGAAGAACATCGAAGCCGATACTTCCATGCGCGAAAACATAGCCAAACCTACAGGTAATAACTCAAACCAGCCATTGAGTAAATAATCCGGTAAAAATATTATTCCCGAAAACGTCGGAACCGGTGAACAGTAATCCCGTTCCGGCGTTTTCTTTTTTACGAACATATTAACCCATAAAATCCAGCATATGAAAAAGTATTTTGCATCTTCCGAACTCATCATCAATGATGACGGTTCCGTATTCCACCTACACGTAAAGCCGGAATGGCTGGCAGACAAAGTAATCTTGGTGGGCGACCCGGGACGGGTGGCATTAGTAGGCTCGCACCTTGAGAATAAAGAGTGTGAAGTGGAAAGCCGCGAGTTCAAAACCATTACCGGTACCTATAAAGGCAAGCGAATCACGGTGGTTTCCACGGGCATCGGTTGCGATAACATCGACATCGTGATGAATGAGTTAGATGCTCTGGCAAACATTGATTTCAATACGCGCGAAGAGAAGCCCCAACTCCGTCAACTGGAATTGGTGCGCATCGGCACTTGTGGCGGTCTTCAACCCAATACCCCTGTAGGTACATTTATCTGTTCGCAAAAGTCCATCGGTTTTGATGGCTTGCTGAACTTCTATTCGGGTCGCAATGAAGTGTGCGACCTGCAATTTGAACGCGCCTTCCTCAACCACATGGGATGGTCGGGAAACATGTGCGCCCCCGCTCCTTACGTGATTGACGCCAATGCCGAATTGATTGAACGCATTGCCGCCGATGACATGGTGCGTGGCGTAACCATTGCCGCCGGTGGTTTCTTTGGTCCGCAAGGGCGCGAGTTGCGCATTCCGCTGGCCGACCCGAAACAGAATGAGAAAATCGAGAACTTCGAGTATAACGGTTATCGTATCACCAATTTCGAGATGGAAAGCTCCGCACTGGCGGGTTTGAGCCGCCTGATGGGACACAAAGCAACCACGGTATGCATGGTGATTGCCAACCGCTTGATAAAAGAGGCTAATACAGGTTATAAGAATACCATTGATGTACTTATAAAAACAGTACTGGATAGAATCTGATAGAAACATCCGCATAATGTAAAGAAGAGGTTGCGTAAAAAAATAGAATTACGCAACCTCTTCTTTCGTTTATACGATAAATCTAAATATACTTGATGATAGTCTCCTTCAACTTCTCGTAAGTATAAGGTTTCGCAATAATATCATTGCATCCGGCGGCCAACGCCTGTTGTTGCTCAATCAGGAACGCATTAGCCGTCACGGCCACAATTGGCAAATCGAGCGTAATGGCACGTATCTTCTCCGTGGTCTGAATACCGTTCATCACCGGCATTCGGATATCCATCAATATCAGGTCGGGACGTTCGCGCAAGAAACTATTGACGGCTTCCTCCCCATTTGTAACCCACGAAATGGTATAATCTTTTTTCAACAAGATATTTATCTGCATGAAGTTCGACTCCGTATCTTCGGCTATCAGGATTTTCTTCCTGCCATCCACCCTATGTCCCATGTCGGCCACGTTAGCCCCAACGGCTCCGGCATTCGAGGCGAATAAGGATTGCTGATAAGGAAGCGTCATCACAAACGTGCTACCCACTCCCACCTCAGACTCTACGGAAATCTTTCCGCCCAACCTTTCAACGATGCTCTGGCAAATGGGGAGCCCCAATCCCGTTCCCTGAACAAAATCATTCAACTTCTCAAAACGGTTAAAAATCAAAGGCAATTTCTCACGGGGTATTCCGCACCCGGTGTCGGTCACATACACCTTCAACCACTCCCCTTCCGTCGCCAAGCCCAATGTAATGGAACCCTCGCACGTGTTTTTAATGGCATTGGAAAGGAAATTAAACAACACTTGCGTAATCCTGTTCCGGTCCACCATAATCCAGATTTCCTCATCCGGACGCACCACCTCAAAGCGGATACCCGTTTTCATCTTCAAGCGGTGCACCTTCTCCACCTCGTCAATCAGTCCTGTCATCTCGGTCAACTGGATGTTCATTTCCGACTTTCCGGACTCGATGCGAGAGAGGTCGAGGATGTCGTTGATGAGTTGCAACAACAGGTTGCTATTCTTCTGAATGATATTCAGATACTCCGCTTTCTCCTTTTCATCTTCCGTCAGGGCAATGATTTCGGAAAAACCGACAATGGCATTCAACGGGGTACGGATTTCGTGGCTCATGTTTGCCAGGAATACCGACTTCATCCGGTCGGCCTCTTCTGCCCGTTGCTTCGCTTCAATCAATTCATTGGAACGCTGAACCCGGTCGCCGATGTCGTGTATCAGAGCCATCACCTTGTTGCCTTCAAACGGGGATATGCGTGCCTGGAAGTAATGCCTTTCGCAATTATCCACGTCCAGCGGATACTCAATTTCCTTCAACTGGCCGTCTTCAAGGCACTGGTGTATGTTGCGCAAAAACAAATCGCTGACTTCGGGAGAGTAGATGGAACGCCCGTCGGCTCCCTTCAACTGGTTCACCGGATGAAGCAAAACCGTATCGGAAGACATCAGTACATCGGTTATGAAGAAATTGTCGTCAAGGATGAATATGAATTCGGGCAATGCCTCGATAATTTTCCGGTTCCGCTCTTCTATGCGCAAGATGTGGGCTTCCCTCTCGCATTGCTCGGTGACGTTTACGGTATAGCACAACAAGCGTTCCGGCTTTCCGTCGCCATCCGTCTCCACGGATAAGAGTCGGTCCTCCAGCCAGACTATTTCGCCATGCGCGCCTACACACCTGATGCGCAGGAGGGTTGCTTCTTCAAAGCCTTCCAGCTTCTGCTGAAAGCCGTCCAATGACACCAGATGCTTATCGTCGGGATGTACGAAGTTGAAAAATTCTTCCAGATTCCGGAAGTGGATGCCCACCTTGTCCAAACCTAAACTCGCGAAATACTCTTCGGTGAAAGTACACTCCAGGGTTACGATGTTAATCTCCCAAAGAGCAATTTGATGAGCGGCCAAAACGGATTTGACCTTCAGGAAATTCTCTTTTATTTGTTCTAAACTTTCGTTCTCTCCAACGGTTGCAGAGAGCGATTCATGCATTTTTATTTTGTCTTGCGCCATACTAACAATGTGTATTATATGAAGGCCACGGAAAATTGAGCAAATGTAATAAAAAAGAGTAAGTTATATACAAACGTGCTCATTTTTTTACCCGAAAAGTCTATCTTTGCAATCCAAATAACGAAAATATATGATGAACCAGGATACTATCTGTGCTATAGCCACGGCTCAAGGGGGAGCAATCGGGAGCATACGTGTCTCAGGACCGGATGCCATCAGCATAACCAGCCGCATCTTTACTCCGGCAAAATCGGGTAAGACCCTGACTGAAAGCAAACCTTACACACTGACTTTCGGACGGATATATGATGGCGGGGAAATTATTGACGAAGTACTTGTCAGCCTCTTTCGCGCCCCGCACTCTTATACGGGAGAAGATTGCACGGAAATCACCTGCCACGGCTCCAGCTATATCTTGCAACGGGTGATGCAACTACTCATCCATCAGGGTTGCCGCATGGCCCAGCCGGGCGAATACACCCAGCGCGCCTTCCTGAACGGGAAGATGGACCTGAGTCAGGCGGAGGCCGTGGCGGACCTGATAGCCTCGTCGTCCGTCGCTACCCACCGCCTTGCCATGAGCCAGATGCGTGGAGGGTTCAGCAAAGAGTTGGCGGACCTGCGCAACCAGTTACTCCACTTCACATCGCTTATTGAGTTGGAGCTGGACTTCAGCGACCATGAAGAGTTGGAGTTTGCCGACAGGACCGAGCTTTGCCAATTGGCGGATAACATTGAGGCGGTCATCTCCCGCCTTGTACACTCGTTCAGCGTAGGAAATGCAATCAAGAATGGAGTTCCCGTAGCCATTATCGGTGAGACAAACGCCGGGAAATCTACCCTGCTCAATGCGTTGTTGAACGAAGACAAGGCCATTGTGAGCGACATTCACGGCACCACGCGAGATGTCATTGAGGACACCGTAAACATGGGTGGAGTCACGTTTCGTTTTATTGACACGGCGGGCATCCGGGAGACGAATGACACCATTGAAAGTCTGGGCATAGAACGCACGTTCCAGAAGTTGGAACAAGCTGAAATTGTGCTCTGGATGGTAGATGCAACGGATGCCGCTTCGCAAATCAACCAATTGTCCAAGCAAATACTTCCGCGTTGCGAAGGGAAACACTTGATTCTTGTATTCAATAAGGCAGATTTAATGACCGATGCTTCAAGCGTCGTCCCTGCCGGTTTTCCGGACAATGTGCAATCTATTGCTCTATCTGCCAAACGGAGGACAAACATTGATGAATTACAACAAATATTGGTAAGTTCCGCCAATCTTCCATCGGTGACACAGAACGACGTAATCGTTACAAACGTTCGTCATTACGAGGCTCTTACGCATGCTTTGGAAGCGATAAAGCGTGTACAAGAGGGATTAAGAAGCAATCTATCCGGGGATTTCGTGTCTCAGGACATCAGGGAGTGCATTTTTCATTTAAATGACATTGCGGGAGAGGTGACGAATGACATGGTGTTGAGAAATATATTTGAACACTTTTGCATCGGGAAATAATATTTTAGATGTGCAAAATGCGAAACAAAAGAAAACATTGCACTCTTCGCCACACGCGTCAACCTATCATATAATATGCAAAAGAATACACTTTTGTTTATTATATGATAGGTTGAAAGAAGTTTTATCACCTCACGTTTATCCATATCGCCTCATCCCTTCCTCGTGCCTCCGTGATGGCCTTCACGAGCCGGTGCGTCCAGATATTTGAGTTGAGCACCATGCCCGGTTTGAGATTCTGCCCCACGAGGATGCAACCTTCGGTATCGTTCGCCGTGTTGCCCGCATGGATGCGAATGCCCGTGAACAGGGGCACGTGAATGAGTAGCGGAAGCCACTTCTGGAATTTCGGCGAAAACGTGACGACTACCGGATAACGCCCCTCGGGGATGGCGGTGCGACCGGCCACCTTCCGGCCTTTCCGCCCCCACCCGATATCGCGCCACGTAGGTTCCAGAGTGTCACAAAAGGGGTTATCATCTATGGCCAAATGACCTATTGTATAAGTCTTACGCTTGGCGATGCGTGTCAATGTCAGTTCCATAAGCTTGATTTAAATTGAATTAATTTGTTTTCCATTCTTTCATTTTTTAATTCTCTTGTATTTGTCATTTGTCACAATTGTCACGTAACGGCGGTGCACCCATTGGCGTAGCATCGCCCCCGTGCCTTCCGCATCCATGCCCTCGGCTTGGCGCACGCGCACGGCATCGGCCAGGGTGAACTCCTCAGGAAGCAATTCCAACAAACTCCGGCGTCCCGGTGTGCGACGCCCCGTCTCCGCACCCATCGTCTGCGCCTCCTCAATGGCCGAGCCGAAGAATTCCATCTTACACCACAGGTCGTACTGGAGGCTCCAGCGAACGAATTCCTCCATCGTCTTGTCCCACCGGTAACCATTCGCCACGTAGAGCACGCACGCCTTGAGGTAAGCGATGACGTTGGCACGGAAACTCAGATTTTCGTACACCCGGCTTTGCGAGAGACGGGCAAACTCCGCATTCTCTTCCTTCAACTTCACCGCCAATTTATAGGCTTGCGGACAATCCACCAGCCCCGTGGCACGCGTCAGGTTCTCGATGTAGGGACGAAGTTCCTCGTTGAAATTGGCATCGTACGAACCATAGACGGGCATCTCGGCTCCAATCTCACGCTCGGGGATGGTGCAGAAGTTGATGCGCGAGATAGGGCCGTCGGTCAGCACGTGCGAGAAGTAGCGCTTCCCCTTCTGGATGGTGGTGGCGGCGTTCCAGTTGAAGCGGATGGTTACTTTCTCGGTCACGCTCATCGCCCCTACGCGGGTTTGTCCATAGCGGTTTCCGGGGTCGAAGGCAAGGCACATGATTTGAAATTGTTGTCCGCCGTGGCCCGAACCGCGCAAAGCATCGAACTGGTCTATCTCGTTCAGCTTCGTGTAGAGGAAGTGGCCGTCCGCCTCGGCGGTGCGCATCACGAAAGCGGGGTTGGTCATGTCGGCGTCAATCTCTTGGATGACCAGCCCTTCGGGACGCGCACGCTTATCCTTGTTGGCACCTTTCGAGTTCACCTCGTTCTTCCACTCGCGCTCGCGTTGCAGGTTGTCTTCGTCGCGGCGGCGCACGTCGGCCATGATGCGGTTGATGGGTTCGGAGATGCAATCCTTGCCCGCGCCGGTGCCTGCCATGAGCACGTTCATCAGGGTGGCTTCGTGCTCCACATTGTCGATGTAGCGGAAGCGTACCCTCCACAGATGGGCGGCAAGCGCGGGAAAGACGGCGTGCGCCACGGCAGGGCGATAGAGGTCGGGGGTGCGGCTCAGGAGGAGTTTGACGAGGGCGGGCAGGCGCTTGGGGAGAGCTGGGGGGAGGGAAGCGGCCCCACTCATGGCTTGTAGCTTGTAGCTCATAGCTTGTAACGCCCTCCTCACCGCCTCTTGCATCACCTTCGGCATGGAGTAGAACTTGGCGGTGCAGGCGGAATGAATCAGTCCCCGCATCTCTTCTTCCGACAATCCGTAGCGGGGCATCGTGCTGAGCATCAGCACTTCGTCATTGTCGGCAATGTAGCGCAGATGAGACGCCAGACGGTGGAGTTTGTCGTTGCGCTCGCCCTGCACCGGTTCGCCACCCGAAAGGCGGAACCACTCGGAGATGATGTCCGCATAAGGGATGCCTTTGAAGTTCAGTCCGGAATTTGTCTGCCCGGAGTCGGCGTTTAAAATATCTGTCACCTTCAAGTCTTCATCTGCCGTCTTCGTAGCTTCCCCTATCTTTTTCAGAGCCTCCGCGGCTTTCGGAGTACATTTTGTAGTAGTAACTTGATTCTCCTCCTCCGGGGAGGAGTAGCCGGAGGGGGAGGTGGTAGCGATTTCCCTTTTCTTGAACAACCCCTCCTCGTCCATATACAGAATATAATTTTCCGGCACGGCAAACGAGCTACGGGCATAATCCTTCACGCTCTGGTCATACTCCTTGTCGCCCAATTGCCCGGACATCCACTTCTGCGCTTCCGCCAACGAAGCCCCTTCGGGCATCACGAAAAACAGGCGCAACCCTTCGGTGCTGGGCGTGACGTGTGCCAGCACCACGCCCCACTCCGCGACGTGTGCCGCTATGCGTTCTTCAAACAATCCGCGCGGATTGTCAATGTGGTCTATGTCGTACATGCTCAGTCCGCTGGGAATGGCTTCGGCGTTCAGGCGTCGTCCGTTCCTGAAGGTGGCGTGGGGCGTAAAGATGGGGAGTTGTTTCTTCAACTCCGCTTTGGAAACCTCGAAATCTTCTTTCGACATTTCACCCCGACGCACTTTTTCCAGTGCATCTTCTATTTCGGCACAGATACGCGCCACCCGTTCGCTCCGCACCACCCGGCGGAACAAATCGGGGGTACACTCACGCACCTCCCGACTTTTTACGCTATTTGATATTCCAAACATCGGTTCTTTTCTTTAATTATTAAATATTAATTCAGGAGACGAGTCACCCCCCTTACCATCCGAAGCATTCCCGAAAATCCTCCACGAAGTTCGCCGCCCTTCCGGCCTCTTCCTTCATCACTTTGGCGGGCAGGATGTTTGCCTCGTCAAGGTCGATGGTGAGCGTGAGTCGCGCTTTTTTCTCGTCGACGCTGGCCCGGCCGTGAGCCAGACGGATGTATTCGGTCGAGGCCGTCGCGGCGCGGCGCATGTGCTCGTTGAAGTTTCCCTCTTGTGGGTTCACCAGCCCGATGGTGCCCTGTACGCGGCCACCATGAGCCATCATGCGCTGATATGCGCCGTCTGAAATCTGCAATCTAATTTCCATTTCGTTCTGTTTTTGTAAGTTTTTATTCGGTTTTAATTTCATTCCTTTCTTATCAGACAGGCACTCGTAGCCTGTAGCTGATTTTACACCAGCTTCGTGATGTAGATTTGGTTCTCGAACCTCTCCGTCCCGTTCTTGTCGGTGAAGCGGCGTTGGCGGATATTGCCCTGAAAGCAATGCAAAGAACTCTTGTCGTACTCGGGGCATTGCAGAGCCTGGTCGCCCGTCATTTCGGCATAAAACTCGTCGATGCCTGTGCTGAGCACGAATCCGCGCGAGTGGAAGGTGCGCGGCTGTCCTTGATTGTCCTGATACTGGCGGCTTTGGAGACCGCGTTGCTCGATGATGGTTACAAATGTTTCCATAATGTGTTACTTTTTTTGAGATTGAAGGCATACAATAGAATACCCCCGCAACCGCGCTTGTTTTCGCGATTACAGGGGCAAAGATAAAGGGGGTGTGTCGGCACTGTGCCGACACAAAAAAAACGTCCCGCCTGCTTTTCAACACGAAAATCAGGCGGGACGAAAAATAAATAGTATCTTGCTTTTATAATTCTTCTATGTCTTTGATAGGCAGACCCGTCACCTGGTGGATGACCTCGGAGGGGATATTCAGGGATTTCATCGTTCGGGCATTCTCTATTTTCTCTTCTTGTCTGCCTTCTGCCAGCCCTTTCTGTCTGCCTTCTGCCAAACCTTCCTGCCTGCCCTCCGCCAAACCTTCCTGTCTGCCTTCCTCTCTTCCTTCATCCGCCGCCGTACTCAGCACATCATTCTGAATCATCACGGCATTGATATGCTCGTCATACGCCAGTTGTTCCGCCCTGTCCATATTGTAATAAATCAGTTTGCGGCGTGCTTCTTCCAGTCCGGGAGCTTTCGTATCGGGGCGGATGATGCCGGTCTTCAGATATTCTATCCACTCCTCAAGCGGGGTGACGGCCACCTTGTTGAACTCATTCACTCGAATCAGGAAATATTCGGGGAAGATTTCGGCAGGCAACTTGCGCACGATGGCGTCCTTCTCCTTGGTGGTGACCTCCAGAAAATCGCCCGTATGCACGCCCACAAAGGAGTTCTGACCGTGGTACAAGTAATCGTTGCCCTTGCCAATGTCGAAATAGAGAATGCTGATGGAGTACACCTTCTTCACTTCCGAGTAAAGTTCTCCCAGCTCGATATGCTCCGTGATGGCCTTGGCAACGCCGAAGAGGATGCGCTCCAGATAGTATATCTCGCGCGTGTTCTGAACCTCGACGATGATGATTTCATCCTTACTGTTGCGCGCCTTGATGTCCACACGGTTGAACTTATCGTTTTCACGTTGCTGGTTGCCCTCGCTTTCCAGTATCTCGACGATGCGGATAGGCTCGCCCAGCAACACGGTGAGGAAACCTTCGAGCACGCCGAAGTTGGCTTTGTTGCGTAGCAAACGCTTCACCGCCCAATCAAAACGTATATATCTGTCTTTCTGTACCATAACTTCTCTATTTTGAGTCTTCTGCTTCCTACAAAGGTAAGCATAATTTCTGTTTCCGAAAAACTATTCTCTCACATTATTCCGTATCTTTTCCGCCAGTTCGGGTTTTATTCCGTCCAGGAGTGCGGCAATCCGTTCAGCATCCTGCCGGGTCTGCTTCGCGTCATAATCCACCCCTTTCGCTATTTTGGGCCTTACCGTGTTCTCGGCGTAGCCGGACACTTGCGCTATGAGCTTGGCCAATGCACTTTGGTTGATGCCGGAAGCATCCAGCGTGACGTCCAGCATCTCCATAAAAAGGATGATGAGTTGCTTCACGGAGAGCACACCCCTCCCACCTGCCACATCATCACCCTTATCACCCACCACATTATCGCCCTTATCACCCACCACATTATCACCCTTATCACTCTTATCACCCTTATCCACCGGCTTGTCGAGGTGTATTTCCTGTTTCTCCACGTTCCCGTTCACCGGACCGAAGTTGAAAGCTATCTGCGCAGAGGCTTGTTCCTCGTTCATAGTCTCAATCTATATTGCCGAAAGTTTTGCAAAGCCGGGTTACGCTTCTCTGTGAAACATTAAAACAGCAATTGGGTGAATTTCCAAACCGTTTAATTCGGAAGCCTGCACTAACCATGGCAAGAATCAATGTACCATTGCTCACATAATTAATCCGGTTATTCGTATTTCGGGCAAGCACCCTTTCTACCACATGCTTCAAACCATAAGAAAATACTTTCTCGTTGAATGATTTTATGGGCTGGCCGAGATGGCACACAATTACATCGCGCGCGGCATTCAATTCCAAAAGATTAAAATCTTTGATGTTCAGCGGATGCTCGCCACCAAAACCACCACCATGTAATCCGAACAATTCTTCGTCACCCTCGTAAACGGAAAAATCATAATCAAGTTTCTTGTAAAAATCGTAAAGGTCTGTCATAATCAATTTTGTATATTTATAGTTATTAATCATTTCCATCATCTCATCCACATTTCGCTTCAATTTGCTTTCCGCTCATTCCGTTCCCCATCAAGAACCGTTGCTCCTTCACATCACCGTTCACCGGGCCCTGATTGTTTTCTATATGGTTGATGGTTCCGTTGTTCTCCACAATCCGTGATGAGTTTTGCTCTTCCACAATGCGGTCGATGGCCTCGTGCAGGCGGTCGATGTGCGCCTGATATCGATGCCCGTGCTTCCTGTTGTATCCCGTAAGCACATGCATCACCGACGTGCAGACCTGTGGCGAATGACTCCCGACGGCCTCCTGCACCAGCTCGCCCACCTGCATCCACTCCCCTTCCTGCACGGCGATGAGGGTATCCGCCACCGCCGCCGTGCACTTGGTGTAGTCCGTTGGCGGAACAAAATGCCCGTCGGCCTCCTCCTCGCTCTCACCCCGGCGTATGTCGCGGCACAAGTCCTGATAGAGCGGTTCTTCCCTCAGCCTCCTTACGATAAATACACACAAACGTGCATACGGGTTATCATCGACGGACGAAGTGGCGGCGAGCATATAGAGCAGTGTAGTGAACACCGCACACCTCGTGGCATCGGCCTGTGCATCATTCCGGTGCGTCTCCACTCCCCCACCCGCAACGAAAGTCCGGTATCGGGACACCAGACGGGCATAATCGTGCTTGATGGAAAAGTCGGGACGAGGCGATTGCCCCAGCCTCTGAGCCATGCGCAAAGCCTCGCTCCACACTTCTTCGGGCGCCAGCCCCGTGCGGTCCTCGCAAGCGGCCAGTGCTTCGTAGAGATTGCAAAACAGGGAGTGTGAGAGGCATACGTTCAGAAGCCCGTCGCGCACGCCCGTGGGGAGTAAATGAAAAGCATCTTCAAGCATCGTACACCAATTTTATGTTCTTCAGGAATTCAAGTATCAACGTAAATTTCGAGTCGAACAAATCCGGACGGTTCAAATCCTCGAAAAGAGCGTCCGGCGCTTCCTCACTCACTTGTTTCAGTACATTCACCTGCGCCTGTCTTCCCGCGCGGGGAGTGATGAGGATGGGTTTTCCGCTTGCCGCACAAGCCTCGATGGCGCGGATAATGAACAGGTTGTCGGGCGAAAGCAACAGGTTCTCCCGGTGCTGCCCTTTCAGAATCAGTTCCGGCTCGCTATTCGTCTCGCGGGCTATCTCTTCGAAGTGGCGGATACGGTCGCTAATCTCCGGCATGTTGGGATAGGGGAAGCTGAAATTCACCTTCACGATGCCGCCGGGATGCTTGTCCACGGTCTGCCAAAAGCTCTGTGTGGAGTATTTAGCATTGACGCCCACCCTGAGCCTGAACTTCAAGAGGAACTTGTTCAGGGCCTCTTCGAGGATGGTGGCGGCGACCTGGGGGGTGCCAAAAGCGGGACGTCGCTCGATGCACACCGTCTGCCCTCCTCGGGGGCGATTGTCCAGAACGAGGAGGCACGAGGGTTCGTCGGGGTCGTCCAGCATCTCGAAGTGGTATTCGCGCCGTTTTTTCTTGTTGTTGGCCAGCCGCATCACTATCACGCCGTCCCTTTCGAGCAGCATCTTGCACGAGTATGCCTGGCGTGCCGTTTCTATGTGGAAAAGATTTTCTTTTCCCTCGAAGAATTCGTCTAAAGCCTTGTGCCTCATTTCGTAGCGGCTCCGGAGGTCGGCCTCGTCCGGAAAGAAAGTTACACCCTCCGCCTCCGTTACGGGGGAAAAAAGGTAGGTGTATACTGAAAATGTCACCATTGATGTATCGTCTATTTTTCTGATTATCGGGATTAGGATAAAAAACCGTATTCTATTTTCTTATGTATAGCTATCCTTTTTGCGGGAGGGCATATATATTTTTTGCAAAGATAATGCTTTTCAGGGAAAAACTCATGGAAAGTCAAAAAAAATACAAGAGGGAGAAGAACGACAAAAGCTTTGCTCCCCGTGACGTGTGACGGTTGTGACAAATGACAATTCGGGAAAAGCTGAGTAAAACGTCTTACTAAACTTTATATTATATATAAATATATAATATAAGATATTTCTGTTCGTACTCTTCCTGATTGTCATCTGTCACAATCGTCACACGTCACGGGGGAGGGAAGGGAAGCTACAAGAGTCTTTCACCACAGAGCTATGCTTTGCATTGTATAAAACATAGTTTTGAAAGAAACATCTCTATGCGTTGCCAGGGCAACCGCATCAAAAACTCTTGTTCGTATCTGCAGGGATTTGAACAGAGCAGGCATTCATTGCGCAGCTCAAGGCTGAAAGCCTTTTATCTTATAGCCCAGGGCAACGCCCTGGGAATTGAGTAATGTTTATCCCTGCGCCCTGTAAGGGCATAACAGAACACACTGGCTTTTGCCCTTACAGGGCGTAAGACTGTGGGGAACGATTCATTCTCCCCTCCTCCAGTTGGAGGAGGGGTGCCCTTTAGGGCGGGGTGGTAGGTGGGAAAGAATTCCTTAGCCTTGTGATTTATAGGTATTTTATTGTTTCACCTACCACCTCCCCCCGTTGGGGTACTCCTCCTCCCGGGAGGAGGAGAATTGAGATAGTACTGTTTATCATTTGCCTCATTCCTGTACTGTTAACAGTTTTTCACACCTTATCCCCCACCCTTTTTTGGCAACCGGATGTGAGTGGCGTATCTTTGCATTGTTCTCAGAAACAAAAACAAATTAATCACTAAAACACTAAAAGAAACATGGCAACAACTATCGGAACTTTAAAGTATCGCATGGCTCAGGTGAAGAACCCGCAGAAGCCCTCCGAGGCACAGAAGTGGTACGCACGCGCCGTACAGGACCGTACGGTGGCATTCGAAGACTTCGTCACCCACATGGCCGAGCACAACTCGCCCTACTCGCGAGGCGTCATCCACGGCGTACTCATCGACATGCTCGCCTGCCTGCAGGAATTGGTGCTGGACGGAAAGTCGGTACGCCTGGGCGAACTGGGTCTGTTCTCCCTGGGCATTTCGGGACGGGGCACGGAGAAACGCGAGGACTGGAACACCGCACTCGTGGACAGCGTTCACCTGAATGTGCGCAACACCAAGACGTGGAGCAATCAGGAATTGCGCAAGAAGTGCCGCCTATCGGAACTGGCAGGATACGAGGCTACTAAATCGGGCGGAGGAAGCTCAAGCGGCGGAGATGGCGGCATAGAAGAAAATCCTTTGGGATAAAACTTGATAAGAAAGGAAGAAGAGAAAACACAACTTCAAAACACGAATCTCATTATGGAAACTGACAAGAAACTGAATGTATGGAAATTGGTGATACAGGCACTCGTCACCATCCTCACCGCCATCGGCACTACGCTGGGCGTCACGAGTTGCATGGCGTGTCTGTAAAAAGAAGATGGTCGGGATTAAGTTCCGGCCATCTTTTTTTCGTTTTTCCCGGCATCCTGTTCAAGTGTACGGAACTCAGTCTTTCAACTCCTCCGGCACACGAAGTTGCCAGAACGCTACCGCCGCCGCGGCCGCCACATTGAGCGAATCAATCCCGTGCGACATCGGGATACGGACTACGTAGTCGGCTTCGGCAATCGTTTCGTGCGGAAGCCCGTCGCCTTCGGTGCCCATCACGATGGCCAGTCGGGGTTCGGTGGCTAAGACGGGGTTATCAATAGAGATGGAATCGTCCGTGAGCGCCATGGCGGCGGTGCGGAAGCCGTAGCGCGACAAAGTGGTGAGAGGGCCATCCAGCCAAGTCCACGGCACAAAGAAAACCGAACCCATGGACACCCGGACCGCACGGCGGTTCAAAGGGTCGCAAGAGTTACGTGTCAGCAATACGGCGTCCATCCCCAGTGCCGCCGCCGAGCGGAAGATGGCGCCAATGTTGGTGGAATCTACCACGCCGTCGATGACCACGATGCGCCGGGCATCCCGGCAGATTTCTTCCACGCTCCGAAGCACGGGGCGGCGCATGGCACAGAGCACGCCGCGCGTCAGAACGTAGCCGGTGAGCATGGCAAGCAGTTCCCTGTCGCCCGTATAGACGGGCACGTTGCCGCAACGCCTGATTATATCGGCCGCATCACCGGTGATGTGTTTCTGCTCGCACAAGAGGGCCAGAGGTTCATATCCGGCATTCAAAGCTACGTTGATGACCTTCGGGCTTTCGGCTATAAAGAGTCCCTTGTCGGGCTCAAGGCGGTTGCGCAACTGGGCTTCGGTGAGGGTGCTGAACACTTCTACTCCGGGATGCGTCAAAGAGGATATTTCAATAATAGACATTCTTTTTAAATTTCAAATATTAATTATTAAACATTAATTACCATGCGGCATAATAGCTGAGCCTGTAAGACTTAAATGCCCCCACACCGCACGGCAATTAATATTTAATAATTAACAATTAATAATTATCTTTCCCACTCCCTCCAGCTTGTTTTCAAAGATGCGGTAGGCCTCTTCTATTTCATTCAACGGGAATCGGTGCGTGATGAGCGGGGTGGTATCAATCTTTCCCTCTTCAATGAGGCGAAGGATTTCGGCGCAATCGCAACCATCCACTCCGCCGGTCTTGAATGTCAGGTTCTTTCCGTACATGTCGGGCAGGGGAAATATCTGAGGACGGTCGTAAAGGGCCACGATAGTAACAATGGCATTGGGGCGGGCGCACTCCCATGCCAGACGAAAAGTATCTTCGGTTCCGGCCACTTCCAGCACCACGTCCGCTCCGCCGTGGTCGCTATTTCTACGGACAAACTCTCGGCAATCTTCCGGGGCGGTCACCAGCACGTGCGGATAGTGTTGGCGGACAAAACGAATCCGTTCAGGGGATTTTTCGCAGATAATCAAGCGTTTGGGGTGTTTCAAGAGGGCGCAGAGCAAGGTGCAGATTCCCGTAGGCCCGGCGCCGATGATGAGCACCGTGTCTTCTTCGGTAATCTCCGAGATACGGGTAGCCCAAAAGCCCGTGGCAAGCACATCGCCTACAAACAAGGCCTGTTCGTCGCTCACCGTGTCCGGTATGCGGTTCAGGCCTTGGTTGGCATAGGGCACGCGCACGTATTCCGCCTGACCGCCGTCGATGCGGCATCCCAATGCCCAACCGCCGTGGGGGTCGGTGCAATTGTTCACATAGCCGTGCCGGCAAAAGAAGCACTTGCCGCAGAAGGTTTCCACGTTCACCGTGACCCTGTCGCCGGGGCGGACGGAGGTGACGTCGGGGCCTACTTGCTCTACAATGCCCACCATTTCGTGCCCAACCGTTGTTCCGGGCACGGCGCGAGGCACGCTACCGTGCTTGATGTGCAGGTCGCTGGTGCAGATGCTACCGAGCGTCACGCGGACGATGGCGTCACGAGTGTCTTTCAGCTCGGGTTTCGGCTTCTCTATAAGTTCAAATTTTCCGTGTTCAATATAAGTATATGCTAACATAGTTTTATTCTTAATGCGAATAAGGGTTTAATTCAACTCATTACTACGCGGTTATGAATTAATTCACCACAGATTAACACAGATTTCCACAGAATTTTATTTCTCTGATTTTAAATTGATTAAACTCTGTGAGAATCTGTGTTAATCTGTGGTGGGTAAATTCATTTCTATACAGTTATGAATTATTCGTTTCAATATTTTTCCTTCCTTTCAAACTCCCCTTCTTCCGTATAATATTTCCATGTCCCTTTAGGTTGGTTTTTGGAATACTTGCCGCGGAGTTTCAATTTACCATTCTCATAATATTCGCGATAGCGCCCGTGACGCTTCCCTTCCTTCACTTCCGCTTCACTCTTCAACGCGCCCTCCGGGTAGAATTCCCTCAGGACATTGCCTTCAAACTTCTCGACGTAGAAACGCTCCAGTTCGCTCATCATTTCCTTCTCGGTATCAGCTTCTTCATTCAGTATGGAGTCTTCCCCCGTTGCTTCATCTTCTTCATCGGCATCAACCGCCGTAACCGCTTGGGGGGTGTACGGACTATAATCCATCACATATCGCAGGGAGGCTGACCGGCCCTCTCCCGTAATCTGCATGGTCCAATAAGGAAACGAATACAAAATCTCCTTATCAGCCTGCATTTGCTTCCAAGTGAGCGCATTCACCATCGGCTTCAACTGAGAGTAAAACTTCTGCACATCCGTGTACAAGAAAACCGTGGAACTTGAATTCAAATACGAAAACGCTTTCTTAAATCCCGGATTGTCCTTCAACAAATTCTTCTGCTCATAATCTTCCACAAACGAGAGCAGGGATGAAGCCTTATTGCTAAACACCACATAATCGTCCACATACGTATAGTATGGCTTCTCGAATTTATCAAACAACCCGCCGAAGAACAAACGGAAGAAGCCTTTCATCTCTACATAATTGATATCGAAGCCTTTATAATCAACCGTTTTAATCCGGAGCGGGGTGCGGCGCCTGATTTTCTTTTCAATAAACTCCATGTTTTCACGGGCATCTTTCATGTTCTTAGCCCCAATAGCCAGGATAAGTTCGGGGTCATGCCCCAGCAAGCCGGGCTCGGATTGCGTGATGGCAAACTCTCCCGACATCCAACTCAGGAAATTCTCTTCCAGAGATATGCCGAACAGCCCTTCAATCTTCTTCCGTGAGCTTTCATAAGAATCATACAATTGCTTGTCATGGAGGGAAAGTGCATTTTCCAGCTCCTTCATGAAAGTCAACGGATTACTAAAGCCGATATTGGTGTAAAGGGCGGTTCGTGCGGAGAGAATTTCGTGCGCTTTCATTTTATGTTTACCGGAATTCAACAAAGCCGCCACATACGGGTCGGCGGTGTCCTTGCACAAGGTGTAGCCTTTCACCTCCATCCGGTGTCTATCTATGTCAAAATAAAGTCCGGCAAAATTCATCGACTTGCTGAATATATCCACATATTCGTTCCCGGCTCCCAGATAAATAGTCATGAACTGGGGCAGATATTCGTAGTTGACAAATACCCGGACAAGTCCTTTGCCGGAAACCAACTTCCGGGCTTCCACAAAAGAGGGGTCGAGCCCTATTTTAGGCGTATTGCGCGAATTGATGGCGGACTCTACCAACCAAGAGGTATAGGAACCTATAAAGTGATTGTCCACAAAGGCACAATAAAAAATATCCTGCGTATCGGGATTATGCATCTCAAGGATATTTATGCCACTATGCATGCGGTTAGTCACCTGATTGCCAGCCATCACCAGCACCGTTTCAAGCTGGCTTTTCAATAAATCCAACTTGGAGGCTTTCTGCATATCCATCACAATCAGGAAATCCCAGTCGGTGGCACGCACCTTATGGATTGAAATCAGCATATCCCGCTTGCCAACCAGCGACAATAACATTTTATTACTACGGACCACCTCGTCAAGCGTCTCGACGTTCTTTGCAACCTCTTCAAAAGCTTTCGCATTCTTCAAGCATTGCCACGTGGCGCTCCTGCTGAACTTTCCCCAATCATCAATCGGAGCCGACGATTGAATGATGAATGCCGCATCTTCGGGCACCAGGTAGATTTGCTGAATGTTGCGGTCGGGCAAGATGAACACACAAAACATGGAGTACACAAAGTAGACCGCCAAGGCCAAGCCAGCCCCTACGAAAGTTCTTTTTACTATTTTCCCGGTGCTTTTCTTCTTCCCGGTCTGGCCGCCAATTTCGTTCTTCCCGGGTTCAGGTGGTAGCTCCTGAAATTGTTCTTGTTGCCCATTGACTAATTCGTCCATCCCTATCCTTTTTTCAATATGCTATTCACCACGCGCACCGAAGACACCAGTTTAGCCGTCGAAGTGAACACATCTACATTCCAGACGTGTGAGGAACGGCCTTTATGCACGATAGTCGCCACCGCTCTTACCGTGTCTCCTTCGTGAGCCGAGGAAATATGGTTTCCGCTGACTTGCATGCCGACCACTATTTCGTCCGGCTTGCAAAGTATCATCGAGCCCAGTCCGGCAACCGTCTCCGCCAGTGCCAGACTGGCTCCTCCGTGCAGAATGCCGAAAGGTTGGCGGGTACGTTCGTCCACGGGCATGGTGGCCTCTACCCTATCTTCGGAAGCGTAAGTATATTGTATGCCCAGATTTCCCATCAGAGCATGGCGTGCACGCTGGTTGAGTTGTTCCAGGGGTACGTCGGCGGGACGGATTTCGGCAAGGATGGCCTTTTCTACCGCCTCCGCCACTCCGTCTTCGTCATTGGATGCGGTAATCCGGTCGGCACAAACCTTTACAGAATCTTGTGCGTTTCCCATGGCAATGCCCAGCCCGGCGGATTGTATCATGGAGACATCGCAAACTCCGTCGCCAATGGCGATGACTTCTTCCGGACTGACACCCAGTTTCTCAAGCAAAGCGCCCAGCGTATTGGATTTATCAATGGAGCAGGGCACCACTTCGAGGAAATAGGGTTCTGAGCGAAACACGTCGAGCGCTCCGTTCAATCTCCGGCGCCAGTGGTTTTCCAAGCCCACCAGCGCTTCTTCGTCATCGCTGACCAGCATGCACTTGCATGGGGCAAAGTCCACCGCTATCGAGAACTCCGTTTCCGTCACAATCTTCAGTCCATTCAGTTCTGCTTCGCGGCGTATGTGCTCATTTTCGGGTGTATCGGTGATAAGGGTGTCTTCGTGATAAGTAAAGATGGCAAATCCGTTTTTGCGGGATTTCTTTTCAAGATAGGGCAGCATTTCGGGGTTTATCCTACGCTCAAAGAGTAGTTCGCCACTTTGCGCATTGATAATTTGCCCGCCATTGTAGGAGAGGATGAAGCCTCCGTAATTGCCCAGTTCCAGAGTTTTGGCAATAGGCATCAGGCCATACGTCGGTCTGCCGGAAGCCAACACGATACGCACGCCCATCTGTTGCACCTTCAACAAGGCGGCCAGCGTGCGCTTACTGATTTTCTTTTCACTATCGAGCAGGGTTCCGTCCACATCAAGAACTAATAATTTGTATTTCATGACTTACCGGTTTTGAGTTAATGAAACAAAGGTAAAGTTATTCGAGAGAAAACACAATAAGTGACGGGGTTTTTCTCGTGCATTTTTATTCATTAGTTACACAGGGGGGGGACTTTAGTATAATTACTCAGGTATCTAAAGAGTATATGATGCGGAGTGAATTTCATTGCTTTTGCTTCTCATTTTGTTGAATTAAAAATAGCCAGTCCCTTTACCGTCAATAAATATTTTTGTTTAGGATGTTTGGGCTTATTAGGGTAGAGAAGTATAACAAAACCACTTTGAATATCAGGTGTCAAATAGTTGGCAATAAAAGTGGGGCGATGCTTTAGTTCCATTCTCTCCATTATTACTTTCAATGAACATTGTTCGGTTCTAATAGCTTTTACTATTGCTGAAAGTGGTGCACTGAGTTGTTCGGTCAGCATGTTCGGTACTTGTTCGGTACTTGTTCGGTCAGCTTGTTCGGTTAATAGTTGTGGAGAATTGATAACCATAGTTCTATTCTTTAACTCATGATTTTCTCCCATCATAAGATTTCTGAAAAACAAAATCAAGAAACTCATATCCGGCTCAACGCCTTTTCGCACATTCCTATAATTTGCACGAACCAACGCATTGCGGAAGTACCAAGAGTTATCGGCAAACAGATCATTGTTCACATCAAAACCAATGCTACGTAAATATTTTATAGTAAAAACAGCCGTAGTACGAGTGTTCCTCTCGCCAAATGGATGAATTTGCCAGACGCCTGATACAAACTTGGCTATATGAGCCACAACATCATCCATAGACAACCCCTTGTAAGAAAAGTTCTTTTCCTGTTCCAAGTCATATTCCAATGCCCTACGTAAATCTTCGGAATTTACATAAAGCACCGTATCACCACGAAGTACCCATTCGTTTTTCGTGATGTCATAGTCACGAATTTTTCCGGCAAATTTGAAGATGCCTTCAAATAATCTGCGATGAATGGATGTAAAACCCGCCAACGAAAAAGCAAACGATTGTTCATTCAAGATTCGGGCAATGTTGGTAGATACCTTATCCGCTTCTTCCGTTTCTTCATCTTTAGGAGTTCGCGCAGTTTTTGATTGATTATATCCATTGATGAGTTTCTTCACTTCATCAATGCTTATATCGCCTTCGATATGCTTTACAGCTGTATCTTTCAGGTAATCGGATGTTTGTAAACCATCTACAGCCTGCAATCCGATAGCTGTTTTCCAAGCTGAAGCCTTTTCTTTTTTTTCAGGCTCACGACCACGTATGTATGATTCAAAATCTATGTTCATTAATCTTAATTATTTGTATTTATTAATATAGAACTTAATCTCATGGCTACACAATGATTTACACAACTTCGAAGGACAAATATATAATAAAAAAATAGAGTGCATATATATATCCGTAAAAGTAAAGGGAAGTGCCTGAATTCCGACACTTCCCTTTCTCTTAGTTTAACTCGGCCTTTACGTCCTCGTCATCATTTCATCGCACCGCCTCCCAGTGCTCCCAGTGCGGCCGAAACAATAGCCATCACCACTTTCAGGATTTTCTTCCAA
>ERZ856578.818-NODE-818-length-63283-cov-13.715264_pt1 | contig 63283 bp, 54 predicted proteins | sample MGYA00514384_ERZ856578 | MGnify/ENA primary metagenome ERZ856578 (study PRJEB29103, sample SAMN06111958) | human gut metagenome | biome: human gut; feature: ankylosing spondylitis patient; material: healthy_person | host: Homo sapiens | place: China:Hangzhou... | reverse complement strand
CGTGGTTTCTTACCCGGTCTAGCGGTAAATTTCAGGCAGAGGCGGGGGAGATTGGACCCTCCCCCACCGGCCCGGTGGAGAGCCGCCGGACCACGGCCCCACACGATGCTGTAATCATCGTGCAAGGTTTCCGCCTGCGGTTGTGCTCGTGACGAGCGCGCAACACATAACAGGCAGGGAGCCGGGGTGCAATATGTGAGTTGTCTATTAATGGAGATTAAAGAAATTCGTTGCCCGCACTGTAACCGGCTGCTCGCCAAAGGCGAAGCCGCTTATCTTGAGTTGAAATGTCCTCGTTGCGGGGCGTATACTATACTGCGCGCCACGAGCGCCAATCTTGCGGGCCGTCGAGCCTCTTTAGAGGCTTGTCATGCACCGCAAACCATATCATCCACCCGTCGCTAGTCCGTATATTCCTCCCGAATCCGACGCGCCGGGATATATCCTTGGAGCACACGGCGGCGTCGTCGGCTTCGGAAAGCGCGGCTTCTATGTCGCGGCAATCCCGGCACAAAAGGCGCGGGAAACCATTTTGCGCCACCATTACTCACAGACTATCGTCTGTAATTCGTATATCCATCTTGGCGTCTATATAAAGATAACTTCGCGGGCGTCCTGCAATTTGGGTATGCCCTCCAGCCCGCTTGTGCGGGCGGGATTGTCGAGGGGACGGTACAGGGCGAATATCTGGAACTTAACCGCATGTGGCTTGCAGAAGTATGCCCGCGAAACTCTGAAAGCATGGCGATCAGCTATGCGGTCAAGTATGTCCGTCGCGCAAGCCCGAGCGTCGCATGGATGCAGTCTTTTGCCGACGAACGATGCGGGCGGCTTGGCGTTGTCTATCAGGCGTCAAACTTCCTCTATCTTGGCAGTCATGCAGCAACTTTCTACTTTTTGGACGGAGATTACTACCATAGGCTACTTTTGACCGCACACCCAAATGGTAGAGGGCGCATACTGCGCGAGAATGCAGGGCGGGCGCTCAAGCTGACATATCGGCAATACCGTTACATTCTTTTCTTGAAGCAGTCATGGCGCAAACGCCTGCGGTTGAAGGTGCAGCCGTATCCTAAACCCGAAGCATAAGTATAAAGGCCCGGAGAAATTTTTCTCCGGGCTCTGCATATAATGTGCCAACTTCGATAACTTGTATGTCAAGGGTCTGCCAAATCGCGCGCTAAACTGTGCCAAATCGCGCGCTACGTTAGTCGTTCACGCTCGGCGATCCGATGGAAACGCTCGGCGAAGCGATCCGGCTTGCGGGGGAATGATGGCCGCTGAAAAGAAAAGCTCCACGCCGAACCGTCCGTTCCTGCGGCGCATCGTCGTCACGCTCGGCCCGCTCGAAGAGTGGCGGGGCAAGAGCAGGGGCGAGATCGTGCAGTTCAAGAGCGACGGGACGCTTGAGGGCCTGCGGGTGACGGGCACGTTCCAGAAGACGCTCATGGGGATGCCGCAGCCGTCACAGATTTCCATCTATAACCTCTCCCGCGATACCCGGAACGCCATCAAGGGGAGCCTCACCAAGATCGCGGTCGAAGCGGGGTGGAACAACACCGACCTGCGCAAAGTCTTTCAGGGCTCGATCATGTCCTCAAGCTCGGAGCGGAGCGGGCCGGACATCGTGACCAAGCTGGTGGCCCTGCCGGGGTATGGTTCGCTCGTGCGCGGCGTCAGTTCCGTAACCTTCGGCGCGGGCACGCCCGTGAGCGTCGCGGCGCAGAAGCTGGCGTCCGATCTGCCGGGGATGACGGTGCAGGGCGGGAATTTTCAGGGGGTCGCCGGGAATATCGGGCCGCGAGGGTGGAGCTATGCGGGCTCGACGAAAGACGGCCTGACCCGGCTCGGCGAGGAGCACGGCTTCTCGTGGAGCGTGCAGGACGGCGAGGTGACGGCCATCGGGGACAGGTTCATGCTCGGCAGCTACGTCGAGCTGAACGGCGAGAACGGCGGCCTGATCAGCATCGCGCCGACGCTGACCGGGCCGATGCAGATCCAGTCCGGGGTGAAGATCAAGGCCCTCTATGTTCCCGGCATCAGCGCTGGGCACTCCATCAAGGTCAACAGCACGCTCAATCCCCGCTTGAGCGGCACGTATCGCATCCACACCATGAGCATCAATATCGACGCATACAGCGAGGCGTGGACGATGGACATTGAGTCCTTCCGCTTCCCGCCGGGGAAAAAGTGATGGCAGACTACTCCGTTACGTCCGAATCCGAGAACCTGCGCCTCCAGATGCGGCGCATGATGGACGGCCTGCACGTCGCCATGCCCGCCAAGGTGCTCGCCTTCCAGCCGGGGCCGCCCGTCCGCGTCACCGTGCAGCCCACGACGCAGATGAAAATCACGCTGGGCGAGGAAGTCAGCTACCGGAGCCTGCCTCAGCTCTCCGGGGTGCCCGTCGTGCTGCCGTTCGCGCAGACGGCGGGCTTTCTGCTGACCGTCCCCATTCAGCCGGGGGACACCGGGCTGCTCGTCATCCCGGATCGCGGCCTCGACAACTTTTTGCAGGCCGGTGACGTGGCTGCGCCGCCTTTTTACGGCGACCCGACGCTGATACAGCCGCGCGGCCACAGCCTCACGGACGCCATCTTCATTCCCGGCCTGTCGTCCGACGCCGTGGAGATCGCCGACTACAGCACGGAAGCCATCGAGCTGCGGGACAAAGAACGCAAAAGCTATATCAGCCTCGGCCCGGACGGGATCACGATGACGGACGGAACGGCGGTCATGAAGATGAGCGGCGGGAAGCTCGAAACGACGGCCCCCACGGGCATCGCCATGCAGACCGACGCGCAGTGTACCGTCAGGAGCCAGAACATGGACCTGAGCGGAGAGGGGAACACCTTTTCTGGAGACTGTCGTTCCACGAACGGGACGTTCACCGACAAGAACGGCGTGGTGCTGGGCACCCATACGCACGAAGGCGTGCAGACTGGCGACGGGACGACGGGCGGCCCTGTAAAATGAAAAGGCCCCGGGCGGGGCCTCTTGCGGGTTACATATAGGCTTGCGCCGCCCGGACAAGGAACGCCGAACGGGTCATGCCGCGGGCCTTTGCCGCCCTGTCGATCCGGTTGCGGAGGTAGAGCGGTACGGTGATGTTGACCGGGACGGCCTTCTTTTCGAGGAAGTCGAAGTTCACGTCCACCAGCACCACGGCCCCGCCTTCCGCGTCTTCCGAGGCAAGCACGCTCTCCAGCGGAGAGGGATCGGGCAGTCCTTCCACCTCTTCGCCCTCGTAAAAGGTTTCAATGGCGTCCTGCACGTTGGCCAGCGCTTCGTCGAGCGTTTCGCCTCCAGAGAAGACGCCGGGAAAATCCGGTACGGTCACGCCGTAGTCCGAGCCTCCGTCCTTATGAACGATAACGGGATACCGCATATCTTTACTCCTGAAGGGGGGGATTGTTCCCCCCTTCGGTTAGGGTAACTTGATTTTGGTTTGCCTCGCGATTGCCTTGAGGGTTCCCAACGGGATGTCTCCTTTGTGCCTGTGAATCACGGTGACTCTCCCGTCCGGGTGGACCATCTTGTCGTGATTGGTTCCGCCCTTGTTCACGAACCCCGCTTCCTCCAGTTTCTTTATGAGTTCCCGTGCTGTCATGAGTTTTTTATACGCATAGTGCGCATTGTAGTCAAGAAAAATATGCGCACTATGCGTATCTTTTATTGTATCCAAGGAATTCATTCAGGGTGAACGTGTTCCGTATTTTTCCCTACTGTTGCGGCAAACAGGGGCAAACGGATGGCTTGGGACTTGGAGTTCAAAAACGGCGACCTGACGGGCGGCATTGTGACGGGTGACGATGAAGTCATCCAGCGCATCCGCACGCGCTTGTTCCGCGAACTGGGGGAGTGGTTCCTGAATACCGCTTCGGGCTTGCCGTGGTATCAGGACGGCAAGGGGATCCTCGGTTCCCCTTTGCGGGACAAAGGCGCGGTTGATCTGTTCATCCGAAAGCAGGCGCTCGGAACGGAAGGCGTCTCCAGAATTCTCAAGCTCAACAGTTTGTTTGCCGCAGGGCAGCGCGAATACTCCATCTATATGCAGGTGTTGCTCGATTCGGGAAAACTGGTCGAGGAAACTGTGACTGTCCATGAGTCCGTATTCACGGCGCCGGGGATGACCATGTCCGATCTCACGAAGCTGATGGCCCAGAACATACTGTTCTCTGACGGTGAAACCTTGCAGCAGAAGCTGGAAAACGGGGCGTTCGTCGGCCCGGAAGGAAAACCGGGAGAAGACGGCACGGCCGCGACGCTTTCCGTTGGAAAGGTGACGACGGGAGCCCCGGGAACCGAAGCCGCTGTTCAGAACACGGGGACGGATAAGGACGCCGTCCTGTGGTTCACCATCCCTCGCGGTGAGCAAGGAATACAGGGTGAACAGGGAATGCAGGGGATTCCCGGAATCGACGGCGTGGCTGCCACGGTTGCCGTCGGCGCAGTCCAGACGGGCGAAGCAGGTTCCCCTGTCGAAGTGACGAACAGCGGAACGGAGAATGCGGCTATTCTCAATTTCGTGATCCCTCAAGGCGTTCGCGGTGAGCAGGGCGTACAGGGGAAGGCGGCACAGATTTCCGTCGGCACCGTCATCACGGGTGAGCCCGGAACACAGGCTTCCGTCACCAACAGCGGAACGGATGAGGACGCCGTGCTCGACTTTGTGATTCCGAGGGGGAATACCGGAGAAACCGGAGCGAAAGGCGATAAAGGGGACAAAGGGGATACCGGAGCCACAGGGCAGCAAGGACCAAAAGGCGACAAGGGGGATTCCGGGCTTTCCTATTCGGTCAAGGGTGCTGTTGTTTCGGGTACGACCTACGCTGCAAACGATATCGTTTTTGATCCGGACAGCAACACGGCGTACCTCGTGCTCAAGTCGGCTCGTTGGCCATTCTCGGTTGTGGCTGTTTCGGAAGGAGCGGTGACGGGTTCCACTCAGGCGATCATTTTGTCCAGAGCCGCCAGCGCGTCAGCCTTGAAGGACGGCAAACTGGATTCTTCGCTCTTGAACGGTGCGCTCTGGAGGTAGTGATATGGCGTCGTCTTCATACGGCATGACCCCGGCTGGTTTTATCCCAAAACGGTTGGCGGACATTCAGGGCGATATGAACGCTTCCATTGCGCTCATTGTCGATCCCCATACCGGGGAATACCCGTTTCAGAACGTGACGGACGACGCTGTATTGCAGCAGGTTGTCGGCGTGTTCGCCTCCGCGCTTGAGGAGGCGTGGGAAGCCGCCTACGAAGCCAGCGTCCAGTTTGACCCGCAGAAGAACACGGGGGCGGGGCAGAGCGGCACGGTGCAGCTCAACGCCATCACGCGCAAGGCGGGCACGAAAACCATCCTCACGTTCGACCTGACGGGAACGCCGGGCGTGCTGGTTCCAGCGGGCGCGCTCATTGCCGCCGCTTCCGGGGAAACGGCCTACGCTCTTCAGGAAAACGTCATTTTCCCCGCAGTGGTCGAAGGGCAGCGGACATCCCATGCGACGGCACGCGGCGTCTGCACGGAATACGGAGCATTTGATCCTACTCCGGGAACAGTCAATACCATCCAGACCCCGGTTGCGGGCTGGTTCAACGCCAGCAACACGGCTACGGAATCGGTCGGGACGGCGCAGGAGACGGACGAGGAATTGCGCAAGCGTCAACAGCGGTCTACGCAGCTCACCAGTTATCGCCAGATCGACGCCATTTATGCGTCCGTTCTGGCCGTCGAGGGTGTGACCTACTGCCGGGCCTACCAGAATGCTACGACGTATCCGGTCGATGATCGTGGCATACCGTTCAAGGAAGTGGCCGTCGTTGCTGAGGGCGGCGACCCAGCGGCGATCACTGACGCCCTGTTCCTGCGTTTCCCTGTCGGCGTCATCGGGCACGGGAGCATATCGATCACGAAGTACGATCAGCAGGGCGTAGGCTACCCGATCTCGTTCAGCCGTCCCACGCCCATTCCCGTGTACGTCAACGTCATCGTCGAGATCACCAACAGATCGGAGTTCCCGGACAACGGCATCCAGCTCATCAAGGAAGCCATCGTCGCCTATGCCCAATACGGAGACACGAGCAACACGGAAGGGTTCCCGCCTGGCGAGGATGTCATCAGGACTCGGCTCTATACGCCGATCAATTCGATAGCCGGCCACGAGATTATCCTTTGCGAGATCGGCACGGAGCAAGGCTCCCTCGCCGAAGAGAATATCCCTATCGCATGGAATCAGGTGGCGACTTTTGATGTTGACGACATCACTGTCACGGTGCGGGGGCAGTAGCCATGCCGATTCCGTCCCGCCTTGAAGTCTCTTTTGGGCAGTATGCCAAGTCCCTGATCGACGAGGCGCTTGCCAAGCTGCCGAGCCAGTTTCTGACATCGTGCATGCTGCGTCAGCTCGTCGCCGTGTTGGTCGGTGAAGTTCAGGAGCTTTACGACGCCGTTCTTGGCATGCAGCGCGGGCGTACCCTCTACGCCGCCGAAGCCGCGAACCTTGACGCGCTTGGGCGTATCGTCGGAGAGGAACGCGCCCCGTACCAGTACAGCGATTCGCACTGGTTTGCCTTTGACCGCATGGGGCAGGCTTGGGATTCGACGCCGTGGTGGTGCCGGGACGCTCCGCTGGTCGAGTACATCCCGGCGGAAGACCCGGTGTACCGGACGAATATTCTGACCCGTATTATCGCCAACCATACGCTGGTGGCCTCGGTCCCGGAGCTTGATGGGCTTATTCGGCTTGTTGCGGGAAACTCCGTCAGCTTTGAAAAGACGGGTCCCATGCAAGTACGCCTGATCGCCCCCTCGACGATAAGCACAACGAATCTCGTTAAACTTACCACCGCTGTAACGACACGGCGGGTTGATGACGAATACGCGGTTCCCTATCCCGCAACCCTGCATGTCTCGGGATATATCGTTTTCGTCCCCGTTTCCTTTTTTTCGTTCGATAAAAGCAACGCCCAACGCTGGGATTCCGGCAGATGGGCAAGCAAGGGTAACCTTTTTCTTTAGGAGAACATATGGCGCTTTCAGGCATCCAGCGAACTTTTGCAGGCGTTCTCAACTCGATATGGGGCAAGAACGCACAGACGACGATCCCCACGCAGCCCGTTTCCGGCATTGCCTACCGCGACACCGATGCGGAGTTTGAGTCCGGGCAGAAATACGATTCCCTTGGCGAGAGTTCCCGTTGGAATCAGCTTCTGTACCTGCTGTCCGGCCTCTCGGAAGAGTGTTCGCGTTTTGGCATTCTGCCGTGGTCTTCGGCGCAGCCCTACAACAAAGGCGCGCTCTGCATCGGGCCTGACGGCTCTTTGTGGCAGGCTCAGGTCGCTATTGCCGTCAATCCTACGAACCCGGTCACGCCCGGCACGAATCCGGCGATATGGGATGTTCCTCTCTTCAAGGGGAAAAAGGCCGGAGGGGATACGCCTCCCGGCTCGGTGATTCCGTTTTATAGCGTCAACCTCGGCGGCCCCGATAACCGCAATCCCATCTTCTGGGGGCAGTCCGAACCCGATACTGGCTGGCTCATCTGTGACGGCGGCAGCGATGGGCGCGGCGGCTCGGTGCCCGACCTGCGCGGAAAGTTCGTTATGTGCTCAACGTACTCCGGGGACGCCGGGCAGACGGGCGGGGCGGCGTCGGTCACGCCGACCGTTTCGGTGCAGAACGCCACGCAGGGTGGGAGTATTGCGACAGCAGCAACAGGCATAACGATCCAAGCTCACACCCTTGGGGTTGAGCAGATTCCGAGTCATAACCACACAGTTGGCAATTCTTATCTGATCGGGAAAGTGTCAGCTAATGGGTATTCGCTTTTTAATAACACGCCCGAAGGAAAAGAGAACAATTTAATGATGGCAAATACTGGCGGAACCCAGGCCCACACTCACGGTAGAACTGATCCGGGCCATTCGCATACGTTCACAGGAGCAGCACATACCCACGCAGCAACAGCAAACGCAATCAGCACAGTCCCCCCGTACTACAAGATAGCGTATTGCGTGAAACTGCCCGAGTAAGAAAAAGCCCCGCTCAAGGCGGGACCTTTTCGCTTACGGGCGAACATCATCAGGTGGGAAATGATCCAACGCCTTACCTCCAATGGGAGTCCAATGCGGTGGCTTCGGTATATAAGGAAAGCGAATATATTCTTTAATAAAGATAGATGTCATCTCTGTAAAAGAGTTGAGAGGTGAAAAACCGCAAAAATCGATTTGAGTGAATCCTGATTCCCGGAGCACAGTAGCACAATTAGGGTACCATTCGGCATTATCAAGAATGATAAGTCCCCCCTCTGCCAAATGTTCTTTAGCCCGTAGAGTACAAGACATTCGCTCAGCACCATCGATTACAATAATATCGAATAGCCCATATTTATCGATTTCAGATGAATAGCGTGTAAGGTCTGTTTGCTGGATAATTTGAACATTTTCCCCTATATACTTTTTCATTTTTTCAAACCAAGGGGCATAATGCTCAACCGATACAATTGCTTTACACTTTTCTTTCCAACACAGAGTAGAACCGCCGCTACCATACTCAAAAACGGTAGCCTCAGAGAAGTCGTAGCTATCAAGAAAATCGATAGATGAATAAGTCATCCAAAGAGTAGGTTTTCCGTTTGCGTCAGTACAATTACCCTCAGTATCTCGCCGGGTTTGCCCTCTTTTTTGCAAAAGTATCTGGGCTGCCCGTAACCCACACACCAATGGGCGAGGAATAAAACGTACAAGGTCTTTCAACAACATTATAATCTCCTAGGGAAGATATTATGAAACAGCACGTTACAGTTGTACCATCCGACCATCTCGTCTTCGTTGACGGCTTCGCGTTGTGCTTTGATTTCTCCGCGCCCGAGAATATGCATGCGCTCCAGTGGCATGAAGGGAGCGGTCATATCGAATGGACGGACGACATCAATCATCCGCTGACCCCTGCGGATTACGCGGAGGACGTCGCCCCGTTCGTCGCTCTCTGGGAGGCGGAAAAGGCCCGGCGCGATGAAAAGGCAGCAGCAGCCGGAGCCGCCCGGATTGCCGAATACAACTCGGAACCGGCCCGCGCCGCACGCATCCGTGCCGAGCGTGACCGCCGCCTTGACGCGACGACATGGCTTGTCGAACGGCACAAGGAACAGACCGCAGGGAATATCGAAACTTCGATAACCGGGGAAGACTATGCCGCACTGTTGACGTACAGGCAAGCACTCCGCGATTTGCCGCAGCAACAGGGCTTCCCGTGGGAAGGGCCGGACGATCCGGCGTGCCCGTGGCCTATAGAACCGGAGAAGGTATGAGCTATTTGTCGCCGCTGAAGTTACGGCGCGTAACCCCGGAAGCCCGACAGGCATAGAATTTTCGTCAAAGGCGGGGGAGTTACGAGCTCCCCCACCGGCCCGGCGGTGAGACGCCGGACCACGGCCCCACACGATAAGGACATATCGTGCAGAGTTTCCGCCAGTGTTCGTGCCCATTCTACGGGGCGCACGAAGGGTAACAGGCGGAACGGCGGGGCGCAAGACAGGAACTTAACTCAGTGACGGCAGGAGCTGAACAGAATAAATGGCAGGATTGGACGTTTCAGGGATTTGCCCCGGAATTTGATGCCCATGTGCGGGAACAGTTGCCGTGGTATGGGATGGCAACGGAATCCGTCGCGTTGATTGCGCGGCACTACATTCCCCGGCGAGGTCTGGTTTATGACCTTGGGGCCAGCACGGGGAACGTCGGGCGCGTGCTGGCGTCGACGCTGCATGAGCGGGAGGCGCGGCTTGTCGCGCTGGACGAGTGCCGGGACATGGTGGCGGCGTACCGGGGGCCGGGGAGGGCGATCACGGCGGACGTGGCACGCTATCCGTACAAGGCTTTCGACGTGGGGATTGCCTTTCTGACGCTCATGTTTCTGCCTGTCCCGGAACGACGGCGGTTGCTTGTGACGCTGCGGGGGAAGGTGAAGCCGGGCGGGGCGATCATCGTCGTGGACAAGGAAGAATCGCCCGGCGGCTATCCGGCAACGGTGCTGTCCCGGCTGACGTGGGACTGCAAGCTCAGGCAGGGAGCGGAGCCGGGGGCGGTGATGCGGAAAGAGCTTTCATTGTCCGGCGTGCAGCGGCCTTTGTATAAGGGAGAGTTGGGGCCCGACGCCGTGGAGGTGTTCCGATTCGGGGATTTTGCGGGATGGTTGATTGAGGGATAGAAAAAGCCCTCTCGGTGGTAATCCGGGAGGGCTTTTTTAGACACATATTCTGACACATATTTGTGCCCGATTCCGCCACATTTTGACACATTCTGCTGAGTATAAATATAATTATTTAAGTATATTAACTCATATTATATACCCCGAATGGGGGTCTTGTTGTGTCTGGGGAGCTGTGACGGGTTTTGCGCTTCGGGCGTATCCTTGGTGTGAGCGAGGATATGAACCTGTTGAATTCGGTCGATAAGAAAAGGTGCCATTTTAAGTTTGCATGCTAATGAATGATAATATATCATGAAATATGAATATATTTTGAGGAATAAGGATAAGGAAAAGCCCTGAACACATCGAGTGCTCAGGGCTTTTTCCTGATTTCCACATGGAAAAACCTGCTAGTTATACTTCCTTACGCCATAGATACCGACGACAACGGAGATGAGCATGAAAGCACCAGCGATGATCATAATAGGAAACATGGACATGGTGGACTCCTTTATCGTTATAGGTTTCAGAAAAAGGAAACACACAGCAGAAAAATCCGTACAAAAGTTTGTAGAGAACACCCTTTCGTCGTGAATCCTGTCTACCACCATTCATGGAAAAGGCACAAACGGAAAAAAATGTTCTTTTTGACAACTAAAACTTATTAGAGGCGCTGCCATAACTGAAAAATGCCCGAGGACGGAATCATCCTGCGGGCATTTTCAATAATCGGGCGGAAAGGGGAGGCGGAAGGGGCGGGGGCGGGCCACTTCATCTCTCTCTCTCTCTCTCTCTCTCTCTCTCTCTCTCTCTCTCTCTCTCTCTCTCTCTCTCTCTCGTGGCGGCGCTTGGCGATGGCGCCGGGGGTGCTGCCGAAATGCTTCTTGAAAGCCGAGATAAAGGCGGAGACGGAATTGTAGCCGCAGTCCAGGGCGACGGCGGTGACGCTTTGCCCCTGCTCGATTTCGGTCATTGCGTGTTGGAGGCGCATGATTTGCAGCCAGCGTCCGAATGTTTGCCCGGTTTGCCGGATGAACAGGCGGGCGAGGGTTTTTTCGGACATGCCGAGGTGGCGGCTCCAATCAGCCATGCATATCGGCGCGTCGGGTGCGGCCAAGGCTGCCGCGCACAGCTCCACCAGACGGTGCTCGGAAGGCATGAGCAGAGGGCCGCCAACTTCCTTGCTGGCCTTGAGGCGATCCATAAGCACCAGTGCGAACCGTTTCCCTTCTTCCGTCGTGAAGTCCGGCTTGAGGTCGTCCACCGCAAAAAGAAGCTCCCGCAGTAGCGGGGACATTTCCAAACCGTGGCACTGCCGGAAACGGGGGGAATCCTCGAACAGGGAAGCGTGGAAGAAAAGCGAGCGGTTCCATGAGGCTTCGGGCAGATACCATTCATGCTGGACGCCCGGCGGGACCCATGTGGCGCGGTACCCCTGCCCGAGGAAGTTTCCCGTTTCCGAGCATAGGACGATGCTGCCCGTGGCGACAAACAGCAGCTCCCCCCAATCGGGGTGGACATGCAGGTCGCTCCATGTCCCGGCATCCTGCCTTTCATTAAAGGCGTAAATGAGTTGTGTCTCATCAACGAAACAGGCTTCGTTCGTCCGGGGATTCCAATAATGCTGTCGCAGCGCCATGATGCCCCCTGAACCGTATCGGGCGGGATGAGCCTTTTGATACGGATAGATTGTTCTTTAATGTACAATATGTGTTGGCAACGGACGGATTGCGTCAATTGAAGATGCCGGTTCTTTTCTTAATGAAAACACTTCATTCAAAAATGGGTCAGCCTATGCTTGTGAATTGGTTTTACGGTGGCGGGCTTCGTGAAAGCCCGTTTTATGGAAGTCGGGGAACTGATTTTGTCATACCTTTGCCTGTATCAGAAGGGATTCCCGGTGTGCAACTCGTCGGCATCGAATATTGCGGATGGGCAATGAAGGACATGTGAAACAGGCTGTATCTATAACATATTGTAATTATTTGTTTATTTATACTTTGTTCCGTTTTGGAACAGAAAATGTCCATTTGGCGTTATTTTTTGTCCGTCCTTCGCAAGTAAACAGGAATATCATGCCGTATTTTTCTTAGAAAGAGCGAAGAACTTTTCATTTGACCGCATAATGGTTTTATTTCTTTACGATTACAAAGATATTCCTGTGCGGTCTTTTTTGAAAGCTCTTTCGTTCAAAAAAGCACAATAGCTCAAAATGGACAGTTGGGCAGCGTGTTTTTTTCGGGATTTTTTTCGCATTGCGTTCCGAACGCCCCCATACGACGCACGAACCATCAAAGGAGCAAGCTCATGTTGGTAAGCAAAAAGACCGTCTATGTCGGGGCTGATATCGTCACCATGTCCGAAAAGGCTCCCAAAGCCGAAGCCGTCTGCATCGCGGACGGGCGCATCGAATGCGTCGGAAGCCGTGAAGAGGTCCTCGGATACGCCAAAGCGGGCGAATACGACGTCGTGGATTTCGGCGGCGGGACCCTCTATCCCGGCTTTATCGACACCCACAGCCATATGTCCTCGTTCAGCCGCTGCCTCAATCAGGTGTACTGCGGCGCTTCGCTCGGTTCCATCGCCGCCGTGCAGCAGGCCCTGCGCGACAAGGCCGCCGCAAGCGATGACGAATGGGTGATCGGCTACGGGTATGACGACTCGGGCATTTCCGACAACCGCCACATGAATCGCCACGATCTTGATGCCGTCTGCGCCGATCGGCCCGTGATGGTTGTCCACATTTCGGTACATATGGGGTACGTCAATACCATCGGCCTCGAACGTCTTGGTTTCACCGCCGATACGAAGGTCCCCGGCGGCGAGATCGTCCTTGACGGGAACGGCCTGCCCACCGGCCTGCTGCTGGAAAACGCCATCATCGAAGCCTCGGGCCGCTTGCCCGTTCCCACGGAAGCTCAGGTGCGCGAAAGCCTGGTCCGCGCCATCGCCGAATACAATAAGAAAGGCTTTACCACGTTTCAGGATGGCGGGCTCGGGATCAACGGCGAAGCCGAAGTGTTCCTCCGGCCTTACATGGAGCTTGCCCGCGAAGGCCGGCTCAACGCCAGAGCCTATCTGCAGCTTCTGCCTTCCGAGATGGACAAGCTCATCTCCCTCGGCGTGTGGGGCATCGGCAACGACCACATGAAGATCGGCGGGGTCAAATACTTCACCGACGGCTCCATTCAGGGCTTCACCGGAGCGCTGCTTGAAGACTACTACACCCGCCCCGGCTACAAGGGCGCGTTGCTGTGGTCGCAGGAAGAGATCGACGAAATCATCATCAAGTACCACTGCCTCGGCTTTCAGGTCGCCGTGCATACCAACGGCGACGCCGCCTCGGAATCGGTCATCCAAGCTTTTGAAAAGGCCGTGGAGCGGTGCCCGCGCACGGATCTGCGCCACATGCTCATCCATGCGCAGCTCGTTTCCGACTCGCAGCTTGAGCGCATGAAGGCTTGCGGGATCATCCCGAGCCTGTTCGCCCGGCACATCGAAGTCTGGGGAGATCGGCACGCCGCCATTTTCCTTGGCCCCGAGCGCACCGCGCGCATGGACCCCGCCGGTTCCTGCGTCCGTTTGGGTATGCCCTTCTCGCTGCATGTGGATACGCCCGTCCTTCCGGTGACCGCCCTCGGCAGTATGCACGCGGCGGTAAACCGCATCAGTGACGGCGGTGTCCTGTTCGGGGGCGATCAGCGCATTACCCCGCGTCAGGCGCTGGAAGCCTACACGACCTATGCTTCCCTTTGCTGCGGCGGGGAACACGACCGCGGGCGCATCGAGCCGGGCCGTTTTGCCGATTTTGTATTGCTCGACAGTGATATTGAAGCCGTCGATCCGTCCGGCATCAGGGACATCAAGGTCCTGAAGACCATCTGCGGCGGGCGTGTGGTGTACGAAGCGTAACGCAGAATGGCATGGAGAGGGGCTTTTCAAGACAAGCCCCTCCCCCTTGCCCCAGCGGATATTGCGGCGAAGTGAACCATCACTGCCGAAGACACTCAAGGAGGTTTCCATGCAGGCACAGCGCCTTTTCGATACGCTTGAAGAACTGTCCACGTGCAACGCGACGCCCGGAAACGGGGTGACGCGGTTCTCATGGTCGGAGGCGGACAGCCGTGCCCGCCGCGTGCTTGAGCGCGAACTGAAGGCTATCGGGCTGGAACCGTGGACCGACGGCATGGGGAACCTGCACGCCCGGATTGAAGGCTCGACCGGCGCTCCCGCCGTGCTCACCGGTTCCCACCTCGACACCGTGCGTAACGGCGGACGCTATGACGGGACATACGGCGTGGTCGCCGCGCTGGAGGCGCTGCGTTCCTTCCATGATGAAGGATACAAGCCGGAACGCGCCATCGAATTCATCGCCTTTGCGGAGGAAGAGGGGTCGAATTTCGGTTCCACATGCCTCGGCAGTAAGGGCATTGCGGGGCAGATCGGCGTGGAGGGCTTGAAACGCCTGAGCAACGCCGAGGGGTCCGCCTACGATGCACTGCGTGCGTTCGGGTTCGACCCGGATGCCCTGCCCGGAGAACAGATCGATCCCGCGAACGTTAAAGCTTTCCTTGAAGTCCATATCGAGCAGAACGCGATGCTCGAAGACGCCGGGCGCGAGCTCGGCATCGTTACCGCCATTTCCGGGATGCGTCTGCACCGCATCGTCTACAAAGGCCATTCGGATCACGCCGCCAGCCCCATGCAGGGGCGCCGCGATCCCGCCGCCGGATTCGCCGAGCTGGCCTTCCGCATGGAGCAGCTTTGGAAGGACGGCGATCTGCCCGAGGATTTTTCCTGCACCATCGGCGAATTGGCCTGTTCCCCCAATGTGGGGATCGTCGTTCCCGAGTCGGTGACGTTTACCATTGATATACGCCATGTTGACGTGCCCGTTCTGGAGGAGGGTTGGCAGCGCATCGAATCGCTCGTGCGTTCCGTCGCCGAATCCAGAGGGCTTGATCTGGAGCTTGTCCGGCTTTCCGCCAGCGGGGGCGTGCGCACGTCCTCCGAAGTGGGCGAGGTGTTCCGGCAGGCGGCCGAAAGGCGGGGTGTCCAGCCGCTCTTCCTCAAGAGCGGTCCCGCCCACGACGCCGCCAGCCTCGGGAGCCGAGTGCCGGTCGGGCTTTTGTTTGTTCCGAGCATCAAGGGGCTGAGCCATTGTCCGCAGGAGGCCACCGCGCCTGAGCACCTCGCTTTGGGGGCATGGGTGCTTGAGGATGCGCTGCGCTCTCTTGCGGGGGGTGGCCGCCCCTGATGCCGGAACCCTTCGGTTGGTTTTCATTTTGGGTAACTTTATCCACAGGAGCTATTTGCATGAAACGGTTTCTCGTCGCCTTTTTGGTGTGTACCGCGATGCTGCTTGTTCAGACGCAGGCGCAGGCCGCTTCAAAGATCACTGTGATTGTGGCCTCGTCCGTGGACACCAGCGAACAGAACTACATGAATGTCACGTATAAGAAGCTGGTGGAACTCGCTCAGAAGTATTCCGACAACGCGTTCGATTTCCAGTTGTTCCCGAGTATGCAGCTTGGCGACGAACAGGAAACCGTCCGCGCCCTCCAGCTCGGCACGCTTCAGATGTCCATGCTCGCCACGAACAACTATGCGCCCTTTGCCCCGTCCTGCGGCTGGGTGAACATGCCGTATCTGTTTGATACGCTGGATGAATTCCGCGCGCTGCTCGATGCCATGTGGGAACAGAACAACGAGTGGGCCGTCAAGGAAGGCGGCTGCCGCATCCTGTCCATCCTTGACATCGGCTACCGCCAGCTGACCACCAGCGCCAAGCACCCGGTCCGCAAGCTCGCCGACGCCAAGGGCATCAAGATCCGCACGCCGCAGAACGCCCTCATGGTGTCTACGTTCAAGGCTCTCGGCCTTGAGCCCACCGCCGTTTCCTTTGCCGAAACCTTCAACGCGCTCCAGCAGGGCGTGGTGGACGGTCAGGAAGGCTGCTTCAACAACGTGGTGACCCTGAAGTTCTACGAAGCGCAGAAGTACGCGACACAGATCAACTACTCCGTGCACAGCGCCAACATCATCGCCAGCGAACGCTGGCTCCAGAGCCTGCCCGAGAAGGAGCGCAACGCCCTGATCCGCGCCGGCAAGGAAGCTATGGAATATGAGCGCACCAAGGTCGCGGGTATGCTTGAGGCCGACGACAAGCTGATGGTGGAACACGGCATGGAACTGCTCGGCGTGGTCGAAGACCTCCCCGAATGGATCCGCCTTGGCCGTACCGCGTGGCCCAAGTGCTATGAAGTCATTGGCGACGGCAATGCCGAAAAGGGCAAGGCCGTTATGGATATCGTCCTCGCCAAGAAGGAAGCTCTGGCGAAGAAGTAGCCCTTTCCGGGGCATCCGGGGGAGTCATTCCCCCGGACTCCGGCGGAAAAGGGAGCCGCCGGGGGTGTTGAGGAGGTTTCCGCAGCCGTTTGCGGAATGTTTCAGCGGGAGTTTTCCCGCAACGATGTCAGTTCAAGGGGAAATGACATGAAGAAATTGCTTGTTGCCTGCCTGCTGTGCGCATCCGTGATCGGCCTTGCGTTCGGTCAGGCGAAAGCCGCCTCGAAGACCACGGTGATCGTGGCGTCCTCCGTGGACGCGAACCCGCAGAACTACACTAACGTCTTCTATAACAAATTCATCGAACTGGCCCAGCAGTATTCGGACAACGCCTTTGACTTCCAGTTCTTCCCCAGTATGCAGCTTGGCGACGAACAGGAAACTGTCCGCGGCATCCAGCTCGGCACCATCCACATCGCCAACCTCGCCACCAACAACTATGCCCCGTTCGCGCCTTCCTGCGGCTGGGTGAACATGCCGTACATGTTCGACTCGCTGGAAGAATTCCGCGCCCTCGTGGACGCCATGTGGGATCAGAACAACGAATGGGCCATCAAGGAAGGCGGCTGCCGCCTGCTGTGCATCCTCGACATTGGCTACCGCCAGCTGACCACCAGCGCCAAGCACCCGGTCCGCAAGCTCGCCGACGCCAAGGGCATCAAGATCCGCACGCCGCAGAACGCCCTCATGGTGTCTACGTTCAAGGCTCTCGGCCTTGAGCCCACCGCCGTTTCCTTTGCCGAAACCTTCAACGCGCTCCAGCAGGGCGTGGTGGACGGTCAGGAAGGCTGCTTCAACAACGTGGTGACCCTGAAGTTCTACGAAGCGCAGAAGTACGCCACCATGATCAACTACTCCGTACACAGCTGCAACTTTATCGTCGGAGAACGCTGGCTCCAGAGCCTGCCCGAGAAGGAGCGCAACGCTCTGATCCGCGCCGGCAAGGAAGCCATGCTGTACGAACGCACCAAGGTTGCCGACATGCTCGCCACCGACGACAAGCTCATGCAGGAACACGGCATGGAGCTGCTCGGCGTGGTTGAAGACCTCCCGGAATGGGTCCGTCTCGGACGTACCGCATGGCCCAAGTGCTATGAGGTGATAGGCGATGGCGACGCCGCCAAGGGCAAGGCGGTCATCGACGTCGTTTTGGCCAAGAAGGAAGCTCTTGCCAAGAAGTAAGCTGTTCCCCGGCGGGAAGGGAGCCCTTCCCGCCATTCTCCGGGAGGTATCATGAAGGTTTTGCGCTGGCTCGACGAATGGGCCGAAGAATTTTGCGTTTCGATTATGCTGTCCTTGCTCATCCTGCTTTTGGGAACCGAAGTTTTTTCCCGGTTCCTGCTCAGCAAGTCGTTTTCGTGGATCGAGGAACTCTGCCGGTATCTGTTTGTATGGGCATCCTATCTTGGCGTCGCCATCGCGGTGAAGCGCAAGGAACAGCTTCGCGTCCTCATGCTCATGGATACGCTGGAAAAGCATTTCCCGCGTCTGGTGAAAGTCTGTTACGTGGTTTCCGAGCTCTCGTTCGCGGTGTTTTGTGTGCTTGTTTTTTATTACAGCATCAATATGCTTGAGAACATGACCCGTTTTAAGCAGGTTTCCGCTTCCCTTGAAATCAACGTAATGTACGCGTACCTGATCATCCCGATCAGTATGGCCGTTACGACGTTCCGCGTGTTGCAGGGCTTGTACCGCGATTTCCGGAACCATACGCTCCACTTCCAGGGCAGGGGGGACTAAGCCATGCTGCTTGTTTTGTCATTCGTCTTCTTCATGTTGCTTGGCTTGCCTCTGTTCGGCGTTATCGGGCTTGCGTCCATCATCTCGATGATCGGGATGCCGTTCCCGATGGAGTTCATCCCCCAGAACCTGTACACGGGCATGGACCAGTTCCCGCTCATTGCCACCATCGGTTTCGTGATGGCCGGGTTCCTCATGGAGCCCGCCGGGATTACCGGTGAAATCATTGAAGTCGCCAAGAAGGCGGTGGGCAACATCCGCGGCGGCCTCGCCATGGTGACCATCCTTGCCTGCATGATCTTCGCGGCGCTCAGCGGCTCCGGCCCCGCCACTACCGCGGCCATCGGCAGCATCATGATCCCCGGCATGATCGGCGCGGGATACCGCAAGGACGACGCCGCCGCCGTCTCCGCCACGGGTGGGACGCTCGGCATCCTGATCCCGCCGAGCAATCCCATGATCATTTACGGCGTCGTGGCCAACACGTCCATCGCCGGATTGTTCATGGCGGGCTTCATCCCCGGTTTCGTAATGACCACTTCCATGTGCATCACCGCCTATTGCATCGCCCGCAAGCGCGGCTATAAGGGCACCGGCGAAAAGTTTTCCGTCTGCGGCTTGCTCAAGGCGATTTGGGACGGCAAGTGGGCGCTGGCGACTCCGGTGATCATCCTCGGCGGCATCTACTGCGGCGTATTTACCCCCACCGAAGCCGCCGAAGTGGGCGTGCTCTGGACGCTGTTCGTCGGCCTGTTCGTTTACCGCAAGCTGACGTGGAAGAACATTTCCTCGGCGCTTATCCGTACCTCGGCCTTCGCCGGGTCGGCCACGGTGCTGGTCGGCGTCTCGATGGCCTTCTCGCGGCTCCTGACCCTGTACCACATCCCGCAGAGCGTGGGTGCGTTCCTCGGCTCCATCTCCACGGACCCGACGATCACCCTGCTGCTCATTGCATTCTTCATCTTCCTGTGCGGCTTCGTGGCGGATACGCTGGCGATGGTCGTGGTGCTCGCGCCGGTGTTCCTGCCCATCACGAACGCCCTCGGCATCCATCCGATCCAGCTCGGGGTGCTGTTCGTGGTGTGCTGCGAAACCGGGTTCCTGACGCCTCCTTTCGGCGCGAACCTGTTCATCACCATGAAGATTACGGACGTGAAGCTTGAGGAAGTGGCGCTGAAGGCTTTCCCCTACTTGTGCACGATATGGTTGCTGATCATTCTCATTGCGGCCTGCCCGCAGCTGGTGATGTTCCTGCCGAATCTGCTCATGTAGCCCCTCCCGGGGGCCCCTCGTGCGGCGGGTCTGCCCATCCGTCGCGCGGGGGGATTCCCTTCATGTCAACCTTGCGGAGTTTTTGTCATGATTTTCGGAAAGATGAAGTCGCTGCTTGCCGTGCTGGCGCTGGCTCTTTTGCTGGCGCCAGCCGCACAGGCCGCGCCCGCCAAGCTCTCGAGCGCTTGGATGGGCGAACACGAGACCTTTGTGGCGTGGTACGCCAAACAGCAGGGCTGGGACAAGGAAGCCGGGCTTGATCTGACGATGATGCCGTTTGATTCGGGCAAGAACATCGTCGAAAGCCTTGCCGCCTACGATTGGGCAGTCGCCGGGTGCGGCGCCGTGCCCGCTTTGACCACGCCGCTGAGCGACTACCTGTACATCATTGCGGTCGCCAACGACGAATCCGCCAACAACGCCATTTATGTGCGCAAGGACAGCCCCATCCTTGGAGCCAAGGGCACGAATCCGTCCTATCCCAATGTGTACGGTTCCGCTGTGACCGTGCAAAAGGCCGATATCCTGTATCCCAAAAGCACATCCGCGCACTATCTGCTGGCTACATGGCTGCGTATCCTCGGCTTGAGCGAAAAGGACGTGAAGCTTCAGGAAATGGAACCCACCCCGGCCCTGAGCGCCTTTACCGGCGGCGTGGGCGACGCTGTGGCCCTGTGGGCCCCCCTGACCTATGAAGCGGAGGCCAAGGGCTTCAAGTCTGTGGCGAATTCCAAGGATTGCGGCATCACGCAGCTTGTCCTGCTGGTAGCGAACCGCCGGTTTGCGGATCAGCACCCTGAGCAGGTGCAGGCGTTCCTCAAGATGTATATGCGCGGCATCGAAGCCCTGCGCGCCAAGCCCGCCAAGGAGCTTGCCGTCGACTACGTCCGTTTTTACAAGGAATGGACCGGCCGCGAGCTGACGCCTGAAATGGCCGTTGCGGACATCCAGAGCCATCCGGTATTTACCCTTGACGAACAGCTTGCCATGTTCGCCCCGGGCGGCAGTGTCCAGAAGGCCCTCAACGAGATCGTGGACTTCTCCATCAGCCACGGCTCTTTTACCCCGGAACAGATCGACAAGATGAAGGGCAAGACGCAAGTCGCCGCCCGGTTCCTCGAAGCCATCAAGTAAGTCACCTGAAAACAGAGTTTCCTCGCCCCTTTCCGGTCCGCGCCGGGAGGGGCGTTTCGTTTTTCCGCCGGGGTGTCCGCTTTTTTCATATGTTTTTTTACGGCAAACGGAAAATCGTGATCTTGATCACGGCGCTGGGCTTCCGTACGGTGTAGGAATGGGCTTACAGAAAGAAAACCCCGGAGGAACCCGTCATGAAGGAATACAGAAATATCATCGAAATAGACAGGGAACGCTGCAACGGCTGCGGCCAGTGCGTGCTGGACTGTGCGGAAGGCGCCATTGCGATCATCGACGGTAAGGCGACTGTGGTTTCGGACAGTTACTGCGATGGGCTCGGCGCGTGCCTTTCCGGATGCCCGCAGAATGCGCTTGCCATCGTGCGCCGGGAAGCCGTGCCGTTCGACGAAGAGGCAGCCATGCGCCACGTCGCCAGGCAGAAGGAAGAGCGCAGGCAACAGCTTTTTCAGCCGCTCGGCAAGCACGAGCCGTACGGAACGCTCGGTTGCGGATGCTCCGGGGCCACCGTGCAGGAATTCGCTCCACGGAAGCGGCAGGAAAGCAAGGCGGCAGGGCCGGTTGGTGAAAGAAGGCAGACATGGCCCGTCAAGCTGCGCCTTGTACCGCCGTCCGCCCCGTTCCTCAAGGGCGCGGATATCCTGCTTGCCGCCGACTGTTCGGCCCCCGCGTCCGCCCGGTTTTGCGAGATCGCGTCAGGAAAGGTCGTGTTGATCGCCTGCCCGAAGTTTGAGGACAACCAGGAGATGCGCGCCCGTCTGGTTGCGTTGTTTACGGAGGCGCGCCCGGCCTCGGTGACGGTCCTGCGCATGGAAGTCCCCTGTTGCCGGGGCATTGCGGCGGTTTGCCATGAAGCGGCCGAAGAGTGTGGCATCTCTGCTCGTGAGCTTGTTATGGGACGCAATGGGGAGTTGTGTCAGATGAAGGATTGAGCAAGCGCGGAGAGCCGGGGGAGGAGAACCTTTCTGAAGAAAGGTTCTCCTCCCCCGGACCCCCACCTCTCCCAAGACTTTCGACTGATGGGGAGGTGGCACGCAAGGAGTTCGTTCCGATGAGAGGGACGAAGGTTTTTGGGGGCTGCCGGGAATGGGGACTTTGCTCTCTTTAGCGCCGGGTCAAGGGGGAGCTGCCCCCTTGCGGAGTGCGGAGGCGGAGAGCCTTTGCCGGGGCGAGGGGCGGAGCACCAATCAGCTCAGCGGAGGGAACGGATGAAGCGTTCGGCTTCCAGCGCGGCGACGGTTCCGTCGCCCATAGCCGTGGTGATCTGGCGGTACCGCTTGGCGCGGACGTCTCCCACGGCGAACACGCCGGGAAGGGAGGTCCGCATGTCCTCATTGGTGCGGATATAGCCCTTTTCCATATCGATGAGCCCTTCAAAGAGAGCGGTATTCGGTTTCTGGCCTATGAAGCAGAACACGCCGTCCACGGTTTCCTTGGAGGCGGCCCCCGATGCTGTATCCCTGAGCGAGGCGCGGCAGCGTCCGTCCGGCAGCGGGTCCAGCGCGGTGATGGTGGTGTTCACGTTTGCCCTGATGATGCCGGTAGCCAGAGCCCGGTCTTGTGTGGACTGTGCGGCGGCGCAGGCCGGGAACATTTCCACGATATGGACGGAACGGACGCCGAGGCCCGCGAGGTACAGGGATTCGTCGAACCCGCTGTTCCCGCCGCCGACCACGAGCACGTCTTTGTCCTTGTAGGCGGTGCCGTCGCAGACCGAGCAGTAGTGGACCTTTTCGAACGCCGTTTCCACAGGCAGCGGGATGGGCTTCCGCCCGGTGGCGATGATCACCACGTCGGCGGTGAAGCTGTCGCCTTCTGAGGTGCGTATTTCCTTGGGCTGGCCGTCGAGCCGGACCTCTTCCACCTCGTTGACTTCTTCAATGGCGACGCCGAGGGACTCCACATGCTCCCGGCAGGCGGTCATGAGATCCATGCCGTGGATGCTCTTGTATGAGGGCACGTTTTCCACGGTATGGGTCCAGTTCACCAGCCCGCCGCACACTTCCTTCTCCACGATGCGGACGGAAAGGTTGGCCCGGGCCGCGTACAGCGCCGCCGTCATGCCGCCTATGCCGCCGCCGATGATCAGGATGTCGCTGTGCCCGTTCATGACGCCGACTCGTAAAACGCGAGCAGTTCGCGCGGGTTCATGATGCCGCTTTTGCGGGCGGCGACGGCCCCGTTCCGGCAGACGATCAGGGTAGGCACGCGTTCAACGGAGCAGCGGGCCATGAGATCCGGCTGTTCTTCGGAATCGACGGATGCGAGCTGGATATCGGGGCGTTCGGCCGTAGCCTTGCCGAGCACGGTACGCATGACCTTGCAGTTCGGGCAGAGCTTTTTGTGGAACAGGACAATGCCGTCGTGGGACTTGATCCATTCATCAAAAGTAACGGAATCCAACAGGGTAGCTTCGCTCATAACCGGTTCCTTTGCGGGTTGCGGAAAACGGTGAAACAGGGGTTTTCCCGAAGGGCATTCGGGAAAGCGGGATGTCGGTATTTTCGAAAGGCCGGAGAGGGGGATCCCCACGGGCAGGACGGTATTGCCCAATCCCCCTCACCGGCGGATCATCAGGAGGCGCGCAGTTCGGCCATGAACAGCTTCAGCTGTTCGAACAGCTCCTTGGCGACCTCGGGATGTTTGGCGGAGACGTTGTTGAGCTGGAACGGATCGTCCTTGCGGCAATACAGCTCGTCGCGGGCGGGCACTTCGCTGGAGGCGGCGGCGGTGCAGGTCCACTGATCTTCGCCGTCCAGCGTTGCGGCCTTTTTGTGTTCCTCGTAGGCGCGGTTGTAGAAGGCGGTGTCGCGGTCCTCGACGGCGTTGGCCTTCTTCATCTGGAGGATGTGGGCCGTGGATTCGCCGAGATCCTTACCGTAGATGCCGAACCGGGCATCGGCGACGCTCTTTTCGTCATCCTTCAACCAATGGATGAAGGACCAGTCCTCGGTGATGATGGACCACGAGTACCGGAAGTACCCGGCAATGGCGAATTCGCGGACCTTTTCCACGTCGCCCTTGGCGAGCGGCAGGAGCGAATGGCCCTGCATGGAGGGATGCACGCCGATGCCGAGCCAATCCACCACGGTGGGGGCCACGTCGCAGGACTGGACGAAGCCTCTCACGCGCCGGTTGCGGGGCAGGCCGGGGCCGCGCATGATCATGGGGATGTGGGCAAGTTCCTCATAGGGCCACGGGCGGCACTTGCGCATGATGCCGTGGCCGTGCTCGCCCTTGCCCATCGGGGAACCGTGGTCGGAGACGAGGATGACCAGCGTGTCGTCTTCCATGCCGAGCGTGCGGATATTGTTCATGAGATGACCGAACCATTTGTCCACCATCGTCACCTTTTCGGCGTACAGGGCGCGGATGTGTTCCAGTTCGCGGTCGGTGTACAGGCCGTCGACATGGCCCTGAATGGGCAGGAACATGTCCTTGCCTTCGTAGTCGGGGTCATAGGGGCACTTCAGATCCGGATCGTACACGGAGGGAGCATCCCACGGTTCGTGCGGATCAAAGCAGTCGATCCACATGAAGAAGGACTTGTTGCGGTCGACGCGCTCCAGGTTCCGCACAGCTTCCTTCATGATCTGGGCGGCGTGCTGATCGCCGTCGGATTTCCAGTACTGGCGCTCCTTGAGATGGCATTCAACTTGGTTCATGAGCGGGCGCATGACGTTTTCCCCAAGGATCTCGTCGGCTTTTTCCATTACATGATCTTCATAGTAGTCCTCAGCCTTGAGGCCGCCGCCGAGTTCGTCCTGCGCGTAATACTGGTGATCGGTCTCATGCCCGTGCAGGAAGAACACCTTGTCGAAGCCCCGCGAGTACCCGAACTTGGGCAGGCGGAACGGCCCGGAGTCGTGGATCAGGTAGCTGTCGATGGGCTGCCCCCAGCACAGATCCGCAATGGTGGTGTCGCTGACGTCGAGCTGCGACCAGCCCTTCACCGGCAGGGTGTAGCGCCCTGTGAGCATGGCCCGGCGGCAGGGCACGGTGGGCAGGCCTTCCGTATAGGCGTTTTCGAAGACCACGCCTTCGGTGGCGAAGCGGTCGATGTTCGGGGTCTTGACCCGCGTATTGCCGTAGCAGCCCAGATAGTTGAACTGGAGCGTATCCAACATCACGACGATGACATTCTTCTTTTCGCGCATGATAACACCTTTTGTTTTTTTCGGGTTGAAAGTAAGGGGGCGGGCGATCACTTCGCCATCAGCCCCTTGATGACTTCGGCGTTGCGGACGGATTCCTCCTCCACGAATGCGCGGCAGTCCTTGCTGTCCAGATAGCCGGGAACGAGGTTCAGCTTGTGGAGGCGCTCCACGAACTCGGGAGACTGCATGGCCTTGCGCATGGCGTCGGAAAGCGTGGCCTTGACGTCGGCGGGCAGGCCCTTGGGGGCGAGAAGGGGCATCCACTGGCTGTAATAGGCTTCGACGCCGGATTCCTTCACCGTGGGCAGGTTGGGCAGCAGCGGATCACGCGTGGCATCCATGAGGGCCAACCCCTTGACGTCATACTGATCCAGCGATCCGGCGGTGGAGGTGTAGACCTGCACGCGGTTCCCCGCGATGGCCTGGAAGGCGTCGGCGTCGCCGGAGAAGGGGACGTGGCGGACCTGCGCCCCGGCCTTCTTGAAGAGGTCCATCATGGCGAAGTAGGGTACGCTGCCCACGCCGGACGACGCGAAGAAGAACGTGTTGGGGTTGGCCTTCATATCCCTGAGCATGTCGTCAAGCGTGTTCCAGGGCGCGGTCTTGGCGACCATGACGATGTACGGAGCCTTGAGGATACGGCCCACGAAGTCGAACGAATCCAGCGTATACGGAACGTTGCGCATGTGGGGGTGCATGGCCAGCGGCGCGCTCGGGGTTACGCCGAGGGTATAGCCGTCGGGCTTGGCCCCGGTGACGGCGCTTATCCCGGCGACGCCGGATGCGCCTACGATGTTCTGCACGACCATGACCTGCTTGAGTTCCTTGCTCATGCCGTCCGCAAGCATACGGGCTACGAGGTCGGTTTCGCCTCCGGCCGCGAAGGGCACGACGATGGTGATCGGGCGGTTCGGGAACGCATCGGCGGCCACGGCGGAGCCGGTCATGAGGCATACGGCGGCGAGGGCGAGCAGCAGCTTTCTGAACATGGGACACTCCTGGGGCTTGAGGGTTTTACTTTCTCCGGCCGGCCCAAAGCGGGCGCAGCATCGGGGCGAGCAGCAGGCAGGCGGAAACCGCGAACAGGACGAGGGCGACGGGCGCGCTGAAGAGGTATTCGGTCAGCGGCATGTCGCCTTTGTAGATGACGGCCTGGCCGAGACGGTACTCAAGCTGCGCGCTGAGCACGTAGCCGATGAGGAACGGGGCCACGGGGAAATCCGCAAAGCGCATCAGGAAGGCGATCACGCCGATGAGCAGGGCCATCCACACGTCGAACATGTTGCTGCGGGGCAGGTACACGCCGAGCAGGGAGCAGATGACGATGATGCTGAGCAGGATTGCTGTGGGGAACTTGATGAGCTTCCCGAAGCCGCGCACGGTGATGATGGCGGTGGGGATGATCAAAAGGTTGGCGAGAATCAGGGACAGGAAGGTCGAATAGACGATGTCGGGATTGTCCGCCATGAGCCGTACGCCGGGGGTGATCCCGTGCAGGGTCAGGGTGGCGAGCATGAGCGCCATGACGGGCTCGCCGGGGATGCCGAGGGCCAGCGTGGGGACCATCGCGCCGCCCGCGACCGCGTTGTTGGAGGATTCGGCGGCAACGAGGCCGTCGGGTTCCCCTTTCCCGAAGTTTTCCCCATTCTTGGAAAGGCGCTTGGCGGAAGAGTAGCTGACGAAGGTGGCCGCCGTCGCGCCGGTGCCGGGGAGGATGCCGAGGCCCACGCCGATGAGCGATGAGCGCAGGAGGATGAGGCCGCGCCCCTTCCACTCCTGCCATGTGGGGAAGCTGATGCGCTTGCAGTCGATGGCCGTGGGCTCCACGTTGGCGTGGACCTCATAGGCCCGGTAGAACAGTTCCGCCAACGGGAACACGCCGACCACGATGGGCATGAGGTCGATGCCGCTGACGAGCTGGGGCGAGCCGAAGGTGAAGCGCATTTCGCCGCTCAGGGGGTCCACGCCGATGGTGGCGAGGAACAGCCCGGCGACGCCCATGAGCAGGCCTTTGATCTGGTTGTCTTCGGACAGGCTGGTGATGCAGGCGAGGCCGAGGCAGATGAGGCCGCAGATTTCCAGCGGGCCGCCGTACTTCACGGACAGATCCGCAAGCTGGGGGGCGGCGATGACCAGCGCAACGCAGGAGAACAGGCCGCCGAGGACGGAGGACACGGTGATCCAGCCGAGGGCCTTTTCCGCTTTGCCCGCCTTGGCCATGGCGTAACCTTCGAATCCGGTACAGGCTGATTGCGGCGTGCCAGGCGTATTGAGCAGCACGGCGGAGATGGACCCTCCGTAAATCGAAGTGGCGTAGACGCCGAGCAGCAGGGCGATGGCCGAAGCGTTGCCCATTTGTAGGGTGAAGGGGATACAGATGGTGATGGCCACGGCCGTCCCAAGGCCGGGAAGCGCCCCGACGACGGTTCCGAACATCGCGCCGATGCACAAGGCCAACAGGCAGTCGGGGCTCATCGTGATCATGATGCCGTGCATGATATCGGAAAACATACGGTTCTCCCGAGGGTTAGAACAGGCCGAGCCAGAAGGGCTGCGGGACGACGACGCCCAGAATCTTCTCGAACACCAGCCAGGTCAGCCCCGCGCCGAGCAGGGCGAAGGGGATCATGCGCCGGATGTCCCGGTAGCGCATCAGATAAAAGAAGAGGAGCAGGAAGAGGAACGTCCCGAGGGGAAGCCCCACCGTAGCGAACAGGATGATATAGACGGCGATGGACGCGACGACTTTGGAAACGCCCGGCAGGCTGGCCCGCAGATCGTGGGCGTTGAACGGCTTTCCGGGGTTGAGCAGATACAGGATCGACAGGCCGATCCAGCCGAACAGCAGGATGCGGGGGTAGGTCATCGTACCCATTTCGCCGGGGACGGCGAATGCGCCGACGTCGACCGCGTACGTCTCGCGGAGGAGCAGGGCGCCGATGCCCAAAAAGAGCAGGCCAAGCGCGGTTCTACCAGAAAGAAGCATTTTCACAGGACCTCCTATACGGTTAGGGCTTCAACCCTTTTCTTGGACGATTCGTGAAAGCAGCTTGAGGCAGGCTTCTTTGGAGATGCTTTCTCCCGGCCGTAAGGACCAATAGGCATCTCCGATTTCAAGGACGGGTTCCCGGCCGACCAGCCCTTCGCGGGACATGAGCGGCGGTTCGGACAGGCTGGACACCGTGCCCCGGAGGTTCAGCTCACGCAGGGCCAGGTGAAGGTTGCGGTCGATTTCCGCAATGCGTTCGGGGTCATAATCCCAAATGACGATGGAAAGCGGAAAGCTCATGCGGTGCTCCGGCGTTTCGGTTGGAGTTCCTGAATCCGTGTGTCCGAAGAAGCATGAGTTCTTTTTCAGTCATAAGCAAAAAATAGTCAACAGATAATTTTATTTTACGAAATCTAAATATGATAACATATCATATTTTAACAAGATAATTTTCAACATATAAACTTGCTCTTTCCATTGAGACTGGCTATACAACAGAAAACGCGTAGAAGCGTGTTCGAGGTCCAGTCTTTTTCTTTCCTCGGTTTTCCCAACTGTCTTACAAAGGCTCAGTATGCTTTTCGATAACGTCACGCTCAAAAAAGGCATGGATTTCGCGGCTCAGCTGTATGCCGTCCATCGCCAGCTTTCACCCATCGATCTGAGGGATATTCTGCTCGGCTGTTTCAGCGGCCTGCCCATCGCGGGGAAAAACCAGTGCGATCATATCCGTAAGAACATTGTTTCGCCGTCTCTTGATGGTGCGTCGCCCGTGCTGATGCTCATCGCGGCGCTCAGCGAAATGGACCGCCTGACCGGATGGAGGCAGCTCCTGCCCATTGAGCTTGCGGACCTGATGAGCCACATGCTTCCGGGCGACGAAGACGCGCCGGTGGTCTGCCACGGCTCGCGTACGCTCCAGTTCGCCGTCTGGTTCGCCTCCAAGGGGCGGGAAGTCTGTTTTACTGGGGAAAGCGCGCTTGTCCCGCACATCGCAGCCATCGCGGGGGGGCAGGTCAAAGGCCTCGGCCCTTCCAGCCCGTACCCGGCAAACGCGGGTCACATCGCCATCCATGATTCCGATTCCCGGAACGCCGAACTCGGCACGTTCCTGCGCCAGCTCGATCACCAATCCTATCAGGGGGCGGTGGTCATGACGAACTGGTCGTTCCTCAGCAGCGCCAGCCCCCGCACGTTGCACCTCAAGCAGCGGCTCATCGAAAACGGCTCGCTGTACTCCGTCACACAGCTTCCCGGCGGGATCATCCCGCGTACCCTTCCCGCCTTGCTTCAGCTCGGCCCTTCCGAGCCGGGCCGCACGGTACGGTTGGTCAATGCCAAAGATTGGTGCGTGCCGAGCCGTCAGGGGCTGGAGATCAGCTACCTCGATCCCATCCTTGCGCAGGCGTGCGACCGCCCCATCGGGCGGCTGCCGCGCTGGACGCCCAAGCCCCCGGCGGAAAACGTGGATTATGAGGCTCTGATCCAGCGTGGCTGCGATCTGCGCCTCAAGTCGAGCCCGCTGGTGCAGACCTCGGCCCCGTCCTTACGGGAGGAATCCCTCGGCGGGTGTGCGGCGCTGGTGCGGGGGCAGATGCTCGCCAAGGCCGGGGACGGAGAACTTTCCAACATCTATAGAGAAGTCACCCTTGCCGATATTGATGAAAGCGGATTCGTTACCGACGCCAGCCGCCTCGTGCCGGATGCCGCGCCCCTGCCGCGTTCGCGCCGGATCGCCCGGCTTCGGGAGGGTGATCTCCTGCTCACCTGCAAGGGCTCGCTGCAATCCCTCGGCAAGGTGGGCATCGTGACCCAGTGCGGCGATAACTGGCTGCCGAGCCAGACGTTTTATCTGATCCGTACGGAATGTATCGATCCGATCTGGCTATTCCACTATTTGCGTTCTCCGCGGGCCTTGAACTATCTGCGCTCAAACATTTCAGGAACGAGCATCCCGCAGATTCGGGTTGCGGATATCGCGGCATTGCCGATTCCGATTCCGAACGAGGAGATGCTTGCCTCCGTACACGCCGTGCATCGCCAAGCCCTCAAACTGCTGCAAAAGATCGACAAGTTGCGTGATGAGCTGGATGGCCTGCTGGATGCGCCTGCCGTCATGCTCGATTCGCTGATGGCACCGGAAAGCTGATTTCCAGCCGCTGCAACGAGAACAGGGCGGTCCGCGCGCATGGCGTCGGACTGCCCTGTTTTTCTGCAAGCCTCGTGTTCCCTGCCATCTTCTGCCCAGGGGCTCCGCCCCTAGGAACCCCGGCAGAGGCGCTGCCTCTGCACTCCGCAAGGGGCGAGCCGCCCCTTGACCCGGCTGTGCGTTTTCTTTCGGCGGCTTGCCACCGAAAGAAAACGCTTGTCTGGCAGTGGGAAACACGGGATAAATTTATTTTGACGATGAGTTACGTTTCTTTAATCTCGCAGCGGAACGAACTCCCTTTGCGTAGCCTCCCCAATTTCAACCATGCCAATCCGTTACGCCAGCCGGAAGCCATGCCGCAGAGGATCGGCGGGATCGATGACCAGTTTGAGCAGGCCGGTCACGTAAGCCGAACCGGATACTTCAGGGATGCCTCCCTTGTACGGCCCGACCATTGCGGGCTCGACGATACGCGCCCGGAACTGGGTGCCGATGACGCTTTCATGGACAAAAGCTTCGTTCAGGCCGAGCTCGCCCTTGGCGAACAGCGAGGCCACACGGGCGGACGTGCCCGTCCCGCAGGGTGAACGGTCGAGGGAGTCAGGCAGAAAAACGACGGTATTGCGGTAAGTGGCTGTGGGATCATCCGGCTTTGTATAGAACATGACGTGCGTGATGACATTGATAAACGGCTGGAGGGGATGCTGGAACTTCACCGCCGCGCGCACAGCATCGCCGAATGCCTGCGCGGCCTTTTCGATGGCGGAACGGTGGCCGGAACGGAGTTCAAGGCCGGGAAAATACGCGGCGTCGGCAATGGCATACGTGTTGCCGCCGTAAGCCACATCAAAGGGGACAGCCCCTATACCGGGAACCTCAACCGTCCCCGAGCAGAACAGGAAGGAGGGCACGTTGCGGAACGCGACGCTGGTCACGCTGCCGTTTTCCACGGTGGCCCGGGTGCGCACGAGTCCGGCTGGGGTATCGATGTTCACTTCGGTCACTTCCCCGGTAATGGGCACCCGGCCGCTTTCCAACATGGCGGTGACGCAGCCGATGGTGCTGTGCCCGCACATGGGCATGTGCCCGCCCGCGTCGATGAACAGGATGCCCATGTCGGCCTCGGGATGGCACGGTTCCACCCAGATTGTGCCGGACATGTTGCTGTGCCCGCGGGGTTCCATCATGACGGCGGTGCGCAGCCAGTCCAGATGCTCCTCGGCATAGGCCATCTTGTCCTGCATGGTTTTCCCCTCGATGCGGGGAACCCCGGCGATGAGGTTGCGGGTGGGATTGCCCGCGGTATGCGTATCAATCGTTTCAACGAGGTGGCTGAGATGCATGGCAGGTCTCCTGAGATGTTCCGCAGTCTGTTTGAAAATGTACGGTGATATTAATTAATCAATGACTAAATTACACCATGAACTTTTCACGCCGTCAATCCTTTTCCGCCGTGATCCTCCGGGCAAGCTGTTCCTCCGGTCGGCTTTTTTTGCCAATAGATTGCAATAAAAAGTAAAAACACCGTCCATTGAAACGGTGTTCTACACAGAAATTCCCCTGCCGGATGTCTTTTGCCTCGACAGGCTTAAAGGCACCTTAACAGGCTACGGTTTTTATGCGTAACGAGAGCTTTTTTGAAGGGAACCCGTTTCAGGGAGCCCTGCATAAAAGGCTTTGAAACGGAGAGAGGGGCGCGAGGCTGAGCCGGCAGGCTTGGGGAAGCTTTTCTTGAGAAAAAAGTCGCTTCCCTCAATGCGGTTATACCACTTCAAACGTTCCTGCCCCTAGGGGATTGTTCCCCTGTTTCGGCAATCTGGACCCGCCCGGGCAGAAAGTTTTTCTCAAGGTACCCGCTGTCAGTAAAGAGCGGCTGTATGAATCAGTGGCACCATTTCCCAAGCAATCGTTTCAATGCTTCCGGGTCAAAGGGCTTGCCGATGTGTTCGTTCATGCCCGCCTTTAGGCTCTCGGCTCGGTCCGTGTTCATGGCGTTGGCGGTCATGGCGATGATAGGAAGGGCGTTGAAGCGGTCATCTTTCCGGATCAACCGCGTCGCCTGATAGCCATCCATGATCGGCATCTGGATATCCATAAGGACTAAAGCGTATTGGTTTGTTTGAATTTTCTGTACGGCTTCCAGCCCGTTCTCGGCCAGCTCCACCTCAAGCCCAAAGGAATTGAGAATGGCAATAGCTATTTCCTGATTGATTTCATTGTCTTCCGCTAGAAGGACGGTTTTTCCCTTCAAGCTGGAAGCGGGAAGGGCTTCAACGGGGGCGCTCTGTTCCGTTTCGGGATGCTGCGCCGCCGGGGTCGCTGCGTCCTTCTTTTCAAGTTGGAGCCTGAAGAAAAAGGTTGAGCCCACGCCTTCCTCGGTTACAGCCCATATTTCCCCATGCATGAGCTCCACCAGCATCTTGCAGATGGAGAGGCCAAGCCCCGTGCCGCCGTATTTCCGTGTCGTCGAGCCGTCCGCCTGGGTAAAGGGGACAAAGAGTTTGTCCAGTTGCTGTTGGCTCATGCCGATACCTTGATCGCGGACGGAAAAGAGCAGCGTGACGTTTTCACCGTGCACACGTTCGCAGAGGACTTCGATTTTGATGGTTCCGTGATGCGAAAATTTGACGGCATTGGAAACGAGATTCAGCATGATTTGGCTGATGCGCAACGTATCGCCGATCAGTACGTCGGGAATGCCCGGATCAATATGGGTTTCGAAAGATTCGTTGGCCGCTTTGGCTTTGGGCTCATTGATGCTGACGACATCGCGCACCAGCTTCTCTATTGACAATGTATTCTTCTCTATCTCGAGCTTCCCGGACTCTATCTTTGAGAAATCCAACACATCATTGATGATGGATAAGAGATTTTTGGCAGAAAGTTCCATCTTGCGCAGGTAGCTCTCCTGCACAGGGTCTGTACAGCTTTGTTTCAGCAAATAATTCATGCCGATGATGGCATTGAGGGGCGTCCGTATTTCATGGCTGATTCTGGCCACAAATTCGCTTTTGGCCTTGCTGGCTTCGTGCGCCCGTTGGATGGCTTCGGCATAGGCCTTTTCCGTTTCCTTTCGCAGCTGGATGTTGCGGGAAATGCCAACCATGCCGAAAGGCGCATTATCTTCCGAGTAGTACAGTGTCTTGATGGTTTCTAGGTATATCCTTTTCCCATCGGGATACAGCACCTCTTCCTCGCGGATCAAGGTATCGAGTTTTCCCCTCATGACCTGAAGGTCGTCCTCAATAAATTTCTGAGCGGCATTTCCTGAAAGCTGAAAAAGCTCCACATCGTCTTTGCCTATAATCTCTTGTTCGCTCTTGCCTATGAAAGCGCCGAACGCTTTGTTGCATCCCTTGTATATTCCGTTCATATCTTTATAGAAGATCAGATCTGGAACGGTATTTAAGATAGTCTTCAACAGAGCGCTTTCTTTAAGCAGCCTCTCCTGAGAAAGCCTCAACTGATCCGTGCGCTCTTCAACAAGGCGATTCAACCTGTCCTGATCCTGCTTCACTATTCTGGCCATTGACCGCAACGTATTGGCCAAGACGCCAAGCTCGCCCTGGCCATAGACGTCCAGAGCCGCCTCCAACTGTCCGTTGGAAATCCTGCGGGCATACTCGATAATCTTGTACAGGGCCTTCACTACATTATAAATAAGAATGGATCCGATGAGCAGGCCAATCAGGATTGCCAGAAGGGTCAGCAGAAAACTGTTCTTCGTGGATGATAACACCGTCTTATTGATTTGCGTGTCATCCATCGCGATCAGGACATACCAGTTCAGGTTTTTGATTTTTTTGTAAAAGCCCGTATAGGTTTTGCCGTTGAAGGCATACGTGACATACCCTTGTGGAGTCCCGTCGCTTAAGGTGTGGTCATCCAGCTTTATGCTGTCCGGGTGTTTGCTGTCTTTTGTGCTCTCTTTGGCCATGAGGATATGGGCCGTATTGTCGAGCAGGAAAATATCTATCCGGGACGAAGTGATATCATGGTTAAAGCAGAGAACGGATATGCTATCCAGTTCCACGGAGGCAACCAGAACGCCTTTATTCCGCTCGTTGCCCACAGGGACAGCGATATAGACACATTCTTTTTGAGTGACGCGTGAGACCAAAGGGCCGACGATCGCCGTTTCTCCGGCGATTGCCTGTCGGAAGTATGTGCGATCCCCATAGTTGTTGCCGTAATCATGCGAATTGAGGCTCGCCCGGATATTGCCGGTTTCATCAAGGAGGAAGACGTTCGTGATTGTCGGCATGACGTGCTTGATGGCCTCGAAGAAGGCGACAACGCGTTCATGTTCCCGTTGTCCCGTGTTTTCCAGTGATTCCTTGATGATTTCCGATTTTGCGGCAACACGGAAACTGTTTTTTATATCTGATATGGTCAGATTGATATTTTCCGCGACAAAGAACGATGTCGCTTTTATATCTTTCTCAATGATATGCCGCATGGCTGCGGAATGTGTTCTGTATGTCATATAAGATGAAATGCAGACGGCAAGAGCAATAGGCACTGTGATATACACGAGGAGTTTCGTTTTGAGCTGCATAGTGCCTACCGTATTCGCACAGGGTTACAGAAATGCCGAGAAGCACGCTCTGCCGAGTCCAAGCTTTTCTCTTATCATTTGAGGAAGAACTGATGCCGCCTGCTAGGATACGCACGGCTCCCCCCTTTGGGAAGGGCTGGCGAGGTTTCCATCCATCTCATCTTTTTTGCACCTCAAAAATGCAGCAGTAAGGATGAGAGGCAATATAATGCGGCAGGTATGGTGCAGTCCAGCGTTATTAGCGGCGTAATATTAAAAAACACATCCAATGAGAGGTATGCCACATTTATATTGATAAAAACGGTATGCCGGGAAAAACATCCTCAATACGCAGTTGTCCGCATATTCCATGTATAATCTGCAAGAGAGTCCCGGTTTTCGGAGCTTTCCGGGCCAGGCCGCAGCCATGCGCCATCTGAAAATGGTCGGAAGGATACGGAGGGCCGCACAGAGTCCCGGCTTCCCATTCGTCAGTTCCTTACCCCGTTTTTTCCTCTCCACGCGGGGCGGCTGTAGAATCCCGGACAATCAAATGATGCTTGAATTCGACGCGGGTGATGTTGCGGTCGGATGACTCGCCGGACATCTTCGAGTGGAGGATTTCGAAAGCGTTGCGTCCCTTGTCCGCAATGTAGTGCTCGACAGTGGTCAGGCCCACGGGGAGGAATTGCGAGGGAAAGATGTTGTCGAACCCGCACACGCTGTAGTCCTCCGGAACCCGGCGCCCTTCGGCACGGATGGCGTCGAGCACGCCGTAGGCCACCATGTCGTTGACCGCCACGAAGGCCGTGATGCGCCGCTCGCCGAGGCATTTGCGGGTCAGCTCGAAGCCGACCGCGTGCTCGATGGAAATGTTGTCCCGTTCCTCTTTTGGGGTCACCTCGCGGGAACGCACGATTACGGAGCCTTCGGGGCATTCGTCGCGGTAGGTGTCGCGCACGCCTTCCAGACGGCGGACGCGGGCGGAATTGGCCTCGTTCAGCGTGGTGGAGATATAGGCTATGTGCTTGTGCCCGAGGCCGATCATATAGTGTGCGATGATGGCCCCGGCGCTGTAGTTGTTCATCTCCACGGTGTCCACGTTGAGGCTGGTGTTGCGGTCCCCGATGACCACGACCGGTACAAGCCTGTTCACGCGTTCCACCAGTTCGGTGGACTGCGGCATCATGGTGAACACCACGCCCGCCAGATCCGAACCGGCCACGGCGTTCAGGATGCGGATTTCGTTTTCGGCGTCGCGGTAAGTCGTGTAGACGAGGGTGTCGCAGTCTTTGTCGGCGGCGGCTTGCTGGATGGCCTGTACGATGGTGGAATAATAAGGATTGAGGACGTTCGGGCAGACGATGAGGACTGTCTTGCGATCAAAGAGGGAGGGCCGCTTTTTGGCGGTGGGGGCGTAACCGAGGGCCTCGGCGGTTTCCCGCACTTTGCGGACGGTATCCGCGGAAAAGGAAACGTCCGTCCGCCCGCTGAGGATCATTGAGACCGTGGCGGGGGAATACCCGGACTGCCTGCTTATATCAGTCAAGGTGACTCTGGTTCTGGGGCTCACGACATCCTCTTTTTCGTTGTTATGGGGAACATATAGGCACAAGAACTTTCGGGTGTCAAACCGGGCTTAGATTTATTAAATTTTTAATTATACTATGTGAAAAAAAGAGGTTTAAAAAGTATATTTTTGAAAAATTCATTTTTTCAGCAAAAAGACACGGACGATATATTGCCATATTTCGGATTAGATGGCATGGTTTCAGCGGTGTTATGCCAGTGTGGGTAGAACGGAGCCCTCTTTGGCATTTAAAAATGAGGCGGAGTTTTATTAAATTTTTAATAAGCGGACGGCGGATCCCACCAGATGGCCTCGCCCCGCGAATCCCTCACCCGGCGCCACGGAACGGGCGGACGGGCAACCCGGGCGGCGGAAGGCCGTCCCAAGGAGCATCGCATGAGCGCACCCAGCAAGCAGGAGATCCGCAAGGTCGTCCTTGCCAGTCTGCTCGGAGCCACCATCGAATGGTACGACTTCTTTCTGTACGGGGTTGTGGCGGGCATCGTCTTCAACAAGCTGTTCTTCCCCACCACCGACCCGTTCATAGGCACCATTCTGGCCTACAGTACCTTTGCCATCGGCTATCTGGCCCGTCCCCTCGGCGGGTTCGTTTTCGGGCACTTCGGCGACAAGCTCGGACGTAAGAGCATGTTGGTGCTGACCATGCTCATCATGGGGCTGGCGACCATCGGCATCGGCCTTGTCCCGACCTACGCCCAGATCGGCATTGCCGCGCCGATCATCCTCCAGACACTGCGCCTCTGCCAGGGCCTCGGGCTCGGCGGCGAATGGGGCGGCGCGGTGCTCATGACTTATGAATACGCGAGCAAGCGCGAACGCGCCTTCTACGCCAGTATTCCGCAAATGGGCCTTGCCACGGGCTTGTGCCTCTCCTCCGGCGTGGTGGCGCTCCTGTCGTGGGGGCTCACGAATGAGCAGTTCATGGCATGGGGCTGGCGCTGCGCGTTTCTGCTCAGCGTGGTTCTGGTAGGCGTGGCCCTCTATATCCGTATGCATATCCTTGAAACCCCCGACTTCCGCAAGGCGCAGGAACGCGGCAAGACCGAACACAAGAGCCTGCCCATCGTACGCGTCTGTAAGGAGCATCCCGGCAATATCGCGCTCGGCGTGGGCGCGCGCTGGATCGACGGCGTGTTCTTCAACGTCCTTGCGGTGTTCGTGATCACCTATCTCGTGCAGTATGTGGATGTGCCCCGCACGGAAGCGCTCACCGTGGTGATGATTGCCGCTCTGGTCATGTGCCCGTTCATCCTGTTCGCCGGGCGTCTGGCCGACCGTTTCGGGCGCGGCAAAGTGTACGGTTTGGCAAGTCTGCTCTGCGGGCTGTCCATCTTTCCCTCCTTCTGGCTGATGGAAGGGAGCGGCGGCAACCTGTTCCTCATCGGGCTTGCGATTGTCATCCCGCTGAGCGTATTCTACGCGGGCGTGTTCGGTCCCGAGGCTGCGCTGTTCTCCGACCTGTTCCCGCCGGACGTACGCTACACCGGCATCTCCATCGTATACCAGTTCCCCGGTTTCCTCGTTGCGGGCATCGTGCCCGGCCTGTGTACCCTGTTCATGAAGTGGAATGACGGCGATCCCCTCTACGTTTGTCTGTTCACGCTTCTTGCGGGCCTCACGAGCGCGGCGTCCGCCTTCATCATCCAGCGCAAGCACAACGCAGCGGTCCGCAGAAGCGTCGACGGCGAAGTTGAGCATGTGTAAGATGCTGTAGCGGGATTGGGAATTGGAGAAGGAAGGGCTTTTCTGAGGAAAGGCATCCCTTCCTTCTCCAGACCATCCATTCCTCCCTTCCAAAGGTTGTTACGGGATGGGGAGGGCGCGTGACGACGGTTCGTTCCTGTTGGAGAGCCTTGGCTTGAAAGGCTGGAGAACGTGCGCATAGGGAACGGAGAGCGTTGCGTGAGGAGGGAGTCCGCCGGAAAAACGGAGCACATCCGGTTCGGCGAGGTTCATGGGGTTTTAGATGATGCGCGGAGGCCGTTGCGTTTCCGCACAACCGATTGAAGGTAAGCGAAATGCGTATCCTGCATCTTTCCGATTTTCATTTGCGCGGCGACGGTGGCCTTTCGTTCAGGGTGGTGGATACCCTTGAATGCCTGCGGGTCGTTGCGGAGCATCTCAAGACGCTTGTTCAAAAGCCCGATGCCTTGGTCATCACGGGCGACTTGGCCGACAGCGGGGACGCGCACGCCTACAGCCTGCTGCATGAGGCGCTCGCACCGCTTTCCCTGCCGGTGTACGCCGTGCCCGGCAACCATGACCGCCGCGACCGGATGCGCGAATTGCTCGGGAATTGGTGCCCTGCCGATGCTTCCGTGGCTCCGTACCTGTGCTATGCCGTGGAGGATGGCCCGGTGCGCCTGGTCATGCTGGATACCATGCAACCGGGTTCGCATTCCGGGCACTGCCCTGAAGCCGTAGCGGGCTGGCTGGAGCGGACGCTCGCGGCCCGGCCCGGCGTCCCGACCCTGCTGTTCATGCACCATCCCCCGTTCGTGACCGGCATGGGCGCGATGGACGAGCCCTTCGAGAATGTGGGCCGCCTTGCCGATATCCTGAGCCGTTCGCCGTGGGTGCGCCTGTGCTGCGGGCATATGCACCGCCCCATCGTGACCCAGTGGGCGGGCTGCATCGCGTTGACCTCCCCCGCCGTGTCCATGCAGATCGATCTCGATCTTTCCCCCGAGGGCGGAGACACCTTCCGCATGGAAACCCCCGGCTATCTGCTGCACCATTGGGACGGCAGCGTCCTGAACAGCCATATTTGCCAGATCCCGTGTTCGCCCACGTTCTCTGGCCCTCACCCCTTTGTCGGCTCCGTGAACCCCGTTGAAGGATAGCAACTCGGGACGACATTCCCCCAAAAAAAGGCTCCCTGCCGGACTGACGGCGGGGAGCCTTTTTTGTTTTCAGGAAAGGACGGTTTTTCTGAAAGGGAACTCGCGCGGCAGGAAAGGTCGCCGATTTGAGGCGGGCAGGCCAGAGGGGGCCGCCCACTCCGGCTCGGGAAAGCCCCTATTTGCCGCTTTTCTGTTGGGCCGTTTTGGCGGGCTGTTTCGGTGCGGCTTTTTCAGGTTTCGCTTGTGTGGCCCTTGCCTTCACCGGGGCGGAATTTGTCGGCGCTTTTGCGGATGCCTTGGAATTCTGCGCCGGCTTCTGCGTTTGTGCCGCCTTGGCAGGGGCCGTTGCGGTCGTTTTGGCCGTTTGCGTCGCGGCTTTGGGCTGTTCCGCTTTTGTCTTCACGGGCGCTTTGGCTGTCGCGGTCGTCTTGCCGCCAGCCTTGGCCGGAACTGCTTTTTTCCCGGCGACGGGCTGTGCTGCCTTGTTTGGGGCGGGTTTCTGCGTATTGGATGTAGGCTTCGCGGGTTGGCCATTTTGAGCCGCCGTTTGGGGTTTGGTCGCGGGCTGTGCCGCCTTGCCCGCCTTGGCGGGTGCGGCTTTGGCCTTGGCCGGTTCCGAAACCGGGGTGTTTTTTGCGGGTACGGCACCCTTTTTGGTATTTGGGGCTTGGGCTGCCTGTTTCCCGGGGACTTTCTTTTTCGGGGGGATGGTTTTCGTTGCGGCTTTGGCTGTCGCTTGTGAAGGCGTCGTCTGTTTCCGGGCGGCAACGGCTGGCCCGCCGTTTTTTTTGTTCTGCGCGGGTTCCTGTTTTGCGGCCGGGGCTGACGCCTTGCGGTGGGTATCGGCCTGTGTCCGGTGTTCGGCTACCGCTGCGGGCGTTTGTTTTCGCGTAGCGGAGCGCTTTTGATTCGAAGCAAGGGCGGCCTTGTGGGTGAGGGTGGGTTTGCGGGAGTCCAGCGCCATGAGCTTTTTGATGGCTTCGGCGTCGGATTCCTTGGACTGGACTCTGCGGGCACCGATGAAGGTGGAGCTGAAATAGGGATCGGACAGGGCGGCGATGGATACGCTTTTGCCGCGTCCGGGGCTGTGGATGAACGAGCCGCCGCCGAGATAGATGCCCGTATGGTAGCCGCGCCGGGGATGGTTGAAGGCGACGATGTCGCCCGCCATCATGGAGCCGGACTTGATGGGGCGGCCCATGACGGATTGCTCGCGCGCCGTGCGCGGCAAGGTGACGCCGACATTCCGGTAGGCCCACTGCACGAACCCCGAACAGTCGAAGCCTTGCGTATCGGTACCGCCGGGCACGTAGGGCGTGCCGAGGGCCGTTTTGGCTTGCTCGATAAGATGCAGGTTCGGCAAAGGGATTCCCGACTCCCGCATCGTGGACAGGCTCGCCGTACGGTTGTCGTAAGCGAAGCGCTCCTCTTGGGACATGGAAGAACGATCGGCTTTCTTCCGGTTTTCCAGATACGCCTCAAAAGAGTACGGATCGTCGTACACCGGCTCAAAGGCGGGTTGCAGCTTTTTGGAGGAGCACCCGGAAAGCGCGATGGCAGCAACGAGAAGGGCAACGGTGCAGATGGAGGAGTGGCGAGCTTTCATTTTTTCGGGCTAGGCAATTTCCCGAGTGATGTCAAGATGGTTACGAAGCGTTTATCATACAAAAAGAACCAAATAATATCAGCATGTTTTGTGATTGAAAAAAACACACTCCTGCCCGGTGGGGCGGGGAGCGGGCGGAGTCCCTGTGTGGGCCTCTGGAATGAGCCGGAACTGTGGGGAAAACAGGCTTTGCGAGAAAGAAAACCCCTCTCCCGCGGGGATACGGGAGAGGGCGGGGTAGGGGCATTTTCCGGCAGGGAACGGTTACTTGACGAGCTTGAGGAACTTGTCGGTGACGTAGGAGGCGTTTTCGACCTTCTTGAGTTCATCCGGGGTGATGCTGCCGATGGAGGCGAAGAACTGGGCTGTGTCGGCTTGCCACTGCTGGACTGTGCTCATGCCCTTGGAGGTATCGAAGAGGGCGAGCTGTCCCTTGATGTCCCATGCGGGGTGGGATTCCAGATCCAGCCGGGCGAGTTCCTTGGAATAGGTCTTTCCGGCCCAGTCGAAGAAGAAGCGCTGGTATTCGGGGATCAGGTCGTCGACGCTGGTGGTCCGCAGGTGTTCGACGCCGCGCAGGTAGACGGAGAGGAACTTTGCGGTGATTTCAGGGTGGGCGTCGGCGTACTTGGTGTCGGCCACAAGGACGAGCGGGGTGCCCTTGCCGCACAGGGCGGCGCTTCCGGCGACCTTCCAGCCCTTGTCGGTTCCGGCGTACATGTGCGGGGCCCACAGCGCCACGAAGTCGCCGATGCCGTTTTCAAAGGCCGCAAGGGCTTGCGGCTGATCCATGTTCTTGATGGTCACTTCAGTGGGCTTTACGCCGACGGCATCAAGCCACGCGGTGAGCGCGAAGTGGGCGGAGGAAACCGTGGTGCAGAGGATGGTCTTGCCCCGCACGTCCTCTGGGCTCCCGAATACGCCGGGATGCTTGGGATTGAGGCCCTTGGTCTTGAAGACGGGATTGTCGGGCCGGGCGAGCACGGCGACGCAGGCGGACTCGTCGGTGCCGACGCCGATGACGCTGGTGCCGTAGCGCAGGTTCCCCATCATGGCCGGGACCCCGCCGAGGCAGGAATACTGCCATTCGCCTGCGGGTAGGGCGTTGAGGATGGCCATGCCCGAATCGAAGAACAGGATGTCGATATCCAGACCGGCCTCTTTGTCCCATCCTTTTTCCTTGGCGTACCACATGGCGAACGTTTCATAGGAATCCATCCACGCCGTGCGGATCTTGGTGAGCGGGGCGGCGGAAGCGGCGTTGCACAGGGAGAAGGCCAACAAAACGGCGGCAAGGCCGGAGAGGAACTTGTTCAGGCGCATAGTGGACTCCTTATGAGGGGTTATGCTTCTTGTCGGCGGCGAGGCAGGCCAGAAACGCGTGCATGATCCCCGCCGCGGCGAACGAGGTGATGCCCGCGGAGTCGGTATCCGGAAGGACTTCCACCAGATCCATTCCGACAAGGCGCTGTCCGGGGCACACGCCGAGGATCAGCTTGAGGGCCTCATGGGTGGTGAAGCCGCCGATTTCCGGCGTCCCGGTCCCCGGCGCATAGGCGGCGTCGAGGAAATCGATATCGAAGGTGACGAAAACCGGGGTTCCGGGGCGGATCCGCTCGCGCATGATGCGGATCGTCTCATCCACACCGATGTCGTGCAGTTCCCACCCGCTGATGACGCGCATCCCCTTGCCCTTGGCGTAGTCGAGGCTGGACCGGGAATAGAGCGGGCCTCGGATGCCCGCCTGCGTGCTTTGTTCGGGGAGGATCAGCCCTTCCTCGATGGCCCAGTGGAAGGTTGTGCCGTGGTTGTAGGGTTTGCCGAAAAAGTCGTCGCCGGTGTCGGAATGGGCGTCGAAGTGGAGCAGGGCCACGGGGCCGTGGCGCTTCGCCACGGCGCGCAGTTCGGGCAGGGTGATGGAGTGGTCGCCGCCCATGATCACCGGGACGGCCCCGGCGTCGAGCACGCCCGCGACGGCGGCTTCGATGCGCTCGAAGGACTCGTCGAGATAGCCGGGGATGATATCCACATCGCCCGCGTCGACGCCTTGGCAGTGCTCGAAAATATCCACGTCAAGAACGCTGTGGTAGGACTTCAGGATGCTGGAGGCATCCCGGATGGCAGCCGGGCCGAACCGGCATCCTGGCCGATATGAGGTGGCCGTGTCGAAAGGCACGCCGAGCACGGCGAAATCGTTGCCGGAACAATCGGCGGAATACGGCAGGCGCTGAAAGGTGCGGACCCCGCAGAAACGGGGGGAAGCCAGTGAATTGACGGGAACGCCCATGTCATGCTCCTTGTCCTTGTCGGAAGGTGGTTTTGTTTTTTAATAAGCAAGGTACATGCCATAGTGTAATATATTGAAATAAAAATAGATTGTCCTCAGGACAGCAGTGAAAGGCTATTCAGATATGAATAATGTGTTGTCCCACAGGGGAGGAGGAACAAATATTGATTTCTCTATCATCCGGTAATATAACACAAAAAAAGAAAAAATTCCCTGTGGAGAGCTTGTTATTCAAACATGAATAGCCTATTCAGTATTGAATACATCCGCAGGAGGCTCCGCCATGTCGCCGTTCGATGCCGCTTTACCGAGTACGGAAGATTTGTTTTCCGTCATTGAGGCCATCCACGACAACGTCGCCATCGTTGACCACAACGGCGTCATGCGCTGGGTGAGCAGCTGCTTTGAGCGCAATTACGGGATCAGCCGCGACCGGGTCATCGGCAGGACCACCTATGAACTGGAGGCGGAAAAAGTGTTTTCGCCATCCGTGGCGGCCCTCGTCCTCAAAACCCGCCGGGTGGTCACGCTGACCGAGGCCACGCGCTCGGGGCAATACAATATCGTTACCGGCGTTCCCATCTATGATGATGACGGGGATGTCTCGTTTGTGGTGAGCTACAGCGTGGACATGCGCTATTCACGCCGATTGCATGAGGAATACCAAAAAATCAGCGCGCTGGTGTCCCCGAATGCGCCCCAAACCTCCGGAGGCCTGCCTTTCAGCGGGACCATGAGGGCCATAGCCGCGACCATCGAAAAGCTGGCCAAGGTGAATACGACCGTGCTCATCACGGGAGAATCCGGGGTCGGGAAGAACGTGGTCGCCCGTCTGGTGCACCATCTGAGCGACCGCACGAACGGGCCGCTGGTCGAAATCAACTGTGCGGGCATCCCCGCCCCGCTGTTGGAGTCGGAGTTGTTCGGCTATGAGGCCGGAGCGTTCACCGGAGCCAGCCATAAGGGGAAAGAAGGGCGGATTGCACTGGCGGACAAGGGCACGCTGTTCCTCGACGAGATCGGAGAACTGCCCCTGCGGCTCCAGTCCAAGCTGTTGCAGGTGATCCAGGAAAAGCAGATCGTCAAGCTCGGCGGGGTAAAGCCCGTTTCCATTGATTTCCGGCTGGTGGCGGCGACAAACCAGGATCTGGAGGCGCTGGTGGAGAAGAAGCGTTTCCGCAGTGACCTGTTTTTCCGGCTCAATGTCCTGCCGCTATGGATTCCGCCCCTGCGGGAACGGCGCGAGGAGATCGTGCCGCTGTGCCTGAGCATTCTGGGGGAGATGAACGCCAAATACGGGACGGAAAAGGTTTTTTCCGATGAAGTGAAGCGGCATCTCGCCGCCTACTCGTGGCCGGGGAATATCCGTGAGCTGCGCAACGTTATCGAACGGCTCGTGATCGTCTCTTCAGGGGGCGTCATCAAGGCGGACGAATTGCCGGAACACATGTTCCGGCATCAGGAGAATCCGGAAAGCCCGATAGGCAAGAGCCTGCCCGATGCGCTGGAGACGCTTGAACGGCGCATGATTCTGGAAGCGTATAAGGCCTGCGGGACCACGACCGGGGTTGCGAAGGCGCTGGGGATCAGCCAGCCCACGGCCGCCCGGAAGATTGCGAAGTACAAAAACGAGGCATCCGGAGAGAGATAGCCTAGGGAAGCCTCTTTTTTCGCCGGTCGCGCAATGCCCAGGTAGGGAACTTAGAAGATATTTTCCTCTGGAGAGATGGAATGGCGGAACGTGGAGAGGCAAGGCTCGCAATGCGTTCCGCCTTGCAGCAGGATGCCGTTTGGAAGGGCTGAAACCGTCTCGGATAAACTGTCCGACATAAAACAGGGCCGCCCGGCGAGGATAAACCGGGCGGCCCTGTTTTGCCGCTATCAGCGGGGAACGGAGGCCGAAAAGGAGGATTACACCGTAACAGGTTATAACTATTTGTAATTATAAGTTGTTACTGTGTAATGAAAACGTGGTGACTTGCGGGCTAGACAAGCGCTTCGATAGCGTTGCCGAATTCCGGGGAAATGAAGACCTGCGACTCGGGTTCGCGTTCCTGAGAGGACTGGGTACAGTCCTTGGGTTCGGTCGCAACGTAGGGTTCGCACACTTCAACCACGGTCTCTTTCTCGCCGTGTTCGGCTGAGACGTAGGTCACGGTGTCCAGATGGCAGACCATGTTGTCACGGAGAAAAGTGCTTTCGCTTACGGAAACGGCGGTGTCACGGGTGGGAGTCGACATAAGAATTTCTCCTTTGAAGTATGTGGATACGAAGTATGCCATGTCTACTTGATAGGACCATGCCCGAGAGGAATCAAGTTGTTCTGTGCGCTCAAACAGCCGGAAAAAACTTATCTTTTTGAAAAACATATCGGATTGATCGCTCGAACACCCGACTTTTGGGCTCCATTGCCGTCCGTTCCTGTGAAGAGAAAAAACGGAGTGGAATACGAGAGAAAGCGTTTGGTTTCGGAAAATTACAAACCGTCAGTGGGGTGTAGCGGATAGCGGGAAACACACTCCATCGCCATTGTTTCGCCACTCAACGGCTTCTCTGCGGAATGATTTCACTTTAATGATATTTTTTGTCCGTTGCACAGAAAAACTCCCCATCGGATGTCGACGGGGAGTTTTCTATAACGGCGAGAAGGGGCTTTTGAAGGAAGGCAACATCCTCCCCTGCTGTGGGAGGGGAGGATACGAGGGAAGCGTTTGGCCTTCCCCCAGAAGAGATTTTAGGGAAAATATTCCACTTTACGGTTAAGTTAGGCTTGCGTCGCTTCCCGCACGGTTTCGGCGAGCTTGAGGAATGCGGCCTTCGCCGGGGTGTCGTCGGGCATGGATACGATGGGATGTCCCCTGTCCGCGGCGACGACCGTGGCGGGATCGAGCGGGATCGCGCCGAGGAAGTTCAACCCTTCCTGTTTGGCGAGGGCTTCGCCGCCGCCCTTCTTGAAGAGATCGATCTCCTCACCGCAATGGGGACAGAAGAGGCCGCTCATGTTCTCCACAAGGCCGAGCACGTCCGCTTTGACGACCTTGAGGAAATCAAGCGCCTTGCGGACGTCCGCCAGCGAAATCTCCTGCGGGGTGGTGACGACGACGCACTTGGCGTCGGGGATGGCGTCAAGGATGGTCATATGCTCGTCACCGGTCCCGGGAGGGGAATCGATGAGCAGATAGTCCAGCGCGCCCCACTTCACGCCGGCGACGAACTGCTGAATGGCTCCAACCTTTTTGGGGCCGCGCCAGATGATGGCGGCGTCCTTGTCTTCGAGGAAGGATTCGATGGAGATGAGCGAGAGGCGTTCGCCGCAGGAAACGGGCACGAGCTTGCCGTCTTCGTTATCCACCCTGACGAACCCGTGGGAGCCGAGCAGGTGCGGGACGCTCGGGCCATGCAAATCCACGTCGAGGATGCCGACGTTGAAGCCCTGCGCTGCCAGCGTGGCGGCGAGGTTCACGGTCACTGAGCTCTTGCCCACGCCGCCCTTGCCGCTCATGACGAAAAGTTTGTGCCGCACGTCTTTCAGGTTTTCGGACATGACCTTGCGCTGCATGGCCGCGGTCATGGGGATCGTTGTCTGCCCCTGTTGTTCCGAACATGATGCCATATGTATTTCTCCAGACGGTTTTGAGGGATGAAGAGCGCATCGGCGGAAACCGCTTCTCCGGCGGGAGGCGTTGCTTGCCGAGGCTTCCGGCTATTCCGTCCGCAGCTCACAGGCGGAATAAAAGACCTGCCCATCCTTGGGCTGCGTCACGGCCTTGCCGTCGGCGACGAGCATCTCCAGATGCTTGATGGCTTCGGTGACGTGGATGTTCAGGCCCGCAGCGGCTCCGGCGGCGGTACAGGGGCGGCGTTCGATGAGCGCGAGGATGTCCTCTTCCTTGATCTGCGTGCGGAAAGCCGTATGCGCCATGTCGTCGAGATGTTCCGCGATGATCTCGACCGTGCTGGGCACCCCAGCGAAATGCTTTCGGATTTCCAGCAGCCGGGCGGCGGGAACGGGCAGGGCATAGGTTTCCGCCGGAGGGCGGCATACGCTGTTGATCTGCACCTTGTCGGGCCGGATGCGTTCCGCCAGGCGGGCGATGGCGTCCACGGAGGCGTCATCGTCGCTTATGCCGCCGAGCAGCATGACTTCGAGCCAGATCTGCCCGTTGAAGGCACCGCGGAAGGCGATCAGCCCTTCGACGATTCTATCGAAATCAAGGGACGCGGCGGGGCGGTTCACCTTGTCGAGCAACGCGGCGTCGCCTCCGTCCAACGAGGGGATCACCACATCGGCGGCGGCGAGGTCGGCGCGGACTTCCGGCATCCACAGCAGGGAGCCGTTGGTGAACACCACCACCGGAACGTCCGTCATGGCCTTGATGCCCCGGATGATGTCGCCGAGCCCGGAGTGCAGCGTGGGTTCGCCGGATCCGGCGAAACTGATGTATTCGGGCTTGTCCCCGTTTTCGAGCTTGCGGCGCACTTCGTCAAGGATATCCGCGGTGGGGATATATTCCTTGCGCTCGATGGTGTGGTTCGTAGTCCGTCCGAGCTGGCAATACACGCAGTCGAACGAACAGCTTTTGAAGGTCAGGGCGTCCACGCCGAGAGAACGGCCCAGACGCCGGGAAGGAACCGGGCCGTACACATGTTTGAAGCCAGTGTTCATGTGCTGTCCTTTTCTCGCGGAATCGCCCGCGTTCGGTGCCATGCCCCGGAAATGCCCCGTAGGTCAGGCTTTGCTTTCGTCCGGGCCGCCTTCGATGGCTTCGAAAGCCCGCTGGCTCACGCCCGCGTGGGAGGCGATGGCTTTCCATGCCTCGGCATAATCCCCGGCAAAGGGATTTTCCCCGTTCCGGCTCTTGGTCGTCAGCATGAAGCCTTCCAGAAACGCGGCCCTCGGTTCCGGAGCTTCGGCGAGCTTCGTCTCCAGGGGCCGGATATGCTTGGCATAGATGTAGTCGGCGATCTCTTTATCGGTATGGCCCCATGAGCGGCCTTCCTCGATGGCGGAGGTGATTGAGCAGATGATTTCGTTCATGGTGTTATTTTCGGGGTTTCGCCGTCGGCGGGCTGGATGAGCCGTCGGCAGTGAGGGCAGCCGCACGTCATTTCACGCGCGTTGCATACCAAATAATCACCGCCTTCGATGATCAGCCGTCGGCTGTTGACGAGGCAGTCGGCAATTTTATGACGCGCGTTCCGGTACATGGCTTGCGCGGTGGTCCGTGCGACGTGCATCCGTTCGGCGCACGCCTCCTGATTTAAGCCTTCCAGATCGATGAGCCGGATGGTTTCATATTCCTCGACCGTCATGACGATGGTTCCGTCGTCAATCCCGGCAAGAGGTCCGAAAAGCGTATTCTGAGGCAGGCGGCAGACGCGTCTCCACTTTCTGGGTCTGGGCATGATCCCTTCCTCTGTTGTCCGGGAACCGTTCCGGGGCCTCGGCATGGAGCGCCCCATCGATCATTTTTGACATATGCCCTATTCCTTCACGCCGCATCTGTCAACAATCAAGCCGCGTTATTTTGGGGTTCCGCTGTCCTTGCCGCTCTTTTTCCAGCAAACATCCACAAGGCGGACAGCCCCTGAACGGAAAACCGCAGTGCGTCCTCCCGTTCAGGGGGATACGCCTCTCCGGAAAAACGGTTTCATCTTGATTTGCCGTGCGCGGTATGAAACAATCCGCCGCGTTTGTTCCGGTCCCGGAAAAACCGCTTGGGGAATCCGCAGTTGGAACATCCACCACGAAAAGTCATCTTGAGAAAGTTGGAAAAAACAATGCGCAATCCCATTCCCAGAGTGGCGGCTATCCACGATCTCGCCGGGTTCGCCCGGACGTCCCTGACGGCGGCCATCCCGATCCTGTCCAGCATGGGCATTCAGGCCACGCCCCTGCCCACAGCCATCCTGTCCACGCAGACGGTGGGCTATAACGATTTTACGCTGCTCGACCTGACGGACGACATGGTCCGCATCCTTGATCACTGGGAGCGCCTCGGGCTGGGCTTTGACGGCGTGTACTCCGGCTTCATGGCGTCCACGGCGCAGATGGATTCGGCGGCGCGGTGCATCCGGAATTGCCTCGCTCCCGGCGGCCTGGCTGTGGTCGATCCCGTGCTCGGGGATGACGGCAAGCTGATCCCGACCATGACCCCGGAGATGGTGGCGAAAATGCGCTGGCTCATCACCTGCGCGGACCTGATCACTCCGAATTTCACCGAAGTCTGCCTGCTCCTTGACGAGCCTTACAGCCCGGAAGCGGATCTGCCCACGCTCAAGGGCTGGCTGCGCCGCCTCGCCGAAAACGGCCCCAAGACGGTTGTGGCGACGAGCGTGCCGCTTGCGGACGGGCAGGCCTCGCGTAAGCCCGAATGCACTTCCGTCCTCGCCTACGAACGGGATGAGGACCGTTTCTGGCGTGTGGACTGTTCCTATATCCCGGCATATTACCCCGGAACGGGCGATGTGTTCGCCAGTGTGCTGACGGGGAGCCTCCTGCAGGGCGACAGCCTCGCCATTGCGCTTGACCGGGCCGTGCAATTCGTCACCTTGGGCATCCGGGGCACCTTTGGGCAGGGCCTCCCCAACCGGGAGGGGATTTTGCTTGAGCGCATCCTCGATACCCTGCGCGCGCCTCTCGGGTCGTATATGTGCCGCCTCGTGGACTAGCGGGTTCACGGCGGACAGACGCGGCATTCCGGTTTCCGGGTGCCGCTTTTTTTGTGTATAGCTAGAATATTCCCATAATCTTTTTATTATGTAAATTTTATTGCCGAACCCATCAACCCTGCCTCATGCACCAAGCATCCGACACCCCGCAAATCAAAAAACGCCGCGCTAGAGGTAGACGAGCAGGATGGTCATGGCGATGGTGCTCAGGAGGATGGACAGGGAACAGATGTTGCCCGCCATGATCACGTCGCCCTTGAGCTTCATGGTGAAGATGAGGGCCAGCGAAGAGGAGGGGGCGAGGGCGATGACGGCCATAGCCTGCCGGATTTCAAGCGAGAAGGGCAGATAACGGTAGAAGAGGAACGCCAGCACGGCTGAGAGCGCATAGCGGACTGTGATGTGTTTGATGAGGCACCGGAAGCTCTTGCTGTCCATTTGCAGATTGATGTTCACGCCGATCATGAGCATACAGAGGAACGCGTTGGCGTCCCCGGCGATCTTGGTGAAGATGATCACGGGATGCGGCAGGGCGAGGTGCAGGAACGCCATGACGATCATGATCAGATAGATGCAGAAAGGGATGGACGAAAAGACGTTGCGCAGGAAACTCTTGATGGACAGATGCTGTGAGGCGTCGGTAACGCTGTTGGCGAGCGCGTAGGTACCGCCCGTGCACATGATCGCGTTCCCGGCGTCGAACAGGCAGGTGGCCAGGAACCCTGTGGGAGGCAGGAACCCGGCGACGAAAGGCATGGCGAACGTGCCGATGTTGTAGCCCGAAAGGTTGAGCATGGAAAAGGCGCGTTCCTGCCGGGCCTTGCCGTGGGTCATCCCGTAGCCGGTGGCGACCATGAGGACGTTGCAGAGCGCGCCCAGAGCGACGAGCCAGAGCATTTCGGAAGTCACGGGCACGCCGTTGATGCTGGTTATGATGATGCACGGCAGAGTGATGTAGAACACGATGCCGGAAAGCACGCGGAACGTCTCCGCCTTCAGGATGGACAAACGGCGGAGCAGGTAGCCGAGCATGATGAAGGTGATGAACGAAAGAACTTTGAACAGTGCCTCTTCCATGAAAAATCCCCTTTCTGCACCAGCCCGCGGGATCGCGTTTCAAAGGGCAATCCTCCGGCGGTGTGGTGTTCCCATGTACGGGGCGAACCTATTATACCCACTTTCCGTTCCTGTATACTCCCCCCACCGTACGGCGCGGAAGGCCGTCCCGCCGGGTCTATCCGAAGGGGCGGCACACAAAAAGGCAGCCGCACCCGGAGAAGAAAGGGGTGCGGCTGCCTTCAGGCTTGTGCCGGCGGCAGGATCGGAGGAGGGCTATACCAGCGAACCGGCAGCCTCGTAGATCCCTTCGGAAAGGGTGGGGTGGGCGTGGATGGTTTCGAAGAGATCGCGGGCTGTGCAGCCACGCTGGATGGCAAGGGTGGCTTCGGCGATCAGATCGGAAGCGTGGGCTCCGGCGATGTGCGCTCCGAGGAGCTTGCCGCTGCCTTCTTCAACGACGAGCTTGAACAGCCCGGCGAGTTCGCCCATGGCCTGCGCCTTGCCGAGCTCGCGGAACTGGAACACCGAAGTTTTCACGGCGAACCCCTGTTGCTTGGCTTGCGCTTCGGAGAGCCCCACATCCCCGATTTCCGGGGCGGTGAAGATGGCGGAGGGCACCACATCATAGCGCTGCGCCTTCCTGTCTTCGGGATGCAGGATGTTGTGCACGGCGGTATGGGCTTCCGCGACGGCCATGTGCGCCAGCATGATGCGGCGTGGCCCGATAACGTCGCCGATGGCGTACACGCCCGGCACCGAGGTTTCCAGAAAGTCGTCGGCTTCGATCCAGCCCCGGGCATCGACCTTGACCCCGGCGGCGTCGAGCCCGAGGCCGTCCGTATGCGGCACGCGGCCCACGGTGACGCACACAGCGTCGGCCTCAAGCGTGCGCGGGGCGGGAGGGTTGGCCACCTCCACGAACGGAGACGCGCCGATCTCCACGGAGACGCCTGTCCCGGTGGGCGTTGTGGCGGTCACCGTGCGGGCCAGTTCCACGGCGATGCCCTTCTTTTTCATTTCGCGCTGCAACAGGCGGCTGATTTCCTCATCCACCGAGGGCAGGGGCAGTACGCGGTTTTGGCCTTCCACGACCGTCACCTTGGAGCCGAACGCCCGGTAGATGAACGCCAGCTCGCAGCCGATGACCCCGCCGCCCACGATGATCAGGCTGGGCGGTACGGCTTGCAGTTCCAGCGCGTCATCACTTGACAGCACGCGGGCGTGATCGACGGGCAGGGCGGGCAATTCCAGCGGCGAGGAACCCGTGGCGATGATCACGTTGTCGCTTTCGACCTCTTCCGTGCCCTCCGCCGTGGTTACGTGCACCAGCTTCGCGCTCACGAGTCCGGCCTTGCCGTAGACGACGCGGACTTTGAGCTGGGCGCACGTTTTTTCAAGGCCGGTCTGCAGCGTGGCGGTAACCTTGCGCTTGCGGTTCACGATGGCGGGCATGTCCGCCTTGAGCGCGCATTCTCCGGTGATGCCGAATTCCGCCAGCCGTCCGCTCATTTCCAGCACGTCGGCGGACGAGCGCAGGGTTTTGGTGGGGATGCAGCCCGTGTGCAGGCACGTGCCCCCGAGTTTCGCCCGTTCCACGAGCGTCACTTCTACCCCGGCCTTCGCCGCCGCAAACGCCGCCGAATAGCCTCCAGGCCCGGCCCCGATGATGGTCAGTTTCATATCGCCTCCTCAAAAGGTGCTGCTTGATGCGCTTCCAGCCGGGACGAGTCCCCGCTTCCTGCCAGTGGGAATTCTTTAGGAGAAACCAGCGGAGGATGCAAGGCCGATCAGCCCATACTCTGGCGAAATACGTTTTTTATGCGCTTTGAAATAACGATTTTTTCAGAAAATAACGATTTTTCTTTTCTTCTAAATAAATCAGTGATTTTTCGGCAGATGAGGGCTAGCGCTTCCAGTGGAACGTGAATACCTGTTCGACGTCGGGGTGCAGGCTCAGATGAACCGGGCAGGTATGGGCGGCGCGTTCGATCATGGTTTTCTGTTTGTCGGTGTATTCGCGGTCGGGCATGGTGAAAACGACTTCAAGCTTGCCGATGCGCCGGGGGTTCGCGCTCATGGTTTTGGTGACTTCGATGCTGGTTCCGGTCACGTCCACATCGTGCATTTTGCCGTAAATGCCGATGATGGTCATGGCGCAGCTGGCCAGCGCCGTGGCGCAGAGATCCGTGGGCGAAAAACCTTCGCCCTTGCCGTTGTTGTCCACGGGGGCGTCTGTGATGAGGCGCGTGCCGCTGGCGGCGTGAACGGATTCGACACGAAGGTCGCCAAGATACGTTGCGGTAATGGTAGCCATGCCAAACTCCTTTTTCATGGACTGTACCGGAAACTCCCGCAAGAGCCTACCCCCCCGTTATGCCTTGCCTGTAGAGTCCCGTTTCCGCCCATATGGTTTGAAGTGCGGTGCGTTTTATTGACAACCTCTGTGATTTCCACCATTGTTAAAACAGATACCGAGTCTTCCCGCACTGATGAGTGCCTTTTTAGGGGATGGAGGATGGCTTTGCTCGGAAAAACAGACTGGTATAGCGCCGAAAAGAAAATCATCCTGACGATCGCGTTGGCTATCCTGATCGCTTCTGTATCGGTCTTCGCCATTCTGTATCTGATGATGAGCCACGCCTTGCAGGAGGATATCCGGGCACGTGCGCGCGTGGTGAATGCCTATGCCGAATCCCATTTGAATCTTGAGGGATTCGTCCACATCAATACGCTTAAGGACATGCGGCGGGACACCTATCAGGACATGCAGTCCATGCTGGATAATATCCGGCAGATCGCCAATGTCCGGTATCTCTACACCGCCAAGTTCAATGACCGGGGCCAGCCCATGTATCTGGTGGACGGCCTGCCGCCGAATTCTTCGGATTTCCGCAGCCCGGGCGACCTCATTGAACAAGACATCGTCCCCATGTTGAACCGTTGCCTGTCCGGCGAACTCATCGAATCGGATGGTGTGCTGAATACCGAATGGGGCGCGATCTTCCTGACGTGTATGCCCGCCTATACCATTGGCGAGGCGGAGCCCATCGGGGCCGTGGTTATGGAGTTCAACGCTGACGTCATCTACAAAAGCAAGCTTCGGGCCATGCTGTACAGCGGGGCGCTGGCCTTGGTGATCGTGGGAGGCTGCACCTTTATTACGATGCTCTGCCTGCGTCGTCTGGCCACGCCTTTTTATAAGAAGCTCGCCTACACGGACATGCTTACCGGCATCGGCAACCGCACCGCCTTTGAACTGGAACTGAAGAATCTGGAAAAGAGGCTTCCCCACCCGTTTACCATCGTCGCGTATGATCTGAACTACATGAAACGGATCAACGATACCTACGGTCATGCGGCGGGGGATGCCTATCTCCGGCGTATGGCCCACCTGCTGATGCGCGAGGAGCCGGTAAGACGGGGGCTTTCATTCCGTATCGGAGGGGATGAATTTGTGACGCTGTTTGAGGGCGAGGAGGAGGAAACCCTGTTGCGGGAGCTAGAGGTGTTCCACATGGCGGGGGCACAGGCCGAAGTCAATGGGGAGCCCGTCACTTTCGCCTATGGGGTCGCCTCGTATGATCCCGCCCTCGATAAGGGCAGTTTGCACAATACCCTGAGCCGGGCCGATGCTCTCATGTATCGCTTTAAGAAAGCCGCCAGAGGAGAAAGCTGAGAACCGGTAAAGACCGGGCAATAGCTTGAAAACCTTACAGAACGCCGCCTTTCCCGGATTTCGGGACAGGGCGGCGTTTGTATTTGGACGGTTTCCTTCATGGAAAGGAAACCGGATAGAGGCTTAGTGCTGTACGGTCGACTCGGGTTCATTGAGCATGTCAGCCATGCCAAAGCGGAATTGGCTCACGGCGGAGGCACAGTCGTTTTCAAGTCTCTGAATATTCTTGCCCGCTCCGGCCTTGAAGCCTTCACGGTAGGCGCTGGTCATCAGATGGATGAAAATGTCGAGATCGAGTACAATAGGTTCTTTTTTATCTTTCATCGTCACATCCTGGTTGTTGTGTATGGTATGAGCATACTGTAAGTGCGGAAAACAGATCGTCTATTGTCTTTCATCATGATAATCAATAGGATATGCCATATAGAAGAACATCAGCACTTGCGCTGACGGTCTCACGGCTGACCGTGCGGGACGCTGGCCGGAGCATCCTTCCCCCAATGCATGTCGGTCTGATCGCTTTTTCCCGTTTCCGTCTGAGGGAAGGGGCTGTTCGGATGGTTTGGGGAGCTCCGTCGTATTGGCTGGCTTCCTCTAGTACGATGTGACGCGCAATGCTATGATAAAAAGAGTTTCCGGGCAAAAAAATGCTGAATACCTAGTTTGGGGCGCATACCTTTTTTCCTTTTCATAAGAAAAATGCGAGATAGCTTTCCGGCCAGCAAACCCTGGCGTCCTCGTTTTTCCAGAAAAGCACTGCCCCTGTTTGCGCGTTTCCCGTTACGGCAAGCCCCGGAATAGGGTCTTACGGGAGAAGCCAGCGGGAGAGACAAGGCCACAGCCGCCCTAAAAGCTGTAGCGGATAAACAAGGTATACCGGGAAAAACGGCGTATTGAAGGCAAACGCGGAGAGGCCCCTGGTCTGGACTGGGAGGGCCTTCTTCATGAAACGACACCGTGTCCGTGGATTCCAGCACGGTACGGATGTCCCCGCTCGGTCGGCCCCGTTGGGTATAGGCTCCGCGATTGAATCGAAGGAGAAGAAACTGGCGCCCGCGCTGAGGCTCACCGCCTGCAATCATCTGAAACGATGCGATTGCCAAGGAGTTTTCGGGCGGTTCTTTGCTGGCAGGATTTCGCCTCGGCTGTTATATGAGGACAAAGCCTTTACAGCATCGGCGCTGACAAGAGGGCGTCCGTATCAGGCCCGCTTGTCTTTTATCTGCCGCAGGGTCGTGAACAGGGCCGGGATATCCACCGGCTTTGAAATATGGGCGTTCATCCCCGATTCCAGTGATTTTTCCACGTCATCTTCGAAGGCATCGGCCGACATGGCTATGATGGGTATCCTCTCCGCATCATCATGTGCCAGAGAACGGATGCGCCGGGTGGCCTCAAGGCCGTCCATGATCGGCATTTGGATATCCATGAGGATGGCAAGGTAATATCCGGCTTCGCTGCCGCGGAATTTCTCCACGGCCTCTTGGCCGTTCCGGGCCGTGTCCACTTGCAGTTTACGCGTGGTCAGGAGGGTCACCGCGATTTCCAGGTTGAGAGCATTGTCTTCCACCAGCAGCACGCGTTCGCCGTCGAACCCCTCCTCTGGATTCGCGTCGCACGCAAGGGGCCTGTCCTGCGTCAGGGAAAGCAAAAGATCGTATAATGTCGAAGCGAACAGCGGTTTTTGCAGGAATACGTCGGCTCCCGCCTCAAGGGCTTTCACCTTGATCGCGCTCCAGTCGTAGGCCGCAACAGCGATGACCGGCCCGTTCTCCTCAACGCTTTTCCGTATTTGCCGGATCAATGCGTCGGCGGCTGGCCGGGCGTTTCCCCAGTCCACCAGTACGATTATATCGGATTCGCCCTGCCGTACCGCCGCATCCAGCCGCTCCAGTGCCATATCGCCGGAAGCGAAGCCCTCAGCGGCCACTCCGAACCGGAACAAGAGCGAGCAGGTGTATTCGAGCTCTTCGGCATCAGCATCGACGACAAGAGCCTTAAGGTGCCGGAAACGTTCCTCCAATGAAACCGGGGCCTGCGCCTCGTCGTTTTCCAGCCAGATACGGGCGACGAACGTGCTGCCTTTACCGGGAGCGCTGTCCACCTCGATGCCGCCGTTCATCATGCGGGCATACTTTTCGGCGATGGACAAACCGAGCCCGGAACCGCCCTGATTGCTCCTTTGCTGCGAATCCTGCTCAAACGGCTCGAATATTTTCTTGAGGAAAGACTTTTCCATGCCGATACCGGTATCCGTGACGGTAAAGACGAGTTCCGATGCCTTGTTTGAGCGTTTATCCTCCTGTACCGAAAGCAGTACGCTGCCGCCCGGTTCCGTAAACTTGATCGCATTGCCGAGCAGGTTGATGAGGATCTGGTTCAGTTTGAGCTCATCCCCCACATAGGCTTCAGCCAGGCTCCGCCCAAGCAGGACCTGAAAGCGTACCTGTTTTTTCTCGGCCTGGCCATAAAACATGGCGGCGAGGTTTCGTGTGAATGCCGCAAAGTCGAAGGCTTTTTTCTTTAATATGGCTTTCCCGCTCTCGATTTTGGACATATCCAAGATATCGTTGATGAGCGCGAGCAGAAATCTGGCGGAGTTTTCCACTTTATCCAGACAGTCCCACACCCGATCGGGGTCATCCCACGATTCTTTGGCGATGGAGAGCATCCCCATGATCGCGTTCATGGGGGTGCGTATGTCGTGGGACATGCGCGAGAGAAAATCGGACTTGGCCCGGTTGGCCCGTTCCGCCATTTCCAGGGCGTTGCGCAGCAGCTCCGAACGCTCCTCCAGCTTCTTCTGGAGTACCCTCTGCTCGGTGATATCCGTGATGTCAATGTAGATGAAGAGGTACACGGGATCGCCCTGTATGACGTCGATGCAGTCCCCGTTGAGCTGCAACCATGCGTCATCGTTTTGTAACGTCTTCGCTTGAACGGTGAAATGCACCGGCTTGCCTTCCCGCATGGCCGGGTAGTGTTCGTTCAGGGCCTGCTGGTTGCGCGCGGAATCCCAGTTGACCAAAGAGTACGGGGCATCGCCCGCCGCCCGTACACCGAAAAAGTCGATGAAGCGGTCATTGGCATCAAGGAAGGTAAAGCGTTCCTGAGCACATCCCGCCCGGATTTGGAATTTGGCTATAAAACCGGGCAGATTGTCATAGGTGATGCTTTTTTCCGTCTGTGCCTGTACGAGATCCGTGATATCGGTGAACACGCTGTAGATAACAGGGATACCGTCCACCGTCTCTTTCGTAAAAGTCCCGACGACTTTGATCCATATACGGCTGCCGCCCTTCACGGGCATCGGGCAAACAAACTCATAAGACGGTTCGCCATGTTTCAGAGCCGTTTTGATGAATTTCCCCATGGTTTCATAGACGTCGGGAAAGGCTGAATAATACTCGCTGACATGGTTATGGAAGGTTGCTTCATACTCTTCGCGGCCATACCCCGTTTTTTCATAAAAAAAATCGTTGGCCCAGATCACTGTAAAATAGGGATCAAGCAAATGTTTCCCCACGCTGACGTGCATGGAACTCATCAGCATGTTGTATTCATGGGTAATCCGGTCAGGCTGTTTTAATGCATCATATTCCATGAATAGATCTCCTCAATGAACTCTCAAAACAGCCTTGTGTTTTGCGTATGCTTTTTTGATGGGAAAAAATGCGTTGCCAATATAAAACAGGTTTCATATCAAGCACATGATATGCATTATTCTTTATTATAATTTACTACTATGCAATACCTCTGAGGATGTGTCAAACTGTGCCGCATTTGACCGTTATGGGGAAAATATTTCCTGATCAAAAAATCGTTTTTATACATAAAAATTTTGTTAAAATAAAAATAATCAAGTGCTAACTATGTACATTTGCCTAAAAATATTTATCGCAAATAAAAAAAGAATTCTGAATATATCTGTTTTGAACAACCGATATATCCGATCAAAAGGTCCCAAATCTTCCGCTTGTTGGGGTAGAGCCAAGGAGGTAATTTGTTTTATTCGCTATATCGTAATGGCAGCCCTGAACACGGCTCACCTCTGACATGGACATGTCGGTACTGCCTCCCGGAGAACCCGTCGCCGGAGCATCTATTTTTAACGATATACAGATACTTTTTTTGTCAGAGCAAAAAAACAATTGTCCTCCTCTGAGGCATGCTTTGAAAAAAAACTACCAAGTGCTAAAAGGGCTGCGTGGATTTTCTGTCCAGGTTCAGGAATCGCATCCCAGAAAAGGCATCTATGAAGTTCGATCCGGAAAGCGCTTTGCACCTATTGCTGGAACAAGCCCTCAAAAATGTTACACTGGACGGGTACGCGTCGTTTTTGGCGACGTTTTTCGTCCAGTTTATGCCCGTGGCCTCGCTGGTCGTCAGGGAATTCGATACCAACCACATTACGCAACTCGCGCACTATGCTGTTAATAAGACAGTCTTTTCTCCTCCCAGAGTAGTGACTATCCCTGATGCGCTCGTCTATGAACTGTACCTTGATCCCGATTGTTCGGGAGATAAATACAAAGCCAGTATCCTTTCCTCAAAAGACGGCACATCCCGCACCCGTGTTTTCACGATGTTGCATATGGCGGAGGAGACTTCCATCTTCTTTCCCCTGCTCGTCGACGATCGCTTCCTGCACTGTTTTTATATTTCCATCTCGGCGATAGGCAAAAACAAATACACGGAAGAGCATCTTCAGATTTGCGAGAGCCTTCGCATCCCTTTGGCGAACGCCCTCACGGTTCTTTTGCAGAGGAGAAGCGAGTCGCCGCTTTCCGCGTTCCCGCCTCTTGCCGCCGGGCAAACGTTCAATGGAGCGGGTGCCCCCTCCATGATGCTGGAGGAAGTGACGACTTCATACATCCATCATGTCCTCGCATACACGCGGGGCAGGGTCAGCGGCCCGCGCGGCGCCGCCAGGATACTGGGGATTCCAGCCAGTACCCTTGTCTCCAAGCTCCGCAAGCTCGGCGTAAACCCCAAAGCCTATTTCAAGGCGGGGGACTGAGCCCCACGGAGCCGCCGCATGGTTCTACGGCGCTGGCCGCTGTATGATACTCATTGCAAGTGGAGGCCCTCCTTCTACAATCTTCTGAAAAGACACGATTGTCCAAGGAGGCTTCATGCGTTTCCTCAACTCTCGAACGCTCAGGTACTTCGGCCAGCGGGCCAGAGAACTGGCTCACAATTTCGAGAATGCCCACCATCCTTATGAAGAGCGGCAGGGCGGCCGTTCGTGGGAAGACTACTATCGGCGGCGCTGGCAGCACGACAAGGTGGTGCGTTCCACCCACGGGGTCAACTGTACGGGGTCCTGTTCTTTCGATGTGTTCGTCAAGGACGGGATCATCGTGTGGGAGGCCCAAAAGACCGACTATCCCACGCCTCACCCCGATTTCCCCGACTACGAGCCTCGCGGCTGCCCTCGCGGCGTCTCGGCCTCGTGGTACGTCTACAGCCCGTTGCGCGTGAAGTATCCGTATATCCGCGGCAAGCTGCTCGAAATGTGGAAAGCCGCGAAACAGGCCAGCAACAACGATCCCGTAGCCGCTTGGGAGGCCATCCAGTCCGATCCGGCCAAGCGCAAGGCCTACCAGCAGGCGCGGGGGAAGGGCGGTTTTGTCCGCTTCTCGTGGGATGAGGCGTCCGAGATCATCGCCGCCTCGCTCATTTCCACCATCAAAAAACATGGCCCGGACCGTATTTTCGGCTTCACGCCGCTGCCCGCCATGTCCATGACCAGCTTCGCATCCGGGGCGCGGTTCCTGTCCATGCTCGGCGCGAGTATGGTCAGCTTCTACGACTGGTACTGCGACCTGCCCCCGGCCTCCCCGCAGATTTGGGGCGAGCAGACCGACGTGCCCGAGAGCGCGGACTGGTACAACGCGGGCTACATCATCTCGTGGGGTTCCAACCTGCCTCAGACCCGCACGCCGGACGCCCACTTCTATGTCGAGGCCCGGTATCGGGGCACTAAAATTGCCGCGATTTCCCCGGACTACGCCGACTTCACCAAGTTCGCCGACCACTGGCTGCCCGTACGCGCGGGTACGGACGGCGCACTGGCCATGGCGATGGACCATGTCGTCCTGAAAGAATTTTATCTCGATCGTCGCGTGCCGTATTTTGAGGATTACGCCAAGCGCTTCACGGACCTGCCGTTCCTGCTGTTCCTCGATGAAGAGGAACGGGACGGCGAAACCGTGCTTGCGCCGGGCCGCTGCGTACGCGCTTCGGATCTGGGGCTCGGCGGCAACAACCCGGAATGGAAATTTGTGATCCACGACCGTACCCGCAAGGGCCCGGCCGTGCCCAACGGCTCCATCGGGTCCCGTTACGGCGAAGAAGGGACCTGGAACCTTGAGATGCGCGACTGCTACGACCGCGCCGATCTCGATCCGGTCCTCAGTTATGCGGATCTCGGCGATGAGACGGAATGGAAGCTTGCCGCGTTCCCCGTCTTTTTTGAAGGCCAGCCGTCCCTTCGCAAGGGGGCCGTCCCGGTGCGCCGTCTGGCCGTCATCGGCGCGGACGGCAAACAGCAGGAACGCCTCGTCACCACGGTGTTCGACATCCTCGCGGCAAGCCTCGCCATCGATCGCGGGCACGGCGGGGATGTGGCGTCCGGTTACGAAGACGCTCGGGCCTACGCCACTCCCGCATGGCAGGAGGCTATCACAGGCGTCCCCGCCGAGGATATGATCCGCGTGGCCCGGGAATTCGCGGACAACGCCGAGCGCACGGGCGGGCGTTCCATGATCATCATGGGTGCGGGCGTCAACCACTGGTACAACAACGACGTGACCTACCGGGCCATGATTTCCCTGACCACGCTCTGCGGCTGTCAGGGCGTATCCGGCGGGGGCTGGGCGCACTACGTGGGGCAGGAGAAGGTACGCCCGCTGGCGGGTTGGACCACCGTGACCGTGGGCAGCGACTGGATGGGGCCGCCGCGCCTGCACAACGGAACATCGTTCTATTATTTCGCGCTCGATTCGTGGCGTCACGAGCTTCTCAGCATGGACAAGCTCACACCGCCAGACCGCAAGGGGAGCCTCCCCGACCATCCGGCGGACTGCAACGCCCTTGCCGCGCGGCTCGGCTGGCTGCCGTTCTACCCGCAGTTCAAGGAAAATTCCCTCGAAACCTGCGAAAAGGCGGCCAAGGCCGGGGCGGCTTCCAATGAGGAGATCGTGGCCCATACCCTCGAACGCCTCAAGTCCGGGGATCTCGAGCTGTCCGTGGACGCGCCAGACGATCCCGCCAACGTGCCCCGCGTCATGGTCTTTTGGCGTGCCAATCCGCTTGGCTCCAACGTCAAGGGGCATGAATACTTCCTCAAGTATCTGCTCGGCACCGAAAGTTCCTTCCTCGGCGAGGAGGCCCGCCAGCCTGAGACCATCCGCACCACGCCCGAGCCGGATTCCCCGGAAGGCGTGGGCGGCGGCAAGCTGGACCTCATGGTGACGTCCGAAATCCGCATGAGCACGACATGCGTCTATTCCGACATCGTGCTCCCGGCGGCGCACTGGTACGAATACCACGACCTGTCCTCGACGGACATGCATCCGTTCATCCATCCCTTCAATCCGGCGACCGACCCCGCGTGGGAAGCCCGGACCAACTGGGATCAGTTCAAGGCCATCGCCCAGAAGTTCTCCGAACTGGCGGGCAAGCATCTCGGCGTCCGCAAGGACATGGTGGCGACGGCGCTCCTGCACGACACCCCCGGCGAGATAGGCCAGCCCTTCGGCGAGGTCCGAGACTGGCGCAGGGGAGACGCGGAACCCGTACCCGGCAAGACGATGTTTAATCTCAAGGTCGTGGAGCGGCCCTATCCCGACATCTACAAGATGTACTCCGCGCTCGGCCCCAACGTCGCCAAGCCCGGCGGCGTGGGCGCGAAGGGTGTGTCGTGGTCGTGCGCGCCGGAATACGAACAGCTTAAGGCGCGTCTCGGCGTGGTTTCCGAGCCGGGCGTCAGCGAAGGTATGCCCCGCATCGACAACGCCAAGGACGCCTGTGAAATCATGCTGGCCCTGTCCCCGGAAAGCAATGGCGATGTGGGGGTGCGCTCGTGGGCCGGGCTGGAAAAGCAGACCGGTTTCAAGCTCAACGATCTTTCCCGCCCGGTGCAGGATCAGCATTTGACCTTTGAGGGCATCACGGCCCGTCCCACAAAGGGCTTCACCAGCCCGAACTGGAGCGGCATTGAAGTCCACGGCCGGACCTACGCACCCTTCGAACTGAACGTGCAGCGGCTGGTGCCGTTCCACACGCTCACGGGGCGCCAGCACTTCTACATGGATCACGAATGGATGCGCGGACTCGGCGAGGCTCTGCCCGTGTACCGTCCGCCGCTGTCCCTCGCGGCCATAGGCGAGATCTCCGGACCGCGCATTCCGCGAACGGACAAGGATCTGGTGCTCAACTTCCTGTCGCCGCACAGCAAGTGGTCGATCCATTCCTCCTATTCGGACAACCACATCATGCGCGAGTTGTCCCGTGGCGGTGGGGAGATCTGGCTGAACAACGACGATGCGGCCTCTGCGGGCATTGCCGACAACGACTGGCTGGAGTGTTTCAACGCGAACGGCGTGTTCATGGGCCGCGCGGTGGTGAGCCATCGTATCCCGCATGGCAAGACATACATCCATCATGCGCAGGAGCGTACCGTCAACGTGCCGCTTTCGCCGCTTTCCGGAACGCGCGGCGGCACGCACAACAGCCTCACCCGGCCTCTCGTCAAGCCGACCCAGATGATCGGCGGGTACGGGCAGCTTTCCTATTTCTTCAACTACTACGGTCCGACCGGCTGCCAGCGCGACGAGTTCGTCGTCGTGCGGAAGGTGCAGGGGGATGTGAGGTTTTGAAGATTGTGTGTTGGGAGGGGGGGTGTGGGGGTTTGAGACATGTTGAAGTCCCGAAACGTGAAATTAAGTTATAATAGACAGGGTGAGTGATTGTAATGGATTGGATGGAGTTTAGCTATGTGGATGATTTAGGG
>ERZ856578.817-NODE-817-length-63315-cov-26.324552_pt1 | contig 63315 bp, 51 predicted proteins | sample MGYA00514384_ERZ856578 | MGnify/ENA primary metagenome ERZ856578 (study PRJEB29103, sample SAMN06111958) | human gut metagenome | biome: human gut; feature: ankylosing spondylitis patient; material: healthy_person | host: Homo sapiens | place: China:Hangzhou... | reverse complement strand
ACACTTTCTGCCCGCACACCGTCACATTTGACCCGTCATTGAGATCAACAGCAAAGGTGAAATCCTGCGGAAGCATTCGGACGTTGGAGCAGATTTCATTCCAATTGGGTGCAGGAGTATTTTCCACGGCGATTTCAGCAATCGCAATCGGTTTTGAGATATCAATGACAACGCTGTCCGGCAGGTCACTTTGGATGGCCAGTTCCCCGATGTTATCCGGAATATCCCCGCCTTCATGCGTGATGATTTCCGCGGTATTCCCGACGACGGCATACCGAACATCCCCGACCCATACAAACCGGATGGGATTTTCAGGTGATGATAGGCCATGTAAGCGCTGGAGCTTTTCCACGTTAGGCGAAAACTGATGACGTGTTTCACCATCCAATTCAATTATATCCAAGGCTCTCCAGAACTCACCGTTATGCAGAACAGGGAAAATGTAAGCGTCAGTTGGTTTGCCATTAGAATCCAGGGGATGTGTATGATACGGTGTTCCAAGGGCGTACTCTCCCACGCCACTCTCGGATGCGGAAACCCATTGCGCCAGATTTTCCGAGAAAATAACCTTTGCTTCTTCGCAGATCTCATCCGGCGTTTCTTCTGTCATGAGATAACAGCCACCTTCTACAGCGGAACCACGATCGCTGCAATCGACCAGCGGAACAGAATTTGTAGATTTGCTTTTGCCGCAGGCGGTCAGGCTCAGGACGAGAAGCGCTGCGATCACGATATAGAATCCTTTTTTCATAGACACCTCGCGGTCTGTTTCATCCAGCCATACTCCGAATGACCTAATATGTAAGACTCCATCCAATTCTATGCAAATGTTAGTATTCCGCAGATTCAGCTAAGAAAAGATTGAGCCTGTTTTCTATCATCCTAGCCGCCTCGTCAACTTGACGGTTTCCCTCAAAGCAGGCGGATATCTCCTCCGAGAAGATATCGGTTATGTCCGGCGAAGCACGGACCCATTCCGTTTCGTCCAATAATTCATCGAAGCATTCGGCATCGGCTTCTGTGATCTCTTTGTTCTCAAGCCTTTCGTCGATCCGCTCCTGAAGCACGCGGCTGTTTACGGGCATTCCACCCCGAACGGTCCGCTGCTGCTCCGGCGATAAGCAGAAGCGGATAAATTCCCACGCTTCGTCAACATTTTTTGAGCCGGATATGATGCTGAACGCCGTTCCAAACGAAAAATACGAACCGGCGGGCATATTTTCCAGCGTCGGATAACCGGTATATACATAGCCCTCTGCCGGAGGCTCGCCCGGGTCTCCGATGAACGTCGGTATCAACAAGGCAAGATCGGAATCTATATCCTGTGATTGCTGAACAACCCATCCGTCCATCCAGAATTTCAGATACTCCTCAAATTCACTTTTCTGAAATTGGACTTCTTCCTTTGACCGGTCCACAAAGAAGATGCCTGACACGCTGGACACCTTTGACGCAATATTTCTCGCTTTCAGTCTCCACTCCTCCGGGAATATTGGGCGCGCATGATCATTGAACGCCTGCTTCGCATCCTCAAGAGAAATTCCGTGCCCGTCAAAGTACTGCTGAAGCCCCATGCACGTCCCAATGCTGAACGAATAAGGAATTTGCATCAGCGCGCCATTGACTGTCATGGAATCCAGCAGCTCCGGAACGACTTCATTTTCTGTATTTTTCAGCGTCTCTTCGACCCTTGGCATTAAATCTACGAACAGGCTTTTGGCTGCCATTGCCGAATTGTCCATTTCCAGCAGGTAGAGATCGCAGTACTTTCCGGCCATCAATTCCGTTTGCATAAGCTCCAGGCTATCATAAATGACAAGGCGAATTTGAAATTGCTCCTGCTGTGCATTGAACGCATTCACAGTCGGAAGGATTGTGTCGTTCTTCCACACGCCCAATGTGACCGCTTTCGGCTCATCAGCGCCTTCGTCAGGGGAATGCGAAGAACAGCCGCTCAGCAGGAGGAGGCTCAATGCAAGCAGTATGAATGCGGAAAGCAGACAGGACCTTTTCATTTGTGTTTCCTCCCATAAAAGCCCATTTCAGCCGGTTTTCAGTCCCAGGTGAAATCGAAGCCTTCGCCTTGATTCCTAATATCTCCAACATGATCTACTTCCAAATCTGTGAACCTCTTTACATCGACAGATTTTTCAGACGAGTCAGGCTTTTTCAGAATCAGCAGAAGCGCCAGCATCAGCAGCGCGCCGCAAAGCGCGGCGACCATGTATTTCAGCCATGCCCGTGGACGGTGCTTTTCGGAAATAACGGTTTCGGCCGGAACGGCTTCCGGCTCATCGGAAGTGGTCTCCACAGCCGGCTTCTCTGTGTTTTCCGTGTTCAGAAGCCGGTCGATGGACACGCCATAAAGCTCTCCCAGCGCAAGAAGTTTTTCCGTGGACGGCTTCGACTGTCCGCTTTCCCAACGCGAAACCGCCTGCCGAGAAACGCTCAGCCTTGCGGCGATATCGGCTTGCGTCAGCCCTGCCGTCTTTCGCGCCTGTGTCAGTTTTTTACAAAGTGTCATATCTTTCTCTCCTGATTTTATGGGATACCGCGATTTTTGTAAACCAAAAATCGGTTGCTTTTGCGCAAATATTGGTTGCTTTGCAGATTTTTTGATAGTCCAAGCAAAATTCAATTTACATAATACCATTATAAAGCAGACAGGAAAGATGTCAAGGATGAAGATGGAAGCTGGACTGCGCAAAAACTGCGCCGCAGTAAACAAAGAATAGGGATTTCTGATATGTGTGGAACTGAGTAAAAAATATTCCGATCTTCAGAAAAAATCAGTAGACTTTGTGCCGGTTCTGTGGTAGTTGTTTGTGCTACCAAACGAAGGAGGCACAGACATGGCAAAGAAACGGGCGAACGGAGAAGGTAACATCCGGAAACGGAAGGACGGACGCTGGGAAGGGCGATATACCGCAGGGTATGATGAGAAAACCGGCAAGCGGCTGATTAAGAACGTCCTCGGCAAGACACAGGCAGAAGTAAAAGAGAAGCTGGCAAAGGCGGTTGCGGAAGCGGAAAGCGTCGATGTACGGAGAGCAGACGAGTACACGCTCGGTACATGGCTGCAAACGTGGTATGAGCTATATGCAAAGCCACACCTGCGATTCTCGACTGCCGAATACTACCGGCGCGGCATCGAGCTGCACATCATGCCACGCATCGGAGATATTCCGCTGAAAAAATTGTCTGGACGCGACCTGCAATGGCTCTACTAGGACCTACGATAAGCACTCTATTTACTGGTTATCAAAGTCACATTGAAAATCAATCCATGTGCAAACCGTGCAAAATATTGCGGTAAAGAGCAATGATTTCACCCTTTCGCGCTTCTGCGAACCGTGTGCTGGATTCACCATTACGAGTGCCTTTCTGCGGTATCGTGCGAACATATACTGTTTCGCAAAGTGCGTCAGGGGCATTTATGAGGGTTACATTGTACAAGCATAGTGAAAGGAAGGTTGAAATTCTGACCGAACGACCCCATTCAGCGAAGAACGGAGGAACGCCGCCAGCAAAGCGGCAAAGAAACATTCCGCAACTTGACACACCCTATTCAAAAAGATGTGCTATGATTTTTTTGAAAAACTTCTCTCTTTCATTTAGTGTTTGCAGCTAAAACCGTAGTATATGGGTGAAGCCGGAAAGGAGGTGGCGCGATGATTGATGATGAAAAAATTATTGAGTTGTTTTTTGAGCGTTCCGAACAAGGCATACGGGAACTGGACATGAAATACGGAAAAATCTGTCACAACCTTTCGTACAACATTGTGAACAGCAGCCGGGACGCGGAGGAATGTGTAAACGACGCTTATTTAGGCGCATGGAACGCTATTCCCCCGGTACACCCCAATCCCTTGTTGTCCTACATTGTGAAAATCGTGCGGAACATTTCCCTTAAAACCTATTGGAGAAAGGAAGCGGCAAAACGAAGCGGACACTATACGGTTGCCTTAGAGGAAATCGAGAGCTGCATCGCAGACCAGAAAACCGTGGAAGATGAAATTGAAGCCAGAGAGTTAGCCCGTATCATCGAGGCGTTTTTGGATACATTGACCGCAAAAGAGCGTGTTATCTTCATGCGCCGCTATGCGTATGCAGACACCTACGCGGACATAGCAAAGCGCGTAGGTATATCTGAAAAAAATGTATCCGTCCGGCTCACTCTGATCCGCCAGAAGATGAAGCAATACTTGATTGAAAGAGAGGTATTCGTATGACCACGAAATTGTTTTCCGAAGCCATGAGTGAAGTCGGCGATAAGTATTATGAGGAAGCTGAAAACTACCATTGTCAAAAGCATGAGTGGATAAAATGGAGTGCTATGGCAGCTTGCCTTACTGTTATGCTTTTTACCGCTCTTTCGGTTTTCCCCGACTATTTCCACCGGCAAGGTACTACACCGCCGGACAATCCGAACGGAGTTATTGTTGACAACCCTATTGACACTGCCGATGATGATACAACTCCTGCAACATCTGAAATCCATGTAAGCATGGACAATATTTCCTTCAATGAGACGGGGGCATTGATGGATGCCGCACATATATGGCGCAATCCGGAGCTATATGACCATATTCAGTGGGATAAAAACGCTGTAATCGAATACTATGGAAAAGACTTGTCCCCTGCATATATTCCAGATGGCTTGACCGCAGCCAATGGCAATGGCACTGCACGGGTTATTGTAGACAAAAGCGGCAATATTGTAGAGGACACGGTTAGGCTCAATTTCTATCATGACTATTACGAAGATGGAAGCCCAAAGCTGACAGAAGGCGTGACGGCGCGCAAGGGATTTTCTATCACGGCTTCAAAAATCGGCATTCTAAGTGATTGTATTTATCTTCTGCCCGAAAATGAAGTGAAAACTTCTGACATTGACGGAACGGCAGTTACCTTTGGGTATCGTTCCATGCCCTATGGTCCGTATAACCCTGACACGCACGAACCGTCTGGCTACTATGATATGTATGTGGCTGAATTTGAATATGACGGTATCGAATATCAGATAGTCGCAGAACAAATGGAAGCCGAAGAAGTTGTAAAAGTTGTATCGTCTATCATCTATGGAGAAGAAGTAATCGTTGATAAGTAATTGACACCAAAAGAGAATATACCACAAGGGACAGCCGAGAAATCGACTGTCCTTTTTCTATGTCTATGAACAGAAAGGAGCGACCACCCATGACAAAGCCAAGAGAGAAAACCCGCGAGGCGTTGTCGCGCTTCTTAGGGCTGCATTGACGAGTGAGAAGTGTGGACTTATCTAAATACGCACCGAGGGGGTAGATGTCAGAGTTGCTCTTGTCAACAGCTCATACAGCAAAGTTTCGTTCTGAAATGATTCCAGTTTTTCCGTCCATTAAACAGCGAATTGCCTGTCTGTGTCTATCATTCTTATAAGGGCTTGGGACTATCCCAAAAATGAAAACAGGGCGTTTCGGCGGTCAGCCGGAACGCTCTGTTTTTCGGTGTGGGACCCCACCGGATTTGCTTGCTCTTCCTCAAACAATCACATTGACTCGAACGTTTGTTCTTGTTATAATTGGAATAAGAGATTGAAAAAACCTTGAAATGCAGCTAATTTTCATTGGCAAATGGCGGCATCGCCGCCTTGATTACCTGTCTGCGCAGCAGAGCATCGCTGTCAAGGACGCGCAGCGAGGCGAAGCCGATTCCTTGACAGCGTTGCTCGGCTGTGTTGCCCATCATCCCAAAATTACGGAGGACATACGAAGATGAAAACAAACAATTTCTGCAAAGAGAACCGTCCCGAAGCGAAGAAGAAATTGCGTCTGCCCGATCAGTTGGAGCTGGTGATGGAGGACGGAACTGTGTATCGTGTGCGCAGCTTCTTTGTCGCAGAACAGCAGATGGGCGAGGTGCTGACGCAGATCGTCATGACGGACATTCGGTGCAAAGCGATGTGGGCGCAGAACAGCCGCGAAACGCTGAGAACGCAGCTTTTGGCGAGGGAACAGAACGCCAGCGTGGAGCGTACGCGAACGCTACAAGCAGAGCTGAACGCCATCGGCAAACGGCTTCCGGATCTGGATAAGCTGATTCAGTCCGCTTATGAGGATAAGGTTTTGGGGCGTATTCCGGAGAGCGTGTGCGTCAATCTGCTCAACAAGTACGAAGCCGAACGTCGGGAAAAACAGGGGCGTCATAAGGAATTGACCGGGCAGCTTGCCGCCAGCCGGGAAACGGAATCCTCCGTGGACGCATGGCTGGACATGATGCAGGACTACGCCCAGCTTGAAGAACTCGACCGCCCTACGCTGGTGTGGCTGATTCAGAAAATCGAGATCAGCGAACGCTATACCGTGGACGATCACGAAGAACGGGACATTCACATCTACTATAATTTCGTCGGTTATATCGAAGCATAAGCCGTCATTCTTTATTCGAGGTTGACTAAAGAATTATAGGAAGCGCCTTTCCCATCCGGTTCAATCACGGAGTATCCGCGCTCCCGGCTGACCTCATTAGAAATGCCGCGCAGATCGTGGAAATAGCTTTTGAAATCACTCCGGTACTTTTTGCCGTCCATGAATGAAACGGAATTGAAAACAATGTGGCAATGCAGGTGGTCGCGGTCGGTGTGCGTACAGACAACGGCTTCGTATTTGTCTCCTAACAGTCGCCGTGCGAACTCTACGCCCGCTTCGTGTGCCTGTTCTGGCGTGACCTCGCCGGGAGCGTAGGAGTGAATGATATGATAACCGAGAATCCCGCCGTGCTTATCCCAGCGCCGTTTGGTTTCCTGCATTTGCAAAAAAGACTTATCCAGCGTACAGTTGATTGCCGTCTGGAAGCCCGCTTTGACAGGATCACAGATATAATCCACGGCGTTTCCCAAATCCGTTTTGCCGTCATTTTGAACGTAATCCAGGCAGCGATCCAGCCGGGAATGAATGACGATAATCTTATCGTATGCCATTATATCGACTCCCGCACCAGTTCCCACGCTTCTCGCGCAAAGCGTGCGGCATCATGGATTTGTGCCTGTGTGACATAGCCCTTGCCGTTCGCCCAGTGCGCAAGCTGGTTGATGTTCGTGCCGATGCCAGACAGCACACGCAAAAGCTCCGCATAGCAGTCCGGTGGGCGCGGATTGACGGTTTCACCCAGAATACATTTGCGGATCATGGCGCTGGCAGACAGACCGCTGCTCTGGCAGAGCTGCATGAGCTGCCGATATTCCGCGTCACTCAGCCAGACGCCGGTGAAATGTGATCGACTGCGCAAAAAATCCCTCCTGTCCAGTTGAAATACGTCTCACCGTGAGACGTATTTCGTAGTCTGCACCGCATGAAAAATGCGTCTCACCGTGAGACGCAAAACGCGGGGGTCTTAGGGGTTCACCCCTAACAAGGGTCGTTTAACAAACGACATACTTGCTAAATCAGCACCGCAAGCGGTGCTGATTCCGTTACCGCTGCATGGTAACAGATTTTGTCCGTCGAGGGCGCTTATCCTGCTTTTCCATCTGGTGCTCCAGCGACAACAGTTTTTGCAATTCCGCTTCGCTTTCCGGTACATAGCGAATATCATGTATTCCTTTTTCACTTCGCATTACATCGTGACAGAAAGTAGAATACCTGCATTCGCAGAAATATTCATCCTTGTCGCGGTACTGTACTTTTGCAATGGGAAGCGCGGATTTAACCACGCGGTGTACCTGCTTTGCATAGTCCAACGGAATGACTTTGCCCGCCAGCTTACCGTCACGGAACCCAGCGACTATAACACGATAGGCCATGATGCCTTTTGGCTGATCTGCATAGAATGTCCATACGTCGTAAGCGCTGCTGCCGCGCAGAAATGTTTCGCGTTCCGGCACACACCATGTTCCGTGCGGTCGACTCAGCCAGAGAAAGGACCGATGCTCCATATCGGTTTCCTGTGCGCTGGCTTGAAGCAGGATTCTATCAACATTGAAATCCTCGGAAAACGCAACCGTGTTTTTCTGAACCACCTTTTCCAGAAATGTAAGTATGTCCGACTGATAATCCGTCATGCTCTTGCTTCACCTCTGTGCGATTTTTCCTGCGACTGATTTTTCTGCGGACACAAGGATGGGCACTTTGCTTCGATGGCGTCGATCAGACCAGCGGCGCAGGAACGAATGGTATCCAGCGACGATTTCAGTTCGTCCAGCTCCTTGCCCTTGCTCCACCCGGCGACGTAACCAAAAGAATAATCTGACGTGTCGATACCGAAATGCTGGCAGACCACATAGGCTACGCTTTCGGCTTCGACCTCGCGCGTGTGCTGGTCTTTGGACGGCGGTTCGTTTTTCCTGCGCTGGTGGAGCGTGGCGTGGCTGATTTCGTGCAGCATGGTCTTGACCGTCTGCTTCTGACTCATGCCAGGGCGTATCAGAATTTCTTCCGTAACGTGGTTGAAACAGCCTTTTGCTGCTCCATGCGGTGCTTCATACAAAATGGGAACCGGCGAAACACTTGTGATCGCGTTCGCCAGTTCCTCGAAATGTGCAATATCACCATTCAATTCGGATACGCCGATGCTGGGAAGTTCTTTGCCCTCGGTCTGTGAAATGTCAAAGACGGTGACAATACGGAATCGCATGAGCTGCACCAGTGTCCGCTCCCGGAGCGGTTTGCCTGCTGCATCAAGCACAGGCGTACCGTCTTTGTCCAACTTATCCTGCTCAATGAACCGCCGATACGGGCACGGAGCGAGAATCTTCAGGCCGCTTTCATGTGCCTTTACATTGCGCCCAAACTCTTTCTTCCATGTGTGAAACCCGGCCACACAGGATGCAGCCGGGTTTTGCATGAGAATGAGCATGACGTTGCCGAAACTGTATGTGTGGAATTTGGACATGGCAGACAGATATTCCGCGTAGCGCCCACTGGTAAAAATCTCGCTGACACCCTGTTCCAGTTTTTCGGTCAGTTCTTTGAGACGTTCGTCCGGTGTTGAACCGGTCAGTTCAAACCCCATTTCAACGCTCCTGCGACGGTGGTTTGCGCTGCTTTTCGGGCGTCGCGTTTTTCTGCTTTGGCTCGACCTTTAGCGTAACCGGCTCGTCGCCGCGAAAACCAAGCAGAATTTCAGCCTTATGGAATTTCTTCTTGAAGCGTTCCATCTGGTCGGGAGGGAGCGAACAAAAGCTGTCCTCCGTCAAACCGCACACGAAAAAAGGACCCACCAGACCACCATAGTTGTTTGTGAAAACCTCGCTGCCGTCTTGCCATGTCGCGCAGATGCAGCTATTCTCCGCGCCGTCCGGGCTGGTGCTGGGGTGGTAAACCGGAAGATCCAGCGCACGAAGCTCTTGTCTGATGCTGCTGAAGCACGCCTGCGCCTTCTCCGGCTCGACGGCGATGTTCTGCCTGAAAATAGGCTTACCGTCGCCATCCTGATACCGGTAGGAGAAAAGCATCTGCTTCTCCGCTCGGGATGGCAGCGTCCGCTCATCGAGAAGGAAGCTGAAGCAGTCACGCGCAGACGAGGCGGTTTGCTCCCAGTAAATTCCGACCAACGCTGCTGTTTCGCGCACCTCACGCTGCTCTGTTTCAAGCTTGGATGCAGCATACGCTTCCTCGGCAATACCCAGAACCAAGGCCTCCAGCGCCTCCGCTTGACTGCCGCTGAGCGTTTGGGCCTCATCCCCGTCATCGGTGCGCCAAACGATCCGGATCTCGCTGTCAACTTCATCATAGCTGTCAGAAGACGGTTTTCTGTACGCCGGAAGCTCCGACTCTGCCAGCACATTCTGAAGCGCAAACCACTGTACCCACGTGAGCTGCCAGGGAATCGGGTTGGAAAATGCATCCGTCTGGCTTTCTCTTATCTCGTCGCCGCCGGATTGGCTTGGGAACCAGCCGGTCAGCAGCGGCATATCGTTCTCCTGATAAAATTTCAGTGAAAAGCTGCTGTAGTAATTCCTATGGTTCTGCCGCCACTTAAATTCCACCAGGTCCTTTCCAGCTCTGTACGCATCCGGGTTTTCCATCCTGCCTTCATCTTGAATCCGGCTTCCGATAAAAAACCTGTACAGTAAAACGCCGGCCAGTGTGATAAATGCAATCACTGAGACGATGATCAGAGCAATTTTCAATGCTTTTCTCACTTCAAGTCGCCGTCGTCAAACGGATCGCCGCACTCGGGGCAGAACTTCGGCGGATGTGCCGGATCAGCCGGTTCCCAGCCGCATTTGTCGCACTTATACTGCGGGACACCGGCCGGCTTGGGTTTGCCGCATTCGGCGCAGAACTTGCCCTTATTCACCGCACCGCAGCTGCACGTCCAGCCGTCTGCCTGTACTTCTGGCTTTTTTGTGCCGCATTCGGGGCAGAACTTTCCGGTTGCCGTCGCGCCGCACTGCGGGCATTTCCAGCTTCCTGCCGCCGGCTTCGGCTCCGGCTTTTTGCTGCCGCAGTTCGGGCAGAAATTGCCGGTGATACCGCTTTGTCCGCAGCTGCACGTCCAACCGTTCGCGGGCGCTGCCGGTGCTGCGGGAGCGGGCTGCTGTGCTTGCTGCTGCGCGCCCATCTGATAAAGCCCCTGCGCGTTCATGCCGCCCATCTGGCCCGCCATATTCATGCCCATGAACGCCATCGCGGGGCCTGCGCCCTGATTGGACGCGGCCGACTGCATCGCTGCCGCCTGCGCGCCGACCAGATGTGCAGCCGCTCTCGTCGGATCCATAAATGCCGCGTTGCGCTGCATTTCTTTCAGCATCTGCTCGTCTTCTTCGCTCGCCTTCACGCTGGATACGCCGAACGATACGATTTCAAGGCCGCGCAAGTTGCGCCACTTGCCAGACAGCACTTCATTCAGCGCGTCCGCCAGCTCCATCGTATGTCCGGGGAGCGCAGAATAGCGGATGCCCATGTCGGAGATTTTTGCAAACGCGGGCTGAAGCGCGGTAAGTAACTCGGTCTTGAGCTGTCCGTCCAGCCGGTCGCGGGTATAATCCTCACCCACATTGCCGCAGACGTTTGTGTAGAACAAAATCGGGTCGCAGATGCGGTAGCTGTACTCGCCGAAGCAGCGAATGGCAATGTCGATGTCAATGCCTGCCCGCTGGTCAACAACACGGAAGGGAACCGGCGACGGCGTGCCGTACTTGTTGCCGATGAGCTCCTTGGTGTTAAAATAGTACACGCGCTGATCCTTGGGCGGCTCGCCGCCGAAGGTGAAGCGCTTTCCGATGTTCTTGAACGTGTCGAGGATACTGGTTCCCAACTCACCGGAGAAGATCGACGGCTCGGTCGAAGCATCATAGACAAACTCGCCCGGTTCGGCGCACAGCTCCGTGACCTTGCCCTGATCGACGATGATCATGCACTGGCCGTCAGCCACCGCGATGACGGAGCCGTTGGAGATGATGTTCTCGCTGCCCTTGTAGTTGCTGCTGCGCCCGGAAACGCGGTGCAGACCCTTGACCGCCATCACGCTCTCCGGAATGGATTCACAATAAAAATACTCTTTCCACTGGTCGGCCATCACGCCGCCAGCCGCGCCCAATGCTGCTTTAATGAGTCCCATTGTCTGTTCTCCCTTTCTCTGTTTACTATGCCCACGGGTCTTCCGCCGCAGGAATACGGATGCCGCTGAGAATGCTGGAATATTCCCAGAGGAACCACTCGCCGGTCGAGGCCTTCTGCCGCAGCTTCATGGGCCGCGGCGAATCTGCACCCGCCGTTTTCAGGAACACGCGCAGATACCCCGGCTCGATATCCTGCGGCCTGGGGTCTGCCAGCACATTAAGCCGGTATGGCGCCCGCGGCTGATAGCCGTTTTCCGGCGTCGCGCCTTCAAAATACGCAAGCGGCAGATAGGCTTTGCCGCGCAGCCGGTCGCGCAGGAACTGCGCATCGTAGGGCGTCATGGGCCGCGGGCCGCGCAGGAGATTCATTGCGGCAGTTCCGGCGTCCCTGTCCTTGTCAAACAGTGCCAGTGCGCACAGAAACAGGGCGCAGATGCGCTCCGGCTGTCTTCCGCCTGCCGCAAGCGTCTCAAATTCCTGCAGGCTTGCAGGGATGCTTTGTATTGTGACCTGCATATAAAACCCTCCTGTTTATGGATATGTCCGGAGCCATGTTTCCGTATTTCCGGATTTGGTATAGTCATGGCCGTTGGCAGCTTCCATCACATACCAGTATGCCCAGTGCTGCTCGTTCATGTCAGCAAAGACTCTTGGCAGCTCTTTCAGATGGGCACGGATATACTCTTTGTCAGCACTGCGTTCGAGCAGGCGGCAGGTGACAGCGGCGACCTCTGCTCTTGTAATGTTGTTGCCCGGCTTGAATGTTCCATCTGCATAGCCTGTGACCCAACCGCGAGTCGCCGCATAGGCGATGGACTTTGCCGCCCAATGAGAGGCAGGAACATCCGTGAAGGCCGCAGCTCCGTCCGTCAGCTGCTCAAACCGGCAGCAGATCGCGGCAAATTCCGCACGCGTGATCGGCGCGTTTGGCCGGAACGTTCCGTTGCTGTAGCCGCGGACGATCCCGAACTGCTCCATGTAGCCGATGTAGTTGGCCGCCCAGTGCGCCGAGGTCACATCGGAGAAAGAGGCTGGATAGGATTTGTTTGCCTCCATCTGCTCGGTCAGCAGGCGGGCAAACATGGTGGTCACCTCTGCGCGGCTCATATTTTTGCCCGGGGCAAATCCGCCGCCCGGATAGCCCTTTAGGAACGCGAAATGGTCAGTCTTGTTGAGCGTCGCAGGCTTATATGTGGGTTCCGTCACCGGTGCGGTGTTCTCGGTGTAAAGATTGACAAAGCCAAGCCCGCCCTGCGCATTGTCCGGGTTGACATGCACGCTGCCTTCCATAGCTTCAAATTTGTTGTAGCAATCCCAGCCGCCCGTCCACTTGTATTCCCGTGCGGCATCGCTCCGTTTATACTGCGGTTGGAGGAACCAGCGGGTCTCATCATACGTCCAACCGCTTTGCTCATCGTTGGTTTCCACAACAAAGATGCCCTGATTGTCGGTTAGAGCGAAGAAATCGCTTCTGTCGATTTGAATGGTCATCACGCAGCTGAACGTTCCGGCTCCGTTCACGGTCACCGTGCAGTTCTGCACATCCCAGAGGCCGCTGCCGCCGGCTTCATAACGGCCATACGACGGATCGCTGGGAAATGCATAGAAGCTGAAAGTCGTTTGCTTCGGTGCAGTATTTCCCCCCAACTCAACGAACTTGGTGATCGGGATCTGAAGCGTCACGATCCGGTCCTCGTCGTCCGGCTCAGGCTGCTCGGGCCGATTCGGCGGAAGAAAGTTGCTTCCCGGCGGCAGGGTCACGGTGAAATCCTCTGCGGCCACCGCTGCGGCAAGGGACAGTGTAAGGATCAGGCAAAGGAAAATCGCAAGAATTCGTTTTCTCATCTGGAACCTCCTTCTGTTATTTCTTTGTCGAATACGTACATGATGCGGCTTTCCGCGCAGGCAGTGAAAACCAAAGAGCTAAAGTGTGTCGATCACGCCCGCGAGGTAGGTCGGCGATACCGACGCATAGATAAAATTGTCGACCAACTGATCCTTCACCGCCTGACGCACATCGGCGGCAAGCAGTTCGTCCGCGTTCTCATCCACCAGAAGCAGAACCTTGCAGACCCAGCCGAGCTGCTTTACAGCATTGCAAAGCTTGAGCCGCTCGCTCAGCTTCCAGATGCCCTGCCGGATGACCTCCATCACCAACACATTGGCACGGCAGGACCGGCACAGGGCAAGCGTTTCCTCCGGTTTTGAAGAACGGTAGACAAGAAAATCCGGGTCGCATCCCGAAAGTGATTGCATGACCGCTTCCGCCAGAAGTCCGCCTTTCATATCCAGTACGATCCTTCGCATCTGCGCTTTTCCACCGCCTTTCTCTTCTTTTGTATGTTCCATTTGTATTTTAGCTGTTATCGCTCCCTTCTGCCCCCGCCGATTGGATAGGGTTTGCAATTATTTTTTGTTCAAAGGCCATCGTCCGGCTCGATTCTCTCGGCAAAGTGGGCAAAACTGTGTTGCCTTTTTCCGTCCGCATGATATACTATCCATACGAATGTGCAGAGATGAGAGGCATACGGCATGAGCAAAGCGACAAAAAAGACCATCTTGTTTGCGCTGGGCGTGTTGGCGCTCATTGCGTTTGCCATGTGGCTCCGATATGCAAGCCGGCATATTTTTCATTCTCCGGCTGTCAGTCACCTGCGAAGCGGGATCTATGTGTTTTTGTTCAGCGTGTGGTGCTACTCCCTATGGATCCGCATCGTGCAGACGCAGGCACGGCGCTATCTGCTGGCGATTTCGGCGCTGATGGTGCTGTGGATTCTTCTGCGCTCAATCAAATTTTCCATTGAAAACACGGATGCAGAGCGCTGGCTGTGGTATTTCTACTATTTCCCGATGCTGTTCATCCCCATGCTGTCGGTCTTTGTTTCCCGGTCGCTGGGCAAGGGAGAGGATTTTCGGCTGCCGCGATGGACAAAGCTTCTGTATGTTCCAACGCTGCTTCTGCTCCTGCTCGTTCTGACCAATGATCTGCACCAGCAGGTGTTTTCCTTCCCGTCCGGCGTTTTATCGGATCAGGCGTATCGGTATGAGAGCGGCTATTTCTTCGTGCTGGCTTGGGAGGCCCTGTGCGCGGGGTTCGCGTTGCTTTCGATGGTGAAAAACTGCCGCATCCCGCGCAGCAGGAGAATTCGCTGGCTGCCGCTGGTTCCGCTTGCGCTTTCGCTGGCCTATGCTTATGCGTATGTCAAAAAGGTCCATTGGGTCTGGGTGCTTGCGGGCGATATGACGGTGTCGCAGTGCCTGATCTTTGCGAGCATCCTGGAATGCTGCATTCAATGCGGGCTGATCCAGTCCAACCTCGGATACGACGAACTTTTTGAGGCAACGAGCCTGCCCGTCCAGATTACGGATCCTGCATTTTGCCCCCAATATGTGTCTGCCGCCATGCAGGAGGCTTTGCCGCAAAGCGAGCTGCGGCAGATGCAGCAGGATACCGTCCATCTGGGCGACGATACGCTTTTGAAGCGGCACAGGCTGCGCCGCGGCTGGGTGTTCTGGAAGGAGGACATTTCCGCGCTGAATCAGATTCGAAAAGAGCTGGAGCTGACAAGGGATGAGCTGCGTGATACCGGCGACGTTCTGACGGCGGAGAAAGCACAGCACGCAAGATGGCTGAAGCTGACAGAAGAAAACCGCCTGTATGACATGATGGAGGCGCAGACCGCCCGACAGATCGCAATGCTGCGGGATCTGTTGGCTGAATTACAGAAGACGGAGGATTCAAACAGAGCCAGACACCTGCTTGGGCAGGTCATCATCATCGGGACCTATATCAAGCGAAGAAGCAACCTGATTTTTGTCGGCGAGCAGCGCGGCGCAATCAGTGTGCAGGAGCTTCGGCTGTGTCTCAATGAATCTTCCGAGAATATCATTGTCTATGGCGCCGACTGTAAGACGATCGTCAAGGGGGAAGGCCAGCTTACCGTCGAGCAGGCAACGCAGGTCTACGACCTGTTTGAAGCGGTCGTGGAGACGGAACTGGAATCGCTGCGTGCGCTGCTGATCTCCGTAGAGGTCGGCGCACAGGTGGAAGCGACTCTCTGCGTTTCAGCGGCGGAGCCGCTCTGCGGGCTGCGTGCGCGGTTTCCAGATCTGGAATGGGAGCAGGATGAGGACGGACTGCAATATGTGACGCGGAAGCTGGAAAGATCGAGGGGGTAAAGGCGTATGGACAGGATTAAGGAAAGCTTCGACAGTCTGCCCATCGCGGCCTGCTTCTTCGATAAAAACGGCGTGGTGCGGCTCATCAACCGCCGGATGCTTGCCATTGCAAACTGGCTGCGAAAAGGCGGCATACAGTCGCTTGCAGAGATGCAGAGCGTCCTGCACGCGCCGCCCGCAAACGTGCGCTGTCTGGATCTGCGCCTTCGGATCTACCGCTTTCCGGACGGGAAGGCGCTGCGCTTTGCGCAGGAGCAGATCACAACAAAAGCGGGCGTCCGCTATACGCAGATCACTGCCGCAGACGTTACGGAGCTGATCCGGAAGCAGAACCAGCTGAAAGCGGAAAACGCGAAGCTGGCGGAGGCGAATGAGCGGCTTCGGCGGCTGCTTGTGCAGATGCCGGAGATCATCCGGGAGGAAGAGACGCTGGCGATGAAGCTGCGTGTGCACGATGACATCGGGCACAGTATTCTTGCGGCACGCCGTGTGCTGCTCCAGCAAACGGACCTGAAGGAACTTCGTGCAAACGCGGCGCTGTGGGAACAGTCCATTTCTGTGCTTTTCCGCTCCAGCCAGATAACGGCGCAATCCGAACCGCTGGAGGCGGCGAAAAAACGAGCGGAAGAATTGGGCGTTAGAGTTCTTCTGACAGGGCGTGAACCGCAAAGGCAATGGATACGCACACTGAGCGCACTGGCGATCTGCGAATGTGCGGCAAACTGTGTCCGTCACGCAGATGGCACAGAATTGTATGTGCGCTTTCGGCAGAAGCCGGACTGCATGGAGGTCGCCCTGACCAACAACGGTGCGGTGCCAAAGGAAAAGATCACAGAAGGCGGAGGCCTTTCCATGCTACGTCAACGTATCGAAGAAGCAGGCGGAAAAATGGAGGTTTGGAGCATCCCTCGCTTTACGCTGATGCTCAGTCTGCCGGAACAGGAGGAAGCAGCACATGAGAGTGATGATCGTTGAAGACCAGACCATGATCCGCAGTCTGCTGGAAAGCTATTTCCGCGCCGAGGACGGATACCGGATCACAGCGTCCATCCCCGGCGCAAAGCAGGCGGTTGAGGTGTGCCGGACAAGCTCTGTCGATTTGATTTTGATGGATGTGCAAACGGAGAACCGCGAGAACGGCCTGACTGCCGTTCGCCAGATCAAAGCGATACAGCCGAAGAGCAAAATTATTGTTGTGACATCGCTGATCGACTGCGCCGTTCTGGATGAGGCAAAGAGGGCCGGGGCCGACAGCCTGTGGTATAAGGACTCTACGCAGAAGCGTTTGATGGAGGTTGTCCGGCAAACGATGGCGGGGGAACATATCTTTCCGGACGCGCCTCCGACGGTCGAGATCGGCATGGCAAAAAGTACGGAATTTACAAAGATGGAATTGAAAGTTCTGCGGCATCTGATGCGGGGCTTGTCTTACACGCGCATCGCGGCGGAGATGGGCTGCGAGATGTCGACGGTCAAATTCCATGTGGCAAATATGCTGCAAAAAACCGGGCTGGAAAACAAGCTTCAGCTTGCACTGGCGGTCAGCGACGCCAAGTTGATTGCCGATCTGGCGGAAGAATGATGGGATTTGATTTTCTGCTTGTGCAGCCACAGGCATTTATTGAAAAGAAGAAGCCGCGTCTGAGACGTAAAGATTGGCCTAGGGTGTATCTGAAAACTCCCAACGCACCCGGACAGCGGGCCTTTTTGCGGTGCGCCGCGTCATTTTTCCTTGAAATACGTCAGTATTCCTGCGAAAAAATGTCTTGCGCAACGCAAAAATCCCTCGCTGCCGGTCACATCATGAGTTTTCAGATACACCCTAGCCTTGCGATGGGAGGACTTGGACGTTCAGAACCGCACGTTGTCCATCAACAAAAGTGTCGCACGACAGAACGGAAAACTGGTCATCAGCACACCGAAAACGCCAAATTCCATCCGAAACGCGATCTGAAGCGAGAAAGCAAAGCGGCGGCTGCAACTTGCAGCCGCCGTTCAAACGTTCAAAATATTCCTGAAACAAGCAGTTGATTTTTCAGGGCTGTCACGCTCGGCTGGTCGAGTGGATTTGTACTGCAAAAATACGCTTGAAGCAGGGGAGGAGAGAAACACACTTTTTTCAGAGAAAATTCGGTCAGACCAGAAAAACGGCGTGCGGAACCTGCACCGCTGGAATCAGATGTCAGCTTTTCAGCAGCGAAAGCAGCTCCTCAGAAGACATATTCAAGATCCCGGCCTCCTCGCAGCCGGATATCGTATCAAGAAGCGCAAGCTTCCGGTTCTGAAGCTCCAGAATTCTTTCTTCGATGGTGTCCTTTGCAATCAGCTTATAGACCTGCACGTGTGCCTGCTGGCCGATGCGGTGGGCACGGTCCGTCGCCTGATCCTGCGCCGCCTGGTTCCACCATGGGTCGTAGTGGATCACAATGTCGGCTGCCGTCAGATTCAGACCCATTCCGCCTGCTTTCAGAGAGATCAGAAAAACCGAGGCGCTGCCTGCGTTGAATGCTTTGACCATTGCAGCCCGTTTTTCCTTGGGCGTCGAGCCCTGAAGCGTGAAATTCGAAATATGCAGCGCGTCCAGCCGCTCACGCAGCCGATCAAGCATGGAGGTGAACTGAGAAAACAGCAGGATCTGATGACCGTTTTCCGCCATCGCCTCGCACAATTCCACGCAGGCGTCCAGCTTGCTCGTTGGACCTTCATAATTTTCAAAGCAGAGCCCCGGATCGCAGCATACCTGCCGCAGCCGGGTCAGCGCGGCGAGAATTTGCAGTTTGCCCTGTTCGTCGCCGAGATCTGCAACGGCGGCCTGCACACAGGCATAATAGAGCTTCTGCTCATCCTCAGACAGAGAGATCTTTCGGACATATTCTTCCTTGGGCGGAAGTTCCTTGAGGACATCTTTTTTCAGCCTGCGCAGCAGAAACGGCTGTACCAGCCGCCGCAGTTGGGAAACCGCGTCCGGATTTTTGGACTTGAGGATCGGCTTTTCCAGCTTTTCGCGGAACGCATGGTTTGTGTAGAGATACCCGGGCATGAGAAAATCGAACAGATTCCAGAGCTCGCTGAGCCGGTTTTCGATCGGCGTTCCCGTCAGGACAAACCGCTGCCGGCACGAAAGGCGCTTGACGGCCTTGGACGCGAGCGTTGCGGCGTTTTTGATGTGCTGGGCTTCGTCGAGCACGCAGCAGTAAAATTGCAGCTTCGCATATGCTTCAATGTCCTGCCTGACAAGCTCATAGGACGTGACCCACACGTCGCATTCTGCGCCCGCAGCACGAAGGCGTTCACGCTCTGCAGTGTTTCCCAGAATCAGCTGATAGCGCAGCTGCGGGGCAAATTTTTGCAGCTCGTCTCCCCAGTTGTAGATCAGTGAGGCCGGACATATAACGAGATTTGGTACACCGGCGGTCTTTTGGGGCACGGTTGCTAAAAACGCAATCATCTGAAGGGTCTTTCCAAGTCCCATTTCATCCGCGAGAATTCCGCCGAAACCGTATCCCTCCAGTGTTTTGAGCCATTGATAGCCGATCTGCTGATAGGATCGAAGCTGTGCGTTCAGCCCCGATGGCAGGGCGTAGTCACTCTCGGAGAGCGTCTTGAAATTGCGGATCATGCTGCGCAGCTGGGTGTCGCGGCTGACCTGTATGCCGTCGCTTCCGGACAGCAGCTCGTCGAGATAGAGAGCGCGATACGCCGGAAGCGTTGCTTTGCCGCAGGCAAGCTCCCGACCAGTGAGCTGGAGCATCTGCGCCATTTCCGCAAGCTTTTCACACGATGAACCGTTCAGCTCCAGATACCGGCCGTCCGGAAGGCGGTGATATTTTCTGCGCAGCAGCATACTCCGGTAAAGCTCCGAAAGCTCCTCGGGCGGATAGCCGCCGGTGTCCAGCGTCAGTGTCAGAAGGCCGTCGGAAACGGAAAGGCCGACGCTGGACGGTGCGGGCTGGAGACGCTTGCGGTTCAGGCGGTCACTGAAATAGACCTCGCCTCTGCGGCGGAAAGCGTCGATCGAACCGGTGAGAAAATCATAGGCCGCGTCCTCGCCCTGTAAAACGAACTGCTGTCCCTGCTGCTGAAAATAGCGCCGGACGAACAGCAGCGCGGCATTCTCTTCTTTTTTGTTTCGCCGCACACCGTCTGGCTCGGAGCTGTCGTCGAAAGCGGTCGAATGGGTGTCGTACCGGAAGACCGGCTTGACAAGCAGCGTGTCCTGTTCCATATCAAAATAGAAGCAGACCGTGCAGGAATCGGGGATGTAGTTTTGTAAAAGATTCTGCGGATCTTCGATCTCGACCTGTCCGTCGAGCGCCGGCAGCACGCAGCCGCAGAAGGTCGGAAGATCCTTCTGCGCCAGATACATGGTCTGCTGCTTTGCTTCGAGCAGCGGGTAGATCTTTTCCCGAAACTCGCCCGAGCAGCGTAGAAGCTTGCCGCCGCCGAGCGCGTATAAGCTCCGGTAGCTGCCGAAAAAGCGGTAGGGGCAGGGCGTCTGGACTGTCAGCCATGCACCGCCGCCTTCTTCCGCAATTTGCAGACGAACCTGCGGATCGGCCTGCGTGAGCGTGAGCGGCTCGGAGCCTGCGCAGTCTACCGGTGCGTCCGACAAAAGATCAAACCACCGATCAAAGGAATCGCCGGTCAGCGTGATCTCGTTTTTTCGATGATCCGGAGGCTCGTGGCCCATATAGTAGGAAGAAGAACCGAGTGCGCGGTACCTGCCGTATTCGTTCATCAAAAGCCGGATCATGGCCTGCGCCTTCGGTTCAAACAGTTCGAGGTTATGCTCCAGCGTCAGTCCTTTTCCGTAGACGACTGTCCGGCGCTGGCTTACATTGTCCAGAAACTCCCGGATATTCTGCACGCTGTACAGCCGGTCATACCCGACACGAAGGGAAAACGAAGGATATTCGGCCCCATATCCGGCGCGCAGCATCGCACGCAGACGGGCAGGCTGCTGTGAAGGCTCAATCGATTCCTGCGTAATTTGCAGATAGCGCTGAAGCATCCACCGTGCACACGAGTCGCTGCCGGGCACAGACTCGTGCGGCGGCTCGCCTATATAGGCGATCATGGCGGCGGCAAGGTGCTTGCAGCGGCCAACGTCGGCGTAACGCGGGCAGGTGCAGCTGATGCGCAGCCGTCCTTCTGCCATTTCGGTGAAGCGCACCGTATATCGTTTGCTGCCGCGGACAGTGCAGCTGACATTCGTTTCTGGGCCGGCTTTCGTACACTGCATATCCGTAACCCGCCCCTTCCGGTAATATTCCATTCCGCGTTCATAATCGGTGGCGGTAAACAAAGATTTCACCTGATTCAGATCCATCCGGAAACTCCATTCTGCAAGATTGATACCGTGCAAGCGGAAAAACGCCCGGTTTCCGCCGCATTCGCGTCTTTTCGTTCAGCATAACAGAGAACCACGGGAAAATCCATAGGCAACACACCGCAAGTGGGCATGAATTGTCCACCTGAAGCTGGATTTGATTTATATCGTTCAAGAAATATTCGTGCTGTTTTGTCAAATAAATCTCAATAAATCCACTGCGTTTTCGCGCCCGTTTGGGTCAAATCTGGGTCAGGTCGCATGACTGCAAAAATGCATTCGTTTTTCGAGAAAAGAAAGTGGAACGATAAGAGGGATACTCCGGCGGCTGCGCCGCCTCCGTGCCGATTGCATTTTCTTATGTTTTCTGCATTGCATGCAGAAAAAGCGGCGCTTTTGCGCCGCAAAAATGCATTCGGTCGAACCACAGCGCTTCTCGCGCCACGTATGCCCAGCCAAAACAAAAAAGCCATTCCTTACGGAATGACTTTTTGTTTTGGTGGAGATAAGCGGGATCGAGCCGCTGACCTCATGACTGCCAGCTGCGATCGGTTCGTGATTTCTGGTGATTTTGAGTACAATACGTCCGTTCCGTCAGCAAAAAGTGCGGGATTTTGCAAGGTTTTATCCATTGCGTCCACTCGCTTTCGCGCACACTTGGGTCAGAATCTGGGTCAGTTCTCTGCTGCCGGATATTCGTTGCAGAGCAGGCGGTAGGGCGGCTCGTCCTCCTCGATTTTTGGGAAGCGGCCGACTGGGGGATTGAAGCGGTTATCCGTATTGTCGTCGTTGCACTGGCTGACTTCGCCCAGCAAAACAGCGCCGGTACCGGGTTCGACATCGAAATCATGATACATGTACTGCTGGATATGGATGCTCTCACCCGGCGTGAGCTTCACTTGCGTTCCAGCAGGCACGGTATAGGTTCTGCCGTCACAGTGGACGGTCACATCGGATTCGCGGTCGATGGATTCATCGGGTAGGCTGTTATAAACGCGGATGAGGATATTGCCGCCGCCGCGGTTGATGATGTCCTCAGTCTTGTACCAGTGGAAATGATTCGGGGAATACTGCCCCTCTTTCATATAGAGCAGCTTTTCGGCGTAGACCTTCGGATACTTCTCCTGCATCGCACGATTGCCGTTGCGTATCGTGATGAGCGACATGCCGACCTTGTCAAAGTCGCCGAGACCGTAATCGGTAATGTCCCAACCGAGCATACAGTCGCGGACTTCGTCGTACTCGTGACCTTTGGTTTTCCATTCTTCGGGTGTAAAATTACAGAACGGCGGCAGGTAGCAATGCTCCCGCGCGCACATGGCTTCGAGCTCTTTTAAGGCTTTGTTTATTTCGGAGCGTTTCATAAGACGGATTCCTCCTATATTGTAAAATGATGCGGGTTATGGCTGCTTGCGGCGGACGGCGCGGCGCATCTGCTGGTAGCCGCTGAACCCGCTTTCCAGCGCAGCGCGGCGCGCCGAGAACTCACCCTTTTCCAGCAGCGCGCAGGCGTAGTGACGGCGGAGCTCTGTCAGATATGCGTGAACCGTCATGCCGTAAGCACGGCAGAAGATGCGGTCAAGCTGCCGCTGACTCAGGAAAAACTGCGCGCACAGATCCTGAACGGAAAACGGCGTCCGGAAATTGACGTCAAGGTAGCTTTTGATACGAAGTGCCGTCGTGTCTGCACGCTTTTTCCCGGAAAGCATATCGGGCAGCCTTGCCTCCGATAATACACCCAGAAAATCAAACAGACACCGCAGATACAACAGCTTTGTCTGCAAAAGCTGCGGATCCGAAAAGGCTGCCTGCTGGTCAAGCTGCTGCAGCAGCGGCAGCAGCTCATCCGGCGCTCTGGCAGAGGAAAATGCCTGACGGGAAAGGAAGCGGCGCAGAGACGCAAGCGGATCTGTCTCACCCTTCACTGCCGGCGGAAGCTCCAGCGTACATTCCACGCAGTATTCCTCCATAATATCCGCCGCAGAGGAAATCTGGCAGTGTGGGACAAACGGCAGCGTTACATAAATATCGTTCGTTTCCACATGAAAGAGCGTATCGTCGATCTGAATCTGTCCTGCGCCGGAGAGAATATAGTGCAGTTCGATCGTCGGATGCGTGTGCAGCGGAATCACCCATGCGTGGGTATTTTCGTGAATCTTGGAGAAGCGGAGAATCTGTAGTGCAGCGTTTTCAAATGAGATGGATAGCGGCTGCATCAGCAGATTGGTTGTATGCAGCTCCGGCTGCTTGTTCATGATCTCGCCCCCTGTGCTGTATTCTGCTGACAGTATAGCAGAAGTTTCCGCAGGCGGCGAGTCCTTTTTACAGCCGGACAACAAACGTCATGATTTTTGCGTGCGGTGCGGAAAATGCCAGCGTATCGCCGGAGGTCTCCACCGCTTCGCGGCAATTACCGGTAAAGTCTGTGCGCCACGCGGTCTGAATGGACCGGCAAAACCGAATCGCAGCCGAAAGCGCATGACCGGTGTGTTGATAGCCGCGAATCAGAATTTCTCCATCTCCCAGCCCCTGCACGCAGGAAACAACAAACTCCGGCACATCCAGACAAAACAGGCTCTGTGCAGATTCCTGCATCTGCGCGGGATGTGCGGTATCCTGATAATATAGTTCCGGCGTGTGATAGCGCTCGGCCAGCATGGAAAGCTCGCGGTCCGGCGTATCGAATGCCAGTGCGTATTCCATCTCCCAATTGCCAAGCAGCTGCGAATCCTGCGGATAAAGTGCGCATGGGCCGGGCGGGGCGTAGGCGGTCATGGAGCGAACCGAGCCGCACCGCCCGACGGCGCGCAGCAGCGTCACGGCAAGATCTGCACCGTTTTCGCCATCCGACGCTTCATACTCCAGCAGTCCCGCACCCATAAATACCAGCCGCTGCCGTCCGTTTTGCAGATAGACAAAGCGTTTTTGCGCATAGCAGCCGCTTTCTGTCTCAACCCACGCCTCCGGCTTTGGCTGCCGTCTGCGAATGGGGTGGGCTTCCACGGTAAAGATGGAATCGGCAAAGCTTTCGTCACAGGAAAATCCGGTTGGGAAATGCACCCGCAGGCGATGATCGCCGGCGCGGTTCTCAATTTCCAGATGAAACCGAAGCAGCGGGTCATTTTTCCGCAGACTGAGCGTCAGACGGAGCGACTGCTCCGCCTCGTCCGGCTTGCGGCGATAGCGCCAGTCCAGAATGGCGCTGGTGCAAAGCGCACCCTGCTGGATACGGATGGACGGTGCACTGGTCGCTGAGTTCCAGACCTTCGCGGTAAGCTCCGGCGAAAACAGATACGCATCGCCGATATCCGCTTCGTCGGTGAAGAGATTTAACCCCCGATATGCTGTGCCGCTGCGCTTGTTTTTTACGTCCAGCGTTCCGTTCGGCTGAATGGAAACCTGCAGATATTCGTTTTCCAGCGTCTGAAAGCGAACAACCGGACGCTCCGGCAGCGACAGCGGAACGAGAGACGGACGGCAGTATAGCGTCGTCCAGCTCATGGCCGTCTGATGCGGAAGCTGCACCAGCACGTCGGCAAGCAGATAGTCGTCCCAGCTTGGATCGCGATCCATTGGGTGCAGAATCACGCCGTCTTTTCGCAGGCGGACGATCTGACAGGGAATGTCCTGTCCGTCCGCTGTTCGGATAGCAAGGCCGCGGAGCAGCGTATCTGCCGGCAGCCGCAGTGTAAACGTCTGTACAGCGTTTTCCTCCGGCCACGGGGAAAGATGGAACAGCTGCACCGGAATTTCATCCGCAAGGGTCTGCTGCGTGTCTGTCTGCGCGGTAAGCCGGCGCATGGCCTCCTGCTGGTACTGCTGCGTAATATCGCGCGCCCACGCAAAGCGGCGCTCCATATCGCGCGCAACATCGTCGCAGCTGCATCCGCAGATGCTGTCGTGCGGATGGTTTTGCAACAGATATTTCCAGGCGGTGTCCAGATAATGCAGGCCGAGCGGCAAGTGTGCCGCTGCCAGCATCGCGCTCAGCGGCTCAGCGCAGCGCACAAGTCCTGCCTCACACTGTGCATTTTCGATTTTCTGCGGAATATGCGTGGAGAATGTATTTTTGAGCGTGGGGTTCAAATGGCGGCCTGCGGAATAATTCGTCCGGTTCTGTTCCCCGCAAAATACGCTAAGCGTGTCCGGCGATACGCGCAGCTCGTCAAGATACTGCGTCAGCGATACCTGACGCAGCTCGTAATCGTCATGCGTTTCATTAAAATACCGGATAAATTCCGGCAGGGCATAATTTGGTGTCTGATGGTCACAGCCGTTCATAAACAGAAGCTGCCCGCTTGGTGAGCGCGGCAGTCGTTCATGAAACCAGTCCTCGAACTGGCGGCTGACGGCCTCCGGCGTATCGGCCAGAGGAAAGGCGTTGAGATAGCCCCGGTCGTCCGGCAGGCGGAGCGTCAGAAGCTGCGTGCCGTCAGGCGCGCGCCAAAGCACCTCGTAGGGCGGCTCAGGATCATCTGAGCTTCCGCGCCAGATCACAGCCGCGCGGAAGCCGTACCCGGCGAAGATCTGCGGCAGCTGCGCCGGATGAGAAAAGATATCCGGCAGATATCCAACCGGCGTGCCGCCGCCAAAGCGCTGTGCCAGCGCGAGGCCGCGGCTGAGATTGCGCAGAATAGACTCCTGACCGATGCATTGTAAATCCGGCAGGACATACCAGGGGCCGACGGCAATGCGCCCGGCTTCAATCAGGTGCCGCAGCCGCTCCGCCTGATCCGGGCGCACCTCCAGATAATCCTCCAGACAGACCGTCTGCCCGTCAAGGTGAAAGTGTGGAAATTCCGGGTGCTGCTCCAGATAGGGGATCAGCGTATCGAGCATATCCACAAGGCGCATCCGGAACAGCTGAAAGGACAAATACCATTCCCGATCCCAATGCGTGTGGGAAAGAACATAACCGATCGTTTTTTTCATGACGGCACCTCCTGCCGTATACATATCACGAAGCGGGTTCAGATACAAGCACGCATGCAAAAGATGTCTTGATTTGATAGCTCGATGTCGGAAATTTATCTTGCGGCGTTTTTCACAAAATTCTATAATGAAACCAGATTGAGCCGTGAGGTGCTGCCGTATGAAAACTGCTGGAAATAGGAAACGAAATATGCACTTTCAGACAAAGGTTCTGATTGTGTCCGTGCTGATTGTCTGCGTGATGGCCGGGGCAATCGGCAGCTTCTGGTATCGGCAGACATCGAAGCAGGCGCAAAGCTCGGCAGAGCGCTATATCGGCAGCGTTCTGGAGCGGCTGAACGGCTCGTTTGAAACGATGCTGCGCGACGTGGACCATCTGGTAATCTGCGCATCCATTGATACAAACCATATTGTGAACCCACTTCGAAATTACAAGACGGCAGCTCCATCCGAAAAGCTGGCGTGCAACCAGACAATTCTGGACACCATGCTGAGTCTATATCAGTTCAAGACATATCTGGAGGGAATGATGATCTCCAGTGTGGACGGGAACTATTTCCGAATCGGAACGACGCTCCCCTATCAAACGCTGATTCAGCAGCCATGGTTTTATGAGGTGTCGATGGATGGAAAAAAGAGCGCCGTGATCCTGCCGTACAGCAACGGCTCGGAAATGGTGCTTTCCATCGCGCGCAACATCTATTCCGGCAGTGAGCAGCTGGGCGTTGTAAAGGCAGATGTGCGCTATACCATTTTAAACGACTGCTATGGCAAGGACTTCAACGGTCTTGGCGCAATTTATATCATTGACCCTGTAAGCGAACGCATTATCTACCCGCTGGACGTGCCGCAGCAGATCGGAGCACAGCTGCTGACAAGCGGCGGGCAGGGCGAAGCAAGCGGCAGCGGCTATGCGGAAATCGACGGTGTTTCCAGTCTTGTGATCTATCAGCGTTCCGAGCTGACCGGCTGGCTGACGCTCGGTGTTGTGCCCGAAGGCGATGTAACGCGTGAATTTCGCAGCGTCAGCCTGACAGCGATGGCAGTCAGCCTGCTGTTCGGCGTGGTAGCAGTCGCATTCCTGGCAGTCTTTTTGTTCGGTGAAACCGCAAAAATCCAGAAGCTGTGCACTGCGGTCGCACAGATCGGCGGACAGAATCTGCAAATGCAGCCCGTGATTCACTCTGGCGACGAGATTGAAACGCTTCAAAATCAAATCATCTACATGGTTGACCGCATCCGGAATCTACTGTACGACATTCAGTGCGCGGAGCAGACGCGCCACAAGCTGGAATTTCAGATTCTGCAAAACCAGATCAATCCGCATTTTCTGCATAATACGCTCAACACCATCCGCTATATGGCCTATGTGCAGAAAGAGGAGAATATCGTAACCGTCGTTGACAGTCTTTCCGTACTGCTGCGGAACAACATGCGCGCAAACGAATATCTGACAATCGAAGAGGAGGCGCAGAGTCTGCGCAGCTATCTGGAGATCCAGACCTTTAAATACAGCGGAAAATACGTCTATACAGTTGAGGTTGAGCCGGGACTAGAACAGTATAGAATCTTGAAAATGCTGATCCAGCCGCTGGTGGAAAACGCGCTCAAGCACGGAATTGCACCATCTGACCGGCCGGGGGTTGTCAAGGTGCAGATGTTTTCGGACGATGGAATGCTGCGGGTCGAGGTCGTGGACAACGGAGTGGGAATGCCACAGGAGATCATTGAAAAAATTCTGAACGAAAGCGACGACAGGCATATCGGTCTGCAGAACGTGATCGGCCGGATCAAAATTTACTATGGCGCGCCGTATGGCGTGGAGCTCCACTCCGGCGGGTTCGGGACGAGAGTGGCGCTGCTGCTGCCCAAAATAGAAATGAAAAAAGGAACGGAGGCGGCAGAACATGTATAATGTGATGATCGTGGACGACGAATTGTGGTTCCGCAGCTATCTGAAAGAGCTGATCGACCAGAGCGGCAGCGAGTTTCTGGTATGCGCGCAGGCGGCCAACGGCGCGGAGGCGCTGAAAATTCTTGCAGCGCAGCCGGTCGATGTGGTGATCGCGGATGTGCTGATGCCGGTCATGGACGGGGTAGAGCTGATGCAGCATCTTTCCGACCTGCCGCACCGGCTGCCGGTGCTTGCGCTGAGCAACTGTGACGACTATCTGCACGTCAGGCAGATGCTTCAGCTTGGCGCGCAGGACTATCTGCTCAAGCATGAGATCAGTGCCGCGGCTCTGCGGGAGCATCTTCAGCGCGCCGCCGACTGGATCCGGCAGCAGGTCACGGTAAGCAGCGAGCACGCGCGCGAACGGGACGCGGAGGCCTATGTGCGCAAAAACCACATGGTTCTGAAAAATGAGTTTCTCCACCGGCTCCTCACGGAGGAAATGCCGCCGGAGGAGCTTCGGCATCACATGGACGTTCTTGGCATTCGGCTTGCGCAGGACCAGCTGATGCTGTGCCTTTTGACGTTTATCCCATGCGCAGACGGCCGGTCTGCATACGCTGCGCAGGACGACCCGCTGTTTGATTACGGTGTGCTCAATATTGTTGAAGAGATCCTACATGAGAGCGGAGACGGTCTGGCGGGAAGCCTTGGCGACGGCATCTACGTGCTGCTGTTTTCACATGGCGGACAGGTCAGTCAGGCAAAAATCGACGCCCGGACGCAGAACGTCCTGCAGAGGATCTCATTCTGCATGAGAAATTACTTTAACCGGCAGGCGAACTTCTGCATGGACAAATCGCTGCGGGATATAGCCCACCTGCGTGAGGGCTATCGCTATGTAACAGCGCTGAAGCAGGAGCTGTTTTATCACGACGACACCTGCGTGCTGCGCAGTCCGGAGGAACAGACGCAGTCTGTGCTGATGGGACTGCCGTTGGAAACAGAAAAAAGCTTTGCCTCCGCGCTGGAGGATGGCACAGCGTATGAGGTGCGGCTGAACGAGATTTTTGACATGATCGAAACACGCCGCGTTGATCTGGAAAATGCCCGCATGATTCTGAATGATCTTCTGGGCGTACTCAATCGTGCGGCAAAAAAGCATCGTGTGCCGCTGGAAAGCGTCTATGGCAGCTGCAGCAGCTTTGATGAAATCTGGAGGCGGTTTTCTTCCGTCGCCGATGCAAAGGCATTCTTTTTCGGTGCGTTTTCCCGGCTGGTTTCGGCGATGCACACAGATGCACCGTCAGCCGGATACTCCCATTATGTCCGTCAGACGCTGCGCCGCATTCAAACGGATTATGCCGACGAGCTGTCGGTCAGCGAGATTGCGGAGCAGCTCGGCATTTCCAGCAATTATCTCAGCAAACTGTTTAAGGAGGAGACCGGGACAGGTTTTGCGGTTTGTCTGACGGACTATCGCATTGAGCGCAGCATCGCGCTGATGAAAGAGCACACGCTTCCGCTCAGTCAGATCGCAGAGCGGTGCGGCTTCCGACAGTATACCTATTTTACGAACGTATTTAAGAAAAAGACGGGAAAAAGCCCGCGTGCATACTTGTCCGAAGTGTAGAAGAGTATAAGTTATTGTGGTTTTTTGCAGTTTTTTTCATGGATGGACTGCTTTACAATCATAACAGAAAGAGCCAAAGGCTCCGAACAAATGAAAAGGAGAACCAGAAATGAAAAAGATGCAGAAAATTCTTTGCATGCTTCTGGCGCTGACCATGCTGCTGTCCTTTGCAGCCTGCGCAGCGAAGGAAGCTGCCCCCAGCACGACGGATACCCCCGCTGCGGATGCGGCAGATGCAAAGACGGAAACCAAAGCCGAGGACACCCCGGACGAGCAGCCGGCAGCGGAGCTGCCTGAGCTGACGCTGATGCTCCAGACCTCCGACGAGTCGAACGGTCTGCTTGCAGCAGTTGACTATGTCAACGCCCATGCCGAAGAAATCGGCGCAAAGCTCATTCTGGAAAAAGTGCCGGACGGCGATCAGGGCGAGCAGGTGATTCAGGTTCGCTACGCCGGCGGCGAGGACGTGCCCGATATCCTCTACTTCCAGCCTGTGTCCTACACCAACTCCCGTCTGTCCGTCGCCGACAACTTTGTTGACCTGACGGCAAACGACTATTCCTATCTCTACAGCGATTCCTATCTGCGTACCCCCGGCTACCTGCTCGATGGCAAGCTTTACAATCTCCCGATTGCAACCGGCGGTGGTATGTATATGTTCTACAACAAGGACGTTCTGGCCGCATCCGGCATCACCGAAGTCCCCACCACATGGGACGCGTTCCTTGCTGACTGCGAAGCGATCAAGGCAAACGGCATTTCCCCGGTCTACTATTCCGGCGTTGACACCTGGACACTCCAGTTCTTCGCGCTGATGGGATGGTACAGCGATTACGCTCCCGAGGATGCACAGGCCTTTGCCGACGCAATGAGCACCAACCAGAAGCATTGGAGCGACATGAATGGCTTCATCGACTCCATCGGTAAGATCAAGGAGCTGGTCGATCTTGGCTATGTGCAGGAAACCTACCTGTCCGATACCTATCAGCAGGCGCAGCAGGCACTGCTTGACGGCACTTGCGCATTCTATGCACAGGGCGACTGGGTTGTCGGCGAGCTGGAGAAGATCGACGCGGACAAGACCGCTTCCTCCATCGGCGCGTTCCTCATCCCGCTGGCAGATCATCTGTACTGCGGCGTCGGCGTGAACAAGGGCTTCTACGTCTCCAAGAACGGCAAGAACCCCGAGCTTGCGCAGAAAGTTATGGAAGCACTCGTTTCTCCGGAAGCACAGCAGGCATATTTTGATGCACAGTCCGGCATTCCCGTTGCAAACGGCGTTACCGCCGATCTGAAAGGTCCGTATGCCGACATCAAGAACATTCTCGACACCGCCGACCTCAGCCCGCAGTGGACGGACTTCTGCAAGTATTCCAAGGGCCCGCTGGAGACCTATATCTCCGAGGTGCTCGTCGGCACCAAGACGCCCGCGGACGTTGCCGCAGCGCTCGACGCTGACTTTGCAAAGGCCGCGATTGACGCCGGCGATCCCAACTGGAATTAAACACAGTCATTGACCACAGCAAGGGCGTCTGCCAAACGGATACTTGGCAGACGCCCTTCCGTATAGCGAGGAAATTGTGAAGTATGAATAAGAACAAGCGCTATCCCGCGTTGTTTATGGCGCCCGGCGTTCTGATTTACGGCGTCTTTTTCATCCTGCCTGTGCTGATCGGCGTCTGGTATTCCTTTACAAACTGGAACTTTACCAGAGCGGACTTTGTCGGGCTCATGAACTACAAAAATATCATCAGCGATCCCAGCATCAAGCGGGCGCTGCTTAATACGATCATTTTTACGGTTGTGACGACTGTCGGAAAGGTTGGCCTTGGTCTTGCACTGGCCGTATTTCTGAACCGGAAGCTCCACCTGCGCAACTATCTGCGCGGAATCAGCTTCTTCCCGGCCATCATCAGTACCGTTGCCGTTGGCATTGTCTTTACGGCAATTCTGCATCCCTACGGCCTGCTCAACCAGTTCTTCCGCGCGCTCGGACTGGATTTTATGGCGAAAAACTGGCTGACAGATACAAAGCTGGCGCTTTTGTCTGTCTGCGGCGTGGAGATCTGGAAGTGGTCCGGCTTTAACATGGTCATCATCCTTGCCGGACTTCAGGCCGTTCCGCCGGAATATCAGGAAGCCGCGACCATCGACGGCGCAAACGCATGGCAGCGCTTCTGGCGCGTTACGTTCCCGCTGATCCTGCCGGCGTTCAATAACGCGTTCGTAAACAGCCTGATCGGCGGCCTGAAAGTGTTCGATATCATTGTCGCCACCACAAACGGCGGCCCGGGCGTTACCACGCAGGTCATGAACACCATGATCTATCGCTCGTTCTCGTTCAATATGCAGGGCGAGGCAAATGCAGGCTATGTCCTGCTGGCGGTCATTGTCGCACTGTTTGCCGTTTCGTCGTACAGCATCATTCGCAAGCGGGAGGTAGACCTGTGAAAAAGAAATGGAAATCCATCGCAGCGGAGCTGGTTGCGCTGCTGGTAAGTGCAATCTTTGTCGTCCCGATCTGGATGATTTTTGTAAACTCCCTCAAGGACTCCAAGCATGCAAACCAGCTCAGCCTGTCCCTGGCAGGCGTCAACCTGAAACAGGCAGCGCAGAACTATGCGGAGGTGTTCCGCGTATCCGGCCTGACCACGGCGTATCTCAACAGCACGATCATCACGGTTTTGTCCGTCGCGCTGATCGTGCTTACGGCAAGCATGGCCGCGTTTATCATCCAGCGCCGCAAGCAGAAATGGGTCGGCCGCGTCAACAGCCTGATTATCCTTGGCATGACCATGCCCGGCTTTACCGTTCCTACGTACTTTTTGCTGAGATCACTCGGACTGCTGCACACCTACCTTGGAATCTGCCTTGTCTATACGGCAAGCTTCTTCCCGCTCGCTGTGTTTATCTTCACGGGCTATTTCCGCAGCATTCCGGATGAGCTGGATGAGTCGGCGCTGCTGGACGGCTGCACACCGATGCAGATGTACTGGAAGATCATCCTCCCGCTTATCAAGCCCGTCATGGTGACGGTTATCATCATTGCCGGTATGTCGATCTGGAATGAGTTTGGAACGGCGCTGTTTCTGCTCAACTCGCCGAAGCGGTATACCGTTTCTTTGACAATCTATTCGTTCTGCTCACAGAAGAAATCTGACTGGAATCTTCTGTTCGCGAATATCACCCTGATTTCCCTGCCAATCATCGCAATCTACTGTTTCCTGCAAAAATATATCGTGTCCGGTATGACTGCCGGCGCAGTGAAAGGATAGACAATATGCGTTCAAACAGACAAATGAGACGATGGATTTCAGCGGCGCTGTGTCTGCTGCTGACATTCTCGGTGCTTGCCGGTACGCTTCCCACCGCCCGCGCGGAAGCGATTTCGGCCACTACAAAAGAAGTTGTCCTCAATTCAATGGACAGCGCTGCGGACTGGCACGCAGAGAGCAGCGACAGCGTCGCAATTTCGGCCGAAGCTGCTGCAAGCGGTGATCGGACAGCGCTGCGCGTCACCGGCACCTATAAGCAAAAAGCCAGCGCGTTTGCCAACCTGAGCTGGAACGCGGGCGGTCTGAATCTGACCGGTGCGCAGAAGCTGCTGATCGACGTATACCCGGAACAGACGCTTGAACCCAGAAGTCTGAATCTGAACATCTCAAACGGCGGCAGCATCATCTATATGGGCAGCCCCTTTGCTGATGCGCCCAAGGGCACATGGACAACCGTTGCAATTGACCTTTCCGGCAAGGACGTCAGCAATCTGACGGAGCTGAAATTCTGGCTCTACGGCGACGATATGCCCCGCGATACCGAATGCTCCATGGTGTATCTGCTGGACAATATCCGCGTTGTAAAGCAAAAGGCCGCGCCTGCGGTGACGGCTTCTCCCGCAGCGGGCAAGGTTGCACCCGGAACGACAGTAACGCTCGCTCTGGCGGAGGCCGCAGAAAACGCGGTGATCCACTATACAACGGATGGTACTGACCCGCGCACATCCGTAACTGCCGCCGTCTATACCGCACCGATCTCCATCACCACCAAAACGGAAATCCGCGCTTACGCAGCGGCGGAGGCCATGGCAGACGGCAGCGTGGAGAAATTCCGCTACACCGTCGGCACGGACGCAGACGATGAGCTGTATCATGGCCTGACGAACTTTGGCTCCGGCCGCTATCTGCCGGTCCTTCCGGCAGCTGGATTGACCATCGACGGCGATTTCAGCGACTGGGATACCGCAGCCGGGATTACGCTGGCGCTGGACAAATATTTCCCCGCAAAGCCCGAGGGCTTCTCCATGACGGCACGCGCCGCCTATGACGAGTCATATTTCTATATGGCTGTGGACGTAATGGACGACGTGCTGGACGCAGACTACGGCTACGGTATGTATGGCGGAGACTGTCTGCAGATCGCGTTCAGCGAATACGGCGATGACTATGGCGCGGAATACGGCTTCTCCAACTATAATGGCCAGCCGGAGATCTGGCGGTGGTATGACGGAAACGCCGCGCTTGAGATGCAGAGCGTGCAGTTCAAGACCGTCCGCGACGAGGAAACCGGACATACGCGCTATGAAATTGCGTTCCCGTGGCAGTCGATTTTTGCTGCAAAGCCGGACGGCCCGTTCTATATGACCATGCTGGCGGGCGACCGTGACGGCGGCTCGAGCAAAGCAACGCTTGAATGGCGCGCCGGTATCGGAAACGGCAAAAAAGCAGACGATTTTGCAAAGGTCGAGCTGCTGGACGTGAATACCGACTGGTGCATTGCGGCAGCACCGCGCAGTGTCGGAGACAGCTCTGCAACGGTGGACGGCTTCCTCGTGAATTTCTCCGATCAGACTGCCGCATATCAGTGTGAGTGGGATGGTCAGACGCAGACCGTCACGGTTCCGGCGCATACGGCGTTCCGCAAGACGTTTGCACTGGACGCGGCGGCAGACGGTCTGCTCCAGCTGAAGCTCACAGCCACGGACGCACACAATATGCAAAAGCAGGCGTCGTGGGCGAATCGAAATGTACAAACAGCGCTGGATGCAGCGGAAATTGCGGCCCGCAAAAATGCGCTGCTGCACCGGCTGGGCGAAGCGCTCACGCTGGAAAACGCGCAGATGCGCTTTGCAGTTTCCAAACAGACGGGCAGCTTCCTGCTGCATGATCTTGCGACCGGCGTTGTCTGGTCATCTGGCGTGCAGACAAACGGCGTTGGTACGGCATCCTATCAGCATGGCGATCAGCAACATACGCTCGTTCTGACCGCACCCGACGCGGCAGAACTGGAAAACGGAAAAATCCATCTGAATTGGACGCGCAGCTGCGGCACGTTCGACGTGTACTTTGAACAGCTGCCGGACGGCAATGGCATTTCCGCCAGCTATACGGCAGCACCGGCCGACGGCTGGACGCTTACGTCGGTTACGCCGCTCGATCATGCACTCTGGACGCTCGATACGGAAAACGGCTATGCCGCTGTCCCGGAGAGCATCGGCAAGCTCTATTATGCCGACGGAAGCGAGCAGTTCAACAAGGTCTATCAGACCTATGGCAACTACTCCATGGCGTTTGCCGGCGCAGTCAAGGACGGCAGCGCCATGCTGATTGACTGGACAGATCCCGATACGGCGCTGAACGTCCACCACAGCCGGATCGACAGCCCCTATGCCGGCGGCAGCGATCAGCTTTCGTTCTCGCTGAGCATGACGCAGCGCAGCGGCGCATTCCAGATGCGTGTGCTTGGCAAGGGCGGCTATGTTCAGATCGCTAAGGCATACCGCGCAGCCGCGTCCGCGCGTGGATTGGTGCGCACGTTCGCGCAAAAAGCACAGGAAAACCCCGGCGTGACGAAGCTCTACGGTGCGGCAACTGCAAAGCCGGACACGATGATCCGCAGCCGCGGCAGCGCGGGCTATACCTCACACACGTTTGCGGAGCTTTCGCAGGTCGCGCAGCACTGGAACGATGTGCTTGGCTTTGACCGGGCACTGATGACGCTCGGCGGCTGGATCCGGATGGGCTTTGACAATCAATATCCGGATATTCTTCCGGCGTCTCCCGAGGCCGGCGGCAACGAGGGCCTTGCCGCACTTTCCACGCAGGTTCGCGATTACGGCTGGCTGTTCGGCCTGCACGATAACTATCAGGATATGTATGACGACGCGCCGTCGTTTGATACGAAATACCTGATGTACAACAAGGACGGCCGCCCGCAGACCGGCGGCGTATGGGCAGGCGGAACGCCCTATCTGATGGCGTCGGACAAGGCAATGGAGTTTGCCTACCGCAATCTGCCGCAGGTCAAGGAGCTGTTTTCGCCGAACAGCTATTTTATCGACACAACGTTCAATGTACCGCTTGCCGTCAGCTATGCGCCGAATGTGCTCAGCCGCAGCGAGGATATGCACTGGAAGCAGACGCTTGCCGGATACGCGCAGGACACGTTCGGTGTGTTCGGCTCGGAGGGCGGTGTCGAATGGGCCGTCCCATATGGAGACTACTTCGAGGGCATTCTCTCCAAAAAGACGCAGGCCGAGCCGGGAAGCCATATCGTGCCGCTGATGGAGCTGGTCTATGGCGACTGCGTGGCGCTGTATCCGCACATGAGCGAAAAGATCGGCACAAACGGCTATAATACGGCAAAGCATGTAGCGACAGATATTCTGTATGCGGAAAATCCGCTCTATCAGCTGACCGACGGCGTGTACTATGAAAACGACGACGTTGTTGCGGTGAAGCCCTCCGTCAGCGAGATCAAGCAGACCGGAAACAATACGTTCCAGATCACCTATCAGTGGGAGGCGCTGGAGGACGTTTCGGTTGAAGCGCAGACTGTCTTTACGCACTTTACAAGCGAGGCAGCAGCGTTCCAGGAGGCAAAGATTCTCTTCCAGGAGGGTCATAATCTTGCAGCAAGCGCATCGACGTGGAAAAAGGGCGATATCATCACAGACGGCCCGTATACCGTCACCATCACAAACAGCTCCAGCAGCCGGATCGCAGTTATGACGATGCTGCTTGGCGCAAATGGCCAGCGTCTGCATCTGTCGGACGGCAACGGCGACGCGTTTGGCCGGTATCTGCTCGGCTATCTCTGCGTCGGCAGCGATGGCGCGCTCCGGTTTGAAGAGGCAGCGCAGCTGATTACGGACGACTATGAGGTCTTCTCTCGCAATGACGCCGGCTACGGAGAGGAGCAGTCGCTTGGCTATTTCGATACGCTGATGAAGAACTCTTATGAGGTTCTCTCTCCGCTGAACCGTCTGACAGCAGAGCGGGAAATGACGTCCCATTGCTTCCTGACGGCAGATGAGTGCGTGGAACAGACGACATTCGGCAACGTTACGATCACGGTCAATTTCGGCGCGCAGCCGTACACCTGCGCGGACGGAAGCGTTCTGCCGCAGTATGGCTTTACCGTTGTATCGCCGTCGCTGGAGGCATTCTACGCAGTGCGCTATAACGGCGTGGACTATCCGGACGGCGCAATGTTCGTGCTCAGCACGGACGATGGGAGAGCAATTCGCTCCGCGTCGAAAGTGACCGTTTACCACGCGTTCGGCGACGGCGATATCCGCTGGCGCGGCAAGCTTTATTCCGTTTCCGGCAAGCAGGAGCTGAGCGTCTCTGATACGCCGGTTGTGCCGGTCAAGCCATCCGCTCCGGCCGGCTCGGGCGCATCCGGAACGAAAGAACCGGCGGTGCTCCCGTTTACCGATGTCGCAAAGCAGGACTGGTTCTATGGCGACGTTGCGTATGTCTATGAAAACAGCCTGATGAACGGTGTGTCAAAGACAACGTTTGCGCCGGGACAGAAAACCACCAGAGCCATGATCGTAACCATTCTCTGGCGGCTAGAGGGAAGCCCGGCAGCAAAAGAAGCATCCGGATTCCATGATGTCCCAGCAAGCATGTACTATGCAGATGCTGTTGCATGGGCAGCGGAAAACGACATCGTCAACGGCTGCGGCGGCGGACGGTTTGCACCGGATGACGCGATTACAAGAGAGCAGCTCGCAGCAATTCTGTACCGCTACAGCCGCTATTGCGGCCAGAGCACCACTGTGACCGCATCGCTTGAAGGCTTCTCTGACGCAGACAGCGTAAGCGGCTATGCGCGTGAGGCGCTTGCCTGGGCATATGAAACAGGAATCGTGCGCGGCACAAGCGGCAGCCGGATCAATCCGGCAGGCTTTGCAACCCGCGCGGAAACAGCGGCCATGCTGCACCGCTATTTGAAAAAGTAAAACCATTTGGATAAACGGAATCCGGCAGACGTGCAAATTGTCTGCCGGATTCTGATAAGGAGAAAGAATATGGAGTTTCCCGAATCGTTTATTTACGCAGGCCCGGCGTTTTCTGCACCGGAGCAGCCCGTCCCCGCGCCGTATTTCCGCAGACAGTTCCGACTTGAACGTGTGCCGGAGCAGGCGGAACTTTTGATCTGCGGCATCGGCTTTTATGAGCTGTATGTGAATGGGCAGCGCATCACCCGCGGCCGTCTGGCACCGTACATCTCCTCACCCGACGTTGCGGTCTATTATGATTCCTATGATATCACGCCGCTGCTCAAAATCGAAGAGAACGTGCTCGGCGTCTGGCTTGGAAACGGCTTTCAGAACAATCCGGGCGGCTATGTCTGGGATTTTGACAAGGCACGCTTTCGCGGCGCGCCGCGTTTTGCGCTGCGTCTGGACGAATGCAGCGGAGAGAAACGTCAGGCCATTTTGGAATCGGATAAGGCGTTTCTGACTGCTCCGTCGCCGCTTTTGTCCGATGACTACCGTGTGGGCGAGACTTATGACGCACGGAAAGAAAGACCGGACTGGCTGCTGCCGGGTACGCCGTCCGGCGAATGGAAGCCTGCGCTCTGCGCCGAGCGTCCGCGCGGGGAACGCGTTCTCCGCACGATCGAACCTGTTACGATCGAAAAGGAGCTGCGGCCTGTTTCCATCCGAAAGGTGGACGATGGATATCTGTACGATTTTGGCGAGAACAACGCGGGCGTGTGCCGTCTGCATGTGACGGCCGAGGCAGGACAGACAATTACGATGCACCACGGCGAGCATCTGATCGACGGAAAGCTTGATCTGACAAACCTGACGTGCGACCGGACGACCGGAAGCCAGAAAGACGTTTATATCTGCAAGGCCGGAGAAAATGTCTATACGCCGACGTTCACCTATCACGGATTTCAGTATGTGTGGATCCGCGGCCTGCGCCCGGAGCAGGCAACGGAGGATGCGCTGACGTATCTTGTGATGCACACGCAGCTGCCGGTTCGCGGCGGCTTCCGCTGCTCGGATGAAACGGTCAACCGGATTCATGAAGCATCTATGCGCTCAACACTGTCCAATTTCGTCCACTTTCCGACAGACTGCCCGCAGCGCGAGAAAAACGGCTGGACGGCAGACGCTGCGCTGTCCGCAGAGCACACATTGCTCTATTTCGCGCCGGAGCGCTGCTATCATGAGTGGCTTCGGAATATCCGAGGCTCACAGGCACCAGACGGATCGCTGCCCGGTATCGTGCCGACGGCAGGCTGGGGTTTTGCGTGGGGTAACGGTCCTGCGTGGGACTGCGTGCTGTTCTGGCTTCCGTATGCGCTGATGCAATACCGGAATGATCTGGATGCCGTGCGGAAAAACGCGCACGCCATGCTGCGCTATCTGGACTATCTCACGACAAAAATCCGCCCGGATGGTCTTGTGGCGTTTGGGCTTGGCGACTGGTGTCCGGCTGGCCGCGGCTGCGGAGACTATCTTGCGCCGCTGGAACTGACCGACAGCATTATGGCGATGGATATCTGCTGGAAAGCGGCAGAAATGTTCCGCAGGATTGGCAGACAGAAGCAAAGTGCCTTTGCTGCAGAGCTTGCCGATGCATTCCGGCAGTCAATCCGTTCAAATCTGATCAACTGGGAAACGATGCTTGTGAAAGGCAATTGTCAGACGTCACAGGCGATGGCGCTGTATTTTCATGTGTTTGAGGAAACGGAATGCACACAGGCGTTTGCGCGGCTGATGGAGATCATTGAGACTGACGGAGAACGCATGAATGTCGGCGTGCTTGGCGGGAGAGTGCTGTTCCATGTGCTTTCTGCGTATGGGCAGAGCGCGCTGGCGCTGCATATGATCACAAGACCGGATTTTCCGTCGTATGGCAACTGGATCGTGCGCGGCGCAACGACGCTCTGGGAGGAATTCCAGCCGGAGCGCGATGAGGTGACCTCGCTCAACCATCATTTCTGGGGCAATGTGAGCAGCTGGTTTATGCAGGCACTCGCCGGCATTCGCTGTTTTTCCGCGCAGAACCCGGACAAAGTATGCATCCAGCCGTTCTTTCCAGACGACATGACGTTTGCCGAGGGCTGGCACCAGACGCCTCAGGGCCGTGTGTTTGTACGCTGGGAGCGCGCAGGCGCACAGATCTGTCTGCATATTGAAGTGCCGGACGGCGTGCGCGGATGGATTGTTCTGGAGGACGGATATAAATTTGCCGATACGGGAACGACGAAACGACTGCTGGAAAGCGGAAGCTTTTTCGCAAAAGATCATTAAACATTTGTTCCGGCGTTATCCTGGAACGGCGGCGGGAAATCCTTTCAACAACAGAATATTCCGAAGTGCACCATGAAACGTAATGAAGGAGCGCTGCGGCCGAGAATGGCCGCAGCGCTCCTTTTGACGCTCTTTAGGAAAAATATGGAGGCAGGATCACAATCCCAGACAACTGAATAACCAGCAGCGCGGACAACTTCGCAGTTTGTTTCGACGCAAGACAGGCTTCCGTGGCAGGGGTTGAAAGCAGTCAAGGCCCCTTCCACAAGCTGTGAGAGCTGCCAAGCTCTGTCCGCGCTGTTCCCCATCGCCGGGGTGCGAGCTGCAAATACGGCGGAAAAGAAAACCTTAGCGACTACAAAAAGGCGAAGATCTGAATTTCAAATTTACATAGCGACCAATGTAGCGACTATGGCATCCGAAGCGCAGAAATTTTGGATTTCATACCTGACGCTCAAGGAGAATGTCTATCAGGCAGTTCCTAGGGACACTATGCGCTCCGGCTTCTTTCAGCTGAAAGAGCCGTCGGCAGCCGACGGAGAATACACCGCGCGCTTTGACGCTTTTTATTTTGCAGATGAGGACTATACCACCGAATATGAGAAGGCGACGCCAAACCAGAAAGCCGTCCGCGATCAGGCGGGGATCAAAGACCAGTTACGGCCGCCCAAATTTGCCGACGCCATGCTGGAGATCCTCTCAAAAGACGATCACGCAGCGGTTCTGGATGTCAGCGAGACTGTAACGATCACCTTCTGCTTATCCGGCGACCCGAGGTATCCGCTGACCTACACCGCATGCCGTGTGCAGCAGTCCAATGCTGAATAACAAGGACTTTCAAGTTCTCGCGAGCATCATGTGCTGTGCGTGACGGCTGAACCTACAAGCTCCTCACGGGGCGCACCGGCTGGGCAGAAGAGCTTGCGTTTGCATTCCGGCGCCGCGACAGGCTGCGCGCACCGTTTGGCAAGCGCGTGCCCGACCCGGCAGCGCCGTATGACGCCTGTGATGCGCCCGACGACACTGGGGAAAACGCCAAACGCGGGCTCCTGCCGCCCGTGCGAATGGACAGAGTTTGAAGCTGCAAAGCGTCCAAGCGGCAAACCGTGCCCGGCGGCTTCCGTATTTGCGTGAATGCACAGTGCGCCTTCCGAAAAACAGGAAAAGCCCGGCCAGCAGAAGCTGATCGGGCCTTTTCCATATGAGAGATTGAGAGAACGGAGAGATCGCAACAAACTTGCACTCAGCGCTGCACACGACCGGAGGCATTGCCGGCGGCCAGTGCTGCGACCTCAGCCACGGAAACATGGTTGAAGTCGTGCTCGATGGAGTGCTTGAGGCAGGACGCGGCCACGGCAAAGTCAATGGTCTGCTGTGCGTCATAGCCGCTGAGCATACTGTAGATCAGGCCGCCGCCAAAGGAATCGCCGCCGCCGACGCGGTCGACAATGTGCACATGGTATGTGGTGGAGAAGTACGCCTTGTCTGCCGCGGCTTCATAGAGCATACCGGCCCAGTCGTTGTCGTTGGCCGAAATGGAGCTGCGCAGGGTGATGGCGACGTATTTGCAGCCAAACCGGGAGGAAAGCTGCCGTGCCACACTGATGTAGCCGTCGCGGTTGAGCTTGCCGCTGTTAATATCCGTGCCCTCGGCTTCAATGCCGAACACATCCTTGGCGTCTTCTTCGTTGGCGATGCACACGTCGACATAGGGCAGCAGCTGGCTCATGACCTCGCCTGCGCGCTGGCTCGTCCAGAGCTTTTTGCGGAAGTTGAGATCGCAGGAAATGGTCAGACCGCGCGCCTTGGCCGCCTTGCAGGCGTCCAGACAAATTTCGGGCAGTTCGCCGCCGAGCGCCGGGGTGATGCCGGTCCAGTGGAACCAGTCTGCACCGTCAAAGATGGTATCCCAGTCAAAATCGGTGCGCTTTGCCAGCGCGATGGCAGAGTTGGCGCGGTCATAGATGACCTTGGATGCGCGCTGCGACGCGCCCTTTTCGCAGAAGTAAATGCCAAGCCGGTCGCCGCCGCGGACCATATACTGCGTGTCGACGCCATAGCGGCGCAGCTCATTGACGGCGCACTGGCCGACCTCATGGGCCGGGACCTTTGTAACATAGGCGGCGTCCAGACCGTAGTTTGCCAGCGAAACGGCCACGTTGGCCTCACCGCCGGCGTAGGTCGCCTCGAACCGGTCGCTCTGCACCAGACGCAGATAACCGATGGGGTTCAGGCGCATCATGATCTCACCAAAGGTAATGACTCGTTTTGCCATGGTAATTCTCCTTCTGTTAGGTGATGGTTCGTTATTCTGCTGTGCGGACGGCGGCGACGAGCGCCTGTGCCGTCTGCGTGATCTTCTCAAAAGCCCCGTCGGCGATCCACTGCCGGTTTGCCAGATTGCCGCCCACACCAAGACCGACGGCGCCAGCCTTCAGGAACTCAGCGGCGTTTTTCTCATTGATGCCGCCCACGGCCATGATGCGCACATGGCTGATGGGGCTGCGCACGGCCTTGAGATATGCCGGGCCAAGCGCTGCGGCGGGGAAGAGCTTGACAAGGTCCGCGCCCGCGGCGTGCGCCGCAAGAATTTCCGACGGCGTCATGGCGCCCGGCATGGACACGAGCTCCAGCTCCCGCGTGCGGGCAATAACGGCCGGATTTGTGTCCGGGGAGATGATGAACTGGCCGCCCGCGTCACGCGTGCGCGTGACAAGCTCCGGCGTGGTGACGGTGCCCGCGCCGACGAGCATACGGCCCTCGAATGCTTCGGCGATCTTGCCGATGGCATCGGCGGTTTTGGCCCACTGAGCCGGGTCGCGCTGGTCATAGGTGATCTCCATGAGGCGGATACCGCCGTCATAGAGCGCCTGCGCTACGCGCAGACAGTCCTTTGCCTCCATACCGCGGACAATGGCGATGATCTTTTCCTTTAGAGCCCATTCGACGGTTTTTTCACGCAAGGTGATGTCACACTCCTCTGCAATTTCATAATGTGGAATGATGTTTCATATCGCAAAAATTTGCTCAATGCCATCATAACAGAATGAGGCGAAAATTGTCAATAGGTTTTTTCCCGAAAGTCGGCGGCGGGGCGAAAAAATTCGTTTTATGCCGGGAATGCGCATTGACGCAGACGCACGCGGGGTGTTATAGTAAAGTTATACGAGTGTGGGGCGGAGCGTATCTTTGCCCCGGGAAAGATTGGGGAAGGTAACGAGCATGGAGAAAGGGCATTCGCCCGTGCAGTCGATCGACCGGCTGTTTGATATTGTTGAGGCGCTGTCCAATGCACCGCGCGGCATGGCGCTGAGCGACCTGTCCGCCGCAGTCGGACTGCATACGAGCACGACGCACCGGCTGCTGGCTGCGCTCGTGGCGCGCGGGTATGTGCAAAAAGACATCGAATCCGGCAAATACCGGCTGACGATGCGCCTGTTTGAGGTGGGCAGCCGCGCGGTGGGCGGCATGAATATCGTGTCGCTGGCGCGGCCATATCTGGAGCATCTGGCGGCGACAACGCACGAGGCCATCCATCTGGTCGTGCGCGACGGCGACGAGGTCGTGTACCTCTACAAAGAGAATATGGGCGACAGCACGGTGCGCATGGCGTCGTTTGTGGGGCTGCGCAACCCGATGTACTGCACGGCGGTGGGCAAAAGCATTTTATCCTGCCTGCCGGAGGCGGAGGTCACGGCCATCTGGCAGCGGACGGTCATCACCCGCTTCACGCCGCACACCATTGTCGATTACGCGGATCTGATCGCCGAGCTGGTCAAGGCCCGGCAGAACGGCTGGGCCGCCGACCGCGAGGAGCATGAGCTGGGCGTCAGCTGCATTGCCGCGCCGCTGCTGGACTTTCACGGCGCGCCGCTCGGGGCGATCAGCGTGTCCTTGCCGACAGCGCGTTTGAGCGCAGAGCGGGAGATCTTCTTTTCCCATGCAGTCTGCTCGTGCGCACGGGCGATCTCGGGCCTGCTTGGCAGAACAGACTGAGCGGGCGTGCTGCTGCTGGGGGCGCGGCACAAAGTGTAAAAGCGGGGAAACTGGGGGTACGGAATGGAATCATACTACAAGCAGAACAAGAAACTTATCACGGACATTTTGGACATTTTAGAGGGGCATTTTGGCAAAAACGTGGAGTTTGTGGTGCATGATCTGTCGCTGGACTATGAGCACACGATCGTGGATATTCGCAACGGCGAGGTGACGGGACGCAAAGTCGGCGGCACGGGCGATCTGCTGGGCCTGCGTGCGCTGCGCTATAACGGCAGCAACGAGGGCAACTGCTTCAATACGCTGACGTATGCCGAAAACGGCAAGATCCTGCGCTCATCCACGCTGTTTTTCCGCAATGGCGCGGGCGTGGCTGTGGCGTCCATCGCCATCAACGAGGACGTGACGGAGTCCATCAAATATGAGCAGTATCTGCACAAACAGAACCGCACGGAGGAAAGCGGCGACGCCATGGAGCTTTACCGCGGCGACGTGAACAAGATGCTGGACTATCTCATCAATTCCGCGCTGCTGGAGGTGGGCAAAAACCCGTCGGCCATGACGAAAGAGGATAAAATGCGCATTGTGGAGCTGCTGGACCGGCGCGGAGCGTTCCTCATCACGAAGTCCGGATCAAAGGTCTGTGATGTGCTCAATATTTCCAAATTTACGCTGTATAATTATCTGGAAACGATCCGCAAGGAATCTGGACAGAAATGACGAAGGATCTCATTTTATAGACGAAGATCTTGCCCCGGGCTGCCAATGCCGGCAGCCTGGTTTTCTTTTTTACAGGATCGGAAGAAAGGCAATGACATAAATACAGCAAAAACAACAAATAACAACGCTTCATTTTGGAACGATTCAACAAAAAATATGATTTTCTGATAAAAAGCTGAAAAAAAGTTTGACAGAACTTTCTCATAAGTGTATCATCTTAGTATCCTGTTGGGATACCGACAGACGCTTTTTACGGTCGTGCTGGCAGCTTGCTGGGGGCCGACAGGGAGGGTATCAGGTCATTCTACAGGCTTCAACTGTGATTTATAAGCGCTTTTTTGTGGTTTTTACTGCGCAGTAAGGTGTCTTTTGGGGGTTATACTATGGATTTTCGCAATGAAAAAGCAAAGAAGCTGAAGCAGGGGGCCATTCGTGCCATGTTTGACCGTGCGGCCACGATGACGGACGTCATCAGCATGGGCATCGGCGAGCCGGATATGCCCACGCCGGAGCTGGTGTGCAGAGCAGGCGCGGAAGCGCTGCAGCAGGGGCTGACGCACTACACGCCGAACGCCGGTACGATGCAGCTGCGCCGCGCCATTGCGGAACGCGCGTCTGTTGCGCCAGTGGGCTATGACCCAGCGCAGGAGATCATCATTACAAACGGCGGTATGGGAGCTTTATCGCTGCTGTTCCTTGTGATCCTGAACGACGGCGACGAGATCCTGATCCAGGATCCGCAGTGGCTCAACTATGTGGCGCAGGTGCAGTATTGCGGCGGCGTGCCCGTGCGCGTGCCCACAAAGGCGGAGGACCGGTTCGCCATGCAGCCGGACGTGATCGAATCGCTGATCACGCCAAGGACAAAGGCCATCATGGTCAACTCGCCGAACAATCCCACCGGCGAGGTTTATTCCGACGAGCAGCTGGCTGCCATCGCGGCCATTGCCGAAAAGCACGATCTGCTGGTCATCTCGGACGAGGTGTATAACACGCTGCTGTATACCGGTGCAAAGTTCCGCTCCATTGCGGAGCTGCCGGGCATGAAGGCGCGCACCGTGGTGGTGAACAGCTTCTCCAAGTCCTATGCCATGACGGGCTGGCGCATTGGTTATGCCGCTGGACCGGCGGACATCATTGACCGCATGGTCAAGTGCCAGGAAAACTTCAACGCCTGCGCCAACGCGCCAGGGCAGTATGCCGCGGCGATCGCGCTGGAGCATCCGGAGCTGAGCGAACAGCTGTGCACCGTATTTGCGGGCCGCCGAAAGCTGCTGCTGGCCGGGCTGGCCGGGATCGACGGCATTGTCTGCTCCCAGCCGGAGGGCGCGTTCTACGCTTTCCCGGACATCAGCGCGTTCGGCCTGACGAGCCAGGAATTCTGCGAGCAGCTGCTCGAGCGCCAGAAGGTCGTCTGCATTCCGGGCAGCGCATTCGGCGCGTGCGGCGAGGGACATATTCGTGTTGCTTATACCTGTGAAGAGGGTATGCTGCAAGCAGCCGTGGAGCGGCTGCATCAGTTCTGCAGGGAGGTGAGAGGCGCTTAAAGAGATAAAAACCGAAAGTCAGTTAAAAAGAGAGTACAAAATTTTACAGAAAAAGAGGAAAAAAACATGACTGATGGAACAAGTCCGACTGTATTTCTTGTAGCATTTGTGGTTTACATCGCCGTGATGATCTTCATCGGCTGGTATTCCTCCCGCGGTAAGAGCGAGGGCACGGACTACCTGACCGGCGGCCGCGGCCTGAACCTGCTGATGATCTTCGGCACGATCGGCGCGACGATGATCGGCACCGGCTCTTCGATGGGCGCCATTTCCAATGGCTTCCGCAGCGGCTGGGGCGGCTCGACCTATGGTCTTGGCTGCTGCTTGGCGCTGGTGATCATCGGCCTGCTGTTCTCCGGCCTGCGTGAGAAGAACTTCATCACGATGTCGGAAGAAGCACAGTATTATTTTGACGGCAGCAGCTCCGTGCGCAAGCTTACGGGCATCCTGACGTTCATTGCAGAATGGATCTTCATTGCCTCCTCCATCAACGGCGGCGCAAAGTATCTGCAGTTTTTGACCGGCATGGACGTGCTGGTCTCCAAGATCGTGTGCGTGCTGGCGTTCGGCGTGTATGTTTACGTTGGCGGTTATCTGGCCGTTGTGTGGACCGACGTCATTCAGCTGGGCATTTTGCTCGTTGGCTTTGCGGCCATCATCATTAAGGCCGTTCCGTCCGCGGGCGGCTGGGACGCCATCCGCGCGACGTATGAGGCGGCCGGCAACAACGGCGCCATGACGTTCTATGGCCTTGGCTCGACCGGGTTTATGGCGGCAATTTCACTCATTGTGGCGTCGGCCCTTGGCGAGATGGGCGCGCCGACGTTCCGCACCCGTATCTACACCGCGAAGGACCCCAAGACGGCGCGCAAGGGCTTCATCTTTGCAGCCATTATGACGCTGCTGTTCTCGCTCGTTCCGTCTATCATCGGTATGTCCGCCTACACCATGGCGTCCGCCAATGAGGTGCTGGCAGTTCTGGAGAACCCGGACTTCGCGTTCGCCTACATGGCAACGAACGTTCTGGCTCCGGCACTTGGCCTGCTGCTGATGGTGTCCGGCCTGTCCGCGACGCTGTCCTCCGGCGACTCGGACGCCATTGCGGGTGCGACGATCCTCATGGAGGACATCTATCCCCTGTTCAACCACGGCAAGCGCATTCCCGAAAACAAGATGAAGAACGCATCCCGCATCGCGGTCGTCATCACGCTGTTTGCTTCGTTCCTTGTTTCGCTGAAGGCGGACGGCGTTATGGCGTTTATCAACAACGTGCTTGGCGCAATGATGCCCGGCATGGTGCTCACGCTCATCATCGGCCGTCTGTGGACGAAGCGCGTGACGGCTGCTGCCGGTATGTGCAGCATGGTCGGCGGCACGCTGTTCGGCCTGTGCTATCTGCTCATTCCGAGCCTTGCGGACCTGCTGGACAGAAATTTCTCCGGCCCGGCTATCCCCTGCGCCGTTTTGACGAGCGTCATCTGCGTCGTTGTGACCCTGTGCACCAAGCGCAGCGGTAAGAGCGAACAGGAGATCCTGGACACCGTTCTGGCCGGCAGAACCGACCTTGCGGCGAAGTAATTTTAAGAAGTATCATAATTCTATGGCAAAGAGAATGGGGCCTGCCTCATTCTCTTTGCCGCCATGAGGGTTGAATGCATGAACACCTATCCCTATCGAACGTATGCCGAGATCGATCTGAACAAAATGCAGCACAATCTGCGGCAGGTGCGCGCGGCCATTGGGCCGGACTGCAAGCTGCTGTTTGTGCTCAAGGCGGACGCCTATGGCCACGGCACGCCCGTGTGCGCAAAATACAGCGAGGAGCTTGTGGACTGGTACGCCGTGGCGACCATCGACGAGGCGCTTTCCATCCGCAGGGCCGGCGTGGAAAAGCCGATCTTGCTGTTCGGCGCCCTGCAGGACCCGGAGATCGAGCTGGCTGCGGACAACCGCATTACCATCAATTCCTGTTCCCTGGAGTACAGCCGCCACGTGGCGGAGGTTTTGCAGCGGTGCGGCAAGCGCATGGACTGCCACATTAAGATCGACACCGGCATGAACCGCACGGGGCTGTTTGCCCGCGTGGGCCGCACGGACGGCGCGGTGCGGCAGGCAGAGGAGATCTTTGCTTTGGAGCCGCTGCATGTGACGGGCATTTATACGCATTTTTCCTGCGCGGACAGTGCAGACCCGGAGGACGTGGCCTTTACGCAGAGACAGTATGAAGCCTTTGCGGCGGTGGCAGAAGCGCTGCAGGAAAAGGGCTATGACGTGGGGCTGCGGCACTGCACGAGCACGTGCCCGTTTTTGTGCCACCCGGAGTGGAAGCTCGATATGATCCGCGTTGGAATGCTGGGCTTTGGGCAGAGCATGGACGAGGCGTGGGCAGCCAAAATGGATCTCAGGCGCATCATGCGCTGGTGCGCGAAGGTCGTATCCGTGCTTGATCTGGAGCCGGGGGAGAGCGTCAGCTATGGGCGCATCTACAAGACGACCGGGCATGAAAAAATCGCGGTCATCTCCGCGGGGTACGCAGACGGGTATAACCGCAGCTATTCCAACCGTGCGCGCATAATCATCAGCGACCATATCGTGCCGCAGTGCGCGAAGGTCTGCATGGACTACACCATGGCAAACGTGACGGGGCTGGACGTGAAGCCCGGCGACGACGCCATTTTGCTGGGGCAGTCCGAAACGTGCGAGGTGACGCCGGACAGCTTGTCGGCCGACACGGAATATGGCGTGAACGGCTGGACAACGTGTCAGATTACCGCGCGCGTGCCGAGAATTTATGTATATAACGGGCAGGTCGTGGAAACGCGGATGCTCTTTTGCTGAAGCAGACAGGAGGATCGCTATGTTTGAATCCTATTATTCCCAACTCAACACGCCCTGCCTGGTCGTGGACGAGCCGATGACCCGCGAAAATATCAAGCGGATGCAGCAGGTGGCCGACGCGAATGGCTGCACGCTGCGCCCGCACATCAAAACGCACAAGACGCCGTATTTTGCAAAGCTGCAGCAGCAGCTGGGCGCGCGCGGCATTACGAGCTGCAAGGTGTCCGAGGCCGAGGTCATGGCCGACGCCGGGCTGCGCGACATTTTCATCGCCTACCCGCTGGTGGGCGCGGAAAAGCTGCGCCGCGCGTGCGCGCTGGCACAGCGCGTGGACCGGCTGATCCTGGCTGTGGACAGCATTGCGCAGGGTACGCCGCTGGCCGAGGCGGCCAAGGCGCACGACGTGGTGCTGGAGGTACGCATCGAGGTCGATTGCGGCGGCGGGCGCACGGGCGCGGAAATGGCGGACTTTGCGCCGCTGGTGCAGTTCGTGGAGTCATGCCCGAATTTAAAGCTGACGGGGCTTTACACGTTCCGCGGCCTGAACGGCGGCATTGACGACCCGGCGCTGGCCGGTGCGCGCGAGGGCGAGCTGCTGGCGCAGTACCGCAAGACGGCGGAGGAGATCTGCGGGCGCAAGCTGGAGATCAGCGGCGGCTCGTCGCCCACGGGCAAATATGTGGCGCAGTCGGGGCAGGCGGATGAAATTCGCCCGGGCACGTATGTGTTCAGCGACTATATGATGTATAAAGAGTGCGGCGCGCCGCTGGAAAACGTTTCGGCGCGGCTGGTCGTGACCGTTGTGAGCGTACACAAGGACTATGTGGTCGTGGACGGCGGGTGCAAGACGTTTGCGACCGACCCGCAGCTGGATCAGCCGCCGTATTTCTTTGAGGGCTACGCCTGGTTCCCGCAGTATCCCGAGCTGCGCATCCGCCGCTTGACGGAGGAGCACGGCATGGTCACGGCAGAGGGGCCGATGCCGGAGCTGAAGGTCGGCGATATGCTGGAGGCGATCCCGGTGCATATTTGCCCGACGGTCAATTTGCAGAACCAGATCTATGTGGCGGACGGCGGCGTGCTGCGCACGGAGATCGTGGCGGGCCGCGGCAAGCTGCAATAACCATTCGGACGGGTTTACAAACCACGCGGTTTGTATTACTATGGAGGCGTCGGCCGGGCGGCAGGTGCGGCCCGGCGGACGCAGACTGTTTTGATATTTCATAAGGAGGAACTCCAAATGTATGCTGAAAAACTGAAAGAACTTGGCGTGACGCTGCCTGCGGCTCCGGGCAAGGGCGGTTTGTATGCCCCAACCAAGACGTTTGGCGAAAACAAGCTGATGTATGTTTCCGGCTGCGGCTGCAACATCCCGGGCGAGGAGTCGTTCGGCAAGCTGGGCCAGGAATACACCACGGAGCAGGGCCAGAAGTGGGCGCGCAACGCCATGATGAACGTGCTGGCTGTGCTGGAACGCGACCTTGGGTCGCTGGACCGCATTTGCAGCTTTGACAAGATCACGGTGTTCGTGGCCAGTGCGGATGATTTTTATGAGCAGCCGCAGGTCGCAAACGGCGCGACGAAGCTGCTGCAGGATGTGTTTGGCGACGAGATCGGTCTGCCCACGCGCTCGGCGGTCGGCATGAACGTGCTGCCCGGCAACATTGCGGTGGAGATCGAAGCACTTGTCAGCTACAAATAAAATCCGGAGGAAGCTTTATGACGGTTTCTGAAAGAATGTCCAATGCCGGCCTTGTGCCGGTGGTGGTGCTGGAAAATGCGGCGGATGCAGTGCCCACGGCGCGGGCACTGCTGGCCGGCGGTGTGGACGTGATGGAGATCACATTCCGCACGGCGGCGGCAGAGGATTCCATTCGCGCAGTGGCGCAGGAATGCGACGAGATGGTCGTTGGCGCCGGTACGGTGGTGACGCTGGAGCAGTGCTGGCGCGCAGTGGACGCCGGTGCGCAGTTTATCGTGTCGCCGGGCTACGACGACGAGGTCGTGGCGTGGTGTGTGGAGCATGATGTGACCATTGTGCCCGGCTGCGTGACGCCGACGGAGATCATGGCGGCCATGAAACGCGGGCTTTCGGTGCTCAAGTTCTTCCCGGCAGGGGTGTATGGCGGGCTTTCGGCCATGAAGGCGCTCAGCGCGCCGTTTGGCTCGATCCGCTTTGTGCCCACGGGCGGTGTGAATGAGAAAAACTGCGGCGAGTACAGCGCCGCGCCGTTTGTTCATGCCATTGGCGGCAGCTGGGTGTGCACGAAGGCGGACATTGCCGTGCACAACTTTGAAAAGATTACGCAGCTGTGCAAGGCAGCGCGGGCGGCGATCCTCGGCTTTGAGGTCGGCCATGTGGGCGTGAACTGCAAGGACGACGCCGAGGCGCAGGCAGTGTGCGACAAGCTGACGGATGCGTTCAGCTTCCCGGCAAAGATCGGCAACAGCTCGAACTTCTCTACCGACGCCATTGAGGTCATGAAGGGCTGCGGACGCGGTGTGAACGGACACATTGCCATTCGCACGAACAAGGTCAGCATGGCCGTGGCGGAGCTGGAAAAGCGCGGCTACCATATCATTCCGGAGTCTGTCAAATATAAGGGCGACCGGATGACGCTGGCTTATCTGGAGGGCGACTTCGGCGGGTTTGCCGTGCATCTGGTGCAGAAATAAAAAACGCAAAAAGTGGTGTATCCGGGTCGGATACACCACTTTTTTGTATAAAGAAAACCACCGGCAATGCCGGTGGTTCCAAAAAGCTTTAGCTATGCATAGAAAAAATGTCCTCCTTTGATAAAATGAAGATGGTCTGCCAACCAGGAACAAAAATCAAAGGAGGAATCAAGTCCAAATGAAACTTGATGTCAGTAGTTTAGCACACACGAAGTGGGAATGTAAATATCATATCGTATTTGCGCCGAAATACAGGAGACAGATCATATACGGAAAGATCAAACAGGATATCGGACAGATGCTCAGAAAGCTGTGCGAATATAAGGGTATCGAGATCCACGAAGCAGAAGCGTGCAAGGATCATATCCATATGCTCGTATCCATACCTCCGAAATACAGCGTATCGCAGATTATGGGATATCTCAAGGGAAAGAGCAGCTTAATGATCTATGAAAAGTATGCAAATCTCAAGTACAAGTATGGGAACCGGCATTTCTGGTGCCGGGGATATTACGTCAGCACAGTGGGACGAAATAGGCGCGCAATAGAGGAGTATATCAGAAATCAGCTCCAAGAAGATTACACAGACGACCAGCTCAGCATTAAGGAGTTCGTAGACCCGTTTACGGGTGAGCCGGTAAGAGGAGGCAAATAAGCAAAAGCCCCTTTAGGGGCAGCCCGGGAAAACTGCGCGGTTGGCAGACTTTTCGACGAGCCTATAGGCTCAGCCCGGGTCATGCCCCAAGGGGGCTAGTGCAAACCACCGGCACGGCCGGTGGTTATGATTATGGATTTCTGCCCGCAGACCTCATTCCAGTGCGGAGGCCAGTGCGTCGAGCGGGTCGACGGCTTCGCCGTCACGGAAAACGCTCAGGTGCAGGTGCGGGCCAGTGGCCCAGCCGGTCGCGCCGACGGCGGCGATGACCTGCCCCTGCGCAACTGTGTCCCCGGATTCGACATAGAATGCGCGCAGGTGTGCGTACATCGTCTGCACGCCGTTTTCATGCTCCAGCGTCACATGATAGCCGTAGGCTTCGCTGTAGCTGCAATCCAGCACCGTTCCGGCCGCGACGGCCAGCACATTTTGTCCCGCCTCGGCTTCGAGATCAACGCCGCTGTGAAACGATTCCTTCTGCGTCAGCGGGTGGACTGTCCAGCCATACGCATCCGTCACGGCTACGTCCGCGTCCTCCAGCGGCCAGACGTAGGCGGGGGCTTCTGCTTCCGGCTCCTGCGCGGCAGGGGCCGTAGTTATAACCGGGTCAATGTGAATGACCGGCTGATTAACCGGCGCTTCGGGTGTTTCGGCCTGCTCCTGCATGGCGGCGGGCGCTTCCGGGACGCGTGCGGCGGTCTGCGCCTGCGTTGCAAGTACGCCTGCGGCAAGCAGGAACAGCACGGCGGTCAGTGCGCCTGTCCAGACAGGCAGTCTGCGGAAGCGCAGAATCGCGCGGACGCGCTCCTCCGCACAGCTTTTTGCAAAGCTGCTGCAAAGGGGAGAGGGCTTCGTCTGCCGCTGCGCCATGTCAAGAAGCGCCAGCGCGTAGGGCTTCTTGCAGGCCGGGCCGAGCGCACGCAGAACGGCCTCGTCGCAGGCCAGCTCCATATCGCGGTTCGCAAGGCGCACCATAATCCAAACCAGCGGGTTCCACCAGTACAGGCACAAACAGACAATCAGCAGCAGCTTGCGCAGGCAGTCCCGGCGGCGGATATGCGCCAGCTCATGTGCCAGAACAAGCTGAAACTGCGGCTGACCGGCCGGCAGATCGTCCGGCAGCAGTACCGTCGGGCGGAAAACGCCGAACGTCAGCGGGGCGCGGCGGCTTTCGGTCACACAGATCCTCGGGTCGCGCAGAAAGCGGAACCGATCAAGCAGCGCGTCGACGGACGGCTGCGGCAGAATGCGCCGGGGATGGAACCGGCGCGTCATGCAGACATAGCCGGCTGCAAAATACGCGGCAAGCAGCGCTGCGATCCCGAACCAGAGCAGCAGCCGCCAGTCCGTCCCCGATCCGGCGGCGGACGCGGTCTGCGCCGCAGAGAGCTGCGGGAAGGGGAGCAGCGCAGACGCAATGGGCGCGGTCTGCGGCTCCGCCGTGCCGCGCAGCAGGTTCCAGACGCTCAGCCGCGTCGGGATCTCGACCGGCAGCAGGAACCGAATCGCGGCGGTGCACCAGAGCGCCGGGAAAAGCCTTCGGGGCAGATGATCTTTCAGCGTCAGCCGCAGCGCGAGGATCAGGAGAACCAGCGCGCTTCCGCCAAGGACTGCCGCCTGCACACCCTTCATGCCTCCTGCGCCTCCACCAGCGCACGCAGCCGCGCCAGCTCGTCTTTGGACAGCGAGCGGTCGGACAAAATCGATGCGAACAGCAGCTCTGCCGAGCCGCCAAAGACCTTGTCGACCAGCGAATCGGCCTCCTCCTTCTGCGCCTGCCGCTTGGTGATCACCGCATGGCAGACAAAATTTGGCTCCCGCCGCTCGATCGCGCCCTTGTCGATGCATTTTTTGATCACGGTATAGGTTGTGTTCTTGTTCCAGCCGATGGAATCCGCCAGCCGCAGGGAAATTTCCTTTGCCGTGCGGTCATTCTCCTGCCAGAGCACCTCCATGACCTTCCATTCCGAATCAAACAGCTTCATAAACAGCCTCCCATTCCAACTCTTACGTCCAGACTATCACATTCGTCCAAATCTGTCAAGAGGACTTGACAAATGCAGACTATTGTGATAGTTTACAAATAGACTATCGCGATAGTACAGCGAGGAAAGGAGGTTCCGCATCCCTTTTACACAAACAACCAACCATACATAACATACAGCAAGACAAAACGCATATTAGAAATTTGCGGCTGCCGTCCAACTTTTTCTTTTGCTTCTCTAAAAGAAAAAGCTGCAAAAAGAAAACGAGCCCGGGGGGATTTCGATTTCCCCCCGGAGCTCCCTTGAGCCGACCAGAAAAACCGCTTCGGTTTTTATGGGAATCTGCGACCAATCTGCAGCTGCCCAATGGGCCGATGTGTACCGGCAAGCGGCAGACCCACATCCGTAACGCTCCTTCGTCGCGAACGGCTGTGACCGGCATCGGCCCCTACAGGACTCCGGCGAATCCGCACTGCCCTGCAAATTTTGAACGCAGAGCGGATTTACCGCAGCCATTCAAAGGCAGCTGCTTTCAAATTCGTTGTACCGTGACAGGCAGCGCGTAGAATCGTGCCCGTAAGGTGACTCGGTGTGTTCGCAACGATTGAAAAACCGGTTCCTGCCTGAACCGTATCCGCAGAACACACCAATCGTAACCAGCGCCCCTTTTCTCCTCCTTCTTTTCCGACAAGACGGAAAAGAAGGGGCCGCCGGAGGCATCCCACCCTCACACACCCGAATCCAAAGGAGGTCATGATGAAGAAAACCCAACGGCTGACCGCCGTTTTTCTGCTTTTACTTATACTCTGCGGCTGCTCGACACCGACAGCCCCGGATACCATAGTCATGCCGCAGACATCTGCGGAAACCCGCACAGAACCCGCGCCTGTTTCAGCAGAACCGGAACCCGGCGTGTTTCATCTGGAATACGAGCAGACCGCGCTGCCGGAGCCGCTTTCGGCCGTCACGGCGCTGACCGTGCTGGACGGCACGTTCCTTCTCGGCGGCGTTTCGGAGACGGGGCTTGCGCTCGTGCGCCTGACGGCGGAGGGAAAAAGCGAAGAACTCCCGCTTCCGGACAGCACGGAGTATCTCTACGCGCTCTGCCCGGACGGGGCAGGCGGGGCGTGGCTGCTCTGCGGAAGCCTGCCGAAGGGCTATTTCGATGCGTTCGGAAACTTCCGGTTCCTTTCAAAGGAGCCGGAGGGCAAGCTTGCGCTGGCCCACTATGACGCCGCGTTCGCCTTGCAGGAGATCGTGCTCCTGCAGACGCAGTACACCGACCGCTTTTTCCAGCTGTGCAGGCTTGAAGGCGGCTTTTGCATGATGAGCGCATCGCTGCTTATCCGTCTGGATGAGGCGGGCGCGGAAACGTCGCGGCAAAGTCTGGACGCAAAGGACGGCTGGAGTTTCGCGGCCATACAGGAGGCGGACGGCGTTCTGTATGGCCTGACGCGGAATTTCTACAGCGAGGAGCTGCCGGAGCTGCGCAAATTCGCGCCGGATACGCTTTCTGCGCTGGAGGCCGATACCTGCACCTCGGAGGTCATCGGGCTTGGCCTGTGCGCGGACGGACGGCTGCTGATGGGGAACAGGGAAGAGCTCTTCGCGTATGATACCGGTTCCGGAGAAACCGAACCGCTTGTCCGCTGGCAGGAGCATGGGGCGAACGTGCTCGCCGAGCAGCCGCGGGAACTGGAAGACGGATATCTGCTCTTTTCGCCGGGCGATACATCTCTCCAGCGCCTGCGCCGCGTTCCCGGACAGGCGCCGGAGCGGACGGTTCTGACGCTGGCGGTCGTGTGCGGCGATACACCGTTCGGAGCGTTTACGCAGATGCTGCAGGACTTCAATCTCAGTCAGGACGCGTACCGGATCGACTGGACACTCTACACGGATTCGCAGTACGCGGACGGCGAACCGGCCGATCTGCTGCGCACGGAGCTTATCGCCGGACGCGGGCCGGATCTGTTCGCATTTTATACCAACGGTTATACCCCCGTCCCGCTTGCGGCGGAGGACGTCTGCGCGGATCTTTTGCCGCTGCTGGGCGATGAACTGACGCGCGACGCGCTTCTGCCGGGATTATTCGACCTGATGCAGCCGGACGGCGCGCTCTATCAGCTGCCGCTGACCGTCTCAGTCGACACGCTCGTCGCGCCGTCGCGCCTCATCCCGGAGCCGGGCGTGACGTTTGCCGAATTTGAACAGGCGCGCAGCCAGATGCCGGACGGCTGGGTCCCCATCGATTCGTGGAACACGCCGGGCAACCTGTTCGCCTTCTGCGTTCCGTTCTGCATCGGCGCGTATGCAGACAGGGAAGCCGGAACCTGCGACTTTGAAACGCAGGGCTTTTATGACTGCCTCGCGTGGTGCAAGGCATGGGGCGGCGACGGCTCGACCCCGGAGGAGCCGGAGATGACGCTGGTCAAGCTTACAAGCATCCGGGGCGTTGACCAGCTTGCCGGGCGAAGCGAATATGTAGAGAAAAACTGGTTCGGTGAGCCGGGATATACCTATGCGGGCTTCCCAGCGCAGTCCGGCAGCGGCAGCGCGTATCAGGTTTTGTCGAGCCTCGGCCTCGGCCAGCAGTGCAGCGATCCGGACGGCGCGAAGGCGTTTTTCGAGTTCTGCTTTTCCTATTCGCAGGACGGTGCGCTTCCTGCAAGCTTCCAGCGCCTGCAGTCGGAGCTGGCGGCATACAGGGCCGCTGACTCGGACGGCGGAGAGAGGACGGTCAGCGAGACGGATGCGGCGCAGTTTTACGAGCTGCTGAACGGCATCACCGTGCTGGCGGGGCTGGACGGCCAGCTGACCGAGATCCTGCAGGAGGAGGCGGCCGGTTATTTTGCCGGCAGCATGACGGCGGAGCAGGCCGCGCGGAATATCCAGTCCCGCGCAAGCCTCTATTTGCAGGAGCACCGCAGGGCATGACAAAGCCCCGGCAGAGCCGGGGCCTGGGTCAGCGCCTGCTGACCTCATAATCTTCGTCGCGGAAGATCCAATCGTCCAGATCGCCGCAGTCGGCGGGTCCGTTGTTTCTGTATGTCATATTCGCTGCCTCCTTTTTTCACGATCCAGACTAGTATATGGAGGCGCGCATGAAAATGCGCGTGAAATATGACGCCGCTCCGTAAGCAGCTGCGCTTCCGCAGAGCCGCGCGATGCACGGGGTCAGGCAGACTGAAACAGGATCAGAGAAAAGTAACGGATCTTCCCGTCGTCCGCCCAGCATTTCATGTGAACAGCGTCGGCCATCCTCTGCGCGTCCACGCAGTAGGCCGACATACAGGACGCGTGCTTCCACGGGCCTGCGCCCATCATCAGAAGATCGGTCAGACCGTCCGCCCGCATCTGCTCCATAAGCTGCTCGGTCAGCAGATTCTGGTGCTTCTTCGCGGCCTTCTGCTCCGCCGTATCCCAATAATCGACGGGGGTTGTTTCGATCATCAGGATCAGCGCCGTCTGGTACCGCCGCATATCCGCCGTCATTTCCTCGACCGTTCCGCTCATCGGCGGACAGGCCGGGAGAACGCCGTAATTGCCGCAGAGGTTCTGCACACAGAACCTGCGGTATTCCGGCACAACGACCAGCTCCCGCACCGGCAGAACTGCTGCGCCCGTAAATCCGGACGCCTTTGCCATTGCAGCATAATCCCGCATGGAACCCTCTCCTGTCTTGAACTGTCTTTGCGGTCATTATAGCGGTTCGCCGCCGCATTGTAAAGTGCTGTGCGGCACCTATGCCGTCTGCGTGTAGTCCTGCAGTGCCTGCTGAAGCGCGGCAAGGGCCTTTTTCTCGATGCGGGACACATACGACCGGCTGATGCCGCACTTTGCGGCGATCTCCCGCTGCGTCAGCGGCGTCCGGTCACCGAGTCCATAGCGCAGCGTGATGACCATCCGCTCACGCTCTGACAACACCTCGTTCATGACCTCGTAGAGCTTTTTGTATGTCTGCCGCGCGCTCAAGTCCTCGAACAGATCCTCGTCCGAGCATAAAACATCCATCAGCGACAGCGCGTTCCCGTCCTTCCCCGTCTCAATGCAGTCCGAAAGCGAAACATCCCCCGCCGTCTTCTTCATCGACCGGAAGTACATCAGGATCTCATTCTCTACACATCTTGCTGCATATGTCGCAAGCCGTGCCCCCTTGCTGGCGTCAAAGGTCGAGATCCCTTTGATGAGCCCAATCGTGCCGATCGAGATCAGATCCTCCTGATCGGCGGACTGCGAATAGTATTTTTTATTCGGATGAAGCAAAAGGATACGATTTTTCCATAGGAAACGGGGAAATGACGTTTCAACGCAATTACACAACATCCAGGATCATTTGGACGATAAAGCTGCGTATCCCGGAAATCTCTTAGAGAAAATCATAATTCCGAGCGAAATTATCCGAGTACAAAGAAAAAGCGAGAAACTGAATATATTGAAGAAGTTGATAACGGACTAAAGTGCGAAAAGGTTTATAGCAGGAGGAAACCGTTCAGCAAAAAATCGAGGAAGACGTTACACCTTATGCTGGAACTACTGAGGGCATCGAAAGCTTGTCCGTACACTGGAAGTATATGCGCATTCCAGCTTATCTTGAAAAAGAAGGCATATAACCATGAAAATACAGATTAGAATGTTTGAAGGCTGCATCAGGAGGTGCAAGCGCGAAGGGTATATTTGTGCGCATCTCGGAAAGAATACCATAAGAAGCAATTTGCAATATTGTTTTGCGAAAAAATTGCAAAATATCATAGATAATTGTTGACTAAAAATAGCATAGGAGTATAATATACAGTACACCTTTGCAAAATGTTATGAAGGAGAATGTTCGATGCTTCTGGAATTTAAAACAAAAAACTATCGGTCGTTTAAGGATACGGCAACATTCTCAATGCAGCCAGCTCCAAAGCAAACGGGCTTGGACTACAGCGTACAAACAGAACAAATTGTTCAAAAAGAAGGCAAACTCAAGGAAATAAAGGGACTTTGTTCTGCTGTTATATACGGTCCCAATGCAGCGGGGAAAACAAACCTGATTGGGGCAATGGATACGATGAGAGCAATTGTCTTACGAGGGAATATTCAAAATGCGAGTGAACACAGTTCTCCCAATGAGGCAGCCTATTCGCTGGAACTGATACCAAATAATTGGTGCGAGAAAGCCTGTACAGAATTTTCGATTCGTTTTACAGAATCGAATCTGCTTATTGAATATACACTTAAACTTGATCTTGGAAATTTCTTGGAAGCGGATTATCCCAGAAGGATTGTAGAAGAGCGCCTGTCTGTAAACGACAAATTGATCTTTGCCCGCGGAAAAACCTTAGAGGTTTTCTTACTGGCACCTATAAAGAAATATGTAAATAAGAGCATTAAAAGAAAAACAGCAAAAACCATGGACATCGCAAGAAGCAGTTTGAGTGATACAGAACTGTTTTTGAACAACGGATTTAAAACAATTTTTGCGAAGGATCTTGTCGCATTGATCTTGAAATGGTTTGACGAGAAATTCATGGTAATTTATCGTGCAGATGCGATAAAGGTAATGCGGAAGTTTGCAAATCCAAAGGAGAACACCGTTTATATTGAAAGAACGCTGACTGATGCCGCAAAGGCATTTGGTGTACGCTCCAATGCTCTGGGATATAGGCAGGCAGCAGATAGTGACGATGTTTCGCTGTGTTCGATTTTTGAGGATAAGAAAATTGCAATTCAGGCTGATGCATACGAATCGTATGGAACGACTCGCTTTATCAACGAGTTCCCACTTGTGATTAATGCAATCCTGAATGGTGGTACATTGGTTATGGATGAATTCGATGCATCGATTCATCCAATGGCTTTGATGAATATTATTAATATTTTTCATAACGATGAGATCAATATCCACCATGCCCAGCTTATTTTTAATACACATAACCCGATTTTCCTCGATGCTTCACTTTTCAGAAGAGATGAAATTAAATTTGTGGAACGGGATGAGAAAACAAACCAGAGTGTTCAGTATTCCTTATCGGATTTTAGAACAGCCGATGGTATCCGTAAGGGCGAGGATTATATGAGCAACTATTTCGTAAATCGCTATGGGGCAATTACAGATGTTGACTTTGCACCTATACTTGAAGAAATTGTTTCAGCGAACAGTGAGGTGAATAGCCATGACTGATATGCTAGAAACAAAGAAATATACATTTACGGTAGAGGGTGAAACAGAACGTTGGTATTTGTTGTGGTTCCGCGATAGAATCAACGAACAGGAAGGTAAAGAGTATAAAGTTGCCATTGAACCAAAGGTTCATCAGCATCCTATGAAGTTTGCCAAAGGCGTCAATGCAATATCGACGCCGGAGGTAATACATATTTGTGATGTGGAAAGCAAAACGGCAATTCATGTAGAAAAGTTTAGAAGTATTCTTAATGAGTTAAAGGCGGCAAAAACGGAAAAGCATATTTCGTATGGTCTTGGTTACAGCAATTACACGTTCGAGCTTTGGATTGTACTGCACAAGAAAAAATGTAATGGTTCGCTTACAGACAGAACACAATATCTAAGCCATATCAATCAAATTTTCGATGAGAAATTTGAGAATCTTGATCAGTATAAGCATGAAAATAATTTCAAGCGGTGCCTTTCAAAGCTGGGCTTGGATGATGTGCGTGCAGCGATTCAACGAGCAAAAGAAATTATGAAAATGAATAAAGACAACGGAAAAAGTCTGATACGCCATGGCGGCTACGAATACTATGAAGACAATCCGGCTCTGACGATGCATGAAGCAGTAGAAAAGATTTTGGTCGAGTGCGGGCTGTACTAATTCGCAGACAGACACATATGGAAGGCTGGTTGTTGCAGTAGTCATGCAATAGCCAGCCTTCTGCATGGCTCATAGCTATTCGACATTATTCGGATGAAGCAAAAGGATACGATTTTTCCATAGGAAACGGGGGAATAGCTGCGCAGCACAATCATATGACGTCCAGAATCATTTGGACTGTAAAGCTGCGTATCCCGGAAGTCTCTTAGAGAAAATCACAATTTCGAGCGAAATCATCAAAAAACAAAGATTGAGTCTAAATAAGAAGGAAGACAGAAATAGAGCGAAAGAGCGGTAGTATATACCGCTTCTTCGCTCTATTTGTTTACTGGTTGCAGGTGAGCCGTATTTCCGTAAAAGCATGCGCTATACCATTCCGCTCCGTATGCAGTGCGTCAGAATTCGCAAAAACTGCGCAGAGGTTGGGGCGGCTGTCAGCGGACGGCAAGTAAGGCTACATAGGAGGCCGGCGTTTTCACGCCAAGAAGCGCAGGCGAAGCCATCAATGCTTCGGACAACCTGAAGCAGATTCGAATTATACTGGTATGCAACTTCGGGATATAACCGCTGCGATGGTTTTACCAGCCAGTGCGGATTAAGCGAGGCAAGATAGACCGCATAGGAGAGATGAAAGAATGGGGTACCGGTCGCGGAGAAACCAAGGCGGTACAGCAGATCATAGACTTCGACAATATCTGTTACAGAATTCATGCCGCATCCGTCCCCTCCAGCGCTTGAACACGTTGCATAAACTGCCGGATCAACGCACCCTGCGCCTCCGTATCCAGCATGGAAAAGAGAAACATCAGGGTCGGTGCGGAAGCCGCGTATCTCCCTCGCTCCAAATCACTGTACGCACGGCTGGAGATACGAAGCTGCTCCGCCATCGCTTCCTGCGTAAGCGCCATCTTCTGCCGCAGGGAAGACAATTCCGCGGAAAGAAGCTCAGAGAGCAGCGCTGGGTATGGTTTCATCCTGAAGACCTCCATAGTTTATAAGTTCTATGGAGATTTTATGTCGAAATGAAGTCTACTTCCATGAAGCGCACTTCGTACCAGCGGGTCAAACCTTGAAAATGCCGATTCGAAACACGCAAAACAGCATGATTCAGTGATACAACAGAATATCCAATGCGCGTCAGCGCAGAAAGAGAGAAAAGATTACAGCAACGCACCGATTCCTGTGTACGCTCCAGCAGAGTTTGTGAAACTGCTGAGCGAAAAGAGTGAAGAAATCTAAAAAGCGTAAGAACATCCTTTGTAATTTAATAAGTCGATTTGGATGACAGGGGGGGCAGGCTGAAGCGAGAAAGTGCATAAGCCTGCTTTTTGTAATGAGGAGGGTTTGAATGAACACTGAAATCGTATCGCAGAAGGAAAGATTTCTGCAAGAGGTAGAACGGAAGCTCCTGCGCAAGGAGCTAGACGCAAGGCTGTTGGAAGACGGTCTGGTCTACGTCAGATGGAACGAGAAGCCGCTCTGCTCAGTTGACAGAGACGGTATCGTCCGGTTTAGACCGGCAGATATCACAGGACCGGAAGTAGACCGACAGCTTCGAACGGTGATACAGACTGCCGGGCATGTCAAAGAGTATATGCGGATTTTTGATCGCGCACCCGCGCTGAAGGCTGTCGGTCTGGATGATACCTACAAGGTGCTTGCGGATTTCGGTGATGCAGTGCTGGCCGGGCGTTCCTGCAAAACGGGCGCTAAATTTGTGACGTGGGAATGGGACTTTGACCGGCAGGGCGTTCACGCTGGGCATTATTTCATGGAAAACTATGAGGCAGCGAAAAAGGACTTCGCCGTCCGCGCCGGTCTGGTAGAAAGCCAGCGCCTTTTTTCAGACGAGCAGCTTGCTGTGATTAAAAATGCTTGCGAGTTTACGCTGGAGGATGACGCGACGCTCTCGTATGCAGAAGAAAAGCAGCTTCACAGCGTACAGGAGCAGATCGAGCTGCTTTTGCCGCAGCAGGAACGGAATCAACACCCCACAATGGAGCAGACAATGTAATATTT
>ERZ856578.815-NODE-815-length-63483-cov-8.737801_pt1 | contig 63483 bp, 63 predicted proteins | sample MGYA00514384_ERZ856578 | MGnify/ENA primary metagenome ERZ856578 (study PRJEB29103, sample SAMN06111958) | human gut metagenome | biome: human gut; feature: ankylosing spondylitis patient; material: healthy_person | host: Homo sapiens | place: China:Hangzhou... | reverse complement strand
TTTTTTACGCACATTAACAATTACATTCAGACACACAAAAAGCTGCGCAACACCCGGCAGGATGCTGCGTAACTATTAGGTGCATCTGCTATTTTTTACAGATGCGATTGATAAGGGAAAAGATTTTTATTTCAGGAGTTGTCGGTTGCCGGTATCCTCCAGGATTCTCATTTGCGAAATGGCTATTTGGTTCAACTTCAAAAGACGCTCTTTTTGAGTCAGGCCTTCGTCAATGAATACAGCATTCAGATTTTCCATATTCGACAAACAGATCAGTTCGTTGATGGATGCGTAATCACGGATATTTCCTTTCAGGTCGGGATGTTGTTCGCGCCATTCTTTGGCTGTCAGACCAAACATGGCAACATTAAGTACATCGGCTTCACTGGCATATATAACGGATGCTTGCGCCATCGTTAATTCAGGCGGAACCAGATTCTGCTTAACGGCATCGGTATGTATATGGTAGTTGATCTTTGAAAGTTCCCGCTTGGCACTCCAACCGAGTTGAGCTTGTTCCTGGGCTTTGAGGCGTTGGAATTCTTTGATAAAGTAAAGCTCAAATTCCACAGAAATCCAACTTGCAAACTTGAATGCAATGTCTTTATGTGCAAATGTTCCACCATAACGACCTGATTTAGAAACAAGTCCGATGGCATTTGTTGATTCAATCCATTTTGAAGGAGAAATAGTAAAAGCATTTAATCCGGCTTCTTTTCTAAACCCCTCGAATTCGAGGGGTTTAAAATGAGGATTATACAATGTTTCCCATAAACCTAAATACTCGATAGTCATTCGGCTATCTTCACCCAGACCTGCTTTCCGTCGAAGGTGATAGCCATTTTCAGGATATCGGTGAAACCGTCCTTACGCAAAGTGGCATCGTAATGCTTATCGTCTATTTGCTGTAATGCAGAGTCAAGTGCTTTCTCGACCGTTTCCTTCTTACGCAAGCGTTTCAACTCCATGATGACGGCTTGTCCCTTGCCACCTTTGGGACGGAGCAGGATGTCATAACGACCAAAGCCGGATTCACGGTTACTGCTGACTTCATAATCAGCCATACTAGCCAGCAGTCCTAATAAAAATGCCTGGTATACCTTTTCCGGGTCACGCCCATTTGTATCGTAGTATGAAAATGTATTGATAATAAAGTCGTTCAAAAGTTCTTCGAAATACTCGACATCTCCTGCACGTAAAGCTTGGAGCATCAGCTCCAGACGATCGTTCTTAACCGGGCCTCCATCTATCCAGCTCTGGATGATGGTACGGTAGACGGTTTTCACTTCGCGGTTAGGTACCTGCAACTCGTATTCGATCAAATCTTCCGAGGTCAATACCGGATCGGAAGCCTTCAGATAACCACTGAATAGCATAAATGACCAGATATTAACCGGATTAGCCAATAAATCGGGAAATGCCAACTTATCGTTTATTACGCTACGGATAGGTTCTCCTTGTATCAACGACTCAACCCCTGTGCGGATTTGTGAAGGGCCATCGGCCAGCAGGTGACGCAAAAGGACATCCGAACCAGTGTTTACCCAGTAGGGAGCCAATACTCCACCTTTGCTTATGAAAGACAAGACAGACCAAGGATTATAGATTGTTTGCTCTCCAAATAAATAGCCGTCATACCATTGCTTAACCTCGTCCTTCAGATTACTCATTGAATAATCTTCGAGCATCCGGTCAGTTTCCTTCTGGGTAAAACCAAAGGAAGTGCACATCGGTTTCTCCAGGATGGTATCAACATCTATATTATTCAGTCCACTGAAAATCGATTCTTTACTTACTCTTAAAATACCGGTAATGATACCACGGAAAATATCCGTATTGTCTTTAAATACCAGACTCATAAAAGTACGCATAAAGCCAATCATCTTGTCATAATATCCTTTGTCGAAAGCCACATGGATTGGTGTATCATACTCGTCAAGTAAAACCAGAGGGGGCACTCCCCAATGAGTGGTTAGCAAATCGGATAATAAACGCAAGGAATTCTGTATGATAATGTCGTCTGCCTGCAACCGAAGCATCTTATCAAACCATTCCCGGTTGATTTCCGAAAGGGGGTCGTCAAGCAAATACCGGTGACGCGCAAACTCTTGTTGCATTTGTATTCCTATTTGAATGAGGGTTTCTTCAAATGTGTCTCCTTTGCAATCTTTCAACGTAATAAGTATCACCGGATATTTCCCCTGATATTTATCGAAGTCTTTCCAACTTTCAATGCTCTTTCCTTTGAACAACGGACGGTAAATATTCCCTTCCGTCTTCTCGAAGAAGTATCGGAGTGTAGAAAGATTCAACGTCTTACCGAAACGGCGTGGGCGCGGAAGCAGGGTGATCAAACTGCCCTCTTCTACTATCTGACGGATAAAATCGGTCTTATCCACATAATAATAATCCTCGCTGACCAACAGCTTGTAATCACTGATACCGATCGGTAATTTCTTTCTGTCCATATGTCACTGTTTTTTTAACGTGTATACAAATATAGGAATAATTATTTCATTCCTTATCAATCTCATCATGCCCAAGAACTCCCATCCGGCAAGATGCCGCGTAACTATTAGGAGAATCTCATGTATTCGCTAAAAAATGTAAACAAATAAATGCCCTTTTCAAAACACTGGTCTTTTGAAAACAAAAGTCCTGTATTTTAAATTCAAAAGTCTAGTCTTAACATTTCAAAAGACCAGTCTTTTTTTGTGACTGTAAATAGGATGTAGGATTTACTTTTACAGAACTTCTTCTGTATCTTGGTTGACAGTATTTTGCATATTCAGAGAATTATTGATTTCCCGACTATATTCGTTGACTAAGTCAATATCATGGATATCTTTGATATCTAGTATCTCACGGATCAATTCAACTTTACCATTCTCCAATTCAGTGTTAGGTATCATAAGTCTTTCTTGTTTTAGATTGATTAATATTGTATTATCTTATCACTTAACAATATAAGTTTCACATTGTTCATCAACCCCCACTCTTTCCTATACTTTTTAGGAAAATTGATATCATATCCGGTAATATTGCTATTTTCTATACCAAATGAAATACGGAACTTTACAGCGTCGATTATTTATAAATAACAGCACGAACAAATTATGCTTATGAAACGTTATATATTCATTCTATCAGGATTGCTGATATCGATTTCGATATTAGCTCAAAAAAACGAGGTAAATATGTTAGTAAAAAGCAAAAGCCAATTCAGCGTAGATGAGACTGTCAAGCGAATAGAGGCCAATCTTAAAGAGAAAGAGATACAGGTGTTTGCCCTGTTCGATCATAGTCAAAATGCCAAGGACAGCGGTATGGAGTTGTTACCTAATCAAGTAATTGTATTTGGTTCTCCCAAAGTCGGAACACTGTTGATGCAGCAAAATCCGGAAGTATCCATTGAACTACCGTTAAAGATTTCCGTATGGCAGGATAAGGATGGTCATGTCTGGACAGCATTTATCAGCATGAAGTCGATAGCCGACCGATATGATCTGGGCGATAGTCCAATCGTCACGAACATGCAGAATTTACTGGCAAGTATCGTAGAACAGGCTACAACCGAAAAAAGGTGATTGCCCTGCATGGACAATCACCTTTCCCTTTACTAAATAATTTCTTATTTCTTAGATGCTTCGATAGATGCTTTTCTGAATTCTTTCAGTAACTTTTCCAGTTCAAGAGAAGCTTTACGAGCACGAGTACCAGCTGCCTTGTTACCATTTTCTACCTGAGCATTAGCATCTGTGCTGAATTCTGCAATTGATGCATTAATTTTTTCTACTAATTCTTTCATTTTTCTTTGTATATATTGTTTGAGCCACAAAAGTATAAATAATTATATTATGTGCAAGAGAAATGTGTCTGTCAAGTCATATTTTATTTTATCTGTACACGTTTTTGCATGGCCGGACACCCCGGATAAACAGCCGTAAACGGATACATGTCGTAAAGCATATTCATTTTCAAGTTTATTTTAACTAAATAATTTGCCCTCTTGAGAGATATTGCCTAAGTTAGTGCCATTAAATAATTAACCGAAGTATTAACCTTCAAAATAAGGGAACCATGACAAAGACAATCACTTTTAATGAATTGCGCAGACTGAAAGACCGTCTGCCTGACGGAAGCACTCATCGCATTGCAGATGAGTTAGGTATATCAGTAGAAACTGTTCGTAATTATTTTGGTGGATATAATTATAAGGACGGTAAAAGCTGTGGGATACATATCGAACCGGGGCCTGATGGCGGTCTGGTCGTATTAGATGACACAACAATATTTGAACGTGCTCTACAGATACTCGCAGAAGTACAGGATGTATCTGAGGCACAAGAAGCGTAAAGAAATTCAAAGCAAATAAAAATCCCATAGCAAACGAAAGAAAAACGCTGTGGGATTTTTTATTTAGCAACATTTCCTATTTTCCGATTGTTTAATTTATAAAAACACACGAGTATGGAAGATAAACTAGTAACATTAGCTATTCACACGTTCGAGAAAGCACAAATTCTTAAGACGATACTGGAAACGGAAGGGATCGAAGTCTATATACACAATGTAAACCAGATCCAACCGGTTGTATCGGCAGGCGTACGTGTGCGAATTAAAGAAAGTGACCTGCCTCATGCTTTACGCATTATTGAGGATAGTAAATGGCTGAGTGAAGATACAGAGGAAGAATCGACTGCCCCACAGGTAAAAAAGATCCTGATCCCGGTTGACTTCTCCGACTATTCGATCAAAGCTTGTGAACTGGGTATTAATTATGCTTATCAGGCCGGTGCCGAAGTGATGATCATGCATGCTTATTTCAGTCCGTATTTCCCGTCGGCTATCCCTATGGGCGACACGCTGGCGTATCAGGTGAATGAAGAGGAATCGGTACAGAATGTATTGAAACGTGTTCAGATCGATATGGAAAATATCTGTACGATGATCAACCGCAAAATACAAGCCGGAGAATTACCCAAAGTGAAATATAATTATGTACTTCGTGAAGGATTACCGGAAGAAGAGATCATCGCTTACTGCAAAGAATACCATCCTACCCTGATCGTCATGGGAACCCGGGGTAAGAGCCAGAAAGATATGGATCTGATCGGTAGTGTGACCGGAGAGGTGATCGAGGTCAACAAAGTGCCTGTACTGGCAATTCCTGAAAATATACGTTTTAATGATTTGAGTGATGCTAAGAATATTGCTTTCGCCACTTCATTCAATCAACGTGACCTGGTTGCATTCGACGAATTTATGGAAATAATAAAAGGATACGACGTTAATATCCATTTATTCAATATCTCGACAAGTAAAGACGAATGGAATGAAATTCGCCTGACCGGTGTCAACGAGTATTTCAAAAAACAATATCCTGATGCAAATATCAGTCACACTGTTTTAGCCGATGGCGACTTGTTGCTGGCAATCGAGAAATTCGTTCGCGACAAACAGATCGATGTCATTGCATTAAGCACTTATCGTCGGAATATCCTGGCCAGAATGTTTAATCCGTCTATTGCCCGTAAGATGTTGTTCCACACCGATACTCCATTGCTGGTAATGCATTCCTGAAAAGATTAATGTAAGCAAGTGATTATTCATATCGGAGCGGGCTATCAATGTATATTGGTAGCCCGCTTTTCTTTTTTTTAACTACAAATCAATAATCATTAACAAATTAAAGAAAACCAAATCTCTTTATTCCTTGTTTATATAGTGCAAAAAATTAGGCTAGTTTTAATTATTATATTTGATCGAGATTTATTTATGAAAGAGAAAAGAATCGTTATGCCAGCGGGCAAACAACAAGAAGAAAATGTTCAGGAACCAAAGAACAACGGCGAGAAAAACGACTTAGTAAAAGGAAGGACTTTATTTATGGACAAGAGATATAGAAAACGTATTTTCTATGGATTAGTGGCAGTAGTTGCAATTGGAGTTACTATAGATACTCTTTTTATCTCTCCTTCCACCTCTCCGCCAACAGCTAATGAGCTCAATAAAAATGATGACCTGCTCTCCCGTTCGCTACCGACACTTGCTGATATTAAATCCTTCCAACCGGATAACATTTCCGGCCTTTACACCGTTTCCATTTATTCACGTAATGATTCCCTGAAACTGGATTACTGCTATCCGGATACTGTTATAACACGAGCTTTCACCCCTACCTCTCATCCAACTTCACATAGCAACCTTCAACCTACTTATCAGACTTACCTGGTAACAATTCCTGAGAACGAAAATATCATTCCGGGCGGAAATTATCCGGAGATATGGATCCCTTGCATGATCAGCCTGGTTCTATTAGGGGGATTGCTGGCATTTGAAGGGGGACGTCATCTAACCGGGTCGATCCGAAGAAAACAAATGATCGGAGAAGACACTTACCTGCCTGTCCTGTATCGCAAAGAAAGATGGAGCCGTATAACCGTTGTAACAATCCGTGTAGTCGGCTGCCTGTTCAGTACGACAGGATTACTATCCATGTCTCCGGTTCCTGAATGGTTGGAACATGCCCGTCCAAATGCCGATCACAAGAAACTCCATCCTGCCTTGGATCTGGAAAACTACTGCATGGAGCCTAAAACACTTCTGAAACCGGAAGCATTCGGCTTATCCGCAAGCGAAGGAAATAAAATATGCGAATTACGCTTGCGAACTTATCTGGATCGTCCGTTAATAGAAATTGTCCGCCAGTTTGGTAAGGATGAAGCATTGTCGGAATATGTCTATGCCAAAGACAGCATTCCCCACCGTTTTGTATTGACACGACCGGACATCGTACAATCACTAAAAAAGCTCTATGGTTCACAGATACCGCTCTTGCGTATCTCGCTAATAAGGGAATATGACGATTACTATACCCCTTCATCCCAATCAGCCCCTTTACCGTTGCCGGCATTTAAAATAGAAATGGATAATAAAGAGAAAGATTTATATTATTTTCCGGCAACAGCTCCTACTTATTATCATTATAATTCAAACACGAAACTAAGAAAACAAATACTGAAAACATGGAAGAATATATAACTTAAGATGCTCACATAAAAACGGCCGATAAATATCCTCAATATATTTATCGGCCGCTTTTTATTGTCCGGTATCAAACTTTTGTTTCCTATCTTAAACAGCTAGCCAAAGGTACATTGAATACGGCTATCAGTAAAACAGCTATAAAGATTGCATAAACGATGATACGTTTCTGTTTATCAGAATATAAAGCACTTGCTTCACCACTTGTACCGGGTACCAATGAACGGGCTTTTACATATAACCAGTAAACCAGCCAGCCAAAGAATACGCCAGCAATAGCCCCCGGCACAATATCAGATATAAAATGAACACCCAGATAAACCCTTGTATAAGCCGTCAGTGCAGCCCACAGAAAGATTGTCCATGTAAATAACCGGTAACGGAAGAGCAATGACATAAAAGTGGCAAAGCCAAAAGCATTGGCCGCATGACTGGAAATAAAACCATATTTACCACCCCGATAGTCGAACACCGTCTTTACCTGATCCATGAAGTCCGGATGATGTGTAGGCCGGAAACGGGTAAAAATAGGTTTACATACATGTGATGCAAACTGGTCACAAAAGGTTACAACAAGCACGATTGCCAATAAGATCAGGATAGATTCCCGCCATTTTTTCTTATACAGCAATACGATCAATATAAAAGCGGCTAACGGCAGCCATACTGCCTTTCCAGAATATAACCACATAAAGCGGTCGAGGAAAGGAGAATCGCTGCCGTTAAGCATAAAGAACAAGTCGCGTTCGTAAACTAATATTTTTTCTACCATCAGATTATTTCAATGTCTTTGGTCGGCATCCAGCCAACGTTTCCGTCTTCCAACGCAATTTCACTCCAATCACCTAACGTACTTTTAACGGAAACCTTAGTCCCTTCATGCAGGATAAACAAATCTGTACCGCTGGCATCAGGAGAACTCTTCACTGTTACTGTAGGAGCAAATACGATAGCATGAGAACGGTTAACCAATTCTGCTTTCTGGTTTGAGGCAAATACATTTGCCATAATCACACAAAACAGCAAAAGCAAGCCAACATAGAAACCTGTTTTCTTCAGACGGATCTGCCTTGAGAAGAAGAACAGGATCAAGCAACCGATGAACAGGATGAAACATACAATTCCCATTTTCGCCCATGAGTCGGCTGCTCCCATATTCTGAACCGAATTAAACCATCTTGCCAAGAAAAAGCTGTCAACCGGTTCAATCTTGTCAACGGTCTTTTGACGGGCTAACTGCAAGTTGAATCGGGCATCGCTGTCTCCCGGATCAAGAACCAGGGCACGCTCATAATTCAAAATGGCAGAAGCTGTTTTACCGGCTTTATAATAGGCATTCCCCAGATTGTAATATATCTCCGGAGAATCTCCGCTACTTTTTAATATGCCTTCATACAGTTCAATCGCTTTTCCGTAGTCTTCCTTGGTGTAAGCAGTTTCAGCTTCTTTGATCGCTGCATCCTGTGCGTAAGCAGTCCATGCCAGACACTGAATCAATAGGAAAAACAATATCTTTTTCATATTTATATTCGTCTTCATTTTATTGCTTTTTAATTGTATTCTCCATCTTACCAATGGCATCTACGGTTAACTCATATAATTTATCCATAGCATCCGAAGCTTGTGCCGGAGCGTAACGGGCAAACTCGCAAGTATTCAGGATATCCATAAATTCGTTTGTCAGCGTATCGTCCACACCGTATTTAGCCAACTCGGTTTCCACATTATCCTTCGTAAGATTTGCTTGCGGGATATTCAGCTTGTCACTCAGATAGCCCCACAGAGCGCGAAGAACTTCATCGTAGAACTCTTCTTTCTTGTTTTCCTTCATCAGCTTGCCAGCATTCTTCAATCTTCTGACAGCAATCTTATTGGCTTTCTTCGTTCTAACCAAAGCTATGTTAGAATTTTCTTTTACCTGTTTACGATAGATAAAGAAGAAAACAATAAACAGTATGGCTGGTACGATATAGCACATATAATACATGAACGAACCGAAGAAGATATCGTTATTAGTAACGAAGTTAAAGTCTTTCACTTTCAGGTAACGGATATCCTTACCCAGATACTTCACACTTTCCCTGTTGCTGAAATTAGATACTGCCGGAGAAGAACCACTTCCTTCCTTGCCTTGCTCTACATGCAATTTATAAGGTTCAGACTTTAATGTTTTATAAGTTCCTGACTTCGGGTCGAAATAAGAGAATGAAATAGCTGGTATTTCAAAATCTCCCGCATAACGGGGAATAGCCATGTATTCGATCGTTTTGCTTCCGCTTACTCCGGCTGTTGTAGTCTTGGTATCTGTTTCCACCTTCGGATCGAAAATATCGAAATCGTTCGGGAAAACAACTTCCGGATTCTTGATCAGTTTGATATTTCCGTTACCGGATATCTTCAGTTTGATGGTTACAGCATCATTTGTCTTTACATTTGTTGAATTGATATCCGATGTCATGGTGAAATTACCGACACCACCAGAGAATGAAGCAGGTTTACCTGACGGTAACGGTTTCACATCGATCGTAGCTGGACTCGATACCAGAGTTTTTTGTACATCATCATGCATATCCCTGAATTCATCAAAGATACTACGAATCTGCCGTTGTGTCGGGATGCGGATCAATGCGTCGAATTTACCGCTCTCAATGGTAATCTTACCCGAACGCTGCGGATAAAGAACTGTCTGCTTCATTACAACCGTGTAATAATTACGGCCATTGTAATGATCCTGCGACCATTGCGGATCGGGCTGTTCTATTTCTTGTGCAAGAAAACCTTCGAACTCTGGAAATTTGGCACCCGTTATATTACACATCCGGGCTGCATACAACTTGAATGTCACCAGAAAGCCCTCCTGCTCATATACATTCCGGTTGGAGACTTCCATTCTTACAAAATAATCATCCTTACCGATAGAAGCAGACTGACCTCCTCCGTTAGCTTCGGCAGCTTTATCCGGTGGAAGCACTTTTATGGCCAGTGCGTTCGAGGTATAATTCGCACCTTTCACTTTGATCGATGCCGGCCCGATATTGTATGTACCCTCTTTCTTCGGCATCAATATATAAGTAAATGTATAGGCGACTTCCGAAGAGACATTACCATTAATAATCTGAGTACTTGAACTGGTAGCCAAAGACGGCCCCATCAATACATCAAAATCCGGAAGTTCCGGAACACGCAAATCGCTGGCTTTCGCCTCTGCGTTTACAGTATACGCTAATCTGAATTGTTGCCCCATCACAACAGCATTCGGAGCGACTGCCTTAAAGGTCACATCGGCGGCCTTTGACATCACTCCCACTGTTAGAAAGAGAACGAATAAGAAAGCTAATCTTCTCATTATATTGTTGTTTTTTCTGTTTTCTGTATCCAAATTACCATTCTTTATCTGTCTTACGACGTTGATGTTGTTCAGCCTGTGCCTTCTTCACCTTTTCCTGGGTATTCTTTTCATCCTGCAGGAAGGCATCCAACATTTGCTGCGCATTATCCTGACTCATCTGTTCATTTTGCTGTTGTTCCTGCTGAGTCTTATCTTCCTTCTTGTCATCTTGCTGCTGCTGTTGTTGCTGTTGCTGCTGATCATCTTTGTTTTCCTGATCTTCTTTTTTATCCTGGTTCTGTTGATCCTGGTTTTGATCCTGATTCTCGTTTTGTTGGTTTTCCAGCAACTTCTGGGCTAAAGCCAGATTATAGCGCGTTTCATCATCTTTCGGATTCAGGCGTAAAGACTGCTTGAATGCTTCCACACTCTTCTGATATTCCTTTCCCTGCATACTGATATCTCCCAGGTTATGGAACACACTGGCCAGACGGGCTTTTCCCTCTTCGGTTTCCACCATCTTTTCAGCCTGCCCGGTCAACAACTGGTATTGCTCGGCAGCTTCAGGGAATTTCTTTTGTTTATATAAGGCGTTACCTAAGTTGTAAGTACCTTCAACAGAACGGGGATTTACCTCCAGGCTTTTGCGGTAAGATATTTCCGATTCGGTATATTTTTCGTCGGTGTACAACTTATTACCTTCACGTACGTTCTTACGCTCTGCTTTTTGGGCGAATACGGCTCCCGAGCAAAACAGGAGCGCTCCCATCCATATCATTGATTTTCGTATACGTCTCATCTTATCCATTGAATTAAGAGAACAATTTTACTTTTCTGAAAATACGGTTCTTCCTGTCTAATGTTAGGAAGTCGGCTATCAACAGGATCAATGCGATCCATGCCAAAGTTTGAAATTGCTCGTTATATTCGGAATACACTTTACTGTCTAACTCCGATTTATTCATCTTTTCTATTTCCGTCTGCAATGCTTTCAATGCAGAATTCGTGTTGTCGGCACGGACATACATACCATTTCCTGCTGCTGCAATCTCCTGGCACATCTGTTCGTTCAACTTGGTGATAACGACGTTACCATCTTTATCTTTCATGTAGTTATTGGCTCCTGCCACAGGAATAGGCGAACCTTTAGGATCTCCCATACCGACAATATTTACATGAATATTTTTCTCTGCTGCGGCAGCGGCTGCTTTCACGGCATCGTCTTCATGGTTCTCCCCGTCTGTTATCAGGATAATCGTTTTATCCGATGTCTCGCTGGGAGTGAATGAACGCATAGCCAGGTTGATTGCCGAACCGATAGCCGTACCTTGTGTCGAAACCATCGACGGGTTAATGGAAGAAAGGAACATCTTTGCCGAAATATAATCGGAAGTGATCGGCAATTGGGTGAAAGCATCACCCGCAAAAACGATCAGTCCCATCTTATCATCTTTAAAGCCATCTGTCAATTTCGATAACATCTGTTTAGCCTTGTCTAAGCGGTTAGGCGAGACATCTTCAGCCAACATTGAGTTTGAAACGTCCAGACAGACCATGATCTCCACTCCCTGACGTTTTACGGTTTCCAGTTTAGAACCAAACTGCGGCCCCGCAATAACAAAGATAACCATTGTAATGGCTCCGAACAATAGCCAAAACTTCAGATGCTGGCGTTTCGGAGATACCTCCGGCATCAACTCTGCCAGCAATTCGGGATTACCATATTTCTTTATTGCCTTTTTCTTCAGGATCATCGCATATACATAAAATGCAATGAGTACCGGAAGAATAAAAAGCAAGTACAAAAAGTCCGGATGTGCAAAACGAAACATAAGCCTTTATATTTACGGTATATTTCTTAACAATGTATTTCTCAATAAAATCTCAACCAGCAGCAACGCAAATAACAACAAAGCCCAGTTCTTATATTCTTCCTGTTTCTTGCTGTATTGCTGAACGCTGATCTTCGTCTTTTCCATCTTGTCGATCTCTGAATAGATCTCTTTCAGACTGGCATTATCCGTAGCACGGAAATACTGTCCGCCGGTCGTTGCTGCGATCTGCTTCAAGGTCGGTTCGTCGATATCGACATCCACGTCCTGATATTGTATACCGAATGCAGTCTGGAACGGGAATGGTGCCTTACCACGTGTTCCGACTCCGATTGCATATACACGGATACCGAATGTCTTAGCGATTTCGGCTGCCGTAACAGGTGCGATCTCTCCGGCATTGTTCACACCGTCGGTAAGCAGGATAATCACTTTCGACCGGGCCTGGCTGTCTTTAATACGGCTCACCGCATTAGCCAATCCCAGTCCGATCGCTGTTCCGTCCTGGATGATACCCGGCTGAATATCCTTGAACAGGTTCAGCAACACGGTATGGTCGGTAGTAAGCGGGCATTGTGTAAAACTTTCCGCCGCAAACACGACCAGTCCGATATTATCGTTCGGACGGCCATTGATAAAAGAAGCAGCCACATCTTTGGATGCTTCCAGACGGTTCGGCTTCAAGTCCTGTGCCAACATACTACTCGAGATATCCATCGCCATTACAATGTCGATACCTTCGGTAGAGGTGTTTTGCCAGCTATTCGTAGACTGCGGACGTGCCAGTATAATGATAAGTACAGCTACTGCCGCCATCCTCAAAACAAAAGGGACATGCCTCAGATACACCTTCCAGGAAGTCGCTCCCGGTGCATCAAATGCTTCCGAAGATGATACCTGCAAACTAGCCTGACTTTTACAGAGCTTCCAGATATACCATCCTATCATCGGGATAAGCAGCAATAACAAATACAGATATGTAGGATTTGCAAATACCATTTTATTCTTTTGTTATAGTTGAATCGTTCGTATCAGTTGCCTGTTTCTCTTCTGTTTCTGCTGTTTCAGGAGTTACAACTTCTTCTTTCTTCGTCTGATTAATGAACAGATATGCATTCGACAGACTTTGTTCATTCTCGCTGGGTAGCGGATTCATCTTCGCAAATTTCACGTAATCAGACAAATTCAATATCTGTTTCAGATTTTCGTACACTGAATCTGCTTCGTGATCTTTACGCAGAATATCCAGGATCTCGCCAGAAGTCATTTCCATCGCATTAATATTGAAACGTTCTACGATGTAACGACGCAACGTTTCAGTAACCAATGTATAATACTCCTTATTGCGACCCTGCTGCCACAGCTTCTGCTGTTTGATCTCGTCAAGTTCCTTGATAGCCTGTTCGTGAGGCGGAAGCTTTGGCTCCGGTTTCTTGAACGGGATAAGAGACTGTTTGTTACGCAGACGTTTGATAATGTATGCAATCACACAGATCAGGAAAAGAGCCAGCAATACGCCATAGATGATCGGATAATAGTCGGCCAGTACAAAAGGCGGCTTCCAGATCTCTTTGATATCGTAAAACTCTTCGGGCTTATCCACATTCACGGGAATGGTCGAAACCTTCAGCGCAATCTGGTTTGAATAAATAGTATCTACTCCGTCTATCACTTTGAACGGTGGCAAAAGATACAAGGATGAATCGAAAGAAGTAACCAGGATATCCTGCTTGATCAGCAGGCGGTCGTTTTCGATCACGGATGAATCGGCCTTCGACAGTTCCAGTACCTCTACTCCACGCATCAACGTATCGCTGGGTATCACGATCTGAACTGGCTTATCCTTGTCTGTTGTAACCGTCAAATGTAAAACAGTCTGTTCACCGATCAGAATGGCAGCAGAGTCGACCTTTACATCGATCAAAGTCCGCTGTGCAAACATCTTTCCTCCTGTCAGCAAGATCAGAAGAAGGAACAGAAAGCTTTTATTTATAAATTTCTTTTGCATGCTTAATTACGTTTATCAAAAAGAGCAATCAATGCTTTCACATAGTCATCTTCCGTACGGATAGAAACGGAGTCGACACGGCATTTCTTGAATGAGTCGCTCATTTCAGCTTGCCGGCGGTTCCACCATTCCTTATAGGCTTCGCGAACACGGGCGGAAGAACTGTCGATCCAGCGTTCCGCTCCTGTTTCCGCATCCTTCACTTTCATAAGTCCGACCGACGGAAGTTCGGTTTCACGGCGATCATACACCTGGATAGCCACCACGTCATGTTTACGGTTGGCAATGGTCAGAGCGTCTTTGAAACCACCCTTATCGATAAAGTCGGATATCAGGAAGGTCGTACAACGTTTCTTTATGGCGTTAGTCAGAAATTTCAATACCTGACTGATATCAGTCTTCGTATCCTGCGGCTTAAAGTCGATCAGTTCGCGAATGATATAAAGAATATGTTTCTTTCCCTTCTGGGGCGGAATAAATTTCTCGATCTTGTCGGAGAAGAACACCACGCCGATCTTATCGTTATTCTGTATGGCAGAAAACGCTAGTGTAGCTGCAATCTCCGTAATGACCTCTTTCTTCATTACGTTCACGGAACCAAAGTCACGACTCCCCGATACGTCAATCAGCAACATCACGGTCAGTTCGCGCTCTTCTTCGAACACCTTTATATAAGGGCGCACGTAGCGGGCGGTCACATTCCAGTCGATATCGCGGATATCGTCGCCGTATTGATACTCGCGTACTTCGCTGAAAGCCATACCACGGCCTTTAAAGGCAGAGTGGTATTGTCCTGCAAATATATTACGGGACAAGCCGCGGGTCTTTATTTCAATTCGCCGAACCTTTTTTAATAGTTCACTTGTTTCCATCGTAATCCTTTTAATTTTTTAATCACTATTCCTAACTATTCTTCCGGATGAAAAAAACATTCCTCCCGGAAGAAAATTCAATTGCATTCGGAAGGAATTTCTTTTCCTCCCGGATGGGATTAAAATTAAGGTACTTCTACCTTGTTAAGGATTTCGCTGATTACCTCTTCGGATGTCAGGTTGTTTGCTTCCGCTTCATAGCTCAAACCGATACGGTGGCGCATCACGTCGTGGCATACGGCACGGATATCTTCTGGGATCACATACCCTCTGCGTTTGATGAATGCATAAGCGCGGGCAGCCAATGCCAGGTTGATAGATGCACGGGGTGACGCTCCGAAAGAGATCATGTTCGACAGGTTAGCCAAACCATGTTCCTGCGGGAAACGGGTTGCAAACACGATGTCGACAATATAACGTTCGATCTTTTCGTCCAGATAAACTTCACGTACTACTTTACGTGCTTCCAGTATCTCGTTCTTAGTCAGGATCGGTTTAATATCCGGCTTCACTCCTGAGATGTTCTGACGAATGATCAGTTTTTCTTCCTCTTTCTTCGGATAGTTGATAATAACCTTCAGCATGAAACGGTCTACCTGTGCTTCAGGCAGCGGATAAGTACCTTCCTGCTCGATCGGGTTCTGTGTTGCCATTACCAGGAAAGGCTCCGGCAACTTATAAGTGTTCTCGCTGATTGTCACCTGACGTTCCTGCATGGCTTCCAGAAGTGCACTCTGCACCTTAGCCGGGGCACGGTTTATTTCATCCGCTAACACAAAATTAGCGAAGACCGGGCCTTGTTTTACCTGAAATTCTTCGCTTTTCTGACTATAGATCATTGTACCGATCACGTCGGCCGGCAGCAAGTCCGGGGTAAACTGTATTCGACTGTATTTTGCATCGATCAGCGAGGCCAGGGTTTTAATGGCAAGCGTCTTTGCTAACCCGGGAACCCCTTCTAGCAGGATATGCCCGTCGGAAAGCAGACCAATCATTAATGATTCCACCAAATGCTTCTGTCCAACAATTACCTGGTCCATGCCCATCGTAATCATGTTTACAAACGAACTTTTACTTTCAATTCGCTCGTTCAACTCACGAATGTCTACTGTCTGACTCATAGATTTTCTTATTTATATTGTTATTGTTTCTTGCTTGTTTTTATAGCTGCACAAAATTAGAAATGTTAAATTCGTATTCTTCACTTTTGCAGTTAAATAATACTAACCCAACAGCAACTATTTTGTTTTATTTTACTTAAAAGAGTGGAGTTTTGTTACAAATTCCCGGACAGTATTTCCGTTTGACGCGCAGCTGCTTTATCTATCGAAGCACGACTATATTTATCGATGCCATACAGAGACGGATCCGGAACCAGTATTTCAGTACCTACCGGAATGTTATTCGGGTCTTTTATCGCAGCTTTATTATAGTCATAGAGATAAACCCAGAATATCTTACTGCCATAATATTCCAGAGAGATCAGGGTCAAACGGCTACCCGTTTCTATTTTCACCTTGGCCAACACTTCAGGTGCTTTGGCAGGAACTTCCGGAGTCGCTACAGATGGTTCAGTTATAACAGTGTCTTTTATTTCTTCAATTTCAACATCGGTTTCAGTTTCTACTTCATGAAGCGTATCGACAGCAGCTGTCGCTTGATCGGGTAAAGATCTTCCGGTTAAGACAGGAGTAGGTATTTCGGGGCCTAAAAAGAAACTACGGTTGAGATACAAAAATGTACTACCTGCAACAACAATAGCCACAATACCGGCAATGACCAATCCTCTTACCCAATGAGAAGAAGAAGGTTCTTCGTCTTCAAACTGATAATCTGTATCAGAAAAATCATTTGCAGAAGAGATTTGTCCGGGTTCCTCTTTCGGTTCTTCTTCGGATATATCCTGCTCATCAACAGTTTCTTCCGGAGCAGGATCTTCTATATCAGGAGCATTCGGAACTTCTTCAGGCACGACCTCTTCGGATACGGTTTCCTCCTGTTCGACATCTTCCGGCAACTCTTCTTTTTCTGTGTCTTCAGGCACTTCCTCTGTAGATTGCAGAGATTCCACAACCTGCTCTTCTTCATTTTCGGGGATAACCTCTTCTACAGATTCATCTTCTGTTTCCTTTTCTTCCACGTCAGCAGAAACATCCAGATCTGTAAAATCGACATTTTCATTCAATTCTGTCGTTTCAAAGAATGAAAACGGTTTATTAACCAGTTCGCGCAACTCTTTATCAGGAAGAAATGAGAACTTATAATGTGCCGGTATCAGAAAGCGTTCACCTGTATTCACATGGATGCTCTCCCGTTTTTCCACCAAAATAACTTTAAAGGTACCAAGCCCTTTTACTTTAGCTATTTTATCCGTAAAAACACCTTGTGATACGATCGCAATAAACTCTCTCAGAAACTGTTCAGCACTGTTTCTGTCCTTTCCTGTACGTTCCGCTAATAAAGCAGCCAGATCTTGTATCGTCAGCCGACTATTCATTGTCGCTTAATTCTTTTAGTTTAGATTTGATAGTTGCCCCCGGCTTAAACACCGGAACCAATTTAGGGGGAACCAAATAACGTTTTCCATTTGCCGGATTTACAGAGATGCGTTCCGCTTTCTTCTTTATTTCAAACAGACCTAATCCCTGCAAGTAAATGGCATCATTATCTATCAGTTTCGAACCGACAACAGAGCCAAAAGCAGACAGCATTTCCGTTACTTCCTGTACAGTCCAGCCTAATTTTGCGGACAATTCTGTAATCAGTTCCTTGTTTTTCATACTTACTTCATCAATAGATTCAGCAGCGATATTAGTTATTTTTTTGTAAACAGACAAACTTATTAATGGTTTTTATATCAAAGAAACACTTTTCCGTAAAGGTCAAAAGCCTGTGATTCTTCGATAATTACGTTATAAAATTCTCCTGGATTTAGCGATAGTTGTTTAAAAACAACAACTTCCGGATCAACCTCCGGTGAGTCGAATTCGGTACGTCCGACATAACAATCTTCTTCTTCCCTGTCGACTATTATTTTAAAGTTTTGACCGACTTTCGCCTCATTTATTTCTGCGGAGATACCTTCCTGTATCCGCATAAGGTAATCCAAACGCTCCTGTTTTACTTCGTCGGGGACATCATCCGTATAGTTTTTGAATGAATAAGTGCCTTCTTCATGGCTATAAGCAAAAGCTCCCATACGTTCAAAACGTGCTTTCTTGACAAACTCGACAAGTTCTTCGAAATCTTCTTCCGTTTCTCCCGGATGGCCTACCATCAACGTCGTACGAAGGTGGATACCCGGAACTTCTTCACGGATACGCTCCAATAAGGCATAAGTTTCTTCTTTCGTGATATTACGGCGCATCTTTTTAAGCATGGGGTTACTGATATGCTGCAAGGCTATATCTAAATATTTGCAGACATTATCGCGCTCACGCATCACCCGCAGCAGATCATAAGGGAAATGAGACGGATAACCATAATGCAAACGGATCCATTCCACACCGGGGATATCGGAAATACGTTCGACTAATTCCGGCAAAGCGTATCTTTTATAGATATCCAGTCCGTAATAAGTCAAATCCTGTGCAATAACCTGAAACTCCTTTACTCCCTGCGCTACGAGCAAACGAACCTCCTCCTCTATCTGTTCCATCGGAATAGACTGGTAATGGCCGGTACTGATAGGAATAGCGCAATAAGAACATGTACGGTTACACCCTTCAGCAATCTTCAGAAATGCGTAATGCTTCGGAGTAGTTAACACACGGTCTGAAGCCAACTCACGGTGATAAGATTTCCCAATATCCGCAAGGAGCTCTTTCCAGTTGAATTTCCCATAGAAATGGTCAACCTCGGGTAATTCCTGCTTCATTTCTTCCAAGAAACGTTCAGTAAGACAACCCATTACATATAGCTGACCGATCTTCCCTTTTTTCTTTGCTTCGCCCAGTTCCAGAATCATATTGATCGACTCTTCCTGGGCATCACCGATAAAGCCGCAGGTATTTACCACCACGATCTCTCCGTTTATCTTATGCGGATCATGTTCTACGGTATAACCATTGGCGACAAACTGACGCATCAACTGTTCCGAGTCTACCAGATTCTTCGAACAGCCAAGCGTGATTATATCTACTTTATTTTTTCTCATACTTATTATTACAAACAAAAAGGGTGTTACAATTCCTGTAACACCCACTTTTATGTGATATGATTATTCTCCAAATAATGAATTTACAAATTCTTTTTTGTTAAATACCTGCAAATCCTCTATACCTTCACCCAGTCCGATATACTTTACCGGAATACGGAAATGATCTGAAATACCGATCACTACACCACCTTTTGCCGTTCCATCCAACTTCGTCACAGCCAGAGCATTCACTTCGGTAGCGGCAGTAAATTGTTTTGCCTGTTCAAATGCATTCTGTCCTGTCGAACCATCCAATACCAACAAAACTTCGTGGGGAGCATCAGGAATGACCTTCTTCATCACGTTCTTGATCTTGGTAAGCTCATTCATCAGGTTAATCTTATTGTGCAAACGTCCTGCCGTATCAATAATAATAACATCAGCATCATTTACCTTGGCAGAACTAAGCGTATCGAATGCTACGGAAGCAGGATCGGAACCCATTTTCTGTTTTACGATAGGAACACCTACACGTTCGCTCCAAATCACCAACTGTTCCACAGCGGCTGCACGGAATGTATCGGCGGCACCCAGATAAACGCTCTTACCGGCTTTCTTGAACTGGTAAGCCAATTTCCCGATCGTAGTTGTTTTGCCAACCCCGTTTACACCGACAACCATGATAACATACGGCTTCTTATCTTCCGGTACAGTAAAGCTTTCAGCATCTTCCGTATTATTTTCAGTCAGTAAAGTTGCGATCTCATCACGCAACAACGTTGTAAGTTCCTGAGTAGTGACATACTTATCCCGGGCCACACGCTTTTCGATACGTTCAATGATCTTCAACGTAGTATCTACACCGACATCGGAAGTGATAAGTACCTCTTCCAGATTATCCAATACTTCATCATCGACCTTGCTCTTTCCTGCAATAGCCCTGGTGAGTTTAGAAAATACAGTTTCTTTTGTCTTAGATAACCCTTTGTCTAAAGTTTCTTTCTTTTCTTTACTGAAAAAGCTAAAAATACCCATATATTAATTCGCTTAATTTATTTCTGCTTAGAATGAGACCGCTAAGTTACAACTTTTTTAGTTGACAGCCGACAGTTGACTACGGAAAGTTGTTCATTTAACTGTTTCTTCCTTTATAATCTTCGTAACCGAACGTCCGGTAAATCACCAATTCATCGTCTTTACTCCAAAGAGCCAGTGCCGGATGCGGTATACCGTTGAACATCGAAGTCTTCACGATGGTATAATGGATCATATCTTCAAAGATGATCTTATCCCCTACTTTCAAAGGCTCGTCAAACGACCAGTCTCCCATATAGTCCCCACTCAGACAACTGTTTCCTCCAATACGGTAAGTCGGCTTTCCTTCCACCTTATCAGTTGCATGACGAATAACCGGTTTATAAGGCATTTCAAGGCAATCTGGCATATGACAGGTAAAAGAAGCATCTATAATCGCTGTCTTTATACCGTGATTTTCTACGATATCCACCACTGTTGTCAATAAAAATCCGGTCTGCCAGGCGAAAGCACTTCCAGGCTCCATAATAAGCTCTAGATTAGGGTACTTAGCCTTAAATGATTGAAGTAATGATATCAGATGTTCCGTGTCATAATCTTTGCGTGTCATTAAATGACCACCTCCCATATTCAGCCACTTGATATGCGGTAGAAAGCGCCCGAAACGTTTTTCTACTTCAGATAATGTTTTCTCCAGATCATACGATGTCGATTCGCACAACGTATGGAAATGCAATCCTTCCACACCTTCCGGCAATTTATCACCCAACAGGTCTGCAATGATCCCCATCCGCGAACCGGGAGCACAGGGGTTATACAAGTCAGTCTCCACATCCGAATATTCAGGATTGATACGCAAGCCACAGGATATGCGGTTACCGTCAGCCTTCACCATCGAATAGAATCGTTCAAACTGCGATAATGAATTAAACGTAATATGACTGCTGTATTTCAATATGGCAGGAAAATCAGCCTCTGTATAAGCCGGTGAATAAGTATGTGCCGGACTTCCCATTTCCTCAAAAGCCAACTGTGCTTCAAACTTCGAACTGGCAGTTGAATATGGGATATATTCGCGAACGATAGGAAAAGATTTCCATAAAGCAAAAGCTTTAAAAGCAAGAATAATATTCACCCCTGCCCGCTCCTTCACACTTTTAATAAGCGCCAGATTATTACGGAGCAGCTTCTCTTCCATCACATAGCACGGAGATGGTATTACGTTGAAATCGATCATTTAGCTATATCTTTCTTAAAAAATTAAGGTACAAAGATAATAACTAAACTCGTTCGTGACAGGTCGACAGGGAGAAATTTATTATTTCACTCTATAATCGTCAACCGTGCAAACTTCAGCAACAACTGTTTTTGTCCGAAATGGGTAAATGAAACGGTTGCTTTTGCATTTCCTCCATCGCCCTCAATAGCTACTACTTCGCCTTCTCCGAAACGATCGTGACGAACCTTGGCACCCACACGCAAACCGGAAAGGTCTGAAGCCGGAGCAGAAGAAGCCATCGGTGTTGAAGTTGCCGTTTCCACCTTCGTCAAGCGTTGACGCTGAGCAGCTTGGGCAACAGGAGAAACAAAGGTAGCCTCCTCCTTCTCCATCGCACGCGGTTGCTGGAAAGGAGATGTAAACGCCGGACGTTGAAAACGTTCGCGGGCAGCAGCAAAGGTATCGGCTGACGAATCGGCCGGAAGATCCAGAAACTGCACATCGATATCTTTCAGGAAACGACTGGGCGAACACATCGCACTCTGCCCGTTCCTGAAACGGCTCTTGGCATAAGTCAACACACAATTCTCCTCAGCACGCGTAATCGCCACATAAAACAAACGACGTTCCTCTTCTACCGCACGCGGATTATCCTTCGACATTTGCGACGGGAACAGGTCTTCTTCCAGTCCGACCACAAACACATTCCTGAACTCCAACCCCTTCGCAGCATGTACAGTCATCATCGTCACCTTATTAGCCTGCTCGTCTTTATCATTATCCTGGTCAGTCAGTAAAGATACTTCAGAAAGGAAATCAGCCAATGAGACCTGCTCCACTCCCTCTTCACGGCGAAGCTCACAGAACTCGGCTATCCCTTTCAACAACTCCTGCAAGTTCTCCTGCTTACTGATACCTTCTACCGAACGATCCTGAAAAAGTGTACTTACAAGACCACTCTCTTTCACCACAATAGCCGCCAGTTCTTCTGCAGACAAACGGATATTCTGTTCCATAAAACGTTCCATCATTTCACGAAAATCCGTCAGCTTCTTAGCCGTTCCGCTATTGATAGGCAACGCATAATCGATCGGGGCATTCAATACCGTCCACAAACTTACATTATTCTCCGTAGCGGCACTGATCAGTTTGCCGACAGTCGTATCACCGATTCCACGCGACGGATAGTTGATGACACGCTTAAAAGCTTCCTCGTCATGCGGATTCACAATCAGGCGAAAATATGATATAATATCCTTTATCTCCTTACGCTGATAGAAAGACAAACCACCGTATATCTTGTAAGGAATTCCCCTTTTACGCAAGGCTTCCTCCAAAATACGTGACTGTGCATTCGTCCGGTATAAAATAGCAAAATCCGCATAATCATAATCCCTGCGCAACCGCATATCATTGATAGCAGAAGCAACCGCATATCCTTCCTCATAATCCGAGTAAGAAGCAAATACCCGCACCTTACTACCTTCCTCCTTCTCCGAATAAACATTTTTCTGTATTTGCTCCTTATTCTTATGGATCAGGCTATTTGCCGCATTTACAATATTTTGTGTAGAACGGTAGTTACGTTCCAATTTGAAGATACGGCATCCCGGATATTGATTCTTGAATTGCAGGATATTATCGATATTAGCCCCGCGAAAAGAATAGATACTTTGCGCATCATCTCCCACTACACAGATACGACGATGTTGTTCGCATAGTTTCTGAACAATCAAATGCTGGGCGAAGTTCGTATCCTGATACTCGTCAACCAATACGAACTGGAAGAAGCCACGGTATTTCTCCAACACCTGCGGATGATCACGGAACAGGATATTCGTCTGAAGCAGTAAATCATCGAAATCCATTGCTCCGGCCTGCTGGCACCGGTTCTGATACCGTTTATATATTTCACGCAACAAGGGCACTTTCGAGTCAATATCATGCTGCATCAGTTCCTTGCTTTGCTCGTAAGCTTTCCAGGTCACCAATGCATTTTTGGCATTTGAGATACGGCTCTGTACCATACCGGGACGATACACTTTGTCATCCAGCTGCATCTCTTTCATGATCGCTTTCAACAGGCTTTTTGAATCTGTCGTATCATAAATCGTAAAATTAGAAGGATACCCGATATGTTCAGCTTCATAACGCAGGATACGTGAAAAGATCGAGTGGAAAGTCCCCATCCACAAACGTCGGGCAGTCTGTTCACCGGTAATCGCTGCAATACGTTCTTTCATCTCACGGGCAGCCTTATTGGTGAAGGTGAGCGCCAGGATGCTTTGAGGTGCCAGCCCCAGATGTACTAAATAAGCAATTTTATAAGTAAGCACTCTGGTCTTACCGGAACCGGCACCGGCGATCACCAGTGACGGCCCTTCATTATATACCACAGCTTCACGCTGACTTTCATTCAGTTGATTCAGATATTCTTCCACGTACCTTTTCTTTTAGGAACACAAAGGTACTAATTTTTATTTATCCGGTTTCATCAAATCATCATTCGTGCAAATCGATACAATTCTGTAAGTCCGGATCACAATAATTTCTTATCTTCGGGCGTTAATAAAAGAAAAACGATGAACACACGGTTAGCAGCAAATCTATCGGTACTCTTTACAGCCTGCATGCTTGTACTCTCATTCAGTTTCGGCTTTCATAATTACTCAGTGACACAGAAAGCAATCGTTTCGGATCTGAACCAGGCATTACAGCAAACCATCATGCAGAATTCCGGACAATGGATGAATCAGGATACACTCAAGACCTATTCGCGCCTGTCCGCCCTTTTCGGAAATCCGGTTTCCATCGAAAGCTATAATAAAGATTTTGCCGAAGCACTGAAGTTCGAACAATTAAAAGACAAAAGTGGTATCATCATACATGTAAAAAATAAGAAATCCATAGGTAAACCCGTTGCAGACACAACACCGGGAAAAGATCAAACCCAAAATTACCTGGCAAGCGATACCGTTATCTGGTTAAGCGCCAATTCGAATCTCCCCGAATCATCCCAGGAAGATCTGGGAATATCTTTCCAGGGATATGTAAATTATTCCACATCCGACGTATTGGCACTGACTGACAAAAAGGCTCCCCTCCTGCTCCTGATAGCTGCTTTCATAGCCGGTTGCCTTTCATGGGTTTTGATGAGACGCAAACAGGCTGAGACTCCTGTACAAAAAGAAAACCTTATCGCTTTCGGAAATCTTACTTTCTCGTGCGATAAGGCTTATTTCTTTAAAGAAGACCAGGAAAAATTGAGACTGACCCCGCAACAGTATAAAGTAATGGAAATGTTTTTCCTTTCTTCCTCCCATGTGCTGGCCAGAACAGATATCTGCGACGCATTATGGCCAGGCAAGGAGAATGCCGACGAAACACTGAACACGCTGATACGCCGTCTCCGTCCGCTTATCGAGGATAACAGCAACCTGAAGATAACGACAGACCGGGGACGGGCTTATCAACTGGAGATCAAAGAACCGGTGACAGAAGTATATACTCAGACAGCATAAACGAAGATCTATTTTAATACACGTGCTATCCTGTTCAATCCTTCGATCAGTAGTTGCCGCGGGCAAGCTATATTGATACGTATGAAACCATCTCCGGCTTCACCATACATACTACCTTCGTTTACCCAAAGCATCTCTTTCTCAAGCAGCATCTTTACAATCTCTTCCGACGACTGTTTCAAAACAGAGCAATCCACCCAAACCAGATAAGTACCCTCCAATGCCAAAACCGGGAACTGAGGAAGCTGTTCCTCGAAAAATCTCTTCAGATAATTATAATTTCCCAGCAGATACTGCCTGAGTTCTTCCAGCCATTCTTCCCCCTCATTATAGGCAGCGATCAAGGCCTCTACAGCAAAAGGATTGATCTCGCAAACCTCGTTTACGTTGAGTGCCTTGTCTATTTTCTTCCTGACAGCCGGATTTGCAGCAAAAATATTGGCAACCTGCAGGCCTGCCAGGTTAAATGCTTTGCTGGGCGACGTACAAGTCACGGAAGAATGAAGGAAATCTTCGGAAATGGAAGCAAACGGAATATACTGATGACCGGGATAAACCAGTTCACAATGTATTTCGTCCGCCACAACAAAGACATCATTCTTAAGGCAGATTTCACCGATACGGGTCAATTCCCGCCTCGTCCATACCCTTCCTGCCGGGTTATGCGGATTACACAACAATAGTAATTTTACCCGGGGATCAGCCGCTTTCTTTTCCAGATCGTCAAAATCGATAGAATAGGCTCCATTCCGATAGATTAGCGGATTAGCAACCATTTCACATTCATCGTTGCGGATAGAAGAAAAGAAACAATTATACACAGGAGTCTGTACCAGAACCTTATCCCCCGGATGAGTCAACGCTTTGATAATGGCGGACAAGGCCGGAACCACTCCGGTAGTAAAAAGTACCCAGTCTTTCTCTACCCTCCAACTATGCCGGCGTTTGAACCAATCCCCTATAGCATCGTAATAAGCCGTAGGAACTTTCACATAGCCGAAAATACCATGTTCCACCCGTTTCCTTAATGCTTCAACCACAGCGGGAGCCGTACGGAAATCCATATCAGCCACCCACATAGGCAAAACATCCTCACTTCCCGCACTATCCCATTTATAGGAATTGCTTCCGCGACGCGGTACTAATTCATCAAAATTGTATTTCATTAATTGAAACAAGTTCTCGTATCCCACAATCTGATCTCACAATCCCCCGGAGTCTTACAATTCTCGTCGAAGATAATATCCCCATAACTTTCTGCAATAATCAAACCGCCACTGGGGTTCTTCACACTATGAACCGGCCCGTCGATCCGCGCCTGCAGCGTGCTGTATTCAAAGCACAGATCAGCATCCTCGCCCATCGTACAATTTACCATTACCAGATCTTTTGCATAACAAAGAGGTTGTGTACCGGAAATCTTACAATTGACAAGCCGCAGATTTTTTGAATGCCAGCCCAGATATTCACCATCCAATGTCGAGTTATAGACCGTTACATTTTCCGTATTCCAGAAAGCATCTTTCGAATGGATTTCAGCATTATGAATTTCCACATTCTTGCAGTACTGGAAAGAGTAATTACCTCTCAGTATAAAATCTTCGATATGGATATCGGCACCGTGAATAAACAAATAATCGCCTTTATCGACAGTCACATTTTTCATTTCTACATTTTTACAATGCCAGAGCGTTTCCTGCGCATTCGGCAATTGTACGTTTTCCAGTTTTATCCCATCCATTTCGCGGAACATCTTCGGTGCTTCTACTAACGTATCCTTCATATACAGGTTCTTGGAATACCAAAGAGCTGCACGCGCACCTTCGGTAAACATACAGTTCTTCACCACAAAGCTATCGTTATGCCAGAAAGGATATTTTCCTTCAAACCGGCAGTTTACAGCTTCTATGTTCCTACACTCTTTCAAAGCAGACTCTCCCGGATAAATTGTAACATCTTCCAACTGCAGGTCACGCGTGGCAAACAACGGACGTTCGCCTTCATAAGATTTATTCCTGATTAATTCCATATTCGATCATTTATTCGTTTTTATTGTAATTCAAAAGTCACCGTCACATTTCCTGAACCCACGGCTGCATTAAGCCCTGACACATCGTTAATACGTCCGAGCCGGCTATAGCTGTAGGAAGTAGAGAAGGTCTTATAAAAAAGTACCACTGTATTGCTCCCCCATAACATCAAGTCGCCGTTTTGTATAGTACCGGGACTGGATGCAGCTGTAGGCAGGTTACCCGGCAAATTGTAGTACTTCTCGTTCCCGTTCATTTCATTCATGTTGACCGTCATCGGCAATAAAGCTTTGAATGCGGTAGCCGTCGGATTATCGGAAAGAGTGGCTGTGAATGTAGATGAACCGATCTTAATCTTCATTGTGTTGCTCATAGGATTATCGTTATTGTCATCGTTGTCGTCGTCACCGGGAGTATCTGTTTGCCCCGAAACATCCGTATCGGGCAGTTCTATCGGACCATCTGTATCACAAGATGCAAAACAGAAGGTAAAAGATAAAAGCGAGAATAGTACGATTAATGAATGTTTCATATCCTTCTTTTTTTAATGATTTGCTTTTCTATATTTCCACATTGCAAATGTACGGTAGGAAAAACACATCTTTTGTAGACGGATTACTGGTATAATTACCCAAATTACAGGAATTAAAGATAGACATTTGGCTTTGTGGTCCAAGCCGAATGAAAGAGGATAGTAATGTGGATTTTGTAAAATGCGATAGATATAACGATAATATAGTATTAAATTCAAGGTTATGAAAGATTTAAACTCTTAAATCTCTGATACAGCATATAAAGGATAAACCCGAATTTTCTCATAAGTCGAATAAGGCTCAAGAGCACATCTGATTCCATAGGACGCTCCTTTTTTCTCTAAAAACAAATATAAGCTCTGCATGGATCCTCGCTTACCGGCTTTTACTTCCAGAGGAATAATATCTCCATGTCGTATTATCACATAATCGACTTCAGCCTGTGATTTAGGCTCCTCTCGCTGCCAATAATACAAACGCTGCCATTCATAAGGGTTGTCATATTTTAAAAGTTCCAGGCCAACAAACATTTCTGCCAGGCTTCCCTTATTAACAAATTCCATTGGTTCTGAAAGTAAAAAATCCTCCACTTTCAAATAATGTAAACGTAACAACAAAGCCGTATCCAGAAAAATAAACTTTCGGAATTTTTCATTTGCATCCGCCCCTAAAGGCTGTCCGTTTGCAGAAGTATGTGTAACGGGTATGATAACACCAGCCATTGTTAAAAGCAGCAAAGCCTCTTTTACCTGTCGTGAATCATAATTCGCAACACTTGCATACTTGAACTTCGCACAAACATTCGCCGCTATGACATTCATTACATTGCGGAGTAACTGGGGATCGACTTTCGATCCGTACTTTGAAAAATCATCCATATAGGACTGCACAATATCATTATGCACATCCCTGCATTCCTGGTAATTATGAGTCTGACACCATAGACTTACTGCCGCCGGCATCCCTCCGACCAAATGAAAATAACGAATCTGCTCTACCAGCTTATCATGTAAAGGTTCTGTCAAAGGATTTTCCGGAGATGCATTTTTCTTTGCCTCTAAAAGCCCTGTCAAATTCTGCGCTTCCAAAAACTCATTAAATGAAAACGGATACATAAATAATGATCGAATCCTCCCAACCCCAAACGATTGCAAATCTTTCAGGGCAAACTCCAACAGTGAACCTGCAGCAATAACATGTAATTGCTGATAATCTTCATAAAAAAAACGTAAAGAACTGATAGCCTCTTTACTCCCTTGTATTTCATCAATAAACAAAAGTGTTTCACCCGGTATAATAGGGGTAGATACCAGAACAGACAAATCCCTGCAAATTCTTTGTGGAGACAGATCTCCTTCAAATATCTTTTTGAGGTTCTTATCCCTTTCCAGATTCAATTCGACAAAATACTTAAATGATTTAGCCAAATGCCTCACAGCCGAAGATTTTCCCACCTGCCTTGCCCCCCTGATCAGAAGAGGTTTATGCCTCCGGTCTTCCTTCCATTTCAGAAGCTCCTTATCTATGGTACGTGGTATATATACATTATCATTTGTCATAATTCCGAATTTAAACTGGTTTTCAATGACAAAGATAGTATTTTGCAGAAAATTCGCACCATAAAAACGATCTTTTTGCAGAAAAATCAGATCATAGAATTCGTATTTTTGTAATAAATACAGACCATAAAAATATGACTAGGACAACAAACATTACAAAAACTCAAACTCTAACGTTTTGGCCAGCCCTTCTCCTAAGGTATAAGGAGCTTTAAAACCGGAGGTATGCATTTTTGTGGCATCGAATTGAGTCGTAGCACAAAATTTCTTTACACGGATGGAACTGATTGACAACTTTTTCCGGGAGACAAAAGCCAAACAATCAAAACAATACCCTCCCAGCATACCTAACCAATAAGGGAAATGAGTTGTCGGTATATGCTTCTTCAAAACCTCACTGACATGTCCAACCAGTTCATTCATTGTGAAATCCGGCTGATCGACATAATTATAGACATTATATCCCTCTCCTTTTTCCTCGACAAGAAACTTTATAAAAGCAACGATATTCCCCACATATGCCATAGATTTTTTATTATTCCCATTCCCCACCATCAGGAACTTTCCACTGGCTATTTGCCGTAACAGATTGTATACATTTCCTCTGTTACGCTCGCCAAATATGACCGTCGGGCGAATTATGTTAATATTCCAATCGGGATGCGACCGGTACCATTCCTGTAACACCTGTTCCGCCTGCCACTTGCTATTACCATAATGGTTAAACGGATCAGCTGGATGATTTTCGTCCGGATTCTTTTTATTTAAACCGTAAACAGCCACCGAACTTGTAAAAACAATCCGTTTAACACCGTTTGCTTCCATCGCTTTCAATGTATTCCGCATTCCCCCTACGTTTACATCCTGATAGAGAGATACTGGTGTGACATCATCCCGATGCTCTGCCGCCAGCAAAACAACAACATCCGTTCCTGCCAGTAAAGAAACCAGTTTCTTTTTATCCAGTACATTTGCTATCGAGGTAATTTCCGGATAAAATAAACTCTGTTGTTTATCTATATTCTGCAACGAATAAAGTGTCGGTTTAAGAAGTTCAATCAACCGGGAACCAACAAACCCGGAAGCTCCGATAAGTGTGATCTTCATTTTATTATATACTTTTACAATATTGAACAATTTCCCGGAAAGCATTATCCTGCATAGCAGCCAACCGGTCTGCATATTCCAGCGCAGCTTTTTTTTTCTGCCGGATCGAATCCTGATCGACTGATCGATAAAACGCATTAATTGAAGAGTCATAATCATCCGTTTCAGGAATGAGCCAGATAGCATCCGGAAACATAGTATACCCTTCCGACTGTTCAGAAGCATTATACAATACCGGAGTCCCCGCACAGATTGCACTAACAACTTTGGAAGGAACACAAACATGATCCCAGCAAGTTAACAACGAAGCAACATTGATATCGGCAAAAGTAAGTTCTTCAGCCGAAACATAATCCGTCAAAACTACTCCGGGAATTGAACTTACCACAGGTAAAACTCTCCCGGCCTTAGCCCCGTAAAGAGAAAGTATTATGGCAAACTTATCGGGATCCAACAATTCGATAAGCCGGGTCAAAAAATAGTCGTCATGTGCCTCTCCCAGATTTCCTGCATAACACAGGATTATTTTCTCTCTATACTGTTCTTTCCACCAGGGAACTACTCCCCCAACAGCTTGCCTGACCGAATTTATTCCGCAGGGTAGTATCGTATGAGGAATTTCAGTTTTATATTTATCCCTCAAATAACCATACTGCTGTTCTCCCAAAGCGATCATAAAGTCAGGAGTATGCCGATAGACATACTGATGTATGAGTCTGAATGCGGAATTACCGGCACTCACCAGTCCGGCCGAACAAAAAGCATCCGGATATAAATCCATCGTCCAGAATACCCACCGCGAACGGCTGAAATGCTTAAATACGGCCGCCCAGAAATTGATCAGTGACGGATTGGTAAGTACAATCCGTACATCCGCATCGGTCATCCGGCAAGCACTGAATACCAGCCGAAAGCCGTCCAACAAGCTGACCAATAACCGGCATATCTTATTACTGCCGTTATAAACCGCCTTCAGCTCCGTAACCAGGTAGGGTAACTGAACATTTTCGGCAACCTGCCCTTTATAAATGGCATCGATCGAGAAAGTATGAACCTCCAACCCATTCGAATAAAGGAGATCTGCCATCAACCTGACAGATCTCCCCGCTATGGACGGATGCCGGGGACTGAATTTCTCTATGATATCTACTTTTATTATTTTTCTTTCCTTATTCATAACTCACCTGTTATCGCTATCAAGCAATTTCAACAAACCGAAAAATACAAGAATGAATACAAATCTTTTGATAAATTCAAGCCTGATCCGGGTAAAAAAGCCATTTTAAATTATGAGGAATACAAACGTTTATCTTTCTCGAAATATCTGTTTTCCCGGCAATTTCTTCATCGACTGCCGCGAACGTAGGAAATAGGAAGGCTGTTTCAGATTGATGATATAAGTTTTATCTTATCTGCCATCCTTCATATATTTCCCGGAAAATCTGATCCAATGAGCGTGTAATATCCCAAGCCGGATAATGTGCCTTCATCTTACTTAAGTCGCTGTAGTAGCAGATATGATCTCCTATACGATTCTCATCCGTATAATCATAGATCATCTTCTTGCCGGATAGTTTTTCTATTTTATCAAAAGCTTCCCATATCGAACAAGTATTATCCTTTCCACCACCGATATTATAGACTTCCGCCACACGCGGAGCTTTAATAAACTCTTCCATAAAACGAGCCACATCATACGAATGGATATTATCACGCACCTGTTTACCCTTATATCCGAACACATGATACGCTTTCCCTTCCAGGTTACATTTGATCAGATAACTCAAAAAGCCATGAAGTTCCACCCCTGTATGGTTCGGCCCGGTCAGACAACCACCCCGTAATATACAACTCGGCATTCCGAAGTAACGCCCATATTCCTGCACCATCACATCCCCGGCTACTTTGGAAGCCCCGAAAATGGAATGTTTACTTTGATCGATACGGAATGTTTCAGGAATACCGTTCAAATAAGCATCATCCGCATATTCCCAACGGGTTTCCAGTTCTTTCATAGGGATCTCATTCGGCGCATCCCCGTATACTTTATTGGTCGACATATGCAGGAAAGGGATATCCAGGCGGTAACGGCGGGTCGCTTCCAGCATATTTAACGTACCGACGGCATTCGTATCGAAATCGTCGAACGGGATCGATGCCGCCCGGTCATGGCTCGGCTGGGCAGCCGTATGGACAATTGCATCCGGTTGAATTTCGGAAACAAGACGGATAATACCTTCCCTGTCACGAATATCCATTTCGTGATGTACAAAACCCGGAATCAAACGTTGCAAACGTTTCTGGTTCCAACGCGTATCGCCCTGTGGCCCGAAGAATACAGCCCGTTGATCATTGTCAACCCCATGTATTTCCCATCCTAGTTCAGAGAAATGCATACACACTTCCGAACCTATCAGTCCGGAAGAACCTGTTACTAAAAGTTTCATAAATTAGAATTATTAAGTTTATATTAGCTCTATGCACCTGCTATAAATCATGTGCATATATTTATTTCGACTATATATATTTGATTTTTTCATCATCGAAATCCTATTCGATGGAATAATTTGGAAAGACTGAATATCGACATGAAAAACAGGTCAGCCAGAAAATCATTTTTTAATCTCATTCCTATACCCAATACCCCGCTTTCATAATTTCCATATGAAAAACAATCCCGAAGTTTGTTTAAATAATCCAATCGTTTTTTTCTTTTCGGAACATTATTCAAACGGTACATATTTATTATCGTCATTTGCTTTTCTTTCTGACTAAATAATTTAGCAGCATTATTGAATACATGACTTTTCAAATGGTCAGCCAATAAATGTATTTTTTCACATTCAATGATACACGACAAATAATGTTGGTTAAAATCTATATTTCTATTAAATGATTGGGAAGATAAATGAATCCGATAGTAGTAAGTACAAACCGGATATAACCTGACTGATTCTATTGTTAAGCAATAGTCAAACATAAATACGGCATCTTCATGATAGGGTAACCGAGAATCAAATCGTATTTGACGAGAATGGATAATCTCCGTTTTTAAAGACTTATTACACGCATATCCAAACTCGTTACAATTGAGCAGTTCAGATAAAACATCCGGTAAAGATACTGTACTTTCGGCAGAAATATTATTTAATGGCACATTACTTATAACTCCCTCGAACTCGCGCGACATTTCTGTATAAACGATATCATAATCAAATTCTTTTCGAGCTTCCACGTAAGATTTTAAATAATCTGCAGATACCCAGTCATCCGAATCTACAAAATTAATATAACGCCCGCATGCCTTTTCCATTCCCTTATTTCTGGCAGCAGATACGCCTGAATTCTTTTCATGAAAAACCCGTATCCGTGAATCTTTCTTTTCATATTCGTCACAAATAAATCCACTTCTGTCTGTCGAACCATCATCTATCAAAAGCAACTCAAAATCAGAAAAAGTTTGTGCTAACAAACTGTCTATGCAAACGTTTATAAATTGTTCGGTATTATAAACCGGAACAATAATCGAAAAAACCGGCAATTTCTTAACCATATTATTGAAATCTTGTTTTTCGTAACAGAGAAATACCCCGCCATCCTACTTCAATCCCGATCCTTGACAAAACAGGAAAATAAAGATAACCTCCACATGCCAGATAAAAAAATTTTCTTTTTCTCCATAACATGCTTCTTATTTCCTCTTTATTCCAATAATAAGTTCTTAACCTATTATCAGTATCCGGCACGTTCTTTCTTATACAAGATAAGAAAAATGGAAAAAACAGTAAAGACACCTTATTTATAATCCGTTGTTCATAATCATGTATGTCAAACAAATCAAAAATAGCCTCCACCATTTCGATATTCATGGTAATTGCATTATCATTATGTCTGCATGTTACAGATAACGAATGCCTTACATAATTATAGACATACAATTCTATATAGGCAGCCTGCTTCACATTCAACGTTATTTGCATATTTATGAATAAGTCTTCTCCCATAGCAATAGGCTTATAAACGATTCGTTCGTCAAACAATGTCTTCCGGATCAATCGGCCACACAAACTCCAACAAAATCCATTCAACAGATCAATAAGTAGATTTTGTCCTGATAATCCGTTGATCTCAGAAATGGCACAGTTCTTTTCCCGGTTGTCTCCATAAACTGTATAAAAATTCCCAACCACATAATCTGCATTTCTTTTTATTGCTTCAGAATAGAGTTCACTGATTGCATTTTTTTTCTAAAAATCATCTCCGTCAAGATAAAAGACATATTCACCGCGAGCGACTTCCAATCCTGACTTACGGGCATAAATTACTCCCTGATTATTTTGATCGACCATCACTATACGTTCGTCAAGAGCCGCATATTCCTTTATGACATCAGAAGTAGTATCTGTCGAGCCATCGTTAACAACGATTATTTCGAGATCTACAAACGTTTGATTAATACAGGATGATAAGCAATAACCCAAAAAAGAGGACATATTGTATGCCGGTATAATAATTGAAACTTTTACATTCATAATATTTATTGTATTATTTCCTATTCATTGCGTCCTAACCCTATCTTTCTGAATGCCAATACGCGGAAAAACAATAAGAGTCCCCAATATTTTTGTAACAAGAAATTTCTTGCCATATATCTGAATGGCAAATCTTTACGGGGTAGCTGACAAATTGAATTATCCTGGATTTCAGTATCAATCTGTTTCATTGAAGAAGCTCCGGCCGCCAAATTAGGATAAATACCATCCACACGTATGCCATGACAATTCATATAAACAAAATCGTCGGCAACGATAGATGCCCTTGAAACGGATAATAATTTTTTCGCAGCTTTCCTGTTAATGAGATAAGCACATGTGCCCCAGGCATCAGATACTTTAAAAACAGAAAAAGAGTTTATCTGAAAAGAGTTTCCCGGATAATAAATATACTGTATTGAAAGAGTGATCAGATGTGATTTCCGCCGACTCAGTTTTGCTGTCAATTGTTGTAATATTTCTTCCGTTTCCTCCACAGGATATAAAAACGTAACATCATCTTCCAAAATCAGTGCGAACTCATTATCCGACTCCAGAAATCTTCTATAACATTCCCTATGACTTAACGTGCAACCTATTTCTCCCCGTTTGGGAGTCCGCTCGTACCGGTAAATAAACTTTAATGTGTGGAAACGGCTGGTAACCTCTTCTGCTGACATTTTCCTACCATCAACTGCTTCTACCAGTTCGATGTCCAAAAGCCTGTGTCCAGCCGTTTCCCTCAGAACTCTCTCTCTCCGTTCGACCGATTCTTTCAGATTAATGAGATAAGTTTTTATTGTACTCTTTTTCATATCACTTGCTTCCATAACTGTATCCATAATTATATCCATAATTATATCCGTAGTAGGAACGATGGTAACATACCCCATTCAATACCACTGCCATATGTGGTAACTTGCTTTCTGTATATAGCTTTTCAACCTCCGGCAACAATCTGCGGTCCATACGCCCTTCTCTTATCACATAAATGCATAAATCTGCTACTCTGCTTATTATCCTGGCATCTGCAACTATTCCATAAGGAACCGTATCTAACAGGATATATTCATATTCACCTCTTAAAAAAGACATCAATTCATCCAAACGACTATTTAACAGGAGTTCCGACGGATTCGGAGGAATCGGGCCGGAGGAAATAACATCCAATCCAGTCTGCCATTGACTTTTTCGAATAATTTTTCCGATATCCGTTATATTTCCGGATAAATAATTGGTAAGTCCCGGCAAAATTTTTCCATCACTGTCTTTTTCCGATCCCTTACGAATATCCATTTCCAACAAAATAACCCGCTTACCGGTTAAAGCCAAAGCGATTGCCAGGTTGGTAGATACAAAAGTCTTTCCCGATACCGGATTAAATGAAGTAAACATGATGGACTGCGCTCCCGAGCTTTTCTCCTGCATAAAATCAAGGTTCGAGCGAATAATGCGAAACGCTTCCGAAAGAGGATCACGTCCTTGTTCGTGAACAACAGCCAAACCTGACTTAGTCGACTTGCGAGGCACTTCACCCAAAAACGGGATTGTCAAATTATCTTCTATATCTTTTCGCCCATGTACCCCGATATCGAGCAACTGCTGGATATAGAAAACCATACCCGGTACCACTATACCGGCAATTAAGGCTCCGAATAGGATCACTAGGATATTGGCTCCTGCCCTGCCGGCATCATAAGCTTCATCTACGACTCGCAGATTACTGTCGGCAGTAGCCAGGGTCAGCGCATTTTCCTCCCGTTTGTTCAATAAATACAAGAACAGCTCTTCTTTTATCTTCTGCTGGCGCTCCACCGACAAAACATACTTCTCCTGTGTCGGAATAGAACTTATCTTACTGATTTCCAATGTCTGCATACGGCGTGAAAAATCCAGTTTCGTATGGATAGCCTCTTTCGTATTCCGCAAGCTTTCGCCAATGGTACGCCGTAAGGAAGACAGTTCCGTGCTGCGTTCTTTAACAGCCGGGCTGTTATCTCCGGCATTCACCTTAAGTTTATTCCGTTCCAGTAATGTATTATTGTACTTTTCAATCATCCCTTCTATACCGATGTTTGCTATCCCGGTATTGACAGGAAGTAGTCGTTCCTCTTTCAAGGGATCATGCAGATACAACTGGATAAGTCCGATCAGTTCCACCTGGTTGGTCAGTTCAGTCACTTCCCGGTCATATCGGTTGCGGTTATCCAGATAGATTCTGGCTTCCTGCCCAAGGTCAGCCGACTTATTCTGTTTCCTGTATTCCTCAATGTGGCCTTCTACATCTCCCAGTTCCTGATTGATCAGTTGTAAACGTTCATCGATGAAAACAGCAGTATTCCGGATAACCATATTCTTATCCCGCATAGATTCATCGACATACACTTGTATCAATGTATTCAGAATATCATCTCCTCTCTCCGGATTCGTATCTTGGTAAGTCAAAGTCAGCAAATTGGCATCCTTTACCGAACGCTCGGCCTCCAGTTTACCCAGACATGAAGAAATAAGGGATTCCTTCCCTGCACAGATTACCTGTACCGGAATATCCTTCCATTTCTCATTATAGGAAGGAGTACGATGTACGACCATTCGTCCGACCGGACTATCCTGGGGATTACCGAAAGTATATGTTATAACACCTTCCGGATCATCTTCCAAGCCTTCTATCCTGTAATTGTCACCCTCCAGAGGTATAATGGAAAAAACGGCAGGATGGGTAAACGTAGAATCAGGAAAGTGAACAGTTACCGGTGAATCCGAATACAATGTTTTATTCTTCAAGCCGTCATCTACTGTATATTCGATTTCCAACCCTAACCTGCCTATCACTTGCCCCATCAATAGGCGTGATTTGAATATCAGAATTTCTCCATCCACATTATTATTGCTGTCGTCAAACATCTGCTTTTCATTAAAAGCTTCCTCCGTCTTTACTTTATTTTTTAACTGCACAATCGCTTCCCGCTTATAAACGACCGGAACCGTTCGCACATACACGAAAGCCAGTCCCAGACATAAAAAAATGGATAAGGCGAACCAATGCCAACGGGCAATCAGGACATCAACAACAGTACGAAGATTGAACTCACTTTTCAGATGCCACTCTTCTACATAAGGTTTTTCCTTACTCATACGATATTATTTAAAAATAAGTACACAAGTCGACATAACGAATGATATCAAAGACATCCAGGTACCTACGCTGGTAAACTGGTTCTGGGTGCTTGCTTCCGCTTTGATCCGGTTAGGTTCCACATAAACCATATCATTCTGTTGCAGATAATAATCGGGCGATTTAAATACATCCCTCGACCGGAGATCATGGTACAAAATAGTACGTTCCCCGTCTTTTTCGCGTATCACAGCAACTCGGTTACGACGTCCGTGTATCGTTAAATCTCCTGCCATGCTCAAAGCTTCAAACAGTGTAACCCGTTCGGATGTAATATTGTAGGTTCCTGGCCGGTTTACTTCTCCCAGTACCATAATACGGAAATTCTGAAAGCGCACCGTTACAATTGGATCTTTTATATATTCTCCTTTTCTCAACTCATCCTGTACCAGTTCCGTTACTTTCCGTCTGGTCAGACCTGCGACCTTCACTCTACCCAACAAAGGGAAATTAATCGTTCCGTCCACTTCCACCAGGTATCCCCTGTTTCCGTTATATCCTCCATAATTTCCCCCATTGTTTCCCCATATTTGCAGATTGAATGGTTGCAACAATTCCGGTTCGGCACAACTGACCATAATATCCAATATATCGTTTTTCATGATTTTCATTTCAAACGTATCGACAACCGCCATTTTATCAAATAAGCCCTCTCCCTGTAAATAAGCGATATCCCTTACCGAGCCGCAGGATGACAATAAAATAAGAAACAACAAACTACCCCAAAAACCATTTATTATTTTCATATACCTGCACCTTTTTCATTTTCGTTCAACTTTGCAAGGAATCCTTTCCCCGGTTTGAATTTTACACTCATTCGTTTGCGGATCGGACAAACTACTCCGGTACGTGGATTCCGTCCGCTTCTTTCACTCTGTTGCCAAGGCTGAAAATGCCCGAAATTCTGTAACAATACCGATTCATTCTTTCCTATCGTCTCTCCCAATACATCACAAATGGTATCGATAAATTTAATAGACATCGTAACCGGCAACGACATGCGCCCGGCAATTTCTTTTGCTAATTCAATTTTGTTCATACGTGTATTATTTATTTGTTAATTGTTTCATTAAAAAGAATTTTACTTCGTAGAATATAAATATCAAGACAGACAACCTGTGATACACTAGAAACCCTTTCAACCTTTTAAAACGATATTTTTTAAAATTCTCTCTGTCGGCTGATTGTATCAGATAATTCATCCGTTCATAGCGTTGTTTCCACGATAAGCGGTCATGCACATACAAAACTCCGGCAATCTGCTGCGAGAACAAGAGGCGGTACCACTTCTCCATAAGGACATTCAATGCAGGTGGTACATCGATATCTTTAGCCAATATAAAAAGGGAAACACTTTTCCATAACCTGAGATGATCCGTAAGAAAAAAAGCATATTTTGCTTTCACCGATAATGATTCTATCTCTTGGACTACATGATACAAATTATACGAAACACCTCTGATTCCCTCTATATGTTGATAATAGGCATAATTGAAAATCAAATCTTCCCCCCAATTAATGCCTGAAGGGAAGCGGAGACGGTTAGTTTCGATTATATTCCGATCGTATAATTTGCAAATAGGACCGGCCAATAACCCGTCAGACAATTGCTCCGTTAATAGTTCAGCGATATTACTATCCATCAAGTATAAGTTGTTTTGTATAGTAACATTCATACTTCCTCCGTCCCTCTGTTGCACATGGTAGCCACAAAGGGGCATAATCCCGTTACCTGCAGATTCATATAATAACTGAAGATAATTCTGATCTATCCAATCGTCGCTGTCAATGAAAGCAATATACTCTCCCCTGCTAAATTCCAGTCCACGGTTACGGGCTACCGATACCCCTCTATTAGGTTGGTTGTATATCCGAAAGCGTAAATCCGCTTTCTCATAACGGTGACATACTTCCAAAGTGCCATCTGTCGATCCGTCATCGACAAGAACGCACTCCCAGTCTGTAAAAGTTTGGTACATTATCGAATCGAGACAACGGGATAAACAATAGTCCCTGTTATAAACAGGAACAATAATCGAAATCATAATTTAAATTTTATAAATTGATTACCAGTCCATTCTTTTCCCTGTCATCTCATAAAATTTCTCATTCCACGGTTTGTAGAATTGTTTAAGAAATAGTTTACACTCAGCAGATATCTGCTGAGTGTAAACTCCAATATTGGAGTTTACCAAATCACTTTCAACCCAGTTATAATGAGGAATTTTTAAAAAATCTTCTATTCGGAACAACGTTTGTTTCTTGTTTAATTTCAGCTCTTTATCCTCCAGTATTAATAGTTGATCAGGATTAAAATACCGATAATACCTCTCCAGTTGGTCGCTATATAAACCATGACGGATAAAATCCGGATAATGAAAAGCTGACGACGTGCAGGAGCCCGTTTCATCCATCTTTCTCAGTTCTTCCTTTATAAACCACTCGAAAGGATACTTATCCGGTTGTTTCAAACGATCGAAATACTCATGTTCCGGATCTTCCCTTACACATTTGTTTTTTTCTGTAGCATACCAGCAAGCCATATTGTATTCGGAGATAGCCCTGCTTACGGGTTCACGAACCAGAAGAATCATTTTAATTTGAGGATTATAATGAAAAATACGTTCCGGAACATCTTCTTCATAGATATTATCAGGTGTTGCTTCAAAGAAAAGACATTTGCCTTTATTTTTAAAAAGCTTACCAAAAGAGAAATAACCGACCAATCGTTTCAACCCTAATTTCTTTTTATAATACTTTGTAAATAATAAACGTTCTTTATTTACAGCACCGGTACAAAAGGGATGTTTATCCATATAATCAAACAGAGCCGAGGTTCCACATTTCTGTGCCCCGATAATCAGGAAATCTATTTTCTTATCTGCTTTTCCGACTAAGGAGGCACATACATACCTGATGATATATATCATTTTTATTTTCTTGATTGCAGCTTTCATTCGTTTATAAATTCAGGCTTATTTTTTCTATTTAAAATCCAATCATACATATCCGTTATCTGTTGAGAAATACGGTTAATAGCATATTTTTCTATAATTAGCTTTCGCCCGCGCTCCCCCATTTCCCGTAATTGTTTCGCATCTAAATCCAATATTTCACGAACAGCTTCCGTTAACGTATCCGTATCGTTCTTCACCCATCGCCCACAGCGATAAATTTCAAGTTCTTTCCAGGGCGAACCCGTTGTGGCGATTACGGGAATTTCCTGAAGTAGCGCTTCTGGCACGATCATTCCGAAATTTTCAAAATCGCTGGGGACGATCAGACAGGTAAGAGATGCCAACAAACGATTTTTCTCTATGCCGGATATCCATCCGAAAAAACGGACATTTGATAATTGCATACGCCCTGCTTCTTTCTTTAAAAAAGCAACATAATCCGGCTCTCCATTTCCTATAATCAATAGTTCGCCGGGCTCTTTTAAATTTTTCCAGACAGCCAGCAAACGTTCTACCCTTTTACGAGGATGCAAACGTCCTAAATAACCTATTCTTTTTTCTCCGGTAGACAAAGCCGGTGTTTCTATTTTATACAATTCCCAGGCACGATTTCTATTACGGCCTTTCCCTTTTGCGTAATGCGATCGGCATATACGAAACTCAAAAACATATACCTCTTTCCCAAAGCAAGCAGCGTGTTTACTTTTTCCGGCAGGGTAAATGGAAGCTGGTCGGGCCTGAAATGGATATTTACATGTTATCCCTTTATGAGAATGAAGCCTATATTCCGGAGTGGTTGCCTCATATCCATGAACCTTATTTAAAGCTGGCGTTCGATTATGAGACATTAGCCGAGCATTGCCTGCTTGAGAATATGTTCCTGGTTCGATGCAAATATGATGAAAAGCAAATTACGCAGACATTCGCCGACCAGATGGAACGCGAATATGATAAGTTTTTCTTTGATGAAGAACATACCGGGTTTACAGCCGATTCCCGTTTCTTCTCCCTTATGTGTAACGCCTGTCTCGAAGTGAAGGAACCCCGTTTAGCAGCAGAAAAGGAATGGCGGCTTGCCGTCCTGCGTAACTCTTCCGATGTCGATTACCGGTATGCCGACGGACGGCTGGAACCGACGGTTCCCTTGTCGCTGCCTCTCGCTTCCATCCGTAAGGTGACACTCTTTGACCGTGGCGATGACAATGAATTAAATTTGAGTGCCCTTGCCGATTTTATGCAATGTCTCGGCTTACCACCGGAACGTTATCTGGATGGGATGATAGAATAAAAAAGTGATCTATATACATCCCATATATTGATAGACTATCCGTGATATATCTGCAATGATTTCGGATGTGGCTTTTTCGCTTTCTTCCGAATCTTTGATGAAAACGGCGATCGTGTACCTTTGTCTGTTCGGTAAATAAACAAAGCCGACGTCATTGGTACCGATCAACAAGCCTTTGCTATTGCGGTCTCCTGTCCCTGTCTTATGTCCGATAATTGCATTTGTTACCATAAGAGGAAGCGGCAACCGGTCTTTTCCCGTTTCACAGGAAATCATTGTACGTTTTATAAATTCCTGGCTTTCTTTATTGAATAGCTCTTTAGTCACTAATAATTCTATCAATTTGGCCGTTTCGAGCGGGGTACTCCAATTCTCGTAACAAGTACTTTCGTTTTGATGCATTTCGTCTTCCGTCACTTTGATGGAGAAATCCCGGAGACCTAAACTGCGTATATAGTTATCGGTGGATTTGGTATCGCCGGCCTGGGCAAAAAGGATATCACATGCATTATTGTCACTCAAAAGCAACGTATACTCCAGCAACTCTTTTATGGAAAGGGAGATATCCCCTTCAGGATACTTGTCACGAAGCGGACTATACGTATCCGGCTTCAGGTCTGCCTGGCGGATATAAACAGGTGTGTCCAAAGATATGCCATTCTTCTGGCAATAATCGGCAACAGCTAAAGCCTGGTGCAGCTTGAATACACTCATCATCGGGTACCGGCAGTTATTATTTATTGTGACCGTATCTTTCCCATTGATGATGATAGCTATGCCTACTTGCGCTTTTTTATTTGCTATCGCTTCCTGTAATTGTTTTTCCAACTCTTTTTGTCCTGCTTTTACCGTTACAGGTAATATGAGACTTAAAATAAAAAGGGCTGCTATAAATCTATTCCTGATCATCTTATTCTTTTTATATGTAAAAGTATAAAATACTTCTATTAAATAGTCTTTCTTACATTTAAATCCGGATTGAAAACTATTTTTTCTTCGTAAGTTTCGATATATTTGCTAATCAACGTGCGGCAAATTAGTCGTGTAAATAAATGTTCGATGTAAATTTATGGAAACATTACAAAAGAAGAAAGCTAAAAAGAAAACTCCCGGATACCTGTTGAGTTATATGGAGTATCTGGAAAGAGCTAAGTATGAATCGGGTAAGAAGGGGACAGCCGGGTTATATAAGGCAACCCGCCATCAGCTGGCAATGTTCCTGGAAAAAGAAAATCTGAGTATAAAGAAGGTGAATGCCCGGTTGGTTCAGGATTTCATTGCCCGGTTACAATCTTTATCATTGAGTCGTAATTCAGTCAGCAACTACACCAGTACTTTTCGTGCAGCCTATAACGCTGCTGTTGCCGACAACCTGGTGAAGCCGGAGGAACATCCCTTCCGCAAGTTGCATATAAAGCCGGTATCCACCTATAAACGTTCCGTAGGGACGCAGGTGATCAAAGAAATTACCCGTATGGATCTGAAGGGTAATAAACGCCTGACGTTTGCCCGTGATCTCTTTTTATTCAGTTTTATGGCATGTGGAATGGCTTTTATCGATTTGGCACATCTGACACAAGCCAATATACGGGGAAATGAAATAGTCTATTACCGTATCAAGACAAAGACTGAAATCAGGGTAACGATCACTCAAGGTATGCGTTATTTATTGGATAAGTATAAAAGGGAGGATTCGACACTGCTTTTTCCGGTTCTGGAAGACGAATCTGCTTCGTATGAAAAGTATAAAGTAGCATTACGCACTTATAACCGTCGTCTGTCGGCAATCGGTGATAGGCTTTCTACTCCGGTTAAATTAACGTCTTATGTGGCACGTCATTCCTGGGCAATGTGTGCTAAAAATCATGCTCTTTCAGCCTCAGCAATAGGACAGGCACTGGGACATACATCAGAAAAAACTACAAATTATTACTTGAAGAAATTGGATCAAACGATCATTTCACGAGCTAATTTGAAAATCATTGGCTTTGTGGAAAAGTTGGTTTCGGGATCCGAATTTAAAATTTGACGCTTATTTATGGAATAAGGGTCATTGCCAATAATTTAGTAGAAAAATAATGTAATATTTATACCCTATACTACCAAATGGCTTGAAAATCTTAAACGCTGCAAATGTAAAAAAATTAAATGGATAAATCTTTAGCCAAAAGAATTTTTTGTCTCTTAAAAAAGACTAAATTTATAATAATCTAGCTGTATTTCACGAAAATGTGATACTAAACATGCTATAAATGAAATCATTATAAAATTCAAGCTCTGCTGCCGTAAATTCATTAACTGAACTTAGCAGAAACACAAAACAGTCATAAATGAATTTATTGACGTTTATTTAAAGATGCGGGGTCTTTGTAATATTATTTTACTAAATAAACACTATCAGCTATATTCCCGGATTTTTACTCATTTACTTTTCAGATATAGATCATTCTGGAATATTATTCATATGCATTAATAACCGAAATTTTCTCTTCCCTTTCTTATATGCGCTTGATCTTATTCGTTTTATCCGATTGATATATAGTGATTTAAACCCAATGACCCTTATTCCATAAATAAGGGTCAAAATATAAAGCACTAGTATGTCACCCGTAGGAATGGGACTGACGACCTTTGTTATATCAACCCTCAAACAATAAACACATGTTAACAGCTTCATTATTAGCTATTATAGGTATTATTTACGGCGAACCATTGAAAAGTAAATTCTCCATATTTCTTTGTCTGGTTCTGTCATTTATTTTCTCGTTTATTTTTCTGCCACAGATAATGAAGATTTCCAAACGTAAACAGTTGTATGATGTTCCCAATGGCCGGAAAAGTCATAAAGAGAAAGTCCCTCGTTTGGGAGGTATTGCATTTTTCCCTTCTATTGTCCTGTCGATGTCATTAGTAGTCGGCTACCGCTACCTGATAGGTTTTCCTCTAAACGAACAATTAACAGGAAATATACTTCTGGAATTTTTATTTTTAGCAGCAGGTTGTCTTTTCTTATTTATGATGGGAATAGAGGACGACTTGATAGGTGTTCGTTACCGTAAAAAGTTTATTACCCAGTTTCTGGTTGCTTCCCTGCTTCCTATATCAGGTTTTTATCTGAATAACTTATACGGTTTGTTGGGTTTGTATGAACTACCAGTGTATGTGGGCGTTCCACTGACAATCTTGTTGATTGTATTTATAACGAATGCGGTTAATCTGATAGACGGTATAGATGGATTGGCTGCAGGAGGGAGTACTTTTTCATTTGTTGTAATCGGTTGGATGTTTTTTCAAAAAGATTTATGGTTATATTCGATGTTGGCTTTTTCAGCTGCCGGTTGTCTGCTTCCTTTCCTTTACTTTAATATATGGGGGCACAGAGACCGTAAGATATTTATGGGGGATGCCGGCTCTTTATCGTTGGGGTTTTTGTTATCTTTTTTAATAATAAAGTTTCCCCTATATATCTCAGAAACAGATCCTGATGTAAAGAACCTGGTCATCCCCTTTACCTTACTATTTATTCCGATGTTTGATGCTCTTCGGGTCATGTTGGTACGTGCGATGCACCATCGTCCGTTATTTCTGGCCGACCGGAATCACCTGCACCATAAATGCCTGGCTACCGGCATGACACATCTTCAGGCTACCGGATTGGTTTTGATCTTTACAATAGGTTTATTGATCCTGAATTATTGGTTGGTGGATATCTGTAATATAAATCTTCTTCTGGTGATCGATTTATTATTGGGGGGTGCACTAAGTAAATCTTTAAATGAATGGGCAGTTCATCATCAGAAGTAATGTAGGTTTACCGGCAGTTAAAAAAATAAATTCAAAATAAGATTAAGGAAATGTATGCGATACTAGTCCTATATACAGAAGTAATGCCTTACAATGTAATCATTTTTAGAACATTGGTTGAAAAAGGATGCAGAGTACATGTTGTTTTATGGGATAATAATAAGTTGACACCTTATTATCCCCCGATGGAAAAAGGGATAACTTACTACAACCGTTCTTCTTTCTGGAGTGCGGATCATCTCTATACATTTGTAAAAAAAATAGGTCCGGATTTGGTTTGGACGGCTGGTTGGATGGATTCGGGGTATAATGAAGTTTGCAGTTATATCCGCCGCGATATGCAAATTCCGGTTATAGCCGGTAGTGATACCCAATGGAGAGGTGGGGCACAGTGGTGGAATGTGTTAACTGCTCGTTTCCGTCATCGGTGTTGGTTCAGCCATCTGTTTGTATCAGGCGAACCGCAGGTAGTTTATGCCCGTAAGTTAGGTTTCCGTTCAGAACAGATCCTGATGCATAATTTGTCGGCTGATGTCGATTTATTTCATAAGACTGATTTGATAGTCCGAAAAGAAAAATATCCGCGACGTTTATTGTATATCGGGAGATTTTCAAAGCAGAAAGGTCTGACTTATTTATTGAAAGCCTGGTGTTCCATACCGGATCGGAAAGGATGGACATTAACATTGATCGGTAATGGGCCGGAATGTGTAAGACAAGAAGATTTTCCAGATGTTGAAATTAAGGATTTTATGTCGCAGGAAGATTTACTACATGAATTCCTGCAATCCGGTGCATTTATCTTGCCGTCGATCTTTGAACCCTGGGCTTTGGTTATTCACGAAGCTGCTTGCTGCAGTTTACCGATCCTGGCCTCCGATTGTTGCGGTGCTGTCAGTTGTTTCGTAAAAGACGGAGAAAATGGTTATTTGTTCAAGCCTGGAAATAAAAACTCTATTCGTCGGGTCATTGAACATTTTATTCATTTGCCGGAATCTCAATGGTTGCAAATGGGGAAAAAAAGTAGGGAATTATCAGATTTAGTAACCCCGTCCCAAGTAGTGGATATTATCTTAAAATTATTGAAATGACTCGGGTTTCTATTGATTTTTGTGCCCGTATGGCATTACCCTACATCCTTTTTCTTTCGCTTACAAGGGTCATTCCTTATTTGCCCAGTATACCGGATGTTATTTATTACAGTAGTTTTTTGGGCGTTATTATCTGGTTTGTCTTACGGAGCGGTGCTACGATCTTATATACTTTTTTACCTTTTTTGTCTGTCATCTTCTTATCTGTATGGGTAAATGATATACCTGCTTATTATAAGATATGGTATAGGGTATTTGCTTATTTAGCTATCATTTTAACAGTAGGACCTTTTGTTATAAATCCTGTAATACTGGCTTGGAGACGATTGCTATTTGTATATACGTTATTGTCTATTCGCTGGGTCGTTATTATATCTTTTGGGGCCTGGTGTATCGGTTGGGAAAAGGTCAATGGTATCAGTGGTTTTGAAGGAATTACCAATCACTCTATGTTAATGGGGCCATTAGGAGGTATATCATTGATATACAGTTTATATCGGTTTTATGTATCTGATAAGGCAACGAGCCGTTATAAAGAAATAGGAATCGCTCTAATCTCTTTTGCAATTATGTTACTTGCAGGATCCCGGTCGGCTATAGTCAGTAGCATTTTAGGGATAATTTTTTTACTTAGCCGTATTTATCGTCATCGAGTAATATCATTATTACAGATTTTTTTTTCCATTCTTGTATTATTAGCCGTTACATCTTCAATTTGGTGGCCGCTAACGAAAAGGTTTCGTGATAAAATGGAAAGTAGTGTAAAGAGTGGTAGTATAACCAGTACGCGGGATAACTCCTGGGATGATCGTTTGATTGAATTTAAAGCTTTTCCTGTTTTTGGTGTGGGATTTGCCACTATAAATACAGAGTACGCCAAATCGAGTATTGTGAATACAAAGACAGGTCTGATCGAACCAGGAAGTGCCTGGTTGTTTTTTCTATCATCCATGGGATTAGTCGGTTTTCTCTCTTTTTTCATTCCTTATATTCGGTTCATATATATTTCTTATAAAAAGGAAGTGATCGGGATGAACGGATATCTTTTAGGAGCGTTGTTATTTATGTTTTTCTTTCATCTTTTCTTTGAAGCTCATTTAACTGCGGGAGGCGCCTATTTTTGTTTTTTTCCGTGGTTGTTATTATCAGAATGTAATAGGGTATTAAATATAAATAATAATAAGTGATATATGGTACGATTGATACCTTTGGAGATAGTGCGTTTGTACAACTTATTACCGCATTCATACAGATTGCGTTTATGGGGCGTTGGCATGTCCGTCTTTCTCATGTCTGTTTTGGATTTGTTAGGTACAGGTGTTTTATTGCCTGTTTTATTATTGGTGTTGAACGAAAAGACATTGCTGGAAAATCATTATTTGGCTTTATTCTATAATTGGGCTGGGTTCGAAAACTCCAGTTCTTTTGTATTCTTCGTTTGTGGGTTGGTTTTGCTTTTTTCAATCTTTCGTGTAGGTTTATCGACCTGGTTGCAGTATAGGCAGAATCAACGGTTATTTTCGATATCTTCCTACTTATCCATCCGGTTATACCGGTGCTATTATGCCAAAGGGTATTTGTTTATCAAACAGAATAACAGCCATAAATTAATTAACCAGGTTAACAGTGTTGCAACTAACGTGATTCAGGGCTATTTTGTTCCTTTTACGCAGCTAACGTGTGAGATATTAGTTACAATTTCTATACTGGTTGGATTGATTACTTTCAATGTGTATGTATTTTTATTGGTCGTGTTGACGTTTGTCCCGATCACGTTAGTTTATTACCGCTATTCCCGTTCTCGGATAAAACTATATGGAGAAAAACTTTATTTGTTGGCACCTCAAAAAGGGAAATTGCTGCAACAGACTTTTATCGGATTTACGGACATGGAAATGAGTAACACTTTTTCGGAAAGTATCGCGCGGTTTTCCAGTTTATTAAATGAGCAAAACTTTATACAGGTACGTAATTTATTATTGAATAATTCCTTGCAGAAGGTTTTAGAAGTTGCAATTATCTGCTCTCTAGTTGTTTTGATCATAGCTACGCAATTGTTTGAGTTCCCGACTCTGGGAATGATTGTCGGAGTGTTTGCCATTGCTGTTTACCGGGTGTTGCCGGGTATTATACGAAGTACCGGATATCTGTTCAATATAAGAGGAAATACATTTGCATTCAATGTATTGTCTGATCTTGAATCGGATCTGGCTTATAACGGAACAACAGAGCAAAATCCGATTGAATTCCGGCATTCTATCGATATCCGCGATCTCAGTTTCTCGTATGGTAAGGAAAAACAAGTATTCAATCAATACTCTTTGGTGATCAATAAAGGAGATTTTATTGGGTTCCGGGGCGAATCCGGTTGTGGAAAGTCTACTTTATTTCATCTGATACTGGGATTCCTGAAACCGGATTCGGGAGGTATTTATATAGACGGAGTCGCTTTGTCTGCCGATAAGTTGACAGCATGGCGAAGTAGGATCGGGTATGTATCACAACAACTGTTTATGATAGAAGGATCATTGCTAGACAATATTGTTATGGGACTAGACAATAATAACCCGGATATGGAGCGGATAGATCGGGTTTTACGTTTGGCATCGCTGGATCGTTTTGTGAGGACTTTACCTGAAGGTATCCACACATCGGTCGGAGAAGGAGGAAGTCTATTGTCGGGAGGCCAGCGTCAACGTTTGGGTATAGCACGTGCTCTGTATAAAAAAGTAGATATTCTTATGTTTGACGAAGCTACTTCTTCATTGGATGAAAACACCGAACATAGTATTAACGAATCTATAATCAAGTTGTCGGAAGAATGTCCGGATTTGACTTTATTGATCATATCTCATCGTCCGGAATCGTTAGATATCTGTCGAAAAATTATAGATATTTCAAATTTACACGGATCAGTTATCTGAAAAATATGGAGCAGATAAAAACATATATCATAAATCTTCCGCAGGAACATGAACGGAGAAAAAACATTTTGGCGGAAACTGTAAAATATCCTTGTCTGGATGTTGAAATGGTAAAAGCTATTTATGGAAAAATATTGTCTGATAATGAAAAAGACCGTCTGTTCGATAAAAATAAATTTCGTAAATATTATGGACGGACTCTACTTCCCGGTGAGATAGGTTGTACTTTGAGTCATAGGAATTGTTATAAACTTCTGTTAGAGTCTGAATATGAGTTTGCATTGATCCTTGAAGATGATGCCTACATCAAAGATGATGTTTTTTCAGCGTTTTTTATAAAATCTGTAATGGAATTTATGAATAGTTCTGACCCGGTTGTTTTGTTGTTGCATGCAGATTTCGAATCTATTGGAAGTAACTCTTCTTTTTATGGTAAATATGATTTGTATGCTGTTTATAGTGCATTGTTTACAACTGCTTATTTATTAAATAAAAGTGCTGCCCGATTATTTTTACAAAAGAAACCTCCTTATTTTTGGGTAGCAGATGATTGGCATTTGTTTCGTAAGTGGGGTGCTCATATTTATTCTTTGTTTCCTTCGGTTGTCGTTCAGCAATGGGATAAATTCAGTACGTCAATTCAGGAGGAAAGAACTATTCCGGGAAGAAAAAGATTATTACCTCATTCCTGGATTGAGTGTCGTCTGGCCTATGAAAAGTTGGTCTATTTATTTCTAAAGAAAATGGGTGTTATTAATCATTATGCAGGATAGATGAGAGTGTGCAGGTGAACAAAATAACGGTTATGAACGGCACTGAACAATAAGATGAAAGATGATTGTGTACTCATTGAAAAACAATGAAATGAATTGTGATAAAGTTTGTATATATGAAGCCTTTTCAGTAAATTTATAGCATATAAATCAATAAAGGAACAACCATTATGAAAGCAAGTGATTATCCCGGAGAAGAAAAATTCCCCATCAAGAGTTATGGATTTACAGAGTTAGGTTTATTGTATAATCCGGATTTGCAGCCAGGATCGGCTGCTCAGTCATTAAAACGCTGGATCAATCATAATCCCCATCTGACAGCCGCTCTCACAGAAGCCGGTTGGCACAAAGGCCAACGTAAGTTCACCCCTTTGCAGGTACGGCAGATTGTCTGCTTTCTGGGAGAGCCTTAGGAAATAGAAAACGAAGAATTAAAATTAGACAGTACATTCGGTTTAAATATTCATCCTTGTATGATTGCTACCCGAAAGAGTTAGTGAAAATATAAAATGAAGTATGATATGGCAAAGAAAATACCTTACAGATTGATGGATTATTTTATCATCTGGCCGAAAATTGAACACGGCCTACCTGGAAAAGATGCAGGCTCCTTTTTGGCCGTATGGAAATAGTTTTGAGGGATTTTATCATTGTGAGTTGGAGAAAATGATGGTTTTCTGGCGTCATGTTCGGTTATTGGCAGGATTATAAAATAAAGGTTTTTGAAATAGTATAAAAACAGAATTTATGAGGAATGTTTATAAATGCATTAGAGAGCTTATCTTTTTGTACAAAAAATACAGTAGAGCAGAAAAAGTATTTTTTAGAGATTTTATTTATGATGTGGATAGAAAATTAGTCTATCTCAATAATCCTAAAGTCGCATGTACTTCGATCAAGAAATCAATGTTTGGAGAGCGGCAGAATATTCATGCATATGTACCTTCTGTGAGAGAGCTGTCTGCTGAAATGAATGATTACTATAAGTTTACATTTGTACGGAATCCTTATGAACGTTTGGTTTCCTGCTTTGAGGATAAATGTATCCAACATCCTGGTGATCCTTGTTGGGAAGGATTCAGAAATTTGTTGGAGGTGCGCAATTTTAATCAGTTTATCATAAGAATTTACTTAATTCCTAATGAGCAGGCTGAAGCTCATTTTGTTAGACAATACAACCTGATATATGATAAAAAGGGTCGATGTCTGGTTGATTTTACAGGAAAAGTGGAACATATGAATGAAGAGTATAAGTCGATTCGTGAGCGTTTCAATTTATTGCCGTTGTCTCATAGTAATCGGGCTGCCTCCCTTACTGATCGAAACTGGATGGATTATTATACCCCTTTTACGGCTTGGCTCGTATACCGGAAATATAAAAAAGACTTTATTGCTTTCGGATATGAAGATGAATATCGGAAGTTGAAGGATTATTTGAAAAATAGGAAATATGAGACTCGAAACTAGAAGAATGTGAGGCTCGAAACTAGGATGTGAACTTATTATAGTATCTGTGTCTTCCATGGCTTTAGCCTCGTTTCAATTGCCGTCGGTTTTAACCGACGGTTCAGATGATGTTGTTTTTCATGGCTTTAGCCAAAGTTAAAAGAAATTTGGCTAAAGCCAATCATAGTAGAGATTACCCAACCGTCAGTTAAAACTGACGGCAATTGAAACGAGGCTAAAGCCATGAAGACAACGACACTACATTCACATCTGTCAAGAATTGAAACATTTAAAACTGTCAAGAACTGAACATTCAACATTGAAAATAACTGCCAAATTCAGAAGTACTTCATTTGAGAAAAAGTAAAATCCTTAACTTTCAAAATTAATACCAACCCTTAATCCTGCTGATTTTTCATCTTTGATACAGAAAAATAAAGTATCTTTCGATATTCAATAAACATGTGTGAAAATAAAAAACAAATCGAATGCACCTGTCCTCTTTGCAGTAAAGGTGCTTACAATAGTGCAGATTATTATGTGGATATGTCTTTTCTGAAGAAAGAGCGTCCGATTGGAGTATCCGAATTGTTGCGTGTAAAAAATGATGCTGAGTTCTTAACGGATTGTATCGACTCCTGTATCGGTGCTTTGGATGAACTGATCATCTGCTATCAGGAATGTACGGATAATGCACCGAATATTATTCATGAAAAGCAGCAGCAATATCCGGATAAAATTAAGGCCTATTTTTATGCTCCTCCCGTTTATTGCCATAATCTGACGGACGAAGAACTGGCATATGCTTTTTCTCTTCCAGATGATTCTGTTCATAAACTCTGTAATTATTATAATTATACTCTGTCGAAAGCTACTTATCGGTATGCTATGAAAATAGACAGTGATCAGATTTATTTTACCGAAAAACTGAAATTGTATTGCGATGCTTACCGGAGAGAAGAACCGTTAAAATGTCGTTGAGTGATTACTTGATTGGATATTATGCGAAGTGCTATTACCATATAATTAGTAAATGTGTCTATTTTTATTATTTGGATATATTATCCTATATACCTTTTACCCGTCGTCTAATCGCTAAAAAATATACGGATTATCAGATCAAAACAATTATAAATCATAAATATGCCTTGTCGATGTCCGGCATAAATATGGGGTATGAATAAGGAAAATGGGGTATTTATGTTTTAGATAAATTGCCCTTCAACGGGATGATGGACTCTTTAATATTTGAAATAACAGAAGATACTTTTTATATAACTTTTCTGGACTGGAAAATACCGATTGAACTTATGCGGTATAATAAAACAATGCTAAAGAGTGATTGGCTCTGGTATCATTTACAGGGAATGAGAAGTTGTATGCCCCAATACCCTAAAGAGTGGATAGCTTCAGTTCCGAAACTGAAGCCAGTGAGCAGATCTGCTCACTGGCCTGGACTTATGAAAAGAACCTGGTTGTTCTGGTGGGCATATCGAAGTGATTTACCCAAACCTGAAGAATTGTTTATACCAGATAATAAAGAATATTCAAAAGAATTAATAAATCATGCGAAAAAGAATTTTAGAAGGAATAGCCGGCTTTGGTTTGCTGGCGGTTCTACCGGCTTGTAATACACAGAAGCAAGCAGTTACAAACGATGTTTATGAAGTGGCACGTCAGGAACAAACTGCTTCAGGTGATAAAAATAAGATAATCAATCCGGTCGGACAGCCGGCGAGGAGTATCCTGATTCCCCAGTTACAGATCGATGCCCAATCCGTTTACAACCGGATGATCAACTATATCACACCGGATGAAGAACTGGCTCCAAAGATAGTTTCTCAGAATATTTCCGTTTATGTCGATTATCCGGCAGGGGGTGTATCGGTCAATCCCAAATATGGCAATAACCAAGCTGAATTGGTAAAGCTGGGCGAACATCTAAAGCCTCTTCTACAATCCGGCGACGGTGGTATTACAAAAATCCGTATCACCGGCTATGCCTCTCCCGATGGTGGCACGAAAGAAAACGAACGCTTGGCTGGAAACCGTTCCATCCAATTCAAGACCTACTTACTGAAGCAATTCAATTTGCCCGATAATGGCCTTGTAACAGTCGATTGGGTAGGTGAGGATTGGGACGGTTTGAAAGAACTCATTGCTAAATCGGATAAGAAGTATAGTAGCCGTGTACTGGCAATTTTCCAACTGACGGACGATCCCGACAGCCGCCGTAAACAGATCCGTGCAATGGATAACGGAGCTGTCTATAAAGACATTGAAAAGAGTTTCTTCGGTCGTTTGCGTCGCATGGAACTTACGGTAGAAGCGGAGTCACAGATTCTTTCTACCGACAAAGCTCTGTTGATAGAACAGATTTACAATGAACCGGAAAAAGTCTCTTTGACAGATTTTCTTCGTACTGCTTCCCTATACCGTCCGGGGACGGATCAATATCGTGAGGTATATGAACTGGCCGCATATACCTATCCTTCGTGTGCTGTCGTTCAGTTGAATGCTGCCGCAGCCGCTTTGTCACAGGGGGATAAAGAGTCTGCCCGTTACTTTTTCAATCAGGTCGGAGGAGATCAGCGTGCTTACAATAATCTGGGCGTATTGTCATTGATGGATGGCGATAAAGAAACGGCAACTTCTTATTTCCATAAATCCCTTCCGCAGAATCCGAGGCTGGCCCGTGAAAATCTGAGGATAGTAAATGAATAATATGGTCGGGTATTATAATAGTGAGGATTACTTGGTGGATATGTCTTTTCTGAAGAAAGAGCGTCCTATCGGTGTATCGGGACTGCTTCGCGTAAAAAACGATGCAGAGTTTTTATCGGATTGTATCGACTCTTGTATTACTGCGCTGGATGAACTGATAATCTGCTATCAGGACTGTACGGATAATGCTCCTGATCTTATCCGGCAAAAACAACGACAGTATCCGGATAAGATCAAAGTATATTATTATGCTCCTCCGGTCTTTTGTCACGGATTGACAGAGGAAGAAACGAGAGATGCTTTTTCCCTACCCGATACTTCCGTCCATAAGTTATGTAATTATTATAATTATACTTTATCAAAGGCCACCTATCGTTATGCGATGAAGATCGACAGCGATCAAATTTATTTTGCTGAAAAGTTGAAACGATTTTGTGATGCTTATCGTAAGGAGGGAATGGTCAGAATATCGTTTGGGAATTATCTCGTAAAGTTTTATGCCAAAATATATAGGATTGCAGTCAGGAAATGTCCGGCCTTATTTAAAGTGGATTTGCTGTCATTGATACCGGGAGTTCGAAGCATGGTCGATAAGCAATACGAAATCTATCTGTTAAAAGAGATTATTAACAATAAGTACGCATTATCTCTGTCCGGTATCAATCTGGGATACAAACAGGGGAGATGGGGAATTTATCTGTTGAATAAACTTCCGTTTAACGGAGTAACCGACCATTTGATTTCTCGTATAACAGAGAATACTTTTTATACGACTTATTCCGGCTGGAAAATCCCAATTGAAAGGATGAAGTACGAGGCTCCTATGCTTTTGGGAGGCTGGTTCTGGTATCATTTGCAGGGAATGAGAGAAAATGCAGTTCAATGTCCTAAAGAATGGATAGCTTTAACCTCGAGGTTAAAGCCAATCAGAACCCATTCTGATTGGCCGGGCTGTTTTAAATATCTATGGCTATTCTTTTGGGGATATGACCGGGATCTGCCTGATCCGGATCAATTATTACCCGAAACAACAAATAATATAATCAATCGAAAAAAAAATTAGATATGAAAAAGCAAATACGTTATTATTTCACCGATTTCTGGTCTAGCTTTGATTTCACCGACTGTTTTTGGTATATATTTTCGGAATATGACCTGATACTGAATATATTCGACTATGCGTTCAGTTTAAGTAATATACAATGTGATGATCATACTTTCAGGCTGTATGGGAATAGCAAAATGTATGTAAATAGGAAGATTCTGGAAAAAAGAATGAACATGAAGATTAAATCGATCGGATTAGATAATCGCCTAATTCGTTCGGTTATGACCAGACTTTTAAAATAAGGGTGTTTTGAAATGTTAAGACCTGACTTTTGAATTCAAAATAAGGGACTTTTAAAATCAAAAGTCAGGACTTTTTTTAAGAAATAAGCAACTCATTCCCGGCCTAATACATACAACAATATGGATAAAAAATTTTATCAAGGCTTGCGGGAGGGGATCCGTTATCTTTTCCTACTTTCAGAGAGAATGTAAAACAACAACCCGATCCGGTAAAAACAATTATGGAGACAGCCGTTTTTTTACGCGAATCGGATGAAGTTGATAATGAACAATGGCATAAATTTGCACGACGTTTCTTTGAGAAATACCGTGATACGATCATACAGTATTTCGGGTATGAAAAACTAATGCATTATACGCCGTGCAGAATAGTAAACTATCCCCGTTTTTTTATTGCTGTAGTGATGGTGTTATTCGAGTCCGGTATTTTCGGATGCAATAGGAAAGAGTTGGCCGATACACTTTATGAAGTATTTTCCTTGGAGAAAGAACGTTCTACGATCCGGCGATGGTTTTACGAAATGCCTCCGGAATATGAAGAGGATTTAAAATCTTTTAAGAATATTATCCCCACACAAAAAAACAAGAAATAAATTATTAATCAGTTGGGAATGAGGTTGCTTTGTTCTTGTTTTCTTGTTTTTTCGTGTACTCCGCCCAAAGGACAGGCTATTGTATATTTACCGCATCAGGTAAATAGGCGGGAGAGTCCGGATTTTAATTTTTGATCAAGCCTCTTTGTATTAATAATAAATAATATTTATTCTATATTAAAGAGAGCTGCAACCCCGAATGTAATCCTTACTGATCGTAATCGGCTTGGATGTGATGAAAATCATTGATTGCAAGATGTGACTTTACTGCGGATTTACCTGTGACACTTCAATTATTAATTAAAAACGAAGAAATCATGACGAAATGTAATGAAAACATGACTCCGGGTAGTAGTAGCAAAGGTGGTTATCTGAGAGTGGAAAGAAATGTGCTGAAAGCCTCTTTTGGCGATAATGTAGAATTACGCCATCTGGCCAGGGTGTTGTTGTGTGTACAAACTTTTGTTTATTTCCGTGAAGGGGTGGTATGTTTCAATGAGGCTACTTTTATTTGCCATGCTGGCGAATGGATCACTTCGTATTCGGAGATGGCGAATCTGACAGGCTTGTGCCGTAAAACGGTAAAGAAATGTTTGATCCGTCTGAAATCTGCCGGTTTTCTGCAGGTTAAGGATCTGATAAACTACAAGCTGATCTCATTAAACAACTATAACCGACAGAAGCCGGTTTCTGTTAATACAGATTTGCCTTCACCTATCGGTCAACCGGCAGAAAATGAATCAACAGGGGATTTCTTTGGACAAGCAATGAATTTCTATAACCCTAATAACGGACAGAAAGGAATGGTGAATTGATGAAAACAACACAGAATACAAAGCGGGAAATAATCCCGAACATCAACCTGGCAATGGAACAGGCCGTGATAGCGGGCTTATTGACCAGTCCGGATGCTATATTCGATGTAATCGGTCGTTTGAAAGCAGACATGTTCAGCGACCAGCGGATCAGTTTTGTTTACCGTGCGATCCTGTCGTTAGTAGAGTCGGGTACCGGAGTCGACATGTTGACAGTAGAAAATGAGATGCTGCGTCTGGATAGCAGCCTTTATATGCAGTTGAACGGTTTGTCATTCCTTACGGAAATGTTGCTGGATGTGCGTACCGACAGCCATATCCGTATTCATGCCGATGAGCTGGTGCGCTGCTATACTTTGCGCCAGTTGGTCAACGGTTTGAAGGAGAAAGAGACGGAGGCGCAACTGCCTTCCGCCGACTTGCCGGAATTGCTGACGGGAGTAGAGGATTTGGCGGGAAGGTTACGCAACGGAATGGCTCGTTCGGTGTCGATGGAAGAGGCCGGATCGGTGGCTCGACGTGTGTTGGAAAAGAGTTTTCAGGAGCAGGCAGACCGCGAAGCGGGTAAGATCACCCGTATCCTTTTCGGTCTGTATGATCTGGATGCCCTGACCGGCGGATTGTATAAAGGGGAGCTGACAGTGATAGCCGGCCGTCCTTCGATGGGGAAATCGGCAGTGGCCTTGTGGATGGCACTCAGTATGGCCAAGAAGGGCATACCGGTCGTTTTCTTTAGCGTGGAGATGAGCAAGGAGCAGAATGTGATCCGTTTGTTGTCGATGATAAGTGGTATTGATGCCGACCGTTTGCGCTTCAAAGGAACCTTGGCTTCCGACCGTTTGCGATTGGAGCAGGCGCAGCAGGAACTGGAACGTTTGCCGATTACACTCGAATATTGCGGGTCGGATACGATAGACGACATTCGTGCTAAAGCGCAGGTATTGAATAAGCAGGGGAAACTGGGTGCTTTGTTCATCGATTACCTGAACCTGATCAATATCGTCGTATCGAAAAATCAATTGCAGGAAACGACCGATCTGGCTTTAGGTAGTATTGCCCGCAAAACGAAATTGATGGCAGAGGAAATGGAGATCCCTGTGATCCTGCTGGCGCAGTTGAACCGTGAGGTCGACCGCAGGCAGGGTCTTCATTTCCCTGTACTGAGTGATTTGCGTAACTCGGGTGCAATCGAACAGGTGGCTGATGTAGTGATCTTTGTTTACCGTGCCGAGAAATACAATATTTTTTACGATCCGAAAACAAAGGAAGACCTTCGCGGCGTTGGCTTGCTATTGTTGGCCAAGAATCGCAATGGAGCTACCGGTATAGCTAAATTCCGGTATAATCCGGCAATGACTTGCCTGACGGATTATGATCCGAGAGTGATTTAGCAAATAATGAATCTGAAAGATCAAATAAAACAAGTTGCCCGTTTGGAGGAGGTAGTGGAACGCTACCTTCTTCTGAAACGCGGAGGAAGTTCGACAAAGACTCTGGTAGGTCTTTGCCCGTTCCATGACGATCGGCATCCGTCGCTGCATGTTAATGTGGAAGGGCAATATTACAAATGTTTTGCTTGCGGCGAAGGTGGTGACCTGTTCCAGTTCGTACAGCAAATGGAGGGCTGCGATTTTCGTCAGACATTGAAGATATTAGCAGGCTGGTATGGTTTGTCGGATACGGATGATTACCGGCCTGTAAAATATCCTCCGGTAAGAAAGAAAAGTATCCCGGTGGTGAAAGATAAACCGGAGCTTGTCAGTCCTATGCATATTACCGCCCTGCTTCGTAATCACCGGATGGTGTTGGATCTTCTGGAAAAATATGTCCCGGAAGAAGATAATCTTCGAGAGACTTATAGTTTCTTTGAAGTGGGCGTAGCCTCTTATTTTTTACCACCCGATTATGCTAAATTTTGTAACCGCTTGATCTTCCCGATTCGTAATGAACAGGGGAAGCTGGTTGCTTTCGCCGGGCGTTACCGGGGAGAAACCGAAGGAACGGACATCCGTAAATATGTAAACTCGTCAACCAGTCCGGTATACCACAAAAGTGAGATTTTATACGGTTTATATCAAGCACAAGATGAAATCCGTAAACATAAATTCGTCTATATCACCGAAGGGTATAAGGATGTGCTTGCCATGCACGCTGCCGGATTTAGAAATACGGTTGCTTTGTGTGGCACGACTCTGACCGAACAGCATGCGGCTTTACTTTACCGATATACACAATGTGCCATTGTTATGCTTGACGGTGACGAAGCCGGACAGGTAAATGAGATCAAATCCGCCTGGCTGTTATCAGGAAAAGGCTTTTCTGTCGGCCGGATCATTCTTGAACCGAAACATGATCCGGACTCATTGCTTCGTTTAATGGGAGATCAGGAGTTCACCGGATATATCAAAAAAGTAACCCGTTTCAGCCGGTTGGAAATATATGAAGCCGATTTATTAAGACAGATCAAACAATTGTTGTCCGATTTACAATTGGCATTGACTGTAACGGAGCGTACAGATCTATTTGTACGTATGATTCCTTTGCATAAGCGATTGTCGAAAGTAACGACCTTATTGGCGCATTCTTCGGTATTAAAAACGGACTGGTTTATTAATCTTTAATAGTTTTAGTATTATGAAAATAGGTATTCTCTATATCTGTACGGGAGTTTATGACTTTTTCTGGAAGAGCTTTTATTTAAGTGCGGAGCGTTACTTTCTCCAGGAATATTCCTGGAATCGTGAATACTTCGTGTTCACGGATTCTCCTTCTATTTATGGTGAATTTGAAAATGAGCATATACACCGTATCCATCAGGAAAATCTGGGATGGCCGGGTAATACGATGAAGCGTTTCGAAATGTTTCTGAGTATACGTAACCAGTTAGAAGATCAAATGGATTATTTATTCTTTTTCAATGCCAATATGGAGTTTATGTGCCCTGTGGGAGAAGATATATTACCTACAGAAAAAGAAAACGGATTGGTCGGAGCATTGCACACATGGTATTTTGACCAGCATAAATGGAACTGTCCGTATGAACGCCGGCGAATGTCTTTCGCTTTTATTCCATATTGGAAAGGTAAACATTATTTCCAGGGATCGTTGCTTGGAGGAACAACTGCTGCTTTTCTGAAAATGTGTGATACGTGTAACCGATGGATCGATAATGATCTAAAAAATAATATTGTGCCTATTTGGCATGACGAATCGATTATCAATAAATATTATTTGCTTCATACTCCTAAAGTGCTTGATTGCAGATATAACTATTGTGAAATAAGGAATCTACCTGTTGAAAAGAAGATAATGTATAAAAATAAGGCAAAATATTTTTCATTTGAGGATCTAAAACGTCCGTCTTACTCGACTTATCCGGTAATGCCCGGGAAAAATATAATTAAAATCCTGAGTCGGGTAAAAAAGGTGTGGAAGATAATTTTTTAACTTGAATCATTATAATTATGATTGTTGACAAAGAACGCAGGATTATATGAAGAGGATTGGAGAAAATTGTTGGAATTTTTCGGTTTAGCTGAATACCATGAGAATCTAAAGATTGCAAAAGAATATGTTATTCCGAAAAACATCTGTGAAATGATCAAAGATTTATATACTGAAGATCTTGATCTGTTCAGAATTTATGATTTATAACCTTACATTAAAATGCTTCGCACTTTATTATTATATCTCATTTACTGGAAAGAAAAATTTCGTTTATACAAACAGGTTTCTTTTAATGGATTTACCGTTGTATATGCTTTTAGAAAATCCCGGATTTGCTGGGGACGAAATATTGTAATTAACAGCCATTCATTATCCAATCTGGCAGGAATGCATCAGCGTACCATCCTTGTTGCCCGTGACGGGGGAAAAATCCGTCTCGGAGATAATGTGTCCGTATCCGGTACCACTATTTATGCACTCGAGTCGGTTGAAATTGGCGATAATACGCAAATCGGAGTAAATACGATCATAATGGACAATGATTTTCATCCGCTGAATATTACTGCAAGGCGAATGAACGACAGGAATGCCATCCGCAGGAAACCGGTACGCATCGGCAACGATTGCTTTATCGGAATGAATGTAATTATTTGCAAAGGCACTGTATTGGGCGACCGCTGTATTGTCGGAGCCGGTAGTGTGGTTTGCGGAGTATATCCTGATGACTCGGTGATTATAGGTAATCCGGCGATTAGGAAAAGATAATACATTGTACATATATATGAAAAAAGTATCTTTATTTGTTTTAGTGTTTATAGGATTTTTCCTGTTTGCAGGTGAGATTTATCTGCGTAAATGCTGGGGGTTTTGCGATGCCATATTGATGCAGGCTGATCCTGATTTTGAATATATTGCCCAGCCGGATCAACAACGCTGCCGTTTTAAAAAACATATCCGGTATAACAAATACAGCCAACGTAGTGAACCGGTCGATTCTTCTGCATTTATTATTTTGGGGTTGGGCGATTCTGTTATTAACGGAGGAACGCTTACGGATCAGGATAGTTTGGCAACCACCCGTTTATCCGGAAACTTATCCGGTTTAGGGGGTAAAGTGCAGGTACTGAATATTTCGGCGGGTAGTTGGGGGCCTGACAACTGTGATGCTTATCTGGATAAATATGGGTTATTTGGTGCAAAAATGGCTTTTTTAATTTGCAGTTCACATGATGCACATGATAATATCGATCATCGGCCGGTGGTAGGTATTCATTTGGATTATCCGGTTTCACAATATATGTCTGCGTATGGGGAGTTGTTTCATCGTTATTTGTATCCCCGGTATCTGTCTCCTTTTTTTACTTCTTTTTCCGGGAAAGAAACATCTTCTTCTTCTGAAATCAAAAAAGACGGTAGAATATTTAACACCGGTTTTCAGGCTTTAGCCAGTCGTTTCAGAGCAGCGAATATTCCTTTTTTCATCTGGTTGAATCCAGAACAAAGTGAACTTAGAGCAGGCGAGTATAATGAAGAGGGGAAAGAAATTATACGGTTTTGCCGTGATAATTCTATACCGCTGATAGAAGGACTGCGATATATGGAAAGTTCGGATTACAGAGATATGATCCATTTGAATGAGCAAGGGCAGAAAAGAGTCGCTGACGTATTAAAAAACTATATTATAAACTGGTTGATAGAAAATAAAATTCAATATATATAGAAATGAAAATTTTACATGTCATTAACTCTATGAGTATAGTTCATGGAGGGCCGGCCCGTTCTACTTTTCTGACAGTTAAAGGGCTTAACGATTTAGGAGTCGATACACAGATATTGACAAAACAGATGTTGTCCGGCGAAGAGCCGGTATCAGAAGAATCTTTTATTCATTATTTATCCGTCTCTCCTTTTTACTATGAGCGGTGGGGATATGCGAAAAATTATTCAAAAGCTTTAGAGATGATTCCGGATATAGATATTTACCATATTCAGGAATTATGGCAATATCCGGGGTATGCAACGGCACGATGCGCCCGAAAAAGTTCTCGTCCCTATGTCGTTACTTTACATGGCGGTATGTATCCCGAAGCCATGAAGCATTCCTCGTTAATTAAAAAAATAGCCTTATCGTTATTTGAACGACGGTTATTACAGGAAGCTGCCTGTACGCATGTAACATGCATCGAGGAGATGGAGTATTACCGGGAATTAGGGTTCACCAACCCGGTAGCCGTTATTCCTAATCCATTGGAAATATGTAAAATAAACACATAGCGAAAAAGTAAATTTGAGCAAAGCGTAGCGAATTGGCTGAAACAGCGTTCGTTACGCTTTG